>OFJB01000336.1_pt1 | contig 23821 bp, 18 predicted proteins | sample 1775081 | NCBI WGS metagenome assembly OFJB01 (sample SAMN08195771, study PRJEB24354) | sludge metagenome | isolation source: initial sludge from phenol fed wastewater aerobic bioreactor | place: India: Nagpur | collected 2016-06-05
TGGCTGCCCTGGTCGGAGTGATGGATGACCGAATCTGGGCGCCTGGTGTGCAGCGCCATGTTCAGCGCCGAGATCACCAGATCGGCCGTCATCTGCTCTCCCATCGCCCAGCCCACCACCTTGCGGCTGAATGCATCGAGCACCATGGCCAGGTAGACAAAGCCTGTCCACGTGGGCACGTAGGTCATGTCGGCCACCCACAGCTGGTTGGGCGCGTCGGCCCGAAAGTGCCGGTTGACCAGATCGGGGGCGGGCCGTTGGCGCTTGTCGCGCTCGGTGGTCACGACAAAGCCCCTGCGCCGGCTCACACCGCGCAGCCCCGCTTGTCGCATCAGCCGGGCGATGCGCTTGCGGCTGACGCTCTGGCCGTCGGCCTTGAGCTGTGCGCGCACGCGTGGCATGCCGTAGGTGCCATCCGATGCCTGATGCACCTGCCGGATTTGCTCGGCAAGACGTGCGTTGGCCGTCTGCCGGGCGCTGGGGCGGCGTGCGAGCCAATCGTGGTAGCCGCTGCTGGAGACGCCCAGCACCCGGCACATGGTGCGTAGCGGGAAGCGGCGCTTGGAGTCGGCCTGGCTTGCACTCATGAGTTCGTAGACCCGCTGAACGTCTTGTCGTGTCTGGCGGCAAACCAGGCCGTAGCCTTTACCAAGATATCGCGCTCCTGCTCTACCTGGCGCAGCCTGCGGCGCAGGCGCACCAACTCTTCACGTTCGGCCGTGCTCAAACCTTCCCTGCCGGGCAGTGCTGCGCCGCGATCGCGTGCGTCTTGCGCCACCCAGTTGGAGATGGTCTGTGCGGTGACGTTGAACTCCCGCGAGAGCTCGGCCGGCGTGCGCCCGGCATGGGCGAGCTCCAGGATTTGTTGTCGAAATGCCGCCGGATATGGCGGGCGGGTTCTGGACATTGCGGACTCCTTTGATCCAAACGGTAAGGTGTCCGTGAAAAAGGGTCAACTTCAGTTCGCCGCAAATCGTGAGCCGTCCAGCGTCCGTTTGGTAGCGACAGCGATTCGGTTGCTTTGCTGCGGCCACGCATGCGTTGATCCGCCGGCCTCTGCCGGTCACTGAGTTGCTTGCCGAAGCTTTTTACGCAGACTGGGCGCGTGGCATCACGAGCCGGGAAGACCCAGGGTGACAAGGTGCCAGACTCAGGCACATATTCACGTAGCTCGGCCAATCGGGTGAACTGCTGCAGGGCGAAGTCGCTCAAGTGGATCGTGTGTGGGCGCTGGTTTTTTGTGTCCAGAAGATGCCAGGTTCGGGCTTTCAGGTCGACGATCCCCGCTTTAGCGCCTTCGCGTTCCGCCCGCTTTTGGAGTTCGCAGACCAGCGTTCTTGCGTGTCCTGGGTCAGAGGGGAGGGCATCAACCCATGCTGCGCCCATGAGTTCTCCCACGCGAGCGCCCGTGGCCAGCAGGACCCAAATCGCCACTTCTGATCGCAAGGTCAACCCAGCAGATGGGATGGCGCGTGCAAGGCAGGTTATCTCGTCTGCGCTCAAGACGCGGTCTCGCTCCACCGCGACGCCTACGATGCGCGCCTTTTTAATCGTGGACAGCGGGTCGACATCGATCAGTTCGCGGTCAAGGGCGAAGCCCATCATCTGGCGCAGGTCGCTGAGCAGAACCGCAGCGGTGCGCGTTTGCCCCTTGGATGTCTGGGCGTCTACGAGCGACAGAATATCCGCCTTCCGTACATCCTTGGCAGCCATGTCGCCCATGGTTGGAAAAACATGACGCTCGAACTGCTGGCTCACGTAACTGCCCCCATCCTTGCGTCCTGAGCGCTTGCCGTCTGCACGGACGGTCGGTTGCAGCTCGGTTTGACGCCAGCGCTCGAAGAGCTGGCGCACCGTAATCTGACGTTGTTGGGCGAGTTCAGCCTCTCGTAAAGCCTCCTTTTCAGAGACGCGCCGTAGCTCCTCAGTGTGGCGTTGAGCCTCGAATTCGCTGGCCAGGTGCTCACGCAGATCACGCACACCAGATCGATACAACGCGGAGAGCTCTCGGGCCTTGTCCCTCGCTTGCTGTACCGTGAAGTTGGCTCTCCCGTCGCCCCGGGAATCGTAGGGGCCGATGAGAATGCGCACGCGCTCCCCACTCGAGGCGGAATACCGATAGTAGAACAATCGCGCTCCGGCAGGCGTGATCCGACCAACGAACCGACCCTCACCCCGTGCTCCAGACTCGATCAGCCAGTGGTCTCGATCGGCGGGCCTGGCCTGCATGGCTTTTTCAGAAATGATCTCCATCGTCCAAGACCTTCAATGCCTATAGTCAACTTCCTGGTGCCCGTTCGGTGCCCGTTCGGTGCCCGTTCGGTGCCCGTTCGGTGCCCGTTTGTTGATGGCTTTCAGTGTATCTCTTAGGACAAGCTCGGACAATGAATATGTTTAACTGTATGATTTATATGGAGAAAAAAATAAATTTCAGACGAGGCTGGACAGCCCTGGATCAGGAAAATATTGCATGGGGTGCAAGGGGTAGCGAGTTCGAATCCCGCCACGCCGACCATTCATACAAGGACTTAGCTTCGCAAGGGGCTAAGTCCTTTCTTCTTTCCGCCCACGCATGGCATTCGATGCCTGCATGAAGGAGCAGAGAAAAATGAACGGTGCCAAGAGCCTGGTGCAAACCTTGCTGGCTGCGGGCGTGGACACCTGCTTTGCCAACCCTGGCACCAGCGAAATGCATTTCGTGGCTGCGCTCGACCAAGTGCCGGGCATGAAGTGCGTGCTGGGCCTGCAGGAAAACGTGGTGACCGGCATGGCCGACGGCTACTACCGGCTGGCGCGCAAGCCCGCGTGCACGCTGCTGCACTGCGCGCCGGGCCTGGCCAACGGCATGGGCAACCTGCACAACGCGCGCCGTGCGCGCAGCGGCATCGTCAACATCGTGGGCGATCAGGCGACCCATCACCGTCCCTACGATGCGCCGCTGACGGGCGACACCGCCGGCATGGCGCAGACCGTATCGGCCTGGGTGCACACCAGCACCCGCACGGCGGATCTGGGCCGCGATGCGGTGCAGGCCGTGCGTGCGGCCTGCACCCATCCGGGCCAGATCGCCACGCTGATTCTGCCGGCCGACGTGTCGTGGCAAGAAGGCGGCGTGGTGGGCGTTCCAATTTCGGCGCCGCCGCCGCCGGCCATCGATGGCGGTGCCATCGACGAGGCCGCACGCATCCTGCGCAACCACCGCGACGTGCTGATCCTGCTGGCCGGCCCCGCCGTGCTGGCCGAAGGGCAGGCCCTGGCCTGGCGCATCGCCCAGGCCACGGGCGCTGCCGTGATGGCCAGCTACGTCACCGCGCACCTGGCGCGCGGCCGCGGCCACATGCAACTCGAGCGCGTGCCCTATGGCATGGACGCCGCCATCAAGGCCTTGGACCGGTTCAGAAACATCATCCTGGTGAACGCCGTGCCGCCGGTGGGCTTCTTCGGCTACCCGGGCATGCCTTCGATCCAGTACCACCCGCAAACGCGGTTTCACACGCTGTCGCGTCCCGACCAGGACCCGGTCGAAGCGCTCGAAGGCCTGGCGACGGCACTGGGCGCGCCGCAGGTGGCCATGCCCGACCCCGGCCCGCGTCCCGATCCGGTGAGCGGCGCGCCCACGCCTGAAGGCCTGGCGCAGACGCTGGCAGCGCTGATGCCCGAGCAGGCCATCGTCTCGGACGAGAGCATTTCCTACGGCCGCGGCTTCTACCGGTTCACGCACGCGGCGCCCGCGCACGACTGGCTGCACCTGGCCGGCGGCGCCATCGGCGACGGCATGCCGGTGGCCACGGGCGCGGCGCTGGGCGCGCGCAAGCAGCGCCGGGTGATCAACCTGCAGGCCGACGGCTCGGCCATGTATTCGCTGCAGTCGCTGTGGACGCAGGCACGCGAGCAGCTGCCGGTGACCACCGTCATCCTCAGCAACCGCAAGTACAACATCCTCATCGGCGAATACCAGAGCGTGGGCGCCACGCCCGGCGCTACGGCCATGAGCATGCTGGACCTGGGCAACCCTTCGCTCGGCTGGGTCCAACTGGCCAACGGCATGGGTGTCGAGGCCGCGCGCGCCACGAGCTTGGATGCGTGCGCCGATCTGATGAAAGCCAGCTTCGGCAAGCCCGCGCCCTTCGTCATCGAACTCATGATCTGAGCGCGTGGCGGGCAGCTTGCCCGCTGCGTCCGGCGCTCCCGCTGCCTCAACGCCATCGCGTGCGGGGCGAACCACCGGATCTGCTGTTACCCTGCGGCGACCAACGAAAAGGCCACCGGGTTGCGGTGGCCTAAGTCGTTGAGTGATGTGGTGGAGAGGAGGAGGATCGAACTCCCGACCTCCGCATTGCGAACGCGGCGCTCTCCCAGCTGAGCTACCCCCCCACAAGGGATCACGATTCTAACGCAAATCAGCCTGCCATCCCGTTTCTGCGCGCCAGCTCGACGAACAGACCCGAGTGGTCCAGCTCGCCGTCGCCGTGCGCTACACCGTCGGCGTACAGGCGCTCCAGCGCGGCGGTGATGGGGGCGTCGAAACCCATGCTTTGCGCGGTGTCCAGCGCGTTGCGCATGTCTTTCAGCTGCACCGTCATGCGCCCGCGCGGGGCGAAGTCGCGCGCCACCATGCGCTCGCCGTGCAACTGCAGGATGCGGCTTTCGGCAAAGCCACCGCCGATGGCCTGGCGCACCCGGGCCGGGTCGGCGCCGCCTTTCTCGCACAGCAGCAACGCCTCGGCCACGGCGCCGATGGTGATGCCCACGATCATCTGGTTGGCCAGCTTGGCCAGTTGCCCCGCGCCGTGCGGGCCCACGTGCGTGGCGCGCCCCAGCGCGGCAAACACCGGCGCGGCGCGCTCGAAGTCGGCCGCATCGCCGCCGGCCATGATGGCCAGCGTGCCGGCCTCGGCGCCCACGGTGCCGCCCGACACGGGCGCGTCCAAGTGATGCACGCCGCGCACGGCCAGGCGCCGCGCGTGCTCGCGCGCCTCGGCCGGCTTGATGGAGGCCATGTCGACGAACAGCGTGCCGGCGCGCAGGGCTGCGGCCGCGCCCTGCTCGAACAGCACGCTGGCGACGACGGGGCCGTTTTCAAGCAGGCTGATGACGAGGTCGGCGGCCTGCACCGCGTCGGCCAGGCTGGCATGCACCGTGGCGCCCTGCGCGGCCAGCGGCGCGGCCTTGTCGGGGCTGCGGTTCCAGGCGTGGACTTGGTGCCCGGCAGCGGCCAGGCGGCGCGCCATCGGAAAGCCCATGTGGCCGGTGCCGAGAACGGCGAGCTTCATGCGCGACTCCTGCAATGAGAGCGTCCGGCGCGCGCGGGGCGGCGCGCGGCGGCGACTTGGTGGGCTGCCCGCGCTCGAGGACGCGCAGGGCACAAGACTGGCATTCTGCTCCTTCCGCTGGCCAGCTTGGCGTGCGGGGCTTTGCGTCAGAATGGCGGCCGACCATGCCCCGAATCGACGATCTGCCCCACCACTATCCCGCGCCCGCGCAGCCCGACACGCAGTGGCTGGAGCGCATGTACAGCAACCGCCGGCGCGTGCCGGACCATGGCGACTACTTCGCGCGCTGGACGGCGCAGTCGGCCCAAGTGCGCGCCGGCCTGCCGGCCATGCTGGACGTGGCCTACGGCGAGGCCCCGCGCGAGCGGCTGGACGCCTTCGCGGCAAAACGACGGGGCGCGCCGCTGGTGGTATTCGTGCACGGCGGCTACTGGATGTCGATGGACAAGTCGCAGCACGGCTTCATCGCCGGCGCGCTGCACGACTTGGGCGCCGCGGTCGTGCTGCCCAACTACACCCTGTGTCCGCAGGCCGGCATTCCGCAGATCACGCTGCAGGTGGCGCGCGCGGTGGCCTGGGCCTGGCGCCACGCGGACGAGCTGAATGCCGATGCGCGGCGCCTGACGGTGATCGGCCACTCGGCGGGCGGCCAGCTGGCGGCCATGATGCTGGCCTGTGCCTGGGACGTGTTCGACCCCGGCCTGCCGCCGCGCGTGGTGCGCAGCGCGATGGGGGTGTCGGGCCTGTACGACCTGCAACCCCTGATGCACACGCCCAGCCTGCAGGAGGTGCTGCGCCTGACGCCGGATCAGGTGCGGCGCGCCAGCCCGGCACGCCTGCCGGCGCCCGCGCACGGGCGCTTGGTGAGCGTGGTGGGCGCGCAGGAAAGCGGCGAATACCTGCGGCAAAGCCACCTGATCCAGCAGGCATGGGGCCGCGTGCGCGTGCCGACGGTGGCCGCGTTGCCGGGACTCAACCACTTCAGCATCCTGGATGCATTGGCCACGCGCGGGCACCGGCTGAACGCGATGGCGCGCGAGCTGCTGGCGCGCTGAGGGGCGCGGCGCGGCCGGCAATATCCTGCATGAAGGCGCCGCTGCGCGGCGCCCCCGCCGCGCCGGCGCCGCGCGGCGTCACTGGCCCTGCTGCAGGCCGATCGCCTTGGCAATGGCGCGGTACTGCGCGATTTCCTGCCGGTAGGCCTGGTCGGCTTCGGCCAGCGTCTGCGCGGGCGACACCTCCTGCCCCATGGCGAACAGGCCGGCGCGCAACTGGGTGTCGGTCAGCACCTTCTGCAGGCCACCATGCAGCACCTGCACCACCGCTTCGGGCGTGTCGCGCTTGACGAAATAGCCGGTGCCGATCTCCGCGGTGAAGTGCTTCATGGCCTTGCTCTCGACGACGCTGGGCGTGTCGGGCAGCAGGCGCTGGCGCTGCGGCGTCAGCACGGCCACGGCCTTCATCTTGCCCTGCGTGACGAACTCGGTCTGCGCCAGCCCGTAGGGCGTGATGAAGATGTCGACCAGCCCGGCCACCAGGTCGCGGAAGGCCTCCACCGCGCCCTTGTAGGGCACGTGGGTCATGGGCGTGCCCAAGTCCTTCGACAGCTTGGCGCCCAGCAGGTGATAGAACGAGCCCACGCCCACGCTGGCGTAGGTCAGCGGCTTGCCTTCCTTGGCCACCTGGGCGGCGTAGGTGGCCAGTTCGTCGGCGTTCCTGGCCGGCAGGCCGGTGCGCGCGAAGATGGCCATCGGCGCCAGCGCGATGCGGTGCACCTGGCGGAAGTCCTCGGACTTGTAGCGGATCGATGGAATGGCCAGCGGTGCCAGGATCAGTTCGTTGGGCGTGCCCTGATAGACCAGATAGCCGTCGCTGGGCGCGTTCAACACCTTTTGCGCGGCGATGCTGCCGCTGGCGCCGCCCAGGTTGTCGACGATGGTGGTTTGGTTGAGTGCGACGGCCAGCGGCGGGCTGACGCGCCGTGCGATGGTGTCCGACAGGCCGCCGGCGGGGTAGGGCACCATCAGCACCACCGGCTTGGCCGGGTAGCCCTGCGCGGCGGCGCCGAAGACGCGGGGGGCCAACGCGGTGGCGGCGGCGTATTGCATCAGGCGGCGGCGGGTGAAAGGCATGTCGGGTGTCTCCAGAAACCAGGTGAGGCGAAACGGGACTTGAAATATCCTGCATGTTTTTTGATGTGTCAAATGAATTGAAATCAACATTTGAATGAGATAAATTCATTGAATGAACCTCAGGCAACTGCAGCACCTGGCCGCCTTGGCCGAGGAGGCCTCGTTTTCGCGCGCGGCCGAGCGCCTGCACCTGACGCAGTCGGCGCTCAGCCGCAGCCTGCAGGGCCTGGAAGACGAGCTGGGCGCGCGCCTGGTCGACCGCGCCGGGCGGCGCAGCACGCTCACGCCGCTGGGCGAGGCGGTGCTGGCGCGGGCGCACCGCATCCTGCTGGAGGCGGCCGAGATCGAGCGCAGCGCCGAGCTGCTGCGCCAGGGCGAGGCCGGCACCATCCGCGTCGGCCTGGGCTCGGGCCCCGGCGCGCTGCTGATGACGCCGCTGCTGAGTCACGTGGCGGCGCGCTACCCCGAGGTGCGGGTGAGCATCGCGCGCGGCTCGACCGAGCTGCAGGTGCAGCAGCTGCGCCAGCGCGAGCTGGACGCGCTGGTGATCGACGTGCGCCGCATCGCGCCGGCGCCCGACCTGGTGATCGAGCCGCTGGGCGAGCTGCGCGGCGGCTTCATCTGCCGCGCCGGCCATCCGCTGGCCGCGCTCGACGCGGTGAGCTTCGACGCGCTGATGCGCTACCCGGTGGCCACCACGCCGCTGTCGGACGAGGTGGCGCGCCTGTTCGTCGCCCACTACGGCCCCGGCGCCGACCCGGCGCGCATGGCGGCGCTGGTGTGCGAGGACGTCACCAGCCTGTTGGACACCGTGCGGCAGACCGACGCGGTGTTTCTCGGCATCGTGGCCGCCGCGCGGCCGGGCATCGCCGCCGGTGAGTTGGCCGAAGTGCGTATGGCGCCGCCGCTGGTGGCCGGCGCGCGCTTTGCCTACGTGCGCCTGGCCGGCCGCACCGAGGCGCCGGTCATGCAGGTGCTGCGCCGCTTCGTGGCCGAGCGGCTGCGCGATTGATCGGACGAATGCGTCCGATACTATGAAAATAGAAGCTGCTCGCGCTTGATTGACGCGGGCCAGAGCCGGATTTTGTTGTGAATCCGCTGTCTCTGGCGCTTGCCGCTGCCGCTCACATGAACAGGTGCTCGCCCGCGTTGTCGCCGCCCAGGATGACGTAGTTGACCTTGCGCACGTCCATCAGCTTGGTGCCGCCGGCGTAGCTGATGGAGCTTTGCACGTCCTGTTCCATCTCGATCAGCGTGTCGGCCAGCTTGCCCTTGATCGGCTCCAGGATGCGCTTGCCCTCGACGTGGCGGTACTCGCCCTTGTTGAAGTCGCTGGCCGAGCCGTAGTACTCCTTGTACAGCGCGCCCTCCACCTCGACGGTGTTGCCGGGCGACTCCTCGTGGCCGGCGAACAGCGAGCCGATCATCACCATCGAGGCGCCGAAGCGGATGCTCTTGGCGATGTCGCCGTGGCTGCGGATGCCGCCGTCGGCGATGATGGGCTTGGTGGCCACGCGCGCGCACCACTTGAGCGCCGAGAGCTGCCAGCCGCCGGTGCCGAAGCCGGTCTTGAGCTTGGTGATGCAGACCTTGCCCGGGCCGATGCCGACCTTGGTGGCGTCCGCGCCCCAGTTCTCCAGGTCGATCACCGCCTCGGGCGTGCCGACGTTGCCGGCGATCACGAAGGTCTGCGGCAGGTGCTGCTTGAGGTAGCCGATCATGTCGCGCACGCTGTCGGCGTGGCCGTGGGCGATGTCGATGGTGACGTACTCGGGCGCCAGGCCCTCGGCTTTCAGGCGGTCGACGGTGGCGTGGTCGGCGTCCTTCACGCCCAGCGAGATCGAGGCGTAGCAGCCTTGATCGCGCATGTCGCGCACGAACTGCACGTTGTCCAGGTCGAAGCGGTGCATCACGTAGAAGTAATCGTGCCTGGCCAGCCAGGCGCAGATGCGCTCGTCCACCACGGTCTTCATGTTGGCCGGGACGACGGGCAGGCGAAAGCGCCGCCCGCCCAGCTCGGCGCTGGCGTCGCACTCCGAGCGGCTGCCGACGCGGCACTTGCGCGGCAGCAGCAGGATGTTGTCGTAATCGAAGATTTCCATGAGGTTCCAAGCTCCTGTACGAGGGCGCGGCCGAGTGATTTCGGACGCGTGGGGCGCTTGGCCTGAAGACCGGTCTTGCGGATGCGCCGGCGGCCGCGGCGGCATCGGACCCCGCGGTGCGCGGGCACAAAAAACCGGGCGTCAAGAAACTTGGGCCCGGTGCTTGATTGTACCGGGATCGCCGCCCGGGCGTTTTCCTGCGCGGCCTTCAGGCGCGATGGGCCAGGCGCAGGAGCGCGAGCCACTGCTGGCGCCAGAAGCCCTGGCCGTAGTCGCGCCCGGCCTCCACCTGGTCGCGGATGCCGGTGGCCTCGAACCGCCCGGCGTAGTCGGCCGAGCCCAGCAGGCTGTCCCACCACGGGAACAGGATGCCGAAGTTCACGCCCTTGAGGCGCCCGCGCGTGCCGGCCTCGTGGCCGATGCCGATGGCGTGGTGGCGGCGGTGAAAGCGCGGGCTGATGAGGAGCCGCTCGCCCACGCGGCCGAAGCCCCAGCGCAGGTTGGCGTGCTGCAGGCTCTGCATGAGCTGCGTGAGCGCCACCAGCAGCACGAACTGCGAGGGCGCGACGCCGATGGCGATGGCCACGAGCACGAAGATGGCGTCGGTGAGCGCGCTGTCGAGCAGGTGGTTGCGGTCGTCGCTCCACATCGTCATCTGGCGCTGGCTGTGGTGCACGGCGTGCAGTGCCCACCACCAGTTCCATTGGTGCTGCGCGCGGTGCACGAGGTAGCCGATGAAGTCGAACACCACGAGGTAGATGGCGAAGCTCACCAGCGCCCGGTCGGTCACGCCGGGGATCAGCTCATCGATGTGCAGCGTGGGCATGCCGTGCGCGCGCAGCACGCCGATGGCGTCGGTGAGCCAGCTCTCCACGGTGAAGAACATCGCGAGCTTGAACAGGCCGAGCCGGTGCAGCAGCGTGTAGACGATGTCCACGCGCACCGCGGCGCGGTCGCGCACGGGCTCCACCGGCCACAGGCGCTCGGCCGGGCCGATGAGCAGCACCAGCGTGGCGATCTGCAGCAGCCCGGCGAGCAGCCAGCCGGTGGCGATGTAGCCGTCTTCGAGCAGGCTGGCCTGGCCCAGGGCGAAGGCCACGGGCTGGATCAGCGACTCGAAGAGCCACTGCTGGGCGCCGGAAAAGAGCGCGGCGGGGGCGATGGTCATCATGATGCGGATGGGGCGGCGGCGCCGTGGCGCGCGATCCAGGCGGCGTAGCCGGGGTGCTCGCGCAGCGTGCGAAAGCACAGGCCGCGCGACTTCAGGCCCTCGATCAGCGGTTCGAGCACGGCGGGCGCCCAGGGGTCGTGGCGCGACCAGATGCCCAGGTGCGCGAGCAGGATGTCGCCCGCGCCGATGGTGGCCAGCGCGCGCTGGAGCAGCGCCTCGTTGGGGTAGCGCTCGCTGGGCAGCTCGTCGCCCAGGAACCCGGCGCTGGACCATCCGACGTGCCGCCAGCCGCCGCTTTCGGCCGCCGCCAGCAGCGCCGGCGAGGTCTTGCCGCCCGGCGCGCGGTACAGCGGCAGCGCGGGCTGGCCGGTGAGGGCGGCGAGGCGCTCGGCGGCGCGGCGGATGTCGGCGCGGTACTGCGCCGCGGTCCAGGTTGCGCGCCGGCCGGCGTCGGGCCCGGCGGTGGGCTGGATGCGAAAGCGCGGCCCCTCCGGCCCGGCGGGCAGGTCGGCGCGCCAGACGGCGTGCTGCCAGGTGTGGGAGCCGAACGCATGCCCTTCGCGGGCGCGCTCGCGCCACCAGGGCGCCCAGTACTCGCCCAGGCAGCCGTCGCCCTGCTGCGTGCGTTCGTGGGCGGCGAAGAAGGTGACCTGGACCCGCTGGCGCCGCAGCACCTGGGCGACGAAGGGCGCGATGCCCATGTGGCCGGTGTCGAAGGTCAGGTAGACCGGCCGGTCGCAGGATTGGGCATCGTTTCGGGCTCTAGCGCTTGTCCAGCCTGCGCTGGCAGCTATCACGGCAAGAGCATTGCGCCGACGCAGCATGGTGGGTGGCCTCAGGTTCGGGCGGCGTGGTCCAGCGTCCAGACGCCGTGGGGCGACTTGCCCACCGGCACCTGGTAGAGCACGCGCCGCTCGGCCACGCCGATCAGCGTGAGCCGGCCGGCCCAGCGCGAGCCCACCATGATGAGCGAGCCGTCGGCCGAGACGTCCATGCAGTCGGGGCCGGAGGGCGCGGGGAATTCCGCCACGCTCCGGAGGGCGAAGTAGTCGATCTGGCTGATGGTGTTGGCCACGCGGTTGCTCACCAGCACGTGGTGCGCGTCGCCCAGCGCGCGAAACGCGTGCGCGCCCTTGCCCGTGGGGATCAGGCCGCTGGCGCGGGGTGCCTGGCCGGGCGCGATGTCGAACACCTGCACGCCGGTGCCGCCCGTCAGGCCCACCAGCAGGTGCCGGCCGTCGGGCGTGCCGAACACGTCGGCCGGCGCGCGCCCCGTGGGCACGCGGTGCATGAGCTTTTGCGTCGCCAGGTCGATCGCCACCAGCTCGTCGCTGTCCTGCATGCTCGACCAGACGGTGGTGCTCTGCGCGTCGATCCACAGGTGGCTGGGCGTGCGGCCCGTGGGGATGCGCTGCGCCAGTTCGGGGTTTTCGCCGTCCCAGCGGTAGATGTCGATGTGGTTGAGGCGGTTGGCGGCGGTGATGAACCACCGCATGTCGGGCGAGAAGCGCAGGTGGTAGGGGTCGATGATGCCGGAAAGCGTGCGCTGCACCTCGGCGGTGCGCGGGTCGATGAAGGTGAGCGTATCGCTGCCCGCGTTGGCGACGATGACCGATTTCTCGTCGGGCGTCATGTACAGGTGGTGCGGCTCCTTGCCGGTGGCGATGCGCCGTTCTTGCACCCAGCGGTTGGCGTCGATCACGCTCACGGTGCCGTCCAGCGAGTTCAGCACCAGCACCGGGGGGCGCGGCGCGCCGGCATGCGCCGCCGGCAGCGCCGCGGCCAGGCCCAGCGTGCCTCCCAGCGTCAGCAGGCGCCGGCGCGACCAGGAGGAGGGGGCGGCAAGGGGGGTGGAGGTCACGGAAAGGCTCGGTGCGTGCGGCGTGCGAGTCTACAGCGCGCGCTCCGGTTCGGCCGGGGTCTGCAGGTAGGCCATGATCGCATGGCGCGCTTCGTGCCGGAGCGCCTTCAGGTCCGGCCCCTGCGGGTACATCAGGTGAAAGTAGGCCAGCAGGCCATAGACGATGGTCTGGCACACGCGCGCGGGCGCCTGCGGCTCGCGCGGCGCCGGCCAGTCGCTGGCGGCGGGCAGGGCCTCCGCCCAGGCATCGACGAAGCGCTGGTACATCTTGCGGTAGGCCTGCAGGGTGGAGAAGTGCCGCTCCAGCAGGTAGTGCGCGGCCCATTCCTCGGGCCGCTCGGCGTGCGCCGCCATCAGGGCGTCGAGCATCGCGTCCACGATCCGCGCCAGCGGCTGGCCGCCGTGGCGCCGCGCGGCGCCACGCATGGCCACCAGCAGCGCCTTGGTGCGCAGGTGCAGGCTCACGCGCGCCAGGTCGTCCTTGCTGGCGAAGTAGTCGTAGAAGCTGCCCAGCGCGGTGCCGGCCACCCACGTCACCTCGCGCACCGTGATGGCGGCGTAGCCGCGCTCGACCAAAAGCTGAACAAAGGCCTCGCGCAGCGCCCGTTCGGTCTGGCGCGAGCGCGACTGGCGCGGGCGCCTGCGCCCGGCGCTGCGGGAGGGGGGGCTCGTGCTTTTCATGGCCTGGGAAATCCGAACACTACAAGGTCCTCTGCTGCCTAGAATTTTTGCGATGGACATGCATGCAAGGAGATCCACATGATCGGAATTCACCCCAACAACCAGGTTCCCGCGCTCGAAGACTACAACCTCTACACCAGCGACCCGGCGCTGCGCCGCGCGGTGGTGCGTTCCGGCGCCCAGTGGCGCGACGCCGAGCTGGTGCGCCAGGGCGCCGAGTACGGCAGCGCCGAGACGCTGCGCGCGGGCGAGGACGCCAACCATTTCACGCCCGAGCTGCACATCTATTCCCCCGCCGGCGACCGCATCGACCAGGTGCGCTTTCACCCCGCCTGGCACCAGATGATGGCCATCGCGCGGCGCAACGGCAATGCCAACCTGCCGCTGTTCGACGAGCGCCCGTCGGCCTGGCCGGCCTATGCCGCCTCGCTCTACATGCACGGCCAGGTCGAGGCCGGATCGTGCTGCCCGACCTCGATGACCAAGGCCAGCATCCCGCTGCTGCGCCGCAACGCCGGGCTCTGGGCCGACCTGCAGCCCCTGCTGGCTTCCCTGGAGCACGACGCCCGCGACATCCCGATCGCGGCCAAGCGCAGCATCACGGTGGGCATGGGCATGACCGAGCGCCAGGGCGGCAGCGACCTGCGCACCAACACCACGCTGGCCCGGGCGCACGGCAGCGGCCCCTGGGGCGACGAGGCCCTGATCACCGGCCACAAGTGGTTTTTCTCGGCGCCGATGTGCGACGGCCACCTGGTGCTGGCGCGCGGCGAGGAGCAGGGCCAGACCTGCTATTTCGTGCCGCGCTGGCGGCCCGACGGCAGCCGCAACGCGGTGCACATCCAGCGCCTGAAGGACAAGGTGGGCAACCGCTCCAACAGCAGCAGCGAAATCGAATTCGACGAAGCCTGGGGCGTGCGGGTGGGCGAGCCCGGGCGCGGCATCGCCACCACCGTGGAGATGGCCGCCAACACCCGGCTGGACTGCGCGATCATGAGCGCCGGCCTGATGCGCCAGGGCTTCGCGCAGGCGCTGCACTATGCCCGCAACCGCCACGCCTTCGGCCGCATGCTCGCCGATCAGCCGGTGATGGCGGCCCTGCTGGCCGACATGGCCCTGGAGGTGGAAGCGGCGATGCTGCTGGCGATGGACCTGGCCGGCTGCTACGGCTGCGACGAGCCGCTGAAGGCTGCGCGGCGGCGCATCGTCACGCCGGCGGCCAAGTTCTGGACCTGCAAGCGGGCCGTGGCGTTTTCCGGCGAGGCGATGGAGGTGTTCGGCGGCAACGGCTACGTCGAGACCGGGCCCATGGGGCGGCTGTTCCGCGAGGCGCCCGTCAACTCGATCTGGGAGGGCTCGGGCAACGTCATGTGCCTGGACGTGCTGCGGGCCGTCTCGCGCCATCCGGACGAGATGCACGCGCTGCTCGACGATCTGCGGCAGACGGCGTCGCAGGAGCCGCGCCTGGCCGCGCAGGTGCAGCAGCTGCGCGACGCGGTGGCGCAGGCCCCGGAACCGCTCGAACGCCAGGGGCGCCGCTTCACGCAGCGCCTGGCGCTCACGGTGCAGGGCTGCCTGATGCTGGAGCACGCCAGCCGCGAAGCGTCCGCCGCGTTCATCGCCAGCCGCTTCGCCCCCGATTGGGGCGCGGTGCTGGGCGCGAGCTGCGGCAGCGACGACCCTGCGGCGCTGGTGCGGGCGGCGTGGGCGGCCGATTGAGCGCGCGCCGGTGTCCAGTATGAACAAGAACAGGAGATGACGATGATGGACCTGGTTTCCGTGCTGGACCAGCACGCCCGCGCCCGTGGCGGCGAACTGGCGCTGCGCGCCAACGGCCGCGCCTGGAGCTACGCCGAGCTGGCCGACGCCAGCCGCCGTGCCGCCACGGTCTTGCAGCAGCACGGTGTCGGGCCCGGCGATCGCGTGGCGCTGCTGTGCCTGAACACGCCCGGCTTCGTGTTCGCGCTGTTCGGCGCCTGGCGCCTCGGCGCCGCGGTGGTGCCGGTCAACCACAAGCTGCAGGCCCCGGAGGTCGATTACATCCTGGGCCATGCCGGCGTCAGGCTGGGCCTGGTCGATGGCGCGCTGGCCGCGCTCGCCGGCCGGGTGCGCCCGGCCACGCGCTGGCTCAGCACCGACAGCGCGGCGGCGGGGCTGCCGTTCTTCGATGCGCTGATCGAGAGCGCCGCGCCCCGCGCCGATGCGGGCGCGGGGCCGGGCGGCGCAACGCTGGCCGAGGTGCTCTACACCTCGGGCACCACCGGCAAGCCCAAGGGCTGCCTGCACCACCACGGCAACGTGTTCCACGCGGCCTTGTGCGTCGCGGCGGCCACCTCGCTCACACCGCGCGAGCGCACGCTGATCGCGATGCCGATCTGGCATTCGTCGCCGCTCAACAACTGGGCGCTGGGCACCTGGCTGATGGGAGGCGCGGTGATCCTGCTGCGCGAGTACGCGCCCAAGGCCTTCCTGGACATCATCGCCGCCGAGCGCATCACCTTCACGTTCGGCGCGCCCATCGCCTTCCTGGCGCCGCTCTCGGTGGTGCCGGACGTGGCGCAGTACGACCTCGGCAGCATGCGCATGTGGGCCTACGGCGGCGGGCCGCTGGGCGCCGACATGGCGCGCAAGCTCGCGGCCAGCTACAAAAGCGACCGCTTCGTGCAGGTCTACGGCATGACCGAATCGGGGCCGCTGGGCACCCTGCTGTATCCGGAGGAGGCGATCGCCAAGGCTGGCTCGATCGGCCGCTGCGGCATGGCCGGCGTGCTGCTGGAAGTGCGCCGCGCCGATGGCGGCCTGTGCGGCCCCGGCGAGGTCGGCGAGATCCACATGCGCTCGGCCGCGATGATGCAGGGCTACCTGGACGACCCCGAGGCCACGCGCGCTGCCTTCGACGGGCGCGGCTGGTACCGCACGGGCGACCTGGCGCGGGTCGATGCGGACGGCTACCTCTACATCGTCGATCGGCGCAAGGACATGATCGTCACCGGCGGCGAGAACGTCTATTCCAAGGAAGTCGAGGACGTGCTGTCCACCCATCCGGACGTACAGGACGTGGCCGTGATCGGCCGCCCGCACGCCGAATGGGGCGAGACCGTGGTGGCCGTGCTCGCGCTCAAGCCGGGGCATGCGCTGGATGAAGCGGGGATCAAGGCCTTCATGGCGCCGAAGCTGGCGCACTACAAGATCCCGCGCGTGTTCGAGGTGCGCGACGCGCTGCCGCGCACCGCTTCGGGCAAGCTCATGAAGCATTTGCTGCGCCCGTGACGGCCGGGCGCGGCCGGCGCGTTTCTACAATCGGCGCATGGATGCTGTTTCCGATGCGCCGATGGCGGGCGGCTCGCCCTTGCTCGCCCACCTCAACCCGGAGCAGAAGGCCGCGGTCACCCTGCCCGCGGGCCATGCGCTGATCCTCGCGGGTGCGGGCTCGGGCAAGACCCGGGTGCTGACCACGCGCATCGCCTGGCTGCTGCAGACCGGGCAGGCCTCGCCCGGCGGCATCCTGGCCGTCACCTTCACCAACAAGGCGGCCAAGGAGATGCTCACCCGGCTGTCTTCCATGCTGCCGGTCAGCGTGCGCGGCATGTGGATCGGCACCTTCCACGGCCTGTGCAACCGCATGCTGCGCGCGCACCATGCGCTGGCGGGGCTGCCCGCCACCTTCCAGATCCTCGATGCGCAGGACCAGCTCTCGGCGGTCAAGCGCCTGCTCAAGCAGTTCAACGTGGACGAGGAGCGCCATCCCCTGAAGCAGGTCGCCTGGTTCATCAACGGCTGCAAGGAAGAGGGCCTGCGCCCGGGGGAGGTGCCGGCGGCCAACGACGAGACGAGAAAGCGCATCGAGCTCTACCAGCTCTACGAGGCGCAATGCCTGCGCGAGGGCGTGGTCGACTTCGCCGAGCTGCTGCTGCGCTCGTACGAGCTGCTGCGCGACAACGCGGCGATCCGCGCGCACTACCAGCGGCGCTTCGCGCACATCCTGGTGGACGAGTTCCAGGACACCAACCGCCTGCAGTACCTCTGGCTCAAGCAGCTCGCGGGCGACGTGGTGGACGGCCGGCTGGTGACGCACGGCAGCGTCATGGCCGTGGGCGACGACGACCAGAGCATCTACGCCTTTCGCGGCGCGCGCGTGGGCAACATGCAGGACTTCGTGCGCGAGTTCGGCGTCGCCCAGCAGATCAAGCTGGAGCAGAACTACCGCAGCTACAGCAACATCCTCGATTGCGCCAACGCGCTGATCGCGCACAACAGCCGGCGCCTGGGCAAGAACCTGCGCACCAGCCAGGGTCCGGGCGAGCCGGTGCGCGTGCACGAGGCCGAGAGCGACCTGATGGAGGCGCGCTGGCTGGTGGAGGAGATCGGCGCCCTGGTGCGCGAGGAGGGCCTGCAGCGCCAGCAGATCGCCGTGCTCTACCGCAGCAACGCGCAGAGCCGGGTGCTCGAATCGCAGCTCTTCAACGCCGGCGTGCCCTACCGCGTCTATGGCGGCCTGCGCTTCTTCGAGCGCGCGGAGATCAAGCACGCGCTGGCCTACCTGCGCCTGCTGGAGAACCCGCACGACGACACCAGCTTCGCCCGCGTGGTCAACTTCCCGCCGCGCGGCATCGGCGCGCGCACGCTGGAGCTGCTGCAGGACGCGGCGCGCGCCAGCGGCTGCTCGCTCTGGGACGCGGTGAGCGCCATGACGGGCAGCCCGGGCAGCAAGCTCAAGGCCTTCGTCGCGCTGGTCGACGTGGTGCGCGAGCGCTCGCAGGGCGAGCCGCTGCGCGCCATCATCGAGCAGGTGGTCGAGGACAGCGGCCTGGCGCAGCACTACCGGCAGGACAAGGAAGGCGCCGACCGCCTGGAGAACCTGCAGGAGCTCGTGAGCGCGGCCGAGAGCTTCGTGATGCAGGAGGGCTTCGGCCGCGACGCGGTCGCGCTGCCGCTGGACGAGCAGGCGGCGGCGCTGACGCAGAGCCCGGCGAGCCAGGGGCTGGACCCCGATGCGCCCATGGAGTCGGCCGTGATCGACGAACCCACGGGCGAGACGCTCTCGCCGCTGGCCGCCTTTCTCACGCACGCGGCGCTGGAGGCCGGCGACAACCAGGCGCAGGCCGGGCAGGACGCGGTGCAGCTCATGACCGTGCATGCCAGCAAGGGGCTGGAGTTCGACGCGGTGTTCCTCTGCGGCCTGGAGGAAGGGCTGTTCCCGCACGAGAACGCGATGAGCGACAAGGATGGCCTGGAGGAGGAGCGCCGGCTGATGTACGTGGCCATCACCCGCGCGCGCGAGCGCCTGTACCTGAGCCACGCGCAGGTGCGCATGCTGCACGGGCAGACGCGCTACAACGTCGCCAGCCGCTTCTTCGACGAGCTGCCGCCCGAGGCGCTCAAGTGGCTCACGCCGAGGCGCTCCGCCTTCGGCACGTTTGCTCCTGATACGAGAGCTGCAATCGCTGACTGGACGGGCGCTGGAGGCCGATTTGGCCAGGAATTCTCGCGCCCGGCCCCGGCGCTGCCGGCGCGCCGGGAAAGCGCCGCGCCCGGCATGGACGCGGGCACCAAAGTGTTCCACGCCAAGTTCGGCGAGGGCACCGTGCTGGCCATCGAGGGGCAGGGGGCCGACGCGCGCGCGCAGGTGCGCTTCGCGCGCCACGGCACCAAGTGGCTGGCGCTCTCGGTCGCCAAGCTCACCGTGATCGAGTAGCCATGCGCCGCCTGTCGCCGCTGGAGCCACTGGTCATGCTGGGCACGGTGGTGCAGTGGCTGGTGCTGGCGATGGCGACGGGCGCGCTGGTGGGCTCGGCCTGCAGCGTCTTCCTGGGCGCGCTGTTTAAGATCGAGGGGCGGCTGTACGACGCGCCGTGGTGGCTGCTCGCGCTGCTGCTGCCGCTGGGCGGCCTGGCCAACGGCCTGCTGCTGCACTACGCGTGGGAGCAGCGCCGCGGCGGCCTGCACGACGAGCCCATCGCCGCGGTCAACGAGCAGGCCGGGCGCATGCCGCTGGCCACGCTGTGGGTCAAGCCCGTGGCGGCGCTGATCACGCTGGGCTGCGGCGGCTCGGCCGGCAAGGAGGGGCCGTGCTCGCACATCGGCGCGGGCGTGGCGGCGGGCGTGGGCCGCGCGCTCAGGCTCAACGCCGAGCTGCGCAAGCGCCTGGTCGCCTGCGGCGTGAGCGCGGGCTTCGCCAGCGTGTTCGGCACCCCGATCGCGGGCGCGGTCTACGGCGTGGAGATGCTCGCGATCGGCCGCATCCGGCACGACTTCCTCTTTCCCGGCATCGTCGCGGGCGTCACCGCCTATGTCGTGAGCCGCTTCTGGGGCGTGCCCTATCCGGCGTACCACATCGACTTCACGGCGACGTTCACGCTCTGGCTGTTCCTCAAGACCGTGCTCGTGGGCGTGCTGTGCGGCCTGGCGGCGCTGTGCTTCGTCGAGCTGTACACCGGCGTGCGCCGGGCGTTCGCCTGGCTGCAGCGGCGCACGGGGCTGTGGCCGCCGCTGGCGCCCATGCTCGGCGGCCTGCTGCTGGCGGCGCTGGTGCTGGCGGTGCCCACCGAGTACCTGGGCCTGTCGCTGCCGCTGATGGAGCGCGCGCTCTCGGGCGAGGCCATGCCCGCGCTCGGCTTCTTCTGGAAGGCGCTGCTGGTGGCGCTCACGCTGGGCTCGGGCTTTTACGGCGGCATCGTCACCCCGCAGTTCGTGATCGGCGCGGTGGCCGGCGGGGCCTGCGCGCCGCTGCTGGGGCTCGCGCCCGCGCAGGGTGCGGCCGTGGGCCTCGTGGCCGTCGTCGCGGCGGCGTCGAACACGCCCGTGGCCGCGCTCATCATGGGCGTGGAGCTGTTCGGCGCGGGCTCGATCTGGTACGTGGCCGGGGCCTGCGCCGCGGCTTATCTCGTGATCGGTCACCGCAGCGTGTACCCGGCGCAGCACCTGGCCTATGCCAAATCGGCGTGGATCGTGGCGTCGCCCGACGAGCCCGTGGGCCACGAGAAGGTGCAGCTCTCCTACGGCCTGCTGCGCTGGTGGGGCGACCGGCTGCGGCAGCTGCGAAGCTGGCATGATCGCCGTACTGGAAGATCGTGAGCATCAGATTGCGCATCTGGACATTCGTGGCTCGGGGGCTGTGCGCGGCCGCCCTGGCGCTGGGCGCGCTGGCTGCGCTGCCCGCCTGGGCGGCGTGCGGCGGCAACGTGGCCCTGACGCGCCCCGTGGCGCTGAGCCCGGCCGAGCGCGCCCAGGTGGCGGCGATGGCGCCGCTGGTCGTGTTGGCGGCGGACGCGCCGCCGATGGCGCACTGGGACGAGGCCGGGCAGCGCTACACCGGCGTCGGCGTGGACGCCTTGTGCTTCATCGCCACGCAGATCGGGCTGCGCTATGAGATCGAGCCCGGGCGCGACCAGACCGTGGCGCAAAAGATCGCGCGGGTGCAGGCAGGCGGGGCCGACGTGTTCCTCTCGCTCAGCCTGCTGCCCGAACGCGCGCGCCGGGGCCTCTTCACCGAGCCGTACTACGAGACCTACTACGCCATCATCGGGCGCAAGGGCCGGCGCCTGCCCGTGCACGGCCTGGCCGATCTCGCGGGCTACCGCGTCGGCGTGATCAAGGGCGTGGCGTTCGAGCCCATCCTGCGGCAGTCGCTGGACGCCGGGCACCTGGTCGTGTTCGACCAGACCAGTAGCGACGGCATGTTCGAGGCCGTGCGCCATGGCCGGATCGACGTGGCGGTCTACCCCGCGGGCATCTTCGAGGAAAAGCGCTACCAGCACGAGTACTTCGACCTGACGGTGCTGCACACGCTGCGCGACGAACCCCGTCCCTACCGGTTCTATTTCAGCGCCAGCCCCGCCCATGAGGACCTGGTGCGGGTGTTCGACCGCTATCTGGCGGCCCTGGACGTCTCGCAGTCGGTGAACGTGCACGAGGACGGCGAGCGCCAGTTCATCGCGCGCTACGTGGCGCAGCGCAGCCGGCAGATCTACTGGCAGGCGGGTGGCGTGGCCGCGGCGCTGCTGGCCATCGCCCTTTTCGCGGTGCTGCGCCGGGACCGGCTGCTCATGCGCAAGCTGGCCGAGAGCAACCAGCGCATCCTGCGCCAGCAGCAGGCGATGGCGACGAGCTACCGCAAGCTCAAGCGGCTGAGCCGGATCGACGGCCTCACGCGGCTGCCCAACCGGCGCAATTTCGACCACGCGCTGGTGCGCGAATACGCGCGCAGGCAGCGCACGGGCGCGCCGCTGAGCGTGATGATGATCGACATCGACCACTTCAAGTGCGTCAACGACCACTACGGCCACGCCATGGGCGACGATTACCTGCGCGCCGTGGCCCGCGTGCTCAAGAGCTGCGTGACGCGCTCCACCGACCTGGCCGCGCGCTATGGCGGGGAAGAATTCGTCTGCCTGCTGCCCGACACGGACAGCGCCGCCGCGGTGACGGTCGCCGAGCGCATCCGGCACACCATGGCGCAGCTGCAGCTGCCCAATCCCGACGCGCCCTACCCGGTGCTCACGCTGAGCCTGGGCATCGCCACGCTGCGCAGCGGGCAGGCCGCGGCGGCGCAGCTGCTCGAACTGGCCGATGCCCAGCTCTACGAGGCCAAGAAGGCGGGGCGCGACCGCGTGTGCGCGGCCGTGCTGGCCGCGTAGTTTTACGCCTCTGGCGGATCGGCCGGGGCGGGCGCCGAGGGCGGCTCGAAGCAGTCGCGGAAGCTGAACACCACCGAGCAGAAGAACATCGTGGCCAGCACCATGGCGGTGCTGACCAGGAGGCTGGCCGCCACCCCCGAGCCCATGCCCAGTTCGCTGAGCACGGTCAGGACGAGGCTGACCACGATGCCGGTCGCCATGAACACGCCGGCCCAGCCCAGGCCGTAGACGGTGAACGCGCCCAGGTTGCGCAGGCAGGCGATGGTGCTGAAGAACATGGCCTTCACCGGCGGCACGCCCCACCAGTGCACCAGGCCCGGCGCATGCCAGAACAGCAGCGACAGCGGCATGTACAGCAGCACCGACAGCCACATCGCCGCCTCGAACGCGGGCGATTCGGCCAGCTCCTTGCTCAGCGGCGCCATGCCCATGTACACGCGGGCGAACTCGCCGCCGTCGATCAGCGCCGAGAGCGCGAGCACCAGCAGGAAGCACCCGGCGTACAGCAGCCCCAGCACCACCAGGTCGCGCGCGCGTTCGCGGCCGCTGCGCAGCGCCGCCATCAGCAGCGTGGGCACCGGCTGCTTGCCCAGGTGGGTCTGCGCGGCGGCCACCATCATCACCAGCGTGACGCTGGGGATCATCGCCAGCGCCAGGATGGTGCCCACGACGGGCAGCAGCGTCGCCACCGACATGCTGCCCATGCACAGGAAGAAGAGCGCGGCGAGCGCCATCGGCTGGCGCCAGAAGACGCGCGCGCCCAGGCGTACCCAGAGAAGGCCGGTGCGCGGCGGAACGAGCTTGAGTTTCATGCGATGTGACCAGACAGGGCGCGGGCGACTGTAACCCAGTGCGCCCGCCCGGGAGTGCGTGCCGCCACTACAGCCGTATCGGGTGCGCCGTCCGCTCGCGCAGCACGCGCTCGAAGTGCGTGGGGTCGTGGGGCTGGAGCATCTGCGCATCGCGCGGCAGGTAGAAGTCCCACAGCCGCGAGATCCAGAAGCGCAGCGCCCCGGCGCGCAGCATCGCGGCCAGCATGGGCCGCTCGTGCGCCTGCAGGGGCCGCACGCCCTGGTAGGCGGCGAGCAGCGCGTCGAAGCGGGCCGCGTCGTGCCGCCCCGTGGGCAGGTCGATGCACCAGTCGTTGAGCGCCACGGCCAGGTCGAACAGCCAGGTATCGACGCCCGCGAAGTAGAAGTCGAAGATGCCCGTGAGCACCTCGCCGTCGAACATCACGTTGTCGCGGAACAGGTCGGCATGCACCGGCCCGCGCGGCAGCGCGGCGTAGCCGGAGCTGGCCGCCACGTGGTTCTGGTAGGCCAGCTCGGACTGCAGCAGCTGCGCCTGGGCGTCATCGAGGTGCGGCAGGACTTGCGGGGCGGTGGCGTTCCACCACGCCAGGCCCCGCAGGTTGGGCTGCTCGCGCTCGTAGCCCTGCCCCGCCAGGTGCATGCGCGCCAGCATGGCGCCCAGCGCGGCGCAATGCTGCTGTGTGGGCGCGAGCTGGCTGCTGCCGGCCAGGCGCGTGGCCAGGGCCGCGGGTTTGCCCGCCACGGTGAAGAGGATGTCGCCCTGCGCGTCGCCCTGGGGGTCCGGCACGGGGATGCCCGCGTGCGCCAGGTGCTTCATCAGGTAGAGGTAGAACGGCAGCTGCCCGGCCGTCAGGCGCTCGAACAGCGTGAGCACGTACTGCCCCGCGGTGCTCGTGAGGAAGTAGTTGGTGTTTTCGATGCCGCCCTGGATCCCGCGCAGCTCCACCAGCGTCCCCAGGCGCAACTGGTCCAGCAGGGCGCTGGCTTCAGCTTCGGAAACAGGAGTGAATACGGCCATGGAACGGGCGCGGCGCAGCCGGGGAAAATCGGGAAAGAGGCGTCAGAACAGGCGCTTAGAGCCTGTTTATGATCTTTTCATGGTGCCCGCAAGGCAGCAAAAGGGCGCAATCGAGGCGCGCGCCGCAGGCCATGC
>OFJB01000337.1_pt1 | contig 23769 bp, 24 predicted proteins | sample 1775081 | NCBI WGS metagenome assembly OFJB01 (sample SAMN08195771, study PRJEB24354) | sludge metagenome | isolation source: initial sludge from phenol fed wastewater aerobic bioreactor | place: India: Nagpur | collected 2016-06-05
TTGGATTGACAAGCAAACCCAGAGTTAAGAACATAATCAATTGAAACAGCCAGGCAAGTCCGTCAAAAAAGTTGATCGCCGACCGTTTATGGACAAATTTCGAATTCCCTATTACAATTCCGCTTATGTATACTGCCAGATAGCTGTTTCCACCTGCAAAGTAAGTTACCGAGAAGATAAACATACAGAAGGTAAAGACCAGAATAGGATATAGAGAGTCATTGTCGATATGGAGCCTGTTAATGAGCATAACCGCAAGTTTTCCGAGCAGGTATCCGAACAGGCCTCCGATCCCAAGTTGAAGCAAAAGCTTGCTCCCGATAATGAAGTAGTCGGGATTGGAATCCATTTTTAAAATTTCTATGAAAGTGATAACCAGAATGTATGCGACCGGGTCATTACTACCGCTCTCAAGCTCAAGCATCGGGCGCAGATTGTTTTTGAGGTTCAACCCTTTTGAACGCAAAATTGAAAATACCGATGCTGAGTCGGTTGAGGACATTGTAGAGGCAAGTAAAAGTGCTGTCAGCAGTCCGATTCCCGCCGAAGGAGTGAACACCGCAGCTACCATCCATATAAGTACCCCGGCAATAAATGCTGTTAGAAATACCCCGAATGTAGAGAGCATTAATCCTCTGGCCATTACAGGCTTAATTTCCGATATTTTGGTATCGAGACCACCGGAAAAGAGAATAATACAAAGAGCAATCGTCCCTATAGATTGGGCAATGTAAAGGTTATCAAATTCAATTCCTAAACCGTCCGTTCCACTAAGCATTCCAACTGCCAGAAACAGGAGGAGAGCAGGTACTCCGAACTTTGAGCTGGCCTTACCGGCAAGCATACTAAATAGAAAAAGAGTGGAAAGGACAAGAAGGATAAGTTCAATTTGAATTTGCATAGGCTTTATTAATCATTTAAATATATTGTTTAGCGATTTTGCACAATTTTCAATGCTGTTCTCTTTATATACTGCCTCGCGGCATCTGGCCCCCAGATCGAGAAGTTCGTCAAACCTTCCCGAGTAGCTGTTTATTATGGAGATTATCATCTCCTTAAGTCTCTCTCTATGCTCATTATAATCGGAGTAACTGTATGAGAAAAACATCGATTTATCGCTGAACCCTGCAAGCGTACCATTCATCGAACTCAGGACAGTTCTCCCGTATGAGAAAGAGAGAATTACCGACCCGGAGTTGAGGCTGCTCTTAAGATCATATGGAAAAACCAGAATATGATGCGAGGCAATTAAAGCAGCAATCTCCTCATCTTCAACAAATTTTAAATCAATCTCAATATTGGGACAATCCCCGGCAGATCTCTTAATATATTGTCCGTAATCTGCAGGCGCCATCCCGCATATCTTAAGGTTAACAGCATCGGTGTTGAGCTCCCTGACAATATCTACAAGCAGATCAACCCCTTTATATTTTCTCACCTGACCAAGGAATAACATCTTCAGGACTCTGTTATTGAGAGAGCTCACCTCGACAATCTCCCCATACTCCCCAATATAGTTAGGATGAGGAACATAGATAGTTTTCCTTTTAATAAAACTGTATTCAATGTGGTTAAGAGTCTCAATAGAATGAATCACAATCCTGTGAGACAAAACCATCAATGCCTTCATCAACATTAGAGAGGAGTAGTAGTGCTTTTCATCGTGAGGCTCTCTGTTGTGAAGAGTCCACACAATTTTAGTACCCCTTAGAGTAAACATCAGTAAACTCAATAATCGTTTGAAAGAGAGCTTCCAGTCTGCAACCTCATACCAGTTGAATAAGATGTAATCGTATCTGCCCGACCTTGTATAGGGCACCACTTTTACATTCAGCATCAGGAAGGAACTTTTGATAAGGTCAATATATTTGTTGCCTATCGCATCGAACGGAAAAAGACCGACAACTATCTGCTTTTTCTTCATTTTATATCCTCCTCCGGTTACCATTTCCAAAAATAACATAAAATCCCGAGAAATGGAGATGCTTTTTTATTATTAATTTAGCGGTTCCTTAAAAAAGTACATTATGAAAACAGATCGGGCAGATATTAAAATCAGGGAGGTCGGTCCTTCGGAAGTCTCAATTTTAACACATTACAGAATTGCATATCTCACTGAGATGCAAGGCGAGAGACCAAGCGAATATATTTCGGAGCTGGAGTTCACTCTTAATAAATATTTTAAAGAGGCCCTATCCGAGGAGCGTCTTTTTGCCTATATCGCAACAGTTGATGAGGCCCCCGTAAGTTTCGGTGCGATGGTAATAAAAAAAATTCCGGGAGACTTCAACAAGCCACTCTATCTGGAGGGAGACATCCTTAATATGTACACCGTTCCCGAGGCGAGAAGGAGAGGGATCTCGTCGGTTGTACTTGAGCATCTGATTGCCGGAGCAAGAGAGAGAGGAATAAGTAAAATATCACTTCACACATCGAAAGATGGAGAGAAGTTGTATAGAAAGTACGGTTTCACAGAGGCTGTATACCCAATTCTTGAACTTCCGCTCTAATAACTAAAATCTTTACCTCTATGCCAAATGGTACCCCTGAACAGTCATCTCATTTGTCCGGAAAAGGTTGTATTTTTCATTATCAAAAGGGTAATCCCAGCACCCCAGAGAGTGGAATATATCGCCTCCGAAACCCGATTTGAATCTGTATAGCCCCGACAATGGGTGGCTGGCATCGGAGTTAGGTGAGACTCCGAACATATCGTACTGATAGCATCCGTACTCTTTTGCAATTTGAATAGCTCTCCACTGCAATGCATATGGAGCCATCATATTTCTGTGCATATCCGACGAGGCACCGTACAGATAAGATGCTCTTCCCGAAGAGAGGATCAGGAACATCGAAGCGAGAGGGATAGTGTCAATTTCGGCGATCAATAGAAGAGCTACTGCGGGCGAACCTGTACCATAGGAGTTCACACTCATTAACTCTCTGAAATATCTTACGTCATTTATAAATATCCCGTTTCTTTTAGCCGTCTGATTGTACAGGTCGTACCAGACATCCAGCTCATCTATATCTGCAACTCTAACCTCAACACCCCTCCTGCCGGCCAGTTTGATATTGTAGCGGGTTTTTGGCTTCATACGGTTAATAATGGACTCCTCATCATCCAGAAGATCAATAAATACAGTATTTGAGGGCAAAACATTAGAGAGTGCCCTCCTGAAATTACCATTTAAAGTAGATGAGTTAAAACGTATCTCCTGTGCAAATGGCTCCGGTTCCCCCATCCACTCGCCGCTGCGGTCAAAAAAAGATTCATCCTTGGCCCAGTATGACTCCCAGCACAAATCGAATCTGATCATAAAACAATCCGAAGGCAGAAGCGACCTCAAAGACTCTGCAAGCTCTTCAAGGAATGCCCCGTGATATTCAGGATTAGGCTCAAATTCAGGGCCATAAGGAACATAAGCAATCGAACCGAGAGAGCCGGCAGGTCGCACCATTATTAGCAAATCATTATCACTCCCATCGGCCCTGTTTAAGGATGTGCACAACAGATCCCTGCGAGGTTTGAAATCTGCAGCAATAGTAGTAACGCCAAGCCTCTTTTTTAAGATAGACCAAAAGGAGGTTTGCTGAACAATCGGAGTTCTGTACAATTCCGAAATATCCTTTGAAAAGAGATCGGTTATCATCTCAGATCATATCCTCCCCGTTTGCCTCCGGCTGATACAGCACCTTCTCAATCAAGACCCTCTGCTCACCCTTTGGAGCACGGAATATCACCTCATCACCGGCCTTGTATCCCAACAGCGCACAACCCATTGGAGAGAGAACCGAAATGAGCCCCTTCGCAAAATCGGCCTGTTTGGGATAGACCAGCCTCAGCTCCATCTTTTTGCCGCTCTCACAAAAGAGGACCTCCACAACTGAGTTCATAGTAACAAAGTCGGGAGTTATCTTTTTGGGATCGGATATAAAGGCCCGTTGAAGCTCTTTAGCCAAAAAAATCAGATACTCCTGGTCGACACTCTTGTCGCCCCTGAGAGATTGAAGAAGCTGCGACAGCCTCTCATAATCGATTTTTGTTAAAGTTATCGTACTATTTTTCATATTATGACTCATATTCAATTTATTTTTGCAGTTGATAAAAAAGAGAACCCGATACAGAGATAAAACGTTTTCGATTTATATTTGTATCGGATTCGATGCAAAGTTAAGAAACATATATCAAATAAAAAAATGGGCAGATATCAATCGATTAGAAGATTAATAGAACTCTGGGAAAGGTACGAGGATGAAACCGGCAAACAGGTGCTCTCGCACTTCTCAGTTTGGCTTCCATCAAACATCAACGAGAGCCCGGGTATAACCGGGGGCTCCGTGCTTAACCTGATGGATGTTGGTCGGGAGGACAAACTCCAGTTGAAAGAGAGGATTAAAATCACGCAAAATCTGCAGGAGCCGATGAAATTTCTTGAATATATCACAAGAATAGCGCGACTGCACGACTATTATCTCAAAAAATTCCTGGAGGAGTTACCCATTAATAGCCGGATAGAGTACCTCTTTATCAACAGTATCGCCAGCGGCGGACGGGTAAAAAAGACCGATCTTATTAATGCCCACCTCACCGACTACACTACTGGAATGGATATAATCAAGAGACTTGTGAACAACGGGCTGCTGGCCGAAATGCGCGACTCATCGGACAGGAGGGCAAAAATTCTCGAAATCACTGCGCAGGGGCAATCGGTACTGCTCGAAGCAGAAAGGAGAGTTAACGAAGAGGCTCAGATGTTTTTGGCCTGTACAAGTATGAACAAATGGAAAAAGACAATACCCCTGTTTGAGAAATTAAATGATTTTCAGTCGGAGATATTTGCCGCTCACGGAGACAAAACACCTCTGGAGCTTATGAATCTAATGGATTCACTGAAACATCTGCATAAATAGAAAACTGCCGAACTAGTCGGCAGATATTCTTGCAATAAAGAGAGGTGTAAGCAGACAAGCAATTCCAATAAGGTGGATTGCCATAGATTGTGGCAAAAAGTTCATAATAATCAGATATCCGCCACAGGCCAGAATAATCCACTTTTGAACGGCCTCGCTCCATTTAAAGCCAACAAAAAGATAGGCTATCCCAATCAGAGAAAACATTATCAGGTTAATAGCACTATCCAAAGATGGGGAAAAATCAAAAATCCACCCAAGTAATTTTGCTGCCAGAACAATAATTACCGAAATCTGAAAAGCCTGTATTGCTCTCTTTTTCATCTCTTATAAATATTTTATTTGAGGAATTTCACCAACTCGTCTACAAAAAGAGTATTCAGCGGAATCATAGGATCCCTGTAAGTGGCCATATTGCTCTGCATATCCGGTTCACAATCCTTAAGAACATGATTCATTTTTTCAATTATCACAAGCTTCGCATCGGGTTTGGCAGATGATAGAATTGAGGCATCGGTAACCGAAACCTGAATATCATTCTTGCCCTGCACAATCATAACAGGCACCTTAAGTCTCTTAATCTCAATTGCAGGATCATACTTCATCCAGGAAATCATATATGGCTGAACAGAAGGCCTGTAGAGAACCATCAGGTTGGGATTGACATTTGCGACTGTTTTTCCGGCAACCAAACTGTCAAGAACCTTGTTAGACTCACTTTCAAGAGAGGGAGGAAGTTTTCCCACAAGCTGCTCTTTGATTATCTTATCGGCACGTCTGCCCAAACCGGCTACAGATATATACCCTGCAACATCTGCCTTTCCGGCAGCAATCATTCCTATAAGAGAGCCCTCACTGTGGCCCAGAATATATATTTTGGAGAACCTCTTGTCCGATTTAAGCAACTCTACCCAGGCAACCACATCGTTAACATAATCGTCGAATCTGAGCATAGCCTCCGACTTCCCGGCAGCAGCACTCGCAGCTATCCCCCTTTTATCGAATCTAACCGAATAGATACCATTTTTTGCAAGCTCTGCAGAAATCATCTTATAAGCATCGGATTTAACTCCCAGTTGCGAGTTACCGTTACGGTCCGTAGGGCCCGATCCGGCAATAATCAAAACAACAGGAGCAGGCTTGGAGGCAGGAACCAGATTTAGAGTTCCATATATTTCACCGGTAGCCGTATTAAGGGTGATCTCACTCTCCCCGTTGGGAGCAACCGCAGTGTTCTGTGCAGAGCTAAAAACCGAAAGCAGAGCGCAGATAATAGTAAGAGATAATTTTTTCATTTTATGTATTTTGAACCTAATTGCGAATATAATCAATTTATAATGACAATTTTCGCACCAATCCGCGAAATATCATTCCATGCAAAGGGAGAATCGAGTACCAATAGGCTCTCCCAAGCAGACCTTTGGGACGGAAAGTGGCAGTCTGAATTAGTGTAGTCCCCACAATTTTGAATTCAAGCCAGGCATCACCTGGTAATTTCATCTCCGCAAACAGCAACAAGCGCCTCTCCTCCCTACTGGCATACAGCACTCTCCAAAAATCGAGAGTATCCCCTGCGTTTATGCTATTAACATTGGTTCTCCCCCTCCTCAGCCCGACACCACCGAATAACTTATCTGCAAAACCCCGTATCCTCCATAACCAGTTTGCATAATACCACCCGCTCTCACCCCCTATCCGCCAGATTCTGTCAAGACTCTCAGGAACCGAAGTTACTTCACTCCTGCGAATATCCTTATAGCAGCCAAATTCAGGAACCTTAATGTAGTCGGAGATCCGGAAGTCCAATCGGCCACTGATCGTTGAATCCTTCCAGCTGGAGATTATGTCGTTATGCTCTATCCTTTTAAATGCCAGCTCAATAGACTCCCTGTAAGAGAGAGGGTTAATGTTCAGTATTTTCAGCAGGTTATTATCCCTGGCAATAACCTCAACCTTCATGCTCTCTACAAGAGATACAGCAAGTTTATATGAAGTAGAAGTGATAAAATAGAGCCAGTAGGAGGACAACTTTGGCGTCATAACAGGAACACTCCATATGAATCTCCTAAGGCCGCGTACAGATGCGAAAATCTGCAACATCTGTTTATATGTGAGAATATCTCTTCCCGCAACATCAAACCCTTTGTTAAAAGTCTCCTCAAGATTAATAACCCCGGTAAGAATCTTTATTATATCAGATACAGCTATCGGTTGGCACTTAGTCCTCAACCACTTTGGAGCAATCATAACCGGCAGCTTTTCAACAAGATCCCTGATAATCTCAAACGAAGCACTCCCCGATCCTATAATAATGCCCGCCCTTAGTGTGGTGAGAGCATAATTGCCCCTCCCCAGTTCAATCTCCACTCTTTTCCTTGAGTTCAGATGCTTGGAGAGTGTTTTGGAATTTACTATACCGCTCAGGTATATAACCTGTTTTACATTAGTCCTGTTGATTCTCTCCCTGAAGTTTATTGCAGATCTCTTTTCCAGAACATCAAATTCCGAAGAGGTGGACATTGAGTGAACCAGATAGAAGGCAATATCTATATCTGCCGGAATATTCTCAAGAGTCTCACTCCTGTTCAGGTCAGCCTCGACAACCTCCACCATACTGGAGAGAGACTCCTCCAGGTGAAATTTACTTTTGTCTCTCACACAGCAAATTACAAAATAACCCCTATCAACCAATACGGGTAAAAGCCTCTTTCCAATATATCCGGTAGCCCCGGTCAATAATATTTTCATATCGCTTAATTATAACAAATTTAGAAAATATTATACTATTTTTGCCGGTATGAGAGCTATTTCTTCGTCAGCATTTGCAGATACAAAGCCGCATTACAACATTCTGGACGGACTACGCGGAGTCGCGGCAATTACAGTTGTTTGTTTTCATATTTTCGAAGCCTATGCAACAAGCCATTTAGACCAAATTATCAATCACGGATACCTGGCAGTGGATTTCTTCTTTATCCTCTCCGGATTCGTTGTCGGTTATGCCTACGACGACCGCTGGGGAAAGATGGGAGTTATGGAGTTCCTCAAAAGACGCTTTATACGTCTTCATCCGATGGTTGTACTTGGAGCAGTGATTGGTGCCCTGATGTTCTACACACAAGGTTGTTCAGTATGGGATGTCTCGAAGATCTCATTCACTATGCTATTGGTTGCCACAATTTTAAGCGCACTGCTAATCCCTGCAACAGTCGGATCGGAGATTCGCGGAGTGGGAGAGATGTATCCGCTTAACGGCCCAAGCTGGTCTCTCTTTTTTGAGTACATCGGCAATATTCTGTATGCCCTCTTTATCCGCAAGCTGCCCACCAAACCGCTTACTGCACTGGTAATTATTGCAGCCTCGGGACTGGCGGCATTCGCAATATGGGGACCTTACGGCGACATCTGCGTAGGCTACTCGATGACAGGAGATAATATACTCGGAGGGTCACTCCGCTTGCTTTTTGCATTCTCGGCCGGTCTCCTTCTATCAAGAGTATTCACACCTATTAACATAAAAGGGGCCTTTTGGATCGGAGCTGTGGCCATTGTTACAATATCTGCAATTCCAAGAATCGGAGGTGGCGAAAATCTGTGGCTTAACGGTCTTTACGATACCATCTGCGCGGTAATTATATTTCCTCTGCTGGTATACATAGGCGCTTCAGGAAAGAGAGAGAACAAGTTTACCACAAAGCTCTGCAAGTTTCTCGGAGATATCTCCTACCCTCTCTATATGGTACACTATCCATTTATATATCTGTACTATGCGTGGGTTAAAAACGAGAACCTAACATTTGCACAATCCCTACCGGGAGCACTGGCGCTTATCTTCGGATGCATTGCTCTGGCCTACATTAGCCTTAAGCTGTTTGATGAACCTGTGCGCAGATATTTAACCAATCTGCTTTTACGCAAGAGGTAATACAAAATTGGAGAGTAACCCCGGCCGGATTGTCAAACTATTTTCCCATACTGATGAGCTGGCTGGTAACATTTCCCAGATTGTGGGAGATCAGCGCAAGTAAAATGCTTCCGCTTCTCAATGTAATCCATGCCCAAGCTACTCCGATTATTGAGGTGAACAGGAAAGATGAGAGATTGAATGTTAGTGCATAGGCATCGCTCACATGAAGACCGTGCCCAAATCCAAACAGAATTGCAGTTATATAGACGGCAGGGTGAAGAATTGCCCTGGATGTAGGTTTTAAGATTTTTGTCAGCAGCCCGAGCATTATACCACGGAATGCAACCTCCTCATCGAGCCCGGGCATTGTTGCCTGAAAGAGAATGCTCTCAGTACTCCAATCCGATGGTGAAAGATAGAGCCAGTTAGATAGAGCTTTTAGCGCAAAAATTACAATAATTGTGATAATTCCATATTTTGTAAAGTCGCTGTTTTGCGTGAATGTCAGGAAGTAATCCTTTAATGAGAATTTTCTGTAGAGTATAAGGAACAGAATTGATGCAAACAGTGCATAGATCTTTCCACTCCAGTTCCAGGAGCCGTTTGTGAGCCTTAATCCGCTATATTCAGTGGGCAGATCGAGCATGAGCCCGTGAAAAATGTAGTAGAGAAAGAAAACGGACAAAACCTTTAATGTATCTGCTTTCCTGTTGCTTAAAGTAAAAAGGATTATAGGCAAAACTATGATCAGGTGCACCAATTGTTCTAAAAATACTCTTGTCATATCACTCATTTTATTTATTATGATTAACAAATATAGTTTTATCGGCCACAATGTGCAAATTATCACAATTTTATACCATAACTTAACATTATAGCATCAAAAAGAGCAGCGACCCCGATGCTATGATTGCCCACAATACAATACCGAGTGCAAAACTTCTGGGTCCGGTTTTCAAAATCTCTCCGATATTGATATTTGAGCCTATCAGAAACAGCGCTACTACCATACCTCTCCTGCCTAACCAGCTTAAATGTGAGTAACTTTCGTGATACTCCGGAAGAGAATTGGCAAAGATTATTGCCAGGACAAAGAGCAGTATAAACCAGGGGAACTTTATCGACTGCCCATCTCTCTTGTTCATAAATGCAATTACCAGCGAAAGCGGTATAATCCACAAAGCGCGGATAAGCTTAACAGTCGTTGCCACCTGTAAAGCCCTTTCTCCGTAGATTGCACCAGCACCCACAACCGAACTGGTGTCGTGAATAGCAATTGCCGCCCAGTTACCGAAGGTCTCCTCACTCAATCCCATTCTTCGGCCAATAAATGGGAACAAAAAGAGGGCTACTGCGTTGAGTACAAAAACCACAATGAGGGCAAAAGAGTTCTGGTAGTTTTTACTGTTGAGAATCGGAGCAACCGCAGCTATCGCACTACCTCCGCAGATTGCCGTTCCGGTTGATATGAGCAGAGCGATATTCTTTTCAACCTTAAACAATTTACCAAGTACAATTCCCAAGAGCATTACGACTGAAACTGAGATAACAGTCTCAATAAACCCTGTTCTGGAGGCAGATATTACCGCCCCAAGGCTCATTCCGAACCCCATCAGAACAATTGATGCCTGGAGAGTTTTAGATGTGTATTTATGAATATCTGCATGCTTCCACCCAAGAATTGAAAAGATCAACCCTATAAAGAGAGCGACCGCCGGGGAGATAAAGGGTAAAAAAGAGAGAGAGATTACAATATAGTAGAGCAGATTGCTTTTGATTGATCTTACACTTATCATACCAATACTTTTATTTACAAAAGTAAAGGCGTGTTATAATTAAAGCAAATACAAAATATTTATAGCTTATAACTAAATGTTATAGCTAAGCAGAAAATCCTCGAAAAGTTCCACCTGTTTGCTCCTATGCCCGTGTTTATAAGCGATGCGGAGCTTCCTTGGGATCGAAAGCCCCGACACCTTAAGCCTCACAAGAGTTTTATGAAACAGCTCATTCTGGACCGCTCTCTCAGACACTATTGCTAATCCGTCAAAGTCCTGCAGAAAGTTCTTGATAGATTCCGTACTCCCAAGATGGATAAGTGTATTCAGGTTCTCAAAGTCAATATTTTGCTCGATGAATATCTGCCTTATAACCTCAAGTGTTCCTGAGCCTTGCTCCCTCAGCACTATCGGCAGTTTAAGAAGATCCTCCTTGCCAATGGTGGTACGTTTTGAGTAAACACTGTTCTTCCCGGTCACTACTATAAGTTCATCATCCAGGAAATCCCTGTACCTGATACCAGCCTGCGAGGAGTGATTCTCCACAAGGGCGATATCTACCTGATTATCCAGCAGGAGCCGCTCCATCTCAAAGGAGTTGCCGTTCATCAGGTAGATCTGAATCTTTGGATAACGTTTATGAAAAGATGCAATTACTTTTGGAATAATATATTGAGAGATCGTTGAGGTGGCTCCAATCTTGAACTCCCCCGAAAACGCATTATGCATCTGCCCGATTTCAAAATCGAGGCTGCGGTACCTTTGCGCTATCTCCTTAAATGAGTTATAGACCTTGACTCCGGCTTCGGTCAGATATATTTTGTTTCCCCTTCGCTCCAAAAGATTTGTTTTGTAGCGCTCCTCCAACTCCTTTATGTGCCTTGTAACAGCCGGCTGGCTGATGTTCAGGTCGTTTGCCGCCTTGGAAAAGCTCAGATTCTCAGCAACCGACATAAACACAGTATCCCTATAGTCCATAATTTATTATTTTTTTCACAAATTATTCAACACCAAGTTATTTAAATTTACCAATATGTAAAATTGAATTACTTTCACCGATAAATTTTTTTGGAGTATCCCCTGTGAACCTCTTAAAATCTTTAATAAAATGCATTTGGTCAAAGTAGCCGTTATCATATGCTAAGTCTGAAAACTTTAAGAAATCATGTTTTAGAAGATCGTTCATGCTTGAATGGAAACGGTTAAGAGTGCTATATGTATTTGCAGAGACTCCTATGTATTTATCGAACATCCTCTCGAATCTCCTTGGGCAAATATTATACTTTTTACATAAATCCGCTATAGTGCATTTAGCTTCACTATCCATAAATTCTTTAAAAATATTTGAAAAATATTCAGAATAGTTGCTATTAATAATCAGCAATTTTATTAACTCATTTTCAAGAATATCAAGCCTTAATTTTATATCCTGGACTGACAATAACCTATCTCTTACTGAGTATAGAAGTTTGGAGCCCACCTCGTCGGCCCCAAAAAGATTATTACTAAATTCAGAAATTGGGATATTAATAAATGGATAAAACCCATCTGGGTAAAAACAGATTCCGAGAGTATCTACATTTCCGCAAAGTTTCAAAGAGGCATTTACAAAATGGTCGTGGATACCCGAAAAATACACCTTTTCCAACAAGTGTTGATTCCCATTAATCGACAAATAATGAGCAGTATCGCTCAGGTTAAATCTTAAATTTATATTGCGTTGCGGTATTAATTTATGATTGATTGCTATATCAGATACCTGAAAAGTCCAGAAGAATTTTATATACCTTCTAAGCAGCTGATGTTTAACCGGATATTTTATTATAACATTATTCATCCTCTACGAACTATTTCTTTGGTTCAATCAAATCCCAAAGATTTCCGTATAAATCTTGAAAAACAGCAACTGTGCCATATTCAAGCTCCTGAGGGTCCCTTACAAAAGAGACATCTCTCTCTTTATACTTTTTGTAATCTCTCCAAAAATCATCGGTATAGAGAAATAGAAAGACTCTTCCACCCGACTGATTACCAATAACTTTTGCTTGATTTTCATTGGATGCCTTTGCCAATAATAGAGAGCACTCTTTTGCACCTTTGGGCGCCACCAAAACCCATCTCTTTATGTCGCTTAAACGAGTGTCTTCCAGTACTTCAAATTCAAGCTTTTTAGTATAGAACTCTATGGCTGAATCATAATCCTCCACTAGTAAGGCAATATGGGCTATACTTTGATACATTCAGGAATTATCTTTTTAACAGGCAATTATTTCTCATTTACTCATTTAAAAATGACTGAAATAGCTCAACAAACTCTCCTACATGATAACCGTCCATCAATGCATGGTTAACATGTATTGATAAAGGCATTGTTTTAACACCATCATTCTCTGTAATCTTACCGAATGTCATCTTGGGACAGCTATCTTTGTATGAATAGCATCTTGCATGCGACATACTTGTAAAATCGAGCCAAGGTAAAACGGAAATATGTATTATATTTTCTCCAGAAATTGCCGGGATCAACTCATTTGTGTTTTTCACATTTTCAATATTTTGTTTAGCTCTTTCATAGAACACTTTTTCATCTTGAAAATAATCCAGATAAGCAAATCCAAATGTACCATCGGAGCGACTGATTACTGGCGAGGCATTTACTGTATCAAATTTATATACACTATTATCGACTATTCTGTACCGAAAATTTTCAATTTTATTTGCAGCTTTTAAAGCTCGGTAAGTATAGTATAAGAAGAATGATACCTGCTCCTCTTTTGCTTTTAAGTAGGCTTTTGTGCAATCCACCTTAACAGTAACACCAAAAAAGGGTTCTTCAAATTTAGAAAAGAACAGATAGTGCTCCTTTCTGTTCCATTTATCTATATCTATTATCATTTTCATAGATATTATAAAAGTACATATTCAAGTTAAAAAACACAAATAGAAAGAATCTATTTATTCAATCCGGCCCATTTTTTCGAGTGTTGATAGAAGCTAACACTCATACTTCCAGGCTCAATTAGTGGAATAATTTCATTGAATAGCTTCATTTCACGAATTTTCTCACCTACGGCTCTCAGCTTTTCAAAATTCTCAATATGATAAATAAAATACCAGGTTTTTCCATCAACAGGTTTAACCAGTTCAGCATCAATAAAACCATCTTGCTTCTGAAGAAAAGCGTTAATATTATCTGCCTTGTGCAGTAATTGCTCTTCGGTTGTTGTTTGTAATACTTCAATTCTGAGAAATTCAGTAATAGTTGTCTGCTTCATAATTATAAATATTAATGATTACGAAGCAAAAGTAGATGTGTTGAGAGAATCGAAATAGTATAAATACGACAAAGATTGATAGCCCATATTGTCATAATACAATGACATGTCTACACTCTTATATTCACAATTCTATCTTGCAGTGATTGTGCCTCATCAAATTGTTACATTAACTTTCCCAAAAGCTTGTCAGGTCAGATAATCTCTATATCGAATTTATCCAGTAGTCCCGCCACGCCGGCGATTGAGAATTTTGCGCCCTTAATCCGGTTACTCTCCGGGTCGATCGAGTAGTTGAAAGAGCTACGGAAATCGGCACCCTCGAGAATTGTGTGGTCAAAGGAGGCTTGCGCCAAATCGCAGTTGTCAAAAATTGCACCGGTGAGGTCGGCATCTGCAAAATCGGTCTCCCGGAGTTGAGAGTTTCTGAAGAGACACTTTTTGATTCTCCTCTTGTAAAACGATGAGTGATTCAGCTGGCATCCGTCAAATGAGAAGGATAGGGCAAATTCGTCGCAAGTATCGAAGCGGAGTCCAAGCATTTTACAATCTTTGAAGCTAACATCACGGAAAGAAGTTTTGTTCAGCTTAGCCATGCTCAAATTGCAACCATTGAAGGTGCAATCGGAAAACTTATACCCCGAGAGATCTTTATCTCCCAAGTTGCAGCTGTTAAAGATACAGTTATCATACTCCCCCTTTACGGGCAGATACTCCTTGCCGAATGTTTTGTCCTCTATGTAGTAGTCGTTCACGGGCATAAGCTCATTTTACAGATGGGTTAACAGATTCAAATATATAGTAAAATCGAGCTATATACGAATATTAATGCACTTGATTCCTGGGAAGAGTGAATGAGAAGAGCGATCCCACCCCCTCTTCGCTCTCAACCCAAATTTTTCCACCCAGCATCTCCACATAAGCCTTTGATATTGCCAATCCCAACCCGGCACCCTGACGAGCCATCTTATCTACAATATCTGCCTGAATGAAACGTTCGAAAATAGCATCCTGCCTCTCCTTCGGAATACCGATACCCGTGTCCTTAACATAAAACTCAATAAGGTCATCCTTAGCAGTATATCCATATTCAACTTTCCCTGCGAAAGTATATTTAATAGCATTCTTCACCAGATTTGTGAGAATTCCGTTAATCTTCTCACTATCAGTCCTTACAATTACCTCATTATCTGCCGCTTCGCACACACAAGAGAGGTTGATTCCCTTACTGTCGGCGTCAAAAACAAGTGAGTCGTAAACATGTTGCATCTGAGAGTTGATATTGGTATCGGAAAGGCGAACATCTACAATCCCCGATTCTATCTTCGATATACTTACAATATCGTTAATTATATTGAGCATTCTCTCGCCACTCTTTTCAATTATCCGGATATACTCCTGCTGCTGTTCGCCAGAGAGATCGGAGTTTTTCAGCAAACCTGCAAATCCCAGAATACCGTTCATCGGAGTCCTTATCTCGTGGCTCATATTTGCCAGAAAGGCCGATTTTAAGCGGTCGCTCTCCTCTGCCCGCTCCTTCGCCTTAATCAGCTCCTGCTCGGAGAGTTTACGTTCGGTTATATTTTTATCAATCCCACGATATCCTATCAGTTCACCCACCTCATTTAAAATGGGGCGTCCATTGGTAAGCAGGCATATCAACTCTCCGTTTTTCCCGATATTCCAGTTCTCCAAATCTACAATCGCCTCTCTCTTTGTGACAACTCCGGCAAAGATCTCACTCACCCTTTTTGCCTCCTCCTCCGGCATAAAATCGAATGGTGTTTTCCCAAGTATCTCCTTCTCAGAAGCCACCAACAACTCTTTAACTTTTTGGGAGCTGAAAGTATATCTGCCCTCTTTATCAACCTCCCAAACCCAATCCGCACTGCTGAATATGATATCCCTAAGCCGCTCCTCGCTCTTTCTTAAATCATTCTCTATCCGTTTTCTGTCGGTAATATCGCGAGTAACACATAGTAAGGTGTGCACCGCCCCATCTTCGGAAAACTCGGGAACAAGCATCGATAAGAAAGAGTGAGTAGAGTCATTAGTCTCAAAGTCAAATTCGTAGATTCGCTGCTCCCCGGTTTGAAACACATAGTTCATTTTTTCATTCCAAATAGAAACTAACTCCATTGGCATGTTCAGATCTTCATTTGTTTTGCCAATGAAGTGCTCCTTTCTGATGCCGGTAATCTTTTCAATTGCCGGATTTATGTAAATATGTCTTAGATTTTTATCGAAACGGACAATAATATCGGGAATGTTTTCGGTTAATGTTCTGAATTTAGCCTCATTTCTTTTAAGCTCCTCTTCGGCAAGTTTAAGCGCACTCTTCTCTTTCTGCTCATCCAGTGCGCGCTTTACCGCAAAAGGAAGACGGTTTGGCCGATCCTTTAATACATAATCCACAGCCCCATTTTTGAGAATCTCGATTGCAATCTCCTCTCCGATCGAACCAGAAATGCAGATGAATGGCGTATCCGGTCGCAGTTTTTTACTTATTTCCAACGCTTCAAAAGCGTCAAATCCGGGCAGATTAAAGTCGGATAAGATTATATCGCAGCAGTTTCCGTTTGAAAGGAGAGAGATAAATTCGTCTCTGTTGTAGGCGTGATTTATATTAAGAGCAAACCCGGCAGATCTTAGCTGTTCGCTTATCAACTCAAAATCGGTAGAGGAGTCCTCCAGAATAATTACATTAAGCGGAAGGCCAATAATTTCATTCTTCCAGTCCATAATTTCAAGTTGAAGGTGGTTGTTCGTTAAAAATTGCCCAGAATATACCTATATGCTTGACTGCATCTGCAAAATCCCTGAAATCTACAGGCTTAACAACATAGGCATTAACTCCTAATTTATAACACTTTATAAGATCCGGCTCCTCCCGAGAAGATGTTAACATAACCACTGGAAGGTTTTTTAACCTTTCACTTTTACGTATCTCCTCCAGAACCTCAATTCCGTCCATCCGGGGCATTTTAATATCCAGTAACAAAACAGCCGGAATTTCATTTTTGCGATTTTCGTATTTTCCTGTGCAGTTCAGATACTCCATTACCTCAACACCATCTCGAACTGCAATTACCTCATTTGCTATTTTGTGCTCGGTCAGAGCTTCGACAGTGAGTTCTAAATCCTGAGGATTATCCTCAGCAATTAAAATTGTTTTTAGTTCATGCATAATTAAGATAATTTATTTAGGTAAACTAAAATAGAATGCTGAACCCTTGTCGGGTTCCGATTCGGCCCATACCCGGCCGTTATGTTTGTGAATGATTCTCTGAACATTTGCAAGTCCGATTCCGGTCCCCTCAAAATCGGTCTGGTTGTGTAACCGCTGAAATACTCCAAAGAGTTTATGAGCATACTTCATATCAAATCCGACCCCATTGTCCCTCACACAAAATATGTAGCTATCTTTTTCACTCTTGTATTCAACTGATATTTCGGCTGTCTCCCTGTACTTAGTGTACTTTACTGCATTATCCAACAGATTTATCCACACCAGCTTAAGCAGGGATGCATCGCCATTAAGCCCCGGAAGTCTCTGAATCTTCCACTTTATAGTTCTCACGGCAGTGTCGGGCCTTATTTTCTCCAGAGCATCTTCTACCAAAAGATTCATATCAATTTGTGTTTTGTGCATCTCCTGCCTTCCCGTTCTTGAGAAGTGGAGCAGATCGTCTATGAGCGTACCCATCTGCTTTGAAGCTCCCGATATTGTGTTTAGATAGTGTTGAGCCTTTTCAGGTAAAATATCGAGATATTTATCATTTAACAAATCGACATATCCATTGATATGCCTCAGTGGCGCCCTTAAATCGTGTGAAACAGAGTAACTGAAGGCCTCCATCTCCTTATTTGCAACCTCAAGCTGAGAGGTTCGTTCAATAACCCTCTGCTCAAGAGTATCATTGAGTTTGGAGAGTTCAATTTCGGCCCTCTTTCTATCGGTAATATTTCTGTTGGTACCTCTCTGGCCCAAATACTCTCCCTTTTCGTTGAATATAGGACTGCAACTGTGGCTGATCCACCTCAGCTCTCCCTCTTTTGTAATGATTCTATACTCAAGATCATGTGGTATATGGTCAAGATGGGAATTTTTGTGATGCTCAATAATCATTTCCCTGTCCTCCTCAAATACAATCTCCTGTATTAATTTAGGGTGAGCGATAAATTCATCTGCACTATATCCGGTTACACGTTCACATGCGGGGGAGACATAGTGTACCTTACCGTTTGGTACAAGCCAGTATATCCAGTCATTAGAATTATCTGCAATGAGCCTGTATTTCTTTTCGCTCTCAAAAAGAGCCATCTCAGCATTTTTCCTTTCGGAGATATCAAGCGATAAAATAAATACCCCATCCGGAACCGGTTGAATACTCAGGTCGAACCATCCTATGCTGCCATCGGGGTAGATGAATTCGTTCTCAAAATGGTGCGGAACTCTCGTCTTCAGAACCCTCTCGATCATCTTGAACACATCGGTCTCCTCTATACCGGGCCACATATCCTGGTACCGATTGCCAATCAACTCTTTGTTAGGTCGATGATTGTGAATTTCTGCACTTTCATTCAAATAGATATATCGCCAATCATAACCGATTATCTGACACCCCTCAAGCATATGGTCAAAAGCACTTCTGAAGCGCTCTTCACTCTTCTTGAGCGCCTCATTCATTTGTATCTGCTCGAGTTTTTTATAGGTTATGTTGCTTATAAGCTGGGTCATGTTCAGTAAAAAGTCCATTGCGATCTTTACCCTCTCCTTCGATACTACCGGTACCTTATCGAGAGCGGACATATACTCCCGCTTATCAAATCCATATTTATCTGCCTGCTGCTCAAAAAAGGCACGATTTGGCTCTTCAAAGAAGAACTGACCGGAGAACAGATTTGCAACATGCTCTCCTTTAATTATAATTGGGACGGCAACATCTACCAGACCGTTAAGGCACCTGTAAAAATGGTACTTCTCTCCGTTTCCAAGCTCATTAGCCAAGACAGTATCGCTGATAGTGCAGTTTTTAGAGGAGTCCGGATTGATTCTGTGGTATTGCGTACATAATTGTCGCCATCCCGATTTTGAGAGGACATTTCCATTAAGATCCAAAATTGCTGTGACAAATCCGGTAGATTGGTTGAATCCCTCAAGCAATTTATTTACCTCTTCAAAATCTATTAAATTAAGAATATCGATTTTCATAAATCCTATATTTAGGACTGATTCCCTCAAATTTAAGAAATTACAATAACGAAATCAAAACAAAACGATCATGATTAATATTTTGTTACGATTTAATTACACTTTCAAATTATAATATCTTTTTCAAATCGTTTGCCCCGGCTACAGTTTTATCTCTTTTCATTCAGGGATGATATATTCGCCATGATATGTTTAATCCCCATTTGCGTTACTATCTTTTTTATAGTTCTTTAGCATTTTCCCAAAATCTTTATCTTTTTTTCTCCTGTCAGCTACAGATGATTCAAAATATGCCTTTTCTCTCTCCATTTTCATGTAATTTTCATATGAAGATCTATCTATTTCGCCCCTTTCAACCGCATCTATTACGGAACAACCAATCTCGTTAGTGTGAGAGCAATCTTTGAACTTACACTCTTTGGAATATTTCATAATCATGTCGAATGTAACTTCTAATCCGCTTGATGAATCTATTATTCCTACTTCTCTCATCCCGGGATTATCAACCAATATCCCTCCGTTTTCGAGTATTATCAGCTCTCTGTGAGTGGTTACATGCCTTCCCTTGTTTGTGCTTTTGCTTATCGAACCCGTATTCATTAAGGATTTCCCGGAAAGATTATTTAGAAGAGAAGATTTTCCAACGCCTGAAGAGCCAAGCATACAATAGGTTTTCCCTTTTTCGATGATTGCAATTATTTTGTCGGATCCATCGTGTGACGCGGTACTTAGGGTAATAACAGGAACATTTTTAATCCGGACTTTTATATTCTCTACTATTCCAGAAATTAAATATTCATCAATTAAGTCTATCTTAGTGAGCACTATAATGGGGCTAACTCTAGATGAATTACAAATTGTCAAGTACCTCTCAAGCCTGTTAACATTGAAATCACGGTCAGCTGCCCGGACCAATAACGCGTAGTCAATATCTGTTGCTATTATCTGTACCTCAGCGAATTTGCCGACAGCTTGTCTTGAAATAACGGAGTATCTAGGTAATACTTTATGGATAATAGAGAAATCCGAATCGTGAATCGTAAGTGCGACCCAATCACCAACCGCCGGGAAATCTTCACGGCTTTTGGAAGTAAATCTTAAATTTCCTGTTATCTCTGCTTCAAATTCACCCTTCTCTGTTTTTACAATATATCTTTCCTTATGTTCAGATATTACTCTTCCAATCTCAAAATTATCAAGGCTGTACTCAATCCTTAATTTCTCAAGTTTGTCATTGTATCCCAATTCTTCTAATCTCATTTCACAATCTTTTATTCGTGTTTCGGATTATTGTTAAGCACACCGGTTATATTTATTATATTGATAGCGAAAGGCTTGGTTGAGCAGTAGATCAAGAAGTGTATTTATTTAACAATGCCCTAAGCATATTGCTTATATCGCTCTCTAGCACCCCTCCGTGATAACATATTATTTTATTCGGGGAGAGCCTTTGAATTTTCTCTATCGACTTTACAGCAGATTCCATATCCAGTGTATATGACGGATTGGCTATATTAAATTCCCCATTCTCGATAACCAGTGCGTCTCCGGCAATTAATGTTTTTAATTCAGGGCAGAATAACGAAATATGTCCTTTTGTGTGTCCGGGAGTATGCACTACGACAATGCCCTTCTCTAATACCTCCATATCGGAGAGGCCCTCATCGGCACTTAACCTCTGAATGCTATTGAGTTTTTGAATAAAATTTATTGACCAATCCTTATACTCTGCAGGTATATTTTGATGCAATAGTTCTGCCTGGATAAGCCTTTCAGATTTTATAATTCCAGAAACGGAGTCTTTTTCATACTCTCCGCAATATATTTTTAAACTGGGGTTCTCATGTTTCAAAAAAGGAAGCCCACCCAAGTGGTCATAATCGTCATGAGTAATTATCACTCCTGTCAAATCCTCTACTCCTACCCCCACTGAATCCAGTTCCGATTTAAGCTCTTCGTACGTCTCTTCATAACCGCAATCAACAAGATAATTACAATTCCCACTTTGAATTAATACCGGGAATATAATTTTATTCTCCCCATCTACTATTTTTTCAATCTTTAATACAGTTAATTTCATGTTTCATCTTATCTATGTAATCAGCAAATAAATTTCCCCATTTTTTCGTAAATAGGATTCCTCACTTTTTCGCAATTAAGCTTCCCCATTGGGTGTTGGTTTATTAAATATAGTTTTTCTATTGTCCATTCTATAGCTATTTCCCTCAAGTTTAACAACTTCACACTTGAACAAGAGTCTGTCAAGCAGTGCTGTTGCTACCACTTCATCATCCAGTGTCTCTGCCCACTCTTTTGGGGATTTGTTTGTTGTAATAATTATTGAGCACATTCCGTGAAGCGAGTTGATAAGGTTAAAAAAGCACACTGCATCGCTTTTCTTCATTGGAAAGAGCATAATATCATCTATGGCTATAAGGTCTGCTTTCAGCAGTCTTTTGTATGCGTTAAGTGCCTTCCCGGAGATGTCTTTTAATTTGAGTATTTCCATTACCTCTTCCATTGTTTTGAAGTATGACTTGTAACCCATTTTAGCAGCATCGTGAACTAAACCGGCTGCAAGATATGTTTTACCAACACCGGGAGGCCCCATAAGTACCAGGTTGTAGCAGTTATCCATCCATACCAGCTCTCTGAGTTGTTTCATCTCCGGTTTGCTTATTCCATTAAAATGGCTAAAATCGTATTTGTCAAGATTATGATCTGATGGTAAATGTGCTCTTTTTAGCAATGACGTCATTTTTTTCTGTTGCCTTACCAATATCTCATCATCAAGGATGCTACTCAGGAACTCAATATAACTAGGCTTGTCTATCTGGGCTGTGTGTATGTACTTTTCTGCCCCTGATTGCAACACATTAATTTTTAGGGTTAATGCGCTTTGTTTAACTCTCTCCATCTCTATCATGACATTATGCTTTGATATGAGTTAATATCTCTTGTCTGTGGCTCCATTGCTATTTTGCGGAGAGTAGTCATATTCGTCTTTACGGGAACAACTTTAACAGCCAACTGACCGTATAGAGTTTTGGCTACATCGGCAAAGCCGGCTGCATTATAAATACTCCTGTCAATGCATATATCTAGAGTTTTATTAAGTATTTCCTTATCATATCTATCTATGCTATGCTTCAGAGAGACAAGATTATCCTTAAGGTAACGCCTCTTCTTATCTGCCAATAATTGTATCCAGGTATTAGCACCATCTGTATTTCCAAGCCCGCCAAGAACCTGCTCATAAAGCTCCGAACTGGATATATCGTGGATTTTCCAGTGATCGACAGAAGAGACGTATCCTCCTTTGGTTTGTGGTATAAGATGCTCTGCCAGGCTATCTCCGGACGCATTGGTAATAACAAGCTTATCTTCCTTAACATATAATCGCACAACAGAACCGTCTCCCTGATATGAACCCCTTGGAAGAGAGTAGTAATTACCCTTATATCTTATTGTATGGTCTCTTCTGACATTGTATTCACGGTATTCAGGACCAGGTTTTACGGGGCTCATACGAGGAGAGAGCAGATATTCTCTCTCTTTCATCCATTCATCATTTGGCACCAGTTGGGTCCCATTATTCATCTTTCCGTTACCTGTTCTTGAGAGCCAATTTATAACCTCCCTGTTTAACTGCTCATCCGAGCTATACTTTCTGGCAATAAGGAAGTTCTGTTTTACATACTTGACCACATTCTCAACCTTTCCCTTTGTCTGTGGGTCTGCCTTTCTGCAGAAAACAGGAGTAAATACTTCTTCGCCTGTATATCTGCCGAACTCCTGTGTAAGGACTATGTCTCCAAAATTCTCTCCCCTTGTAAAGACCCTGTCCTGGTCATACAGTATTTTTTGAGGTGCTCCATGCAGGTATTCAAATCCTAATTGATGCGCGTAAATAGCCGTTTTGCTTGTAAATGGCGTACTCTGAAAATAGACATACTTCTGTCTGGACCTGCCTAGAACCATTACAAAGAAGTGTACTCTGTGATTTTTACCACTATCGGCAACCAGCACCATTGTCCCAAAATCAACCTGACCCCACTCTCCGTAAGAAGTGTCTGCCCACTTTCTCATCATTCTGAGTTGTCTGTCATTTACCTTGTCAATGTTGTATTTGGATCTTACCTGCATTACGTAATTATAAACAGTTTTACTGCTCACATCTAATAAATCAGGATGGTGCTCTTTGAGCTTGTCTTCAACAACTGAACTGGAAAGAAAGGGGAACTCATCAAGCAAACCATAAATGAATGACTCGTATGGGGCAAGTTTTTTGCCTCTCTCTTCCGGCAAGAGCTTTAGATACTCATCTAGGGACATCCTTAACATCTTGTTGACTGTCTTGCGGTCAATTGACAACTCCATGGCAATTTGGCTTTTGTTTAGCCCTTTTTCTGATAATTCTTTAACTTTGTTCCACATAATGATCCTCCGGGATTTTTGTGTATCCTTCATAATTTCATATTCATTTAGCGTTTGAATTATAAAATTATGAAGGATTTTTTATTGCCACCCGTTGGGGATGCGTATTTGCCAAAATGTGGGGATTCCTAATTGCCAAAATTTGGGGATTCTAAATTACCGATTACATTTTCCCATTTTGACGAATTTGGATCGCAGCCCATCCAGCCTTTCTTTTGTAGAAAATGAAGAAAAACAATGCGC
>OFJB01000339.1_pt1 | contig 23719 bp, 18 predicted proteins | sample 1775081 | NCBI WGS metagenome assembly OFJB01 (sample SAMN08195771, study PRJEB24354) | sludge metagenome | isolation source: initial sludge from phenol fed wastewater aerobic bioreactor | place: India: Nagpur | collected 2016-06-05
CGGAAGTTGCCTTGCTCGTCGAAGTCGGTGATGGGGAACGAGAGCAGGCCGGAGCCCATGATGGATTTGAGTTCTTGAGGGGTCATGATCAGTGCAGCGGGAGAGAAATGTGAATGAAGCGGGTGTCCGTGGCGCTCAGTCGAGCTTGATGTTGGCGGCCTTCACCACGCTGGCCCAGCGCGCGCGTTCTTTGGCGAAGAACTGGTCCTGTTCGGTAGAGGTCATGGTCACCACTTCGGCGCCCTGGCCGGCCAGTCGCGAGCGGATCTCGGGCGCGCGGATGGCGGTGATGAGTGCCTTGTTGAGCTTTTGCACGACGGCATCGGGCGTGCCGCGTGGCAGCAGCACGCCTTGCCAGGTGCCGGATTCGTAGCCCGCTACGCCTTGCTCGGCAATGGTGGGCACGTCACCGATCAGCGGCATGCGGGTGGACTTGGAAACGCCCAGCACCTTGAGCTTGCCGTTCTGCACCTGGGGCAGGGTGGCCAGCATGCCGTTCATTAGCACCTGGGTCTGGCCTGCCACGGTGTCCTGGATGGCGGTGACGCCGCCCTTGTAGGGGATGTACTGCCAACGTGCACCGCTGGCGCGCTCCAGTGCAACGCCGGCCAGGTGCGGGGCGCTGCCCGTGGCCGTCACGGCAAAGTTCAGCTCGTTCTTCTTGGAGTAGGCGATCAACTCCTTGAGGTTGTTCACCGGCACCGAAGGGTGCACCACCAGCAGGTGGGGCGAGTAGGCCAGCATGGTCACACCGCGCAGGTCTTTGGACGGGTCGAACGACAGCTTGGTGTAGACCGAGGGGCTGATGGCCAGTGCACCCACATCGCACAGCAGCATGGTGTAGCCATCGGGCTCGGCCTTGGCCACAAAGTCGGCGCCCAGATTGCCATTGGCGCCGGGTTTGTTCTCGACGATCACGCTTTGCTTGAGTGACTCGGACAGCGCCTGGCTGATGGAGCGCGCAATGATGTCCGAGCTGCCGCCTGGTGGGTAGGGCACCACGATGCGCAAGGTCTTGGTGGGCCATTCGGCCGTCTGGGCCGTGGCGGATGCCGCAGCCAGAGCGGCCGTGCAGGCCAGAAGAATTGCGCGACGTTGCAGGCTCATGGAATGTCTCCGTGTGTTGGTGTTGTTAGTCATCGTACAACTAGGTTAAAAAAAACACAATCCATTCGCCGGATGTTCCGGGATATTCTGCGGAATTTCAGGGTTTGTACTGAGATTGAGAAGGTCTTTCCTGCTTGAATCCGAATGCTGGCGGGCGATGCAAGGTGCTGCACAACCTCGGGTAATCCCTTTCTCTGCCCGCACCTGACCTGGGTCAGAATGCAGGCCTTGTTGTATGACGACATATCACGAAAAGACCGTGCCCTGTTGCTTTGCCACCCTTTAAGTGGCTTCCAGGTGGGCAGCGAAATCACAGCACCCACGATGGCCAGCGCGCTCCGAAGCCACGGCGCAGCCACTACCAGAGGACATTGCATGCCCCTTCCATTCCATATCCTTCGCCGGGCCGCGCCCGTGGCGCTGGCCGTCGCTGCCGTGTTGGGCGCCCAGGCGGCGCAGGCGGCCACGTGGGTGTACGTGGCCAACGCAGACAGCCAGGATGTCTCGGTGCTGGAGCTGGACCGCGCCGCCGGAACGCTCAAGCCCGTAGACACCACGGCAGTGGGCGGCACCGCCATGCCCATGGCTGTCAGCCCGGACAAGCGCGTGCTCTATGTGGCGCTGCGCTCGCAGCCGTTTCGGGTGGTCAGCCTGGCCATTGACCCGGCGAGTGGCAAGCTGCGCAAGCTGGGCGAAGCGCCGCTGGCCGACAGCATGGCCAACATCGACACCGACGCCACCGGGCGCTGGCTGTTTGCGGCCTCCTACCCCGGCCACAAGATCACGGTCAACAGCATTGGCAAGGATGGCGTGGTGGGAGCGGTGCAGCAACTCATCACCACCGCGCCCAACGCGCATGCCATCCATGCGGATGCCGCCAACCGCTATGTCTTGGCGACCAGCCTGGGTGGCGACCACCTGTCGGCCTGGAAGTTCGATGCCGAGACAGGCAAGCTCATTGCCCACGAGCCCGCGTTGACGCCGGTCGCGCCCGAAAAATCCGGTCCCCGCCACTTTGTCTGGAGCCGCGACCAGCGCCATCTGTACCTGCTGGACGAACTGGATGCTGCCGTGCATGTGATGGCCTACGACAAGGAGCTTGGCACCCTGCGTCCGCTGCAGCGCACCACCACATTGCCAGCAGGTTTTACCGGCAAGCCCTGGGCCGCCGACATTCACCTGTCGCCCGATGGCCGCACGCTGTATGCGTCCGAGCGCACCTCCAGCACGCTGAGCACCTTTCGCGTCGATGCCGCCACCGGGCAGCTGCAACCGCTGGGGCAGGTGCCCACCGAAAAGACGCCGCGCGGTTTTGCGGTGGACGCGTCAGGTCGCTTCCTGATCGCAGCGGGGCAGGATTCACACCACGTCGCCCTGCACCCCATCGACGCAGCCACGGGTCTGCCCGGCACACCCACCCACGTTCCAGTGGGCAAGAACCCCAACTGGGTCGAGATCGTCGAGATGCCCTGAGATCACCCCTTTTTTCATTACCCCAAGGAGACAAACACATGCAACGCAGAACCCTGGTCCAATCCGCCGCCCTGGCAGCCGCAGGCGCGCTGATGGCGCTGCCCGCCATGGCCCAGACCACCTGGCCCACCGGCAAGCCCATCAGCTACGTGGTGCCCTTCGCCGCCGGTGGCACCACCGACACCCTGGCCCGCCTGATCGGCCAGCAACTGGGCACAGCCCTGGGCACCACGGTGGTGGTGGAGAACAAGGGTGGCGCCGCAGGCAGCATCGGCTCGGAGGCGGCCGCGCGCTCGGCCCCGGATGGCTACACGCTGCTGGGCGGCACTGTCAGCTCGCATGCCATCAACATCAGCCTGTACCCCAAGCTGGGCTACGACCCCATCAAGTCGTTCAGCCCCGTCACGCTAATCGGCACCAACCCGGTGGTGCTGGTGGTGTCCGCCGCCAGTCCCTACAAAACCCTGAAGGACGTGCTGACGGCCGCCAAGGGCAAGCAGGGCGGCCTGTCGTCTGCGTCGGCCGGCACGGGCAGCTCACAGCATCTGGCGGTGGAGCTGCTGGCCTACAAGTCGGGCGTGAAGTTCACGCACATCCCCTACAAGGGCAGCGGCCCCGCCATCCAGGACGTGATCAGCGGCCAGGTGGACATGATGTTTGACACCACGGTGGTGGCTGCTCCCCACATCCAGAGCGGCAAGCTACGCGCCATTGCCGTCACATCGCCCAAGCGCCTGGCCTCCATGCCCGACGTGCCCACGGTGGCGGAGTCGGGTGTGGCCGAGCTCAAGGACTTCGAGGTGCAGTCCTGGCAGGCGATTTTTGTGCCGGCCGGCACGCCCACTCCGGTGGTGAGCCGCCTGCACGACGAGATTCGCAAAATCCTCGCCCAGCCCGACATGCAGACCCGCCTCAAGGGGTTTGGCATGGAGCCTGCCGACATGAGCGTGGCCCAGATCGCCACGTTCCAGAAAGCCGAAGTAGACAAGTGGGCGCAGGTCATCAAGGCGGCCAACATCAAGGTGGACTGATCGTCCGCTGACCCCTTTTGCTCCCTGTAAAGACTTGGCGGAACAGCCTTCGGGCCGTTCCGCCTTTTTTATTGCGGGCCAGGTGCAGGTGCGTTTGCAGGGGTGTCCGCCGACGGAGAACGTGGTGCGAGCACAAGATCGGGATGCTGCCCGGTGAGCAACAAAAACATCGCAAACACCGGCCCCTGCATGTTGCGCTCGTCGGTCATGCTCTCCAGCGCCTGCCAGGTGCGCGACTGCACGCCGCCCCGGCTGCCAGTCTGCAGCGGGTAGCCCATGAGTTCGGCGGCTTGCGCCTGGCTGAGCCCGGCCGCAACGCGCGCGGCCTTGAGCTGCTCGCCGTTGGGCACAGGCATGGCGAGGGCCATGGCAGAAAGGGGTGGTGTGGACATGGTTTGCTATAAAAAGAAGAGCTAATTGGGCATGAATTACCAGCGCTACAGCCCATTTTTACCCAAAAGGCGGGAGCGTTATCCGGGTGTGGTGCTGGCACATCACTGGACAAAACAGAGAAGTGCCTGCGATGCAGGCGAGCGGGGTGCTCTTCTAGAATTCGCTCGCAATTGACGAACGTCAACACCCACAACAAGCCGCATCCGAGCGGCATCCGAGGAGGGATTCGTGAGCTACACCATCCAGATCTGGGAAAAGCCCGCCGATTGGCCGTGGCCCACGACCAAGGCCGAGGCGGACGCGCAGTACGAGCGCGTGGAGGCAGGCCCCCAGGTGCCGATGAACCCCAAGTACGCAGCGTGGGCCCAGGCCGTCGAGCCGCGCTTTCCCGGGTTCTGGGACATCTACTTGGGCGGCCCTGACATCACCGATCCGACCTTTGGCGTGGGCATCCACACCCGCTTTCCGGACTGGGGGCCACCGTTTGACGATGGCTGGGAGCAGGCGGCCCGCCTGGGCCTGAACCTGTATGACCCGCAAAGTGGCGTGCACTACCTGGCCAACGGCGATGCCCCGGAAGAGCCCGATCTGCAGGTGCGCCACGCGGCACGGGCGCGGCAGGCGGGCGATGACGCCAGGGCCTGGGCCGAGTACCGGCGCTGGGCCGCGCGGGGCAACCCGCATGCGCTGTATGCCCTGGGCCGGGCCTTGCGATTTGGCACCATGGGCCAGCGCAGGCATTTCGATCTGGCGGCTGCGCTACAGCTCATGGGCGCGCATGATGCGGAGACCCGCAAGGACGCCCAAGCCTTCTACGAGCGCTTTCCGGACAAGGCCAAGGCCCGCATCCAGGCCCTGATGGCCCGGCTGAAGGCCGCCCCGGGCGAGCCACTGCTGCAGATCGTGGACGAAGAGCGCAAGGCGGTGGATGACGCCGTGGCCCGCAGCGAGCAACTGGCCTTGTACTCGCGCAAGCGCATCGAAGCGGCAGACGCACTGGAGCCCGCAGCGGCCCAGGGCCATGAGGTGGCCGCGTTTCTGCAGGCGCTGGAGACCGTGATCGGCTGGGAGCAACCGAACTTTGAAAACGCACGCTCCTGGTGCCAGCGCGCGGCGGACTGGGACCACGAACCCGCCAAACGCCTTTTGGCCGTGATGTTCGAGCGCGGCTGGGGTGGACCGGCGGATGCGCAGCAAGCCGCCAAGTGGAACGCCGCTGCGCAAGAGCAGCGGCAGCGGGTGCAGCAAAAGAAACAGGCCCAGGAGGCCTCTGAATCGCCCGGCGGCCTCAGCCTGGCGCCCATGGCTACGGCTTCTGCGGCTGCGTCCGCGTCAGGTGCCGCAGCACCCCTGGTGTGGACTGGCAACCCCCTGCGCGACCTGCCTGCTTGGTACGCCCGCGAAGGGGACCCGCACGCGGCTTTTCACCTGGGCACCAGCGACGAGCACGGCCGCTATGGCAGCCCCGTGAATTTGGCCCAGGCCCGCGCCTGGTATGCCCAGGCGGCCGAGGCGGGCCACGCCGACGCCACCTACAACCTGGGAACCTTTATCGAAAGCGGCAAGGGCGGCCCCAAGGACGCGCTGGTGGCCAAGGCGCTGTTCATGCTGGCCAACACACGGGGCACCACCATGCAGGTGGCCGACCTGCGCATCAAGCCACAGGAGCAAGGTCCCGTGCGGGCGCTGGTGATGGCGCTGCGGGAGCCGGGGCGGCTGCGCGCTGTGCTGCAAGAGCGTGGACTCGCCCCGAATCTTCAGGCTCCTAGTGGGGCCGCCGCGCGGGTGGTGGGCGCAGCGGCAGCGGCGGGTCTGTCCGCAGGCGAGTGGGGGCGGGGCGATGGCGCCCCGCCGTCCCCAGGTACAGCCAGGCCGCCAGAGCCGCAGACTCCGCGTTCGCCGGCGCCCAGCCCATCGCGCAGCCGCACAGGCCCGACGCATCGCAGCGAAGAGGACGACGAGGGCGATGCCCATGACGATGCCCGCTATGGGCGCTCCACCTCGGCGTTTGCCTGGCACCTGGGCCATGCGGCACTGTGCATTGGTGTGGCCAACGGGGCATTGCTGATGGCTTTCTTCAAACCCGGAGCCAGCTTCCGCATGGGCATGCTGGTGCTGGGCCTGATTGCTGCGCTGGGCGCCTGGCGCACGGCGCGCGACTTTGACTGGTCTCCCCTGGCGCGTGCCGTGGTGGCGGTGCTGGCCGCCATCCCCTTGCTGGGCATGGGCGTGTGCCTGGGCCTGCTGTTCAAGGCCTTGCGTGAACGTGGGTAGGGGTGGGTCGCCCACCGCAAACCCACGAGGCCGTCAGGCGGTTACAGGGTGCTCCAGCACCTGCGCAAAGTACGAATCGGGCTGGATGTTGGTGTAGTTGGGAATGTCGGCCGACAGCTCTGCCATCGTCGCTTTGGCGGCCGCCTGGGCCTGCGTGAGGTCGCCGAAGAACGCGTTGGTCAACGCCACGATCTGGCCCGGGCGCGGCTCGCCGGGGTAGAGCACGCGGTCGCTTTCCAGCCGCACCAGGCCTAGCGGCTGCAGTGCCGCGCGGGCGATGCGCATGTGCTCGGAGTGGTAGTAGTCGTGGTTGAAGGTGGCGCCTTCACGCCAGCGGTAGACGGCGGTGACTTTGAACATCGGTGCGATTCCATCCGGTGGTTGAAACCCGCCACCGTAGGGACAACACACCCGCGGCACAGCCGCGTGCGCGACAGCGTGTCGCCCATGCGGCTGGAGGCCTGTCTGCCTCTGCGGGCTCAGTCCTCTTCAGATTCGCCCAGGAACCCGCCGCTCTGGTGCCCCCACAGGCGGGCATACACGCCACCCTGGCCCAGCAGCTCGGCGTGCGTGCCTTCTTCCACAATCCGGCCTGCGTCCATCACGATGAGGCGGTCCATGGCGGCGATGGTGGACAGGCGGTGGGCGATGGCGATCACGGTCTTGCCTTTCATCAGGCCGTCAAGGCTTTGCTGGATCGCCGCTTCCACTTCAGAGTCGAGCGCGCTGGTGGCTTCGTCCAGCAGCAGGATGGGCGCGTCTTTCAGCATCACGCGTGCAATGGCCACACGCTGGCGCTGGCCGCCCGAGAGCTTCACGCCGCGCTCGCCCACATGGGCATCATAGCCGGTGCGGCCCTGCAAGTCGGTGAGCGTAGCAATGAAGTCGGCGGCTTCGGCACGCTCGGCCGCCTGGTGCAGGTCGGCCTCGCTGGCATCGGGGCGGCCGTACAGGATGTTGTCGCGCATGGACCGGTGCAGCAGCGAGGTGTCTTGCGTGACCATGCCGATGTGGCGGCGCAGGCTGTCCTGGGTGACCTGCGCAATGTCCTGCCCGTCAATGAGGATGCGGCCGGACTGCACGTCGTGAAAGCGCAGCAGCAGGTTGACCAGCGTGGACTTGCCCGCGCCCGAGCGGCCAATCAGGCCGATCTTCTCGCCGGGGCGGATGGTGAGGTTGAGGCGGTCGATGACCGGGCGCGCATCGGGGCCGCTGCCGTAGGCAAAGCTCATGTCCTCAAAGCGCACCTCGCCTTGGGTCACGACCAGGGGTTTGGCATCGGGGGCATCCACCACGGTGCGTGGTCGGGTCAGCGTGTTGATGCCGTCCTGGATGGTGCCCACGCTCTCAAACAGGGTGGTCATCTCCCACATCACCCAGTGGGCGTGGCCCGACACGCGCAGCGTCATGGCCGTGACGGCGGCCACGGCGCCCGCACCCACCTCGCCCGCAGACCACAGCCACAGGGCGGTGCCGCATGCACCGAGAATCATGGCCACCACCAGCAGCTGGTTGACGATCTCGAACAGGCTCACCAGCCGCATCTGCGCGTAGCCGGTGAGCTTGAATGCATCCATCGCCGCGCGCGCAAATTCGGATTCGCGCCGCGTGTGAGAGAAGAGCTTGACGGTGGCGATGTTGGTGTACGCGTCGGTGATCCGCCCGGTCATCACCGAGCGCGCATCGGCCTGCTGCTTGCCCACCTGGCCCAGGCGCGGCACAAAGTACCAGCAGGCCAGGCCATAGGCCACCATCCAAGCGGCAAAGGGCAGCAGCAGCCGCGCGTCAAATCCGGCCAGCAGCACGAGGATGGTGACCAGGTAGATGCCCATGCCGATCACCACGTCGGTGGTGGTGAAGATCATGTCGCGCACGGCCAGCGCGGTCTGCATGATCTTGGTGGTGATGCGGCCCGCAAACTCGTCGGCATAGAACGCCATGCTCTGGCCGAGCATCAGACGGTGAAAGTTCCAGCGCAGCCGCAGCGGAAAGTTGATGGCCAGCACCTGGTGCTTGATGCTGGTCTGCCAGGCGACCAGCACCACCGACGCCAGCAGCAGCGTGGTGATGCCGATCAGCGCCGCTTTGCGTTCGGCCCACAGCGTGCCCGGAGACGCAGAGGTGGCGATCCAGTCCACCACCACGCCCAGCACCGCAAAAAGCAGAGCCTCGTAAACGGCAATGGCTGCAGACAGGCCTGCCATGGCGGCCACATAGCCCCGCAGGCCCCGGGTGCAGTCCCACACAAAGGCCAAGAAGGCCTTGGGCGGCAAGTGCGGCTCGGCAGCGGGGTAGGGGGGAAGTCGGCTTTCGAAAAAACGGAACAACGTCAAAACTCCTGGGGCCACGCGGTATGCACTACCGCGCGGGGCGGCAGCCTGCGTGCCCATCCAATCAATACGAAATGCGAGCGAGGGCCAGGTGGTGCTAGACCAGCAGGGTGACCACAACGATCACCACACCCAGCGCCAGGTTCACGCCCACCCAGCTGCGGATGCTGCCCAGGGCCTTGGCGCCGCTGGGCCAGTCTGAGGCCGCTACGGCACGCTGCAGGCGCCGGAACAGTGCAAAGCGGATATGGCCAAAGATGGCGATCATCACCAGGCCCAGCGTGGCCATGATGGTCCAGTCCAGCGGCATGGAGAACACGCCGCCCGTCTGCACGGCCTGCTTGGCCGCGCGGCCGATCATCCACAGGCCGCTACCCAGCACCAGCACCACAGCGGCAGTGACGGCCGCAAAAAAGCGCTTCAGCACGTCATGCATCAGCCGCAGGCGCTGCGGCGGCTCCAGCGACTGCGCGGCGGGGCGCAAAAAGAAATGGGCGAACACCATGCCCCCCACCCACACGATGATGGACAAGACATGGACAAGCTTCAGGGCGTTGTAGAGCATGGGTGTGCGGCGCTGCGCGCCGGGTGGGATGAAGGGGCCGGGAGAGGGGCCGGAGCATCCGGCCGAGGGCCTGCGGATGCAAGGCCGCATTGTGCGACGATCCGCTGGGGGCGACCGGCCTGCGCTCAAGAACCCCTAAGGCGCTGGTGATTAAGTCTCTGCGTTCCAGGGATGCACAGAGACAGGGGCTGGTTGGGTGTTGCCCTCAGGGCCTGCAGGAGGCGCTCAGTGGGGGGTGTTCGCGGGGCCTTCAACTCCACGCCAAAGTGCCAGCACCAGCCTCCACAGCGGAGGCAGAAGCAGGGCTGCAGCCATCGGCACCCAGACTGCCAGGTAGCACCAACCGGCGGGCCCGCTGTGGCCCACGCTTTCGATGCCCGTGGTGCGCTCCAGCCATGACCACACCGGATAGAGCAGCAGCGTCACCGCGAGCGCCACTGGCACGGCCACGGCAGTCAGGCCCAAGCGCACGGCGAGCTGCAGCATGACGGCTTTGACACCTTGGGGCTGCCCGTTGAAAGAGGCGCTACTCGCGGGCGTGGACGGCGGCTGCACGGTTGGGGCCCTGTGCGTCGGGAGTTTCAGGCGTATCAGGAGTACAGGGGCGCCAGCGCCACCCGCACCTGGTTGCCGCCGTTGCGCTTGGACAGGTACATGGCCTCGTCGGCATGGCCCAGCAGGCGGTGTTCTTCGCCGCCATGCTCGGGGTAGATGGCCACCCCGATGCTGGGCTGGATGTACAGGCGCTGGCCTTCCAGGTCAAAGTCCTGCCCAAAGGCCGCGAGGATCTTGTGGGCCGCTGCACTCGCATGCTCGCGGGCCTGGCCGCCTTCGAGCAGCACCACAAATTCGTCGCCTCCCAATCGCGCCACGGTGTCGGACGCACGCACGCATTCGAGCAGCCGCTGTGCCACCCGCTGCAGCAGCAGGTCGCCCATGGCGTGGCCCAGCGTGTCGTTCACTTCCTTGAAGCGGTCCAAGTCAATGAACAGCAGCGACAGCAGCGTCTGCTCGCGCCGCGCGCGGGCCAGGGCGGTCTTGAGCCGGTCCAGAAACAGCTGGCGGTTGGGCAGGTGCGTGAGCTGGTCGTACTGCGCCATGTGCTCCAGGCGCTCATACATCTGTTTGCGTTCAATGGCGGCCGCCACCTGGGTGGAGACGAACTGCAGCAGCTCCTTGTCCTTGTCGGTGTAGCGGCCTTGCTCGGTATAGCTTTGCAGCACCAGCGCGCCCAGCGGCCCGCGCTGCGTCTGCAGGGGTACGCCCAGCCAGTACAAGGGTTGGTGCTCGCCACCAAGGGCGTGTGCCATGGGCGCATCCGGCGTCAGCAGCAGGGTGGCACCGCCGCGGATCACCTCGGCATAGCGGGCGTCGTCGGCCAGGGCCATGGTCGCGGGTGCAGGCAGGTATTCGTTGACGTGGTACGGAAAGCTGAGTCGGTCGCTCAGCGCGTCATACAGAGCCACCGCAAAATTGGTGGCAGGCAACAGCCCGCCCACGATCTGATGAATGTGCTGGAACAGCGCATGCAGGTTGTGCGTGGTGTGCGCGGCTTCGGAGATGGCGTAGATCACCGCCTGCATCGACTCTGCAGCCTTGCGCTCCGTGATGTCATGGGCCACGGCCAGCCGGACTTGCCTGTCGGGCAACCAGCGTGCCGTCCAGCGAATGTGGGCAATGGAGCCGTCCTTGCGCACATAGCGGTTTTCAAACTGCAGCTGCAGCTCCCCCTGGGTCACGCTCTGGGCCTGGCGTTGCGTGGCGGGCAGGTCGTCGGGGTGCACCATGTCCAGCATGCGCTTGCCGATGACTTCCTCGGGCTTGTATCCAAAGATGCGTTCGAACGCGGCACTGACAAACACGATCGTGCTGTCTGTTTGAACGACGCAGACGGCGTCCAGCAACAAGTTCGCCAGGTTCAGTGAAGAAATGCTTTGCATCAGGCGGCGTGCACGGTGTGGCGGATTCACCCATTGTGCTCCGCGCCACCTGCTTGTGCTGTCTCGAATGCAAAAACGAGACAAGTGTTTGCTTGGTTCAATCCATCTGCATCATTCGCACCGTTTGCGGTGCTATGGCCTGCCGCTGGCGTACTTGGCCTCCAGCGCATCCCAGTCGGCCTTGCGCACCAGCCGCTGGCGTTCGGCAAAGGGTGCCACCACGGCGGGGTCTTCGTCGATGCGCTGATGGTCGCGCAGCGCCGTCAGCGCCTTTTGCATGCCAGCCACAGCGCCCTGCAGCGCCGCATTGGCGTACAGCACCAGGCCATAGCCCAGGGTGGCCAGTTCTTCGGCACTGGTGATGGGGGTCTTGCCGCCAATCACCATGTTCATCAGCTGCGGCGCTGCCAGCCGCTGGGGCAGGGCGCGGATCTCGTCGAGGGTGGTGACAGCTTCGACAAACAGGATGTCGGCGCCAGCCTCCTCAAACCGCCGGGCGCGCTCCACGGCAGCCTCGAAGCCCTGGGTGGCGCAGGCGTCGGTGCGGGCCAGGATGAGGGTGCCAGCGTCGCGGCGTGCGTCCACGGCCGCCTTGATCTTGCCCAGCATCTCGTCGGTGGCAATCACCTCCTTGCCGTTGAAATGCCCACAGCGCTTGGGGCTGACCTGGTCTTCGAGCTGGATGCAGTCGGCCCCCGCGCGCTCCAGCACCCGCACAGCGTGGTAGGTGTTGAGCGCGTTGCCAAAGCCGGTGTCGGCATCGACGATGAGTGGCAGGTCCACTGCGTCGCGAATGCGCGCCGTGTGGTCGGCGATGTCGGTGAGGCCCATGAAGGCCTGGTCGGGAAGGCCAAACCACATGTTGGTCACGCCTGCGCCGGTCACGTAAAGGGCTTCAAAGCCCAGGTCGGCCACCACGCGGGCCGAGAGGGCGTTGAAGGCGCCGGGCACGATGACGCCCCGGCGGGCCTGGGCCAGCGTCTTGAGTTGTTGTTTGGTATTCATGTTGTGGTTGATGAATTGAGTAGCTATATATTTGATAGCTGCTGGCGCATGAATCACTAGCGCTTCAGGCCATTTTTGCTTTAAAAGTGTCCGCAGGCACACGCACCCAGCCTTCCATCAGGATGCGGGCGCTGCGGCTCATGAGGGCCTTGGTCACCTTCCACTGGCCCTTGATTTGCGCTGCCTCGGCCCCCACGCGCAGGGTGCCCGAGGGGTGGCCGAACCGCACGCTGCTGCGCACGCCACCGCCTGCCGCCAGGTTAACCAGCGTGCCCGGAATGGCGGCGGCGGTGCCGATGGCCACCGCCGCTGTGCCCATCATGGCGTGGTGCAACTGGCCCATAGAGAGCGCGCGCGCCAGCAGGTCGATGTCTTTGGCATCGATGGGTTTGCCGCTGGAGGCTATGTAGCTCGCAGGCGGCGCGACGAACGCGATCTTGGGCGTGTGCTGGCGGGTGGCGGCCTCGCTCAGTTGCTGGATCAGCCCCATGCGCAAGGCGCCATGGGCGCGGATGGCCTCGAAGCGCGCGAGTGCCGCCGCATCGCCATTGATCGCGCCTTGCAGCTCGGCGCCGGTGTAGCCCAGCTCCTGGGCGTTGAGAAAAATGGTGGGGATGCCCGCGTTGATCAGCGTGGCGGCAAAGCTGCCGACGCCCGGCACTTCCAAGGTGTCCACCACATTGCCGGTCGGGAACATGGCGCCGCCTTCTTCCCCATCGTCCGCCGGGTCCATGAACTCCAGCGCCACCTCGGCCGCTGCAAAGGTCACGCCGTCCAGTTCAAAGTCGCCCGTCTCCTGCACCTGTCCGTGGGCCATGGGCACATGCGCCACGATGGTCTTGCCGATGTTGGCCTGCCAAATGCGAACCGGAAAGGTGCCGTCCTGCGGGAGGCGCGCCGCATCGATCAGCCCCATGTGGATGGCACAGGGCCCCACCGCCGCCGAGAGGTTGCCGCAGTTGCCGCTCCAGTCCACAAAAGGCTGGTCAATGGACACCTGGCCAAACAGGTAGTCCACGTCGTGCCCCGGCCGCGTGCTGCGCGACAGGATCACTGCCTTGCTGGTGCTTGACGACGCATTGCCCATGCCGTCGATCTGCTTGCCATACGGGTCGGGGCTGCCCAGCACGCGCAGCAGCAGCGCGTCGCGCGCGGGGCCGGGTTGCTGGGCGGGGGCGGGCAGGTCGTCCAGGCAGAAGAACACGCCCTTGCTGGTGCCGCCGCGCAGGTAGGTGGCGGGGATGCGGATCTGTGGTGCGGGGGAGATGCTCATAGGGGAATATCAAATTTGATAGCGTTTGGCGCTTTCTAGGCGCGCGCCAGAGCCTGTTTTTGTTCTGTATTCTTGGCAAGAAAGTCTTGCGCAAAGCGCTGCAGCACGCCGCCCGCCTGGTAAATGGAGACCTCTTCGGCCGTGTCTAGGCGGCATGTCATGGGCACCCGGGTGACCTCGCCATTTTTGCGGCGGATGACCAGACTGAGTTCGGCGCGGGGTTGCATGTCTCCCTCCACGCCATACACCTCCGTCCCATCCAGCCCCAGCGTGGTGCGGTTGACCCCCGCCCCAAACTCCAGCGGCAGCACCCCCATGCCAATCAGGTTGGTGCGGTGGATGCGCTCAAAGCCCTCGGCCACCACCACCTCCACCCCCGCCAGCCGCACGCCCTTGGCGGCCCAGTCGCGGCTGGAGCCCTGGCCGTAGTCGGCGCCCGCAATGATGATGAGCGGCTGGCGGCGGTGCAGGTAGGTTTCGATGGCCTCCCACATGCGCATCACCTGGCCCTCGGGCTCCACGCGGGCCAGCGATCCTTTCTGGACCTTGCTATCGACCACAGCCATCTCATTGACCAGCTGCGGGTTGGCAAATGTGGCGCGCAGGGCGGTGAGGTGGTCGCCCCGGTGCGTGGCGTAAGAGTTGAAGTCCTCCTCCGGCACGCCCATGCGCGCCAGGTATTCGCCTGCTGCGCTGCCGGGCAGGATGGCGTTGGACGGCGAGAGGTGGTCGGTGGTGATGTTGTCGGGCAGGAGGGCCAGCGGGCGCATGCCCTGCAAGGTGCGCGGGTGGGCGGCCAGCGCGCCGATGCCCTCGGTGTCCCAGTAGGGCGGGCGGCGGATGTAGGTGGACTGCGGCCGCCAGTCGTACTGGGGCGACACGCGCGGGCCATCGTCGTGCCGGATTGCGAACATGGGCTCGTACACGGCGCGGTAGTGTGCGGGTTGTACGGCGGCCTTCACCACGGCGTCGATTTCTTCATCGCTGGGCCACAGGTCCTTGAGCCGGATAGGCTGGCCATCCACCACCGCCAGCACATCCTTTTCAATGTCAAACCGCACCGTGCCCGCAATCGCATAGGCCACGACCAGGGGCGGCGAGGCCAGGAACGCCTGCTTGGCGTACGGGTGGATGCGCCCGTCGAAGTTGCGGTTGCCCGAGAGCACGGCGGTGGCGTACAGGTCGCGGTCGATGATCTCCTGCTGGATCGCAGGGTCCAGCGCACCGCTCATGCCGTTGCAGGTGGTGCAGGCAAAGGCCACGATGCCAAAGCCCAGCGCCTCCAGGTCGGTCAGCAAACCGGCTTCCTTCAAATACAGCTCCACCGCGCGGGACCCGGGCGCGAGTGAGGTCTTGACCCAGGGCTTGCGTGTGAGGCCCTGCCGGTGCGCGTTGCGCGCCAGCAGGGCGGCGGCGATCACGTTGCGCGGGTTGCTGGTGTTGGTGCAGCTGGTGATGGCGGCGATGACCACGGCGCCATCGGGCATCGTGCCTTCGCCCAGCGATGGCATAGCCCAGGGGCCTGCAATGCCCCGGGCGGCCAGGTCCGAGGTGGCCACGCGCGCATGCGGGTTGGAGGGGCCGGCCAGGTTGCGCACCACGGTAGACAGGTCAAAGCGCAGGGTGCGGTCGTACACCGCGCCCGCGAGCGCATCGGCCCACAAGCCAGCGGTTTTGGCATAGGTCTCGACCAGCTTGATCTGGCTGGCCTCGCGGCCGGTCAGCCGCAGGTAGTCCAGCGTTTGTTCATCAATGCCGAACAGCGCCGCCGTGGCGCCATATTCCGGCGCCATGTTGGAGATGGTGGCGCGGTCGCCAATGGTCAGCTTGGCGGCGCCTTCGCCAAAGAACTCCAGGTACGCGCCCACCACCTTGGCTTTGCGCAGAAACTCGGTGAGCGCCAGCACCACATCGGTGGCGGTGATGCCGTCCTGGCGCTGGCCGGTCAGCTCCACGCCCACCATCTCGGGCAGCCGCATCATCGATGCGCGGCCCAGCATCACGTTCTCGGCCTCCAGTCCGCCCACGCCGATGGCGATCACGCCCAGCGCATCCACATGCGGGGTGTGGCTGTCGGTGCCCACGCAGGTGTCGGGGTAGGCCACGCCCCGGTCGGCATGGACCACGGGCGACATCTTTTCCAGATTGATCTGGTGCATGATCCCGTTCCCCGCCGGGATCACATCCACGTTGGCAAAGGCTTTTTTCGTCCACTCGATGAAGTGAAAGCGGTCTTCGTTGCGGCGGTCTTCGATGGCGCGGTTCTTGGCAAATGCATCGGGGTCGAACCCGCCACATTCCACGGCGAGCGAATGGTCCACGATGAGCTGCACCGGCACCACGGGGTTCACCTGGGCCGGGTCGCCGCCCTCCTTGGCAATCGCATCGCGCAGGCCCGCCAGGTCCACCAGCGCTGTCTGGCCCAGGATGTCGTGGCACACCACGCGCGCGGGGTACCAGGGAAAGTCGCGGTCGCGCTTGCGCTCGATGAGCTGGCACAGGCAGTCATCGATAGTGGCCGGGTCGGCGCGGCGCACGATGTTTTCGGCGTGCACGCGGGCGGTGTAGGGCAGGGTGGCCCAGGCGCCGGGCTGCAGGGCTTCGACAGCGGGGCGGGCGTCGAAGTAGTCCAGCTGCGTGCCGGGCAGTGGCTTGCGATACAGGGTGTTCATGGGCGTGGGGCTGGAGGCGTTGTTTTACTTGCGGTCTTGAATGGGTACAAACGCCAGGTCTTCGGGCCCGGTGTAGTTCGCGCTCGGCCGGATGATCTTGTTGTCGATGCGCTGCTCAATGATGTGCGCCGCCCAGCCGCTGGTGCGTGCAATGACGAACAGCGGCGTGAACATGGCGGTGGGCACGCCCATCATGTGGTAACTCACGGCGCTGAACCAGTCGAGGTTGGGGAACATCTTTTTCACCTCCCACATCACCGTTTCCAGCCGCTCGGCAATGTCGAACATCTTGGTGCTGCCCGCCTCCTGCGAGAGGCTGCGCGCCACGCCCTTGATGACCACGTTGCGCGGGTCGCTCACCGTGTAGACCGGGTGGCCGAAGCCGATCACGACCTCCTTGGCCTCCACGCGGCGGCGGATGTCGGCCTCGGCCTCGTCGGGGCTGTCGTAGCGCTTCTGGATCTCGAAGGCCACCTCGTTGGCGCCGCCATGCTTGGGGCCGCGCAGCGCACCGATGGCGCCGGTGATGGCCGAATACATGTCGCTGCCCGTGCCTGCCACCACGCGGGCGGTGAAGGTGGAGGCATTGAACTCATGCTCGGCATACAGGTTGAGCGAGGTGTGCATGGCGCGCTCCCAGGCCGCGCTGGGTGCTGTGCCATGCAGCAAGTGCAAAAAGTGCGCGCCGATGGAGTCGTCATCCGTCTCCACCTCGATGCGGCGGCCCGAGCTGGCCCAGTGGTACCAGTAGAGCAGCATGGAGCCCAGAGATGCCATCAACCGGTCAGCAATGTCGCGTGCGCCCGGCAGGTTGTGGTCGTCCTTTTCTGGCAGCGCACAGCCCAGGGCCGAGACCCCCGTGCGCATCACGTCCATGGGGTGGCTGGCAGCGGGCAGTTGCTCCAGCGCCTGCTTGACCGACAGCGGCAGGCCTCGCAGGGCCTTGAGCTTGGCCTTGTATGCACGCAGTTCGGCGCGTGTGGGCAGCTTGCCGTGCACCAGCAGGTGGGCGATTTCTTCAAACTCGCAGACCTCGGCAATGTCGAGGATGTCGTAGCCCCGGTAGTGCAGGTCGTTGCCCGTGCGGCCTACGGTGCACAGGGCGGTGTTGCCCGCCGTCACGCCCGACAGGGCCACGGACTTCTTGGGCTTGAAGCCCGGGGTTTCAACGGTGGTGGGGGTGGTCATGGGGTCTCCTCCTGGTTCATGTAAGCGGTGGCGATGGGCGTGGGGCGGCCTTTGGCGTCCACGGCCACCATGTCGAAAACCCCTTGCAGCACAGCCTCTGGCGGCGAGCCCAGCGTGGCGGCCAGACCGGTCACGCACACGGTGAGCGAGCTGCGGCCGACGCGGCTGACCCAGGCGCGGAGCGTGAGCACATGGCCCACGGGCACGGGGGCCAGAAAACGCACGTCGGTCACGCCCGCCATCACCACATCGCGCTGTGCGGCGCCACGCGCTGCCAGAAACGCCGCCTTGGCCATGAGCTGCAAGGCGTTGCCGCCAAACAGCGTGCCGTAGTGGTTGGCGATAGCGGGGAAGACGATCTCCGTCAGCTCGATGGTGCCTTGAGGGGTTGTCATGCTTCGCAATTTACGCAAAATGGCACCCCTAGGTAAGGTCTGAATTGGCGAATGATTGCGAAGATGGTGTGAGCAATTTGCAAAATTTGCGAATGAATGGCGCCACTCCACAGTGAAAGAAACAATGAAAAAAACCTTCATGGGCGTGCGCCTGCGCCGCCTGCGCGAAGAGCGCGGCATGACCCAGGTGGCGCTGGCCCGGGCCTTGGACCTGTCGGCTAGTTACCTCAACCAGCTGGAGCAGAACCAGCGTCCGCTCACCGTGCCTGTGCTGCTCAAGATCAACGCCGTGTTTGGCGTGGATGTGCAGCGGTTCTCCGATGACGATGAGGCGCGCCTCATCACCGGCCTGCGCGAGGTGCTGGCCGACCTGCCTGCGGGTGTGGGCGGCGAGTGCGCTGGCGATGCTGTGTCGCTCGCCGAAATCCGCGAGTTGGCCGCCGGCATGCCCGCCGTGGCGCGTACGCTGCTCGCACTGCACCAGCGGCATCGCCAGGCGCTCGAACGTCTGGCCGCCCTGGGCAACGACCGGGGCGGGGAGGGCGCCATGGCCCACCACCCGCCCATGGCCTATGAAGAAGTGCGCGACTTCTTCTTTGCGCGCCAGAACCACATTGCCGAGCTGGATGACGCCGCCGAGCGGTGCGCCGCCGACTGGAGCCTGCAGCCCGGCCGTGCGGACGAGGCGCTGGCCCAGCGCCTGCTGGCCGCTCATGGCGTGCGGGTGGTGGACGTTGCCGACCTGCCGGGGCAGGCGCAGCGCGTGTTCCAGGCCGACACCGGCGTGCTGCAGCTGGCGGCGGGGCTGGAGCGGGGGCAGCGGGCGTTTCAGATGGCGACGCAGCTGGCGTTTCTGGAGCAGGGCGCCGAGCTGCAACGCCTGGCCGCTGGCGCGGGGTTGTCCAGCGACCAGGCCCGCGCGCTGGCGCGCATCGGTCTGGCCAACTACTTTGCGGGGGCGCTGGTGCTGCCCTACACCGCCTTCTTGCAGGCGGCCGAGTCCCACCACTACGACATCGACCGGCTGGGCCAGCAGTTTGGCGTGGGCTTCGAGACCGTGTGCCATCGCCTGTCCACGCTGCAGCGGCCCAGTGCGCGCGGTGTGCCCTTTTTCTTCATCCGCGTGGACCGGGCGGGCAACATCAGCAAGCGGCAGTCGGCCACCCACTTTCATTTCAGCAAGATTGGCGGTACCTGTCCGCTGTGGAACGTGTACGAGGCCTTTGCCCAGCCCGGGCGCATCGTGCCGCAGGTGGCGCGCATGCCGGATGGGCGGGCTTACCTGTGGGTGGCGCGCACCGTGTCGCGCAGCGGGGGCGGGTGGGGCGTGCCGGGCAAGGAGTTCTCGGTGGCGCTGGGCTGCGACATTCGCCACGCGCCGCAGCTGGTGTACTCGCGCGGGCTGGACTTGGCACGCCCCGAGGCCGCCGTACCGATCGGCATGGGCTGCAAGGTGTGCGAGCGCGACGCCTGCCCGCAGCGCGCGTTTCCGCCCATCGGGCGGGCGCTGGATGTGAACGAAAACCGCAGCCGGTTTGCGCCGTACCCGGTGGCCACGAGCGCTGCCATCGGGTAAACCCGTGGGTGCCTGGACTATGAAATATGCTCATCAATTCATAGCTTGTCAGGCATGCCACTGTGGCGGTGGAGGCACTTTTTTCTTAAATTTTTCGCCGTAACCAAATGTTGGCTCCACAGGGGCTGGATTGCCGCTATCCTGCGCAACTTACATGGCCTCCGGCCCCATTGGGGGCTGGTAACGCAAAGGTGCGTCTCTGACTTCTTTCCATCCCTCCCCGCTGGCTGCGCAGGCGCCCCAAAGCCGTTATCGGCATTGGGTGGCGGGCATTGGGGTGGCTGCCTTGGGCCTGGTGCTGAGCCTGTGGCTGGCGCAGCATCAGGCAGCGTCGATGGCCCAGATTGAGGAGGCCCGCTTCACACAGGAAACCAGGGCGTTCTCCGACGCACTCAGCCAGCGCATCGCAGGCCATACCGAGGTGGTCAATGGGCTGCGGGGCCTTTTCACCGCCAACCCGCGCCTGTCGCGCCTGGACTTTGAACGGGCCGCCAGCGAGATGGAGGTGGGCCAGCGGTACCCCGGCGTGCGCAACCTGTCCTTCACACGCTGGGTGCCCGGGCCCGAGCGTGAGGCCTACGAAGCCCGGGTGCGGGCCGACACTTCGCTGTCCCCCGAAGGCTTGCCCGAGTTCAAGATCCACCCGCCCGGTGAGCGGCCCGAATACTTTGTGGCCGAATACCTCTGGCCGATGTTTGGCAACGAGGGCGTGCTGGGGCTGGACATCAGCGCACAGCCCACCAACTTGGCAGCGATGCGCTACAGCCGCGACAGCGGGCAGACCGTGGTGTCCGCCCCGTTCGACCTGCTGCAGGAATCCTCGCACCGCGCGGGCATCGTCATCCGCGTGCCGGTGTTCGACCCCACGGCTGGCACGGCCGAGCAGCGTTTTGTGGGGGCAGTGGCCTCGACCCTGCGGGTCTATGACCTAGTGCAGGGGCTGGGCAGCCAAGGGTATTTGAACGGGATCGCCGTTGCCATGGACGACTTGGGGCCCGTGCGCGCCAACTCCGGTGACAACGCCGTGCGGCCCTTGCTGGAGCAGACCGCCCCTGGCCTGCCTGGGGCCCGGCCCCTGGTGCGCGTGCTGGCGGTGCACGACCGGCGCTGGCAGCTCACCTTCTACCCCACCCGCTCGTTCCTCACACCGTCTGAAACCCGCCTGCCATGGCTGGCCGGGCTGGCTGCGGCGCTGAAGATCTGGGACGGCGGGCTGGGGATCTGGGGCGCGGTGACGTTGGGCGCGCTGGGCGCCTGGATCGGTGCGCGTCGGGCCGGCGTGCTGGTGCCGCCGATCGCCGACGCGATCGCCCCGGCCATCGCCGTGGCGCAGGCCATCGGCCGCTGGGGGAACTGGTTCAACTCCGAGCTGTTCGGTGCCCCGACCTCGCTGCCGTGGGGGCTGGAGATCGCGCCGCAGTACCGTCCGGTCGGCTACGAGCAGTACGAGACCTTCCACCCGACGTTCCTGTACGAGTCGTTGTGGCTGGTCGGCCTGGCGCTCGTGCTCGTGTGGGCCGACCGCCGGTTCCGGCTCGGGCACGGCCGCGTGTTCGCGCTGTACGTGCTGCTGTACTGCGTCGGCCGGGGCTGGATCGAGGCCTTGCGCATCGACAACGCCAACCACATCCTCGGTCTTCGGCTGAACGACTGGACCGCGTTGCTGGTCGGTCTCGGCGCGCTGGCCTACCTGGTCGTCAGCGCCCGCCGTCGTCCGGGACGGGAGACCGTCCTGACCCGCCCCGGCCACGACGAGCCGGCCGTCGTGCCTGACCCGGCCGACGAGGCTCCCCGCACCTGAGGTCCTGCGTCAGTAGGACGTCCAGATCGCCGTGGCGATCCGGCCCAGGTCCTCGTTGGCGGCGAAGACTCCCGCGAGGTCGTCGAACATCGCGTTGTTTCCGATCACCGCGATGGCCAGCTCCCGGCCGGACTTCGCCGTGATGTAGCCGCCCAGCGCCTTCGTCTCGACGCGCAGGCGCAGGTTGAGCAGGTCGGCCTGGCCGAGCGTGCCGGTCTTCGCGTACACCTTGCCGGCCGCCGGGCTGTCCTTCTGCACGGTCGCGACCGAGCCGTCGACTCCCATGACCGGTAGGGCGTCGCGCCAGCGCGCGGCGTCCGGACGGGCGGCGAAGGCGCGTTGGAGCTCGGTCTGCGAGGTCGCCGTCACGAGGTTGCCCACGAGCCCGGAGCCGTCGACGAGCGACGCGCCGCGGGGGTCGACGCCGGCGGCCTTCAGGACGGGCGCCATGGCCGTGATGCCGTCGTCGCAGTCGCGGCTGCCGACGGACACGGCCAGCAGGCAGGCCATCGTCTGCGCCCCGCGGTTGTAGCTGACCTTGAGGACGTAGCGGGCGTTCTCCGACAACGGCAGCCCGACCAGGCGTGCCACCCGCGGCATGCGATCGACGAGGGGCTGCGCGGGCAGCCCGGCCGTCGAGTTCGTGCGAACGGTCGGGGCGTCCACCCGAACCCCGACGCGTTCGAGTGCCTGGACGAAGGCGCTGCGGGCGAACGTCGCCGGGTCGCTCATGTGCCAGACCTTGAGCGCGGGTGCGCTGCCGGCCGCGATCGTGCCCGTGAGCGTGATGACCCCGGTCGACTCGTCGGCGGCGACGTCGATGCTCGTGCGGCCCTGGGACGAGACCGTGCGCACCTTGTTCTCGACCGACCACGGCGCGACGACCGGACGCATGCGGACCGCAGCGGGTCGTCCTGGAGCGGTCGGCGTGGTGACCAGGTCGATGAGGTTGTTGTTCACGACGATCGGGGAGACCGGGCCGTCGTTCTCCCCGAGGTCGCGGGTGATGAACAGCCGGTCGTCGATGACGACGTCGCCGGCGACCTGCCGGATCCCCGACGCGCGCACCTGCCGGGCGAGCGCGTCGATGCCGGCCAGAGGGTCGTTGCGCCCGATCGTCGCCCCGGGCAGGAGGTTCGCGTCGTTGTGGTCCAGGTCGGTGAACACCACGCGACCGTCCGGCCCGGTCTGGCCTCCCATCGTGATGTCGCCCTTGGCGACCAGCACGAGATCGCCGTCGAGCGTGCCCGAGCGCACCTGACCGCTGCGCACGACCGGCGTGATGATCCGGTGGTCCGGACCGAACGCCAGCCAGGCGGCGCCGACGCTGTACGTCTTCGTCACCGACGCGGGCTCCACGAGCACATCGGAGTTGTAGTCGACGAGGACCTCCCCGGTCGCGACGTCGACGACGCGCACCGCCCACTGGCCGTTCGCGTATGGCGCCGAGTTCATGATGGCGATCGCGTCCGGGGACAGCCCGGGGATCGGCGGTACGGCGGCATGGGCCGGCCCGGCCAAGGCCAGAGCACCGGCTCCTGCAGCGAGGACGGCAGCGCCGAACCTCCGGATGGTCTGCGCACGGGCGGTGTCGGCCACCGGGCCACCTCTCGGTCGTCGGTCGTCGGAATCTACTGGAGAGCCCGGGGAGCGGTGGCCGGCTCGAGCGGTTGGGACCGCCGTAACGCGGTGGTAACCTCTGCGCGCGGGCCAACGTCGTCCCGCAGGTGCACCACCCCCGCCCGGCCACCGGCCGCGGCGCTGCCTGGACGACGGAACGGATACGCCCGATGTACTCCTCCACCGCGCAGCCGACCCCGCAGGGTCTGTACGACGGTGCCCACGAGCACGACGCCTGCGGTGTCGCGTTCGTGGCCACCCTCACCGGCGTGGCGTCGCACGAGATCGTGGAGCAGGCGCTCACGGCCCTGTGCAACCTCGAGCACCGCGGTGCGTCGGGTGCGGACCCCGCCACGGGTGACGGTGCCGGCATCCTGCTGCAGATCCCGGACACGTTCCTGCGCGAGAGCGTCCCGTTCGAGCTCCCGTCGGCGGGCGCGTACGCCGTCGGCATCGGGTTCCTGCCCGCCGACCCGGTCGCGGCCGGCGTCGTCCGCGACGGCATCGATGCGCTGGCCGCCTCGGAGGGCCTGGAGGTGCTCGGCTGGCGGGAGGTGCCGACCGACGTCGTCGGCGTCGGCGTCGCGGCTCAGAGCGTGATGCCGTCGTTCTGGCAGCTGTTCGTCGCGTCGTCGGACGGCGCACGCGCGCTCGAGCTGGATCGTCGCGTGTTCCCCCTGCGCAAGCGGATCGAGCACGAGCTGAACGTCTACTTCGCGTCGCTATCGTCGCGAACGATCGTCTACAAGGGCATGCTCACGTCCAGCCAGCTCGGCCCGTTCTACCCCGAGCTGGCCGAGCTGCGGGTGCGGTCCGCGCTCGCCCTCGTGCACGCGCGCTTCGCGGCCAAGACCTTCCCGGCGCGGCCGCTGGCCCACCCGTACCGGTACATCTCGCACAACGGCGAGATCAACACCGTGCGCGGCAACCGCAACTGGATGACCGCCCGCGAGGCGATGCTCACGTCGCGCGTCCTGCCTGGCGACATGACCCGCCTCTTCCCGATCTGCAGCCCCGGCGGCAGCGACTCGGCGAGCTTCGACGAGGCGCCCGAGCTGCTGCACCTGTCCCGCCGC
>OFJB01000342.1_pt1 | contig 23696 bp, 27 predicted proteins | sample 1775081 | NCBI WGS metagenome assembly OFJB01 (sample SAMN08195771, study PRJEB24354) | sludge metagenome | isolation source: initial sludge from phenol fed wastewater aerobic bioreactor | place: India: Nagpur | collected 2016-06-05
GAGGTGTTCTTCGATAACATCTTCATGGACAAAGCAGGGATGATTCCAAATGTTGCACTCGGTCTTTGAAACCGCCGCTACTTTCTTTTTTCCAAAAAAAGAAAGTACGCCCGCCGGTCAGCGGCGGAAAACGGCGCATCAATAACCAAAGCCGCTCGCCGAAGCATAAGAGAACCCAGCGGTTCAGCATCAACAAACGCCCGCCTGGCAAAAGTGGACCCCGCCGCCTCGGAAACCAATCCCGCCCGAATATCAGCGCGGATAACCCCGCTTCTCGGCGACAATCAGTCCAAACGCGCCAGCCGCCGCGATTTTAGGGATATTCCGTATTGACGATGCGCTATCTGTATGCGCAGAATCGGTCCCTGTTGTTTCGAGCAGATTTCCCGCCCCCCAATTCAGGAGACTTACCGATGCAAGCCAAGCTTTCCGCAGTAGCCCTCTCCATTGCCGCCGCTTTCGCGCTGTCCGCTTGCGGACCGAAGGAAGAGGCGCCGCCGCCGGTCGCCGCGCCCGCCGCACCCGCCGCCAAGCCCGAAGTCGTCGTCAAGCTCGGCCATGTCGCGCCGATGACCGGCCCGCAGGCCCACCTTGGCAAGGACAACGAGAGCGGTGCCGTTCTCGCCGTCGAGGAGCTGAATGCTCAGGGTCTCGAAATCGGTGGCGCCAAGGTCAAGTTCCAGTTGGTCTCGGAAGACGACCAGGCCGATCCGAAGCAGGGCACCATCGTTGCCCAGAAGCTGGTTGACGAAAAGGTCAATGGCGTTGTCGGCCACCTTAACTCCGGTACGACGATCCCGGCTTCCAAGCTGTACGCGGATGCTGGCCTGCCGCAGGTTTCGCCGTCGGCGACCAACCCGAAGTACACCCAACAAGGTTTCAAGACGGCTTTCCGCGTGATGGCCAACGACGTCCAGCAGGGCAAGGTGCTCGGCGAGTTTGCCGCCAAGCAGGGCGTCAAGACCGTCGCCATCATCGACGACCGTACCGCTTACGGTCAGGGTCTGGCCGACGAGTTCCGCAAGGCGGCCGAAGGCCTGGGCCTGAAGGTGGTGGCTAACGAATACACCACCGACAAGGCGACCGACTTCAAGGCGATCCTGACCAAGATCAAGTCGACCAAGGCCGATCTGGTCTTCTACGGCGGCATGGATGCGCAGGGCGGGCCGATGGTCAAGCAGATGAAGGAACTCGGCATCAAGGCCAAGTTCCTCGGCGGCGATGGCGTCTGCACGCCGGAGTTCATGAAGCTGGGCGGCCCGGCTGCCGACGGTCAGTTCTGCTCGCTGCCGGGCGTGCCGCTGGAACAATTGGCGAAGGGTCCGGAATTCAAGACCAAGTTCAACACCCGCTTTGGCTACGACATCCAGCTCTACGCGCCGAACGCCTACGATGCGGTGATGGTGATTGCCGATGCGATGAAGCGTGCTGATTCGGTCGAGCCCGCCAAGTACCTGCCGGAAGTTGGCAAGACCAACCTTGAAGGCGTTACCGGCAAGATCGAGTTCGACGAATTCGGCGATCTGAAGAGCGGCGCAATTTCGCTCTACCAGTACAAGGGCGGCACGTTGAGCTATGTCGAAACCCTGGGTGGTGCCCCGGCTCCGGAAGCTGCCCCGGCTCCGGCTGAGCCCGCCGCCGCGCCGGCGGCCCCCGCGGCCCCGGCCGAAGCGAAGAAGTAAGCAGCCTGTCTGCTCAATGAAACGGCACCGCAAGGTGCCGTTTCCGTATCTTGCAGTCAATGGATTCCAAATGGATATTTCCCTTCATCAGCTCCTCCAGCAATTTCCGCAGCAAGTTGTCAATGGTCTTGTCCAGGGCAGTATCTACGCGCTGGTCGCGCTGGGCTACACGATGGTCTACGGCATCATGGGCCTGATCAATTTTGCGCACGGCGAGGTGGTGATGATCGGTACCCTGGTTGCCATCACCGTCACCGGTTTACTGGCCGCCGCCGGCATGCCGGTCGGCATCGCCGGCCTGTGCGGTCTGGTCATCTCCATCCTTTCCTGCATGGCGATCGGCTGGAGCCTGGAGCGGGTGGCCTACCGCCCCTTGCGCGGTTCGCCGCGGCTGACGCCGCTGATTACCGCCATCGGCATGTCGATCGTGCTGCAGAACTTGGCGATGATTCTCTGGGGACGTAACTACATGACCTTTCCCCCGCTTTTGCCCAAGGTCAATTTCGAATTCGCAGGCGCCTACTTCACTTTGGTCCAGGTGGTCATCGTGTTGCTTTCGGCCCTGATGATGAGCGGTCTGGTGCTGCTCGTCTATCGCACCAAGCTGGGCATGGCAATGCGTGCCACGGCGCAGAACCCCGAGGTGGCCAGCCTGATGGGGGTGAACATCAACCGGGTGATCTCGGCGGCTTTCGTCATCGGCTCGGCGCTGGCGGCGGTAGCTGGCGTGATGGTGGGCAGCTACTACGAAGTGGCGCATTACCAGATGGGTTTCGTCCTCGGCCTGAAGGCCTTCACCGCTGCCGTTCTCGGTGGCATCGGCAACCTCGTCGGGGCGATGGTCGGCGGCATCCTGCTCGGCTTGATTGAAGCACTCGGCGCTGGTTATATCGGTTATTTCACTGGAGATTTTCTCGGTAGTCACTATCAGGACATCTTTGCCTTCGCGGTCCTGATCGTCGTGCTGATGTTCAAGCCCTCCGGCCTGTTCGGTGAAAAGACGGGGGATCGGGCATGAAGAACTTGCTAAGCCCCCGTTCCACCCTGGGGATCGTGCTCATCGCCGCCGCCCTGATCGCCTTGCCCTTCGTCGTCGGCATGGCCGGTCAGGCCTGGGTGCGCATCCTCAACTTCGCCATCCTCTACATCTTCCTGGCGCTTGGCCTGAACATCGTCGTCGGTTTTGCCGGCCTGCTCGATCTCGGCTACATCGCCTTCTATGCGGTTGGCGCCTACACCTGGGCCTTGCTGGCGAGTCCTCACTTCGGTCTGCACTGGCCGATCTGGGCGATCCTGCCGGTCGGCGCCTTGCTCGCCTGCTTCTTCGGCGTGCTGCTCGGCTCACCAACCCTGAAGTTACGAGGCGACTACCTGGCCATCGTGACGCTCGGTTTCGGTGAAATCGTCCGCATCTTCATGAACAACCTGAATGCGCCGATCAACATCACCAACGGCCCGCAGGGGATCACGTTGATCGATCCGGTCAAGTTCGGCGATTTCAGTTTCGCGACACGCAGCGAATTCTTCGGGGTGACGTTGACCGGGCCCTACAAGTACTACTACCTGCTGGTGGCCTTGGCGATTCTCATCGTCATCGTCAACCTGCGCCTGCAGGATTCGCGCATCGGCCGGGCCTGGCAGGCGATCCGCGAGGATGAGATCGCCGCCAAGGCGGTCGGCATCAACACGCGCAACGTCAAGCTGCTGGCCTTCGCCATGGGGGCTTCGTTCGGTGGCATCGCCGGCGGCATCTTCGCGGCGATGCAGGGCTTCGTTTCGCCGGAGAGCTTCTCGCTGATCGAATCGATCATGGTCCTGGCGATGGTCGTGCTCGGCGGTATGGGCCACATTCCCGGCGTCATTCTGGGCGCCATCCTGCTCACCTTCCTGCCGGAGATGGCGCGCTATGCGGTGACGCCGGCGCAGGTGGCGCTGTTCGGCAAGGTGCTGATCGATCCGGAAAGCCTGCGCATGCTGTTGTTCGGGCTGGCGCTGGTGCTGGTCATGCGCTTCAAGCCGTCCGGGCTGTGGCCGTCGCCCGAGCGTTCGCGCGAACTGGCGGAAAAGACGGCGGGAGTGGCGAAATGAGCGAAGTCCTTCTCGAAGCCCGTTCGGTCGCCAAACATTTCGGCGGGGTCAAGGCCCTGCAGGACGTCTCGTTGTCGATCCGCCAGGGCGAGGTCTATGGTTTGATCGGTCCGAACGGCGCCGGCAAGACGACCTTCTTCAACTGCATGACCGGCCTCTACGTGCCGGACGGCGGCGGTTTCACCTTCGCCGGTGCGCCGTTGCAGGCCGATGCGCCGCAGCGCGCGGCGGAGCGCGGTATCGCCCGTACCTTCCAGAACATCCGCCTGTTCGGCAACATGACGGCACTGGAGAACGTCATGGTCGGCCGCCACGTGCGGACCAAGGCCAGCGTTTTTGGCGCGATCTTCCGCGATCCGAAGACGCGCGCCGAAGAGGCGGCGATCCGCCAGCGTGCGCTCGATCTGCTGCATTACGTCGATATCGCCGACCGCGCCGACGACCTGGCCAAGAACCTTTCCTACGGCGATCAGCGCCGTCTGGAAATCGCCCGGGCGTTGGCCACCGAACCCAAGCTGCTCTGTCTCGACGAGCCGGCGGCGGGGATGAACGCCACCGAAACCGAAGAACTGCGTGTGCTGATCGAGGGCATCCGCAAGGACGGCACGACGGTGCTGCTGATCGAGCATGACGTCAAGCTGGTGATGGGCTTGTGCGACCGGGTCGCGGTGCTCGAATACGGGGCGCTGCTGATCGAGGATGTGCCCGCGATCGTGCAGAAGGATCAACGAGTGATTGAGGCTTATCTAGGTGCTTGAAGTTACCGGACTCCGCGTCGCCTACGGCGGCATCCAGGCGGTGCGCAGCATCACCTTCCATGTGAACGAAGGCGAAACCGTTGCCTTGATCGGTGCCAATGGCGCCGGCAAGACGACCACGCTGAAGGCGATTTCCCGGATGATCGGGATCGCCGGCGGCGACGTTCATTTCTGTGGCGAGAAGATCGTCGGCATCGCGCCGCACGACATCATCCGCAAGGGAATCGCGCTGGTGCCGGAGGGGCGCGGCGTCTTCCCCCGCCTGACGGTGCTGGAAAACCTGCGTATGGGCGCCTTCCTGCGCGACGATAAGGACGGCATCGCCGCCGACACCGAGCGCATGTACGGCTATTTCCCGCGTCTCAAGGAACGTGCCGACCAGCTGGCCGGCACCCTTTCCGGCGGCGAGCAGCAGATGCTGGCGATTGCCCGCGCGCTGATGAGCCGGCCGAAGATGCTGCTGCTCGACGAGCCGTCGATGGGGCTGGCGCCGATCATGGTGCAGAAGATCTTCGAGGTGGTGCGCAACGTCGCCGCCGCCGGCATGACCATCTTGCTGATCGAGCAGAATGCCAAGCTGGCGCTCGAATCGAGCCAGCGCGCCTACGTGCTGGAAAGCGGGGAGATCACGTTGAACGGCGAATCCGCCGCCCTGCTGCACGATCCCAAGGTACGCGCCGCCTATCTCGGTGAGTGAGTCTCAGCGTTCGCCGAAGAGGCGGACGCCGAAGGCAATCAGCGCCACGCCGGCCAGCTTCTCCAGCCAGCGCGCCAGCGGCGAGCCGGCTTGCAGGCGGTTGCCCAGCTTGCGGAACAGCGTCATCACGGTGATGCAGTAGAGGAAGGTCAGCGTGGCGATGCTGCCGGCCATGAAGGCAAAGGTCAGCAGGCCGCGGTGCCGCGCCGGATCGACGAAGAGCGGGAAGAAAGCCATGTAGAAGATGATCGCCTTCGGGTTGAGCAGGGTGATCGTCATCGCCTGCCGCAGGTAGTGGTAAGGCTTGATGTCGAGCAGCGGCGCGGCGCCCGGCTTGGCAAAGAGCATGCGCAGGCCGAGCCAGGCCAGGTAGGCGGCGCCGCTCCACTGGATGGCGGCAAAGGCCGCCGGGTGTGCGGCGAGCAGCGCGGCGACCCCGGCCACCGCCGCCCACATCAGCACCTGGTCGCCGAGGATGACGCCGAACGTCGCCGCCAGGCCGCCGCGCACGCCGCCCTTGGCGGTCGAGGTGAGCAGCGCCAGGTTGCCCGGTCCCGGGATCGCCAGGAAGATCAGCACAGCGGCGACGAAAGCGCCGTAGTCGGCGACGCCGAACATGCTCAGCTTGCCGAGAAGGTGAAGGCGTCGGAGAAGAACTCTTCTTCCGGCAGGCCGCACTGGCTGATGAAGTCCTTGCGCGCGATGTCGATCATCACCGGCGAGCCGCAGGCATAGACCTGGTGGCCGGAGAGGTCGGGGAAATCGGCCAGCACGGCGTGATGGACGAAACCGGTACGGCCGGTCCAGGCGTCGTCGGCGGCCGGCTCGGAAAGGACCGGCACGTAGTGGATGTTGGCTTGGCTGGCGGCCCACATTTCCGGCAGCGCGTTCTGATAGAGGTCGACGCGCGCCTTGGCGCCCCAGTAGATGTGCAGCGGGTGCGGGTAGCGGTCGGCGATCGCCTGTTCGACGATGGACTTGATCGGCGCGAAACCGGTGCCGCCGGCGAGCAGGATGACCGGCTTGCCGGCGTCGTTGTGCAGGCTGAAGCTGCCGTGCGGGCCGTCGAAGCGCAGGATGTCGCGCACCTTCATCGTGGTGAATACCTGTTCGGTGAAGAAACCGCCGGGTACGTGCCGGATGTGCAGTTGCAGCAGATTGTCCTCGTAGGGCGCGTTGGCCAGCGAGAAGCTGCGCTTGCGGCCATCCTTGAGCAGGATGTCGATGTACTGGCCGGCGAGGAACTGCAGGTGTTCGGCCGCCGGCAGACGCAGGTGCATCTCGATGACGTCGGGCGCCAGCTTTTCCATCTTCTCGATGCGGGCGGGCAGGGTCTTGACCGGGATGTCGTGCGCCGAGCGCAGTTGCTTGCACTCGATGACCAGGTCGGAACTGGCTTGGGCGCAGCAGTAGAGCGCCAGACCGGCGGCCTTTTCGTCTTCGCTCAAGGCCGCGGCGTGACGGTGTTCGACCGTGCCGTCGAGCACCTTGCCCTTGCAGGCACCGCAGGCGCCGTCCTTGCAGCCGTAGGGCATGGTCAGCCCCTGGCGCAGCGCGGCATCGAGCAGCGATTCATCGGCTTCGGCCTCGAACTGGCGGCCGCTCGGCTGGACTGTCACTTGGTAGCGCATCGGTTCCCCTTGGTCGTCGGCTACAATGCCGACGTGCAAAAAATCCTGATTGTCGGCAGCGGGGACGTCGCCCGCCGCATCCTTACCCAGCTTGCGCCGCATTACCGCGTCTATGCCCTGCTGCGCGACCCGGCACGCCATGCGGACTGGCGCCGCGCCGGTGCGCTGCCGGTGGCGGGCGATCTTGACGAGCGGCGCAGCCTCGGTCGCCTCGGCGGCCTCGCCGACATCGTCCTGCACCTGGCGCCGCCGCCGGCAAGCGGTCATCTCGACTCACGGACGCAGCACCTGCTGGCGGCACTGGAAAGCGCGAAAAGTCTACCACGTCGTCTGATCTACGTAAGCACTACGGGCGTTTACGGCGATTGCGCCGGCGCCTGGATCGACGAGACCAGGGCTTGCTCGCCGGGCAACGCGCGGGCGCAGCGCCGGGTCGATGCCGAACGCCAGTTGCGGGCCTGGGGGGCGCGGCGCGGCGTCGCCGTCAGCATCCTGCGCGCGCCCGGTATCTACGCCGCCGATCGTCTGCCGCTGGCGCGGCTGGAACAGCGGTTGCCGGCGCTGTCCGCCGACGAGGACGTATTCACCAATCACATCCACGCCGACGATCTCGCCGCCGCCTGCCGCGCGGCGATCCGGCGCGGTGCCGCCAATCGCGCCTACAATGCGGTCGATGACTCGGACCTGAAAATGGCCGATTACTTCGACCGCGTCGCCGCTGCCTTCCATCTGCCGCGGCCACCGCGCCTGCCGCTGGCGCAACTGGCACAAGCCGTCTCGGCGTCGCAGTTGTCGTTCATGCGCGAATCTCGGCGCATCGGCAACCGCCGGCTGAAAACAGAATTAAAACTACGCCTCGCCTATCCGACGGTCGACGCCGGCATTGCCGAGGCCCTCTCAAGGAGAAACGCATGCTCGTCGTGAAGACCCTGCACATCTGGATGGTGGTTTCCTGGTTCGCCGGCCTGTTCTACCTGCCGCGCATCTACGTCAATCTGGCGATGGTGCCGGCCGACAGCGTTGCCGAGCGCGAACGTCTGCTGCTGATGTCGGGCAAGCTCTACAAGTTCATGACGCCGCTCGGCATCCTGGCGGTGGCGACCGGGCTGTGGCTGTGGTTTGCCTACGGTTTTTCCGGTGCCTGGCTGCATGCCAAGACCACGCTGGTCGCCGGTCTGGCCGTCTATCACCTGTATTGCGGCCGACTGCTCGGCGATTTCAACCGCGGGCGCAACACCAAGTCGCACGTCTGGTACCGTTTCTTCAATGAAATCCCGGTGATCGTCCTGCTGATCGTTCTTTTCCTCGTTGTCCTCAAGCCTTTCTGACATGAACGAATATTTCGCCATCTGCCCGCGCGGCCTCGAAGAACTCCTGCTTGAAGAACTGCGGGGCATCGGCGCGGAAGAACTGCGCACCACCCACGGCGGCGTCCATTTTTCCGGCGACTGGGCAGTGTGCTACCGCGCCAACCTGGAGTCGCGCCTGGCGACACGCATTCTTTGGCACCTGGTGACCGGTCCCTACGTCAAGGAAGACGACATCTACCGGCTGGCGCTGCGCCAGTTGTGGCCGAACCATTTCGCGGTGACGCGGACGATGCGTGTGGTGACGACGGCGATCAAGTGCCCGCTGAAGTCGCTCGACTACGTCACCCTGCGCGTCAAGGACGCCGTCTGCGACCGCTTTCGCGAGGACTTCGGCGAGCGCCCAAATATCGAGACGCGCGATCCCGACGTCAGCATCCACGTCTTCCTGACCGAGAACCGTTGCACGCTGTATCTCGATACTTCCGGCCGACCGCTGTGGCAGCGCGGCTTCCGCAAGGCGAGCGTGGACGCGCCGCTGAAGGAAAACCTTGCCGCCGGCATCCTGAAAATGACCGGCTGGCAGCCGGGAACGCCGCTGATCGACCCGATGTGCGGCAGCGGCACATTCCTGCTCGAAGCCGTGCAGGTGGCGCTCGACCGGGCGCCCGGTCTCGATCGCGGCTTCGCCTTCGAGTTGCTGAAGAAGTTCGATGCCCTGGCCTGGGCGCAGATCCGCGCCGCCGCCGAGGCGCGGGTGAAACCGGCCGGGCCGCTGCCGATCTACGGTTCAGACAACGACGAGCGTGCCGTCCGTGCCACCCGCCGCAACCTGCAGGAAGCCGGTTTCGCCGACTGCGTGCGGGTCGAACTCGCCGATTTGCTGGATATCGAGGCGCCTGCTCCGGCCGGCACCCTGCTCAGCAACCCTCCCTACGGCGAACGCATCGGCGAACAGGACGAACTGGCGGCCTTCTACCCCCTGCTGGGCAGTGCACTGAAGCGGCGCTGGGCGGGCTGGAACTGTTTCTTCTTCACCGCCGACCTGCGGCTGCCCAAGCTGGTCGGCCTCAAGCCGAGCCGCAAGACACCGCTGTTCAACGGGCCGCTCGAATGCCGGCTGTTCGAGATCCGCATGGTGGCAGGCAGTAACCGGGATCGCTGAAGCTGGACAGAGGCTGCGTTGGTGTTTGACTCTCCGGATTTTTCCGCGACAATGCGGAGCGAGCCATCCGGCTCAAAATAAAAAACAACACAGGAGATCAGCATGTCCGTCCAGAATCTTTACGAAACCAAACGCATGTCGGCTGCCGACGCCATCCAGGTGCTCAGGGATGGCGATACCATCGTCGTGCCGACCGGCGTTGGCGAACCGCCCAGTCTGCTGACCGCGCTTTCCGACGCGCGGCGCAACTACCGCGGGATCACCGTTTCGCAGATCCTGCCCTTGCGCAAGTACGGCTACATCGACCCGGAGACGGTCGATCACGTCCGTCACAGCGCCTATTTCTTCGGTGGTGCGACCCGTCCGGGCGGCCAGGAAGGCTGGATCGATTTCGTTCCCGCCTATTTCTCCGAGCTGCCGATGCTGCTCAAGCGTGGCCTGACGCCTTCCGACGTCGTCTTCACGCTGGCTTCGCCGATGGACGAACACGGCTACTTCTCGCTGTCGCTGGCGCCGGACTACACGATGGCGGCGATCGAGAAGGCGCGGGCGGTGGTGCTCGAAGTCAATCCCAATGTGCCTTTCGCCAACGGCGATTGCCACATTCACATCTCTCGCGTTGCGGCCCTGACCGAAAGCAGCGATCCCCTGCTCGAAGTCGGCCTGCCGAAGATCGGCCCGGTCCAGGAAGCGATCGGCGCTCACGTCGCCGAGATGATTCCCGACGGCGCCACCCTGCAGATCGGCTACGGCGGCATTCCCGACGCGGTGGTCATGCAGTTGACCCACAAGCGCGACCTCGGCATCCACACCGAAATGATCGGCGACGGCATCATGACCCTGGTCGAAGCCGGCGTCGTCACCAATCAGCGTAAAAATGTCCATCGCGGCAAGATGCTGGCGACTTTCGCGCTTGGCTCGAAGAAGCTCTACGATTTCATGCACCGTAACCCGGCGCTGGAAATGCACCCGGTCGATTTCACCAACGATCCCTTCCTGGCTGGCCAGAACGACAACCTGCATTGCATCAACGCCACCATGCAGATCGATTTCCTCGGCCAGTGCGGTTCGGAAAGCCTGGGACCGAAGCCCTATTCCGGCACCGGCGGCCAGTCCGACTTCGTTCGCGCGGCAAACCGCTCGAACGGCGGCAAGGCTTTCATCGTGCTGCCGTCGACGGCCAAGGACGACACGATTTCCCGGATCGTGCCGACGCTGACCCCGGGAGCGCACGTCAGCACCAGCAAGAACGACATCAACTATGTCGTCACCGAGTTCGGTGTTGCCCAGTTGCGCGGCAAGAGCGCCAGGCAGCGCTGCGAGGCGCTGATCGCCATCGCCCATCCCAATTTCCGCGAGGAACTGCGGGCGGCGGCGAAGAAGCTGAATCTTCTGTGAGGCACTGAGATGGGTTTGCCGAAGCGATTTTCCGACCAGGAACTGGAACAGATCGTCGAAGAGGCAACCATCTACATGTGCGCATGTCCGGGCCAGGTGGCGGCGCAGTTGCGCAGTTTGCGCGAACTGCACCGCTACCAGATGTGCTGCGCGACCGAGCCGGAAAATGATGGCAGCGTGCACCGCAGCATTGCCGAAGCCACCGAGCGCTCCCACGCCATCATGGAAGCCTGCCTGGAGCAGGTCCTGGCGCTCGAAGGCTGGGACCGGCAGACGCTGAAGATGCCGGAAGGACTGCGCCGCAAGCGAGCGGAACTGCTCGAACGGGATATATCCTGATCCATCGGCAATTACAATCTGTAGCAATTTTCAATTGGCTCCGGCGGGTTTGAGCACTTAAGCTTTCTCCATTAGCTAGGGGATTTCGATGAAATACGCCAAAGTCTTTTTGCTGTGTTGCGGCCTGCTCGCACTGACCAGCCAGGAAGCGATGGCCCATGGACGCCGGACGCATGTCGGCGTGGTCATCGGAGCGCCGCTCTGGGGGCCGTTCTGGGATCCCTTCCCCTGGTATCCCTACTATCCTCCCTATCCGCCGGTGGTCGTCACGCCGCCACCGCCGCCGCCCGTCTATATCGAACAGGCCGAACCGGCTCCGGCGCCGGCCAGCGAGGATTACTGGTATTACTGCAGCAGCGCCCGGGCCTATTACCCCGATGTGCGCTCCTGTCCCGAAGACTGGGTGCCGGTGCTGCCGCGCTCCGGCAAATGAAAGGCTGAAAACCATGTCCAGCGCATTCCGTTTATCCCTGCTTCCCTGCCTGCTGGCGCTCGGTGCCTGCACGGTCTTGCCCACTGGGCCCAGCGTAATGGTGCTGCCGGGGACCGGTCGCAGCATCGAAAGCTTCCGCGCCGACGAGGCCTGGTGCAAGGACGACGCGATGCGCCAGATCGGCGGCACCAATGCCGGTGAGGCGGCGCGTGAATCGGCGGTGACCAGCGCCGCCGTCGGCGCCGCGGTTGGCGCCCTGGCTGGTGCGGCGATTGGCGGCAACAGTCGCGGCGCCGGAGTGGGTGCCGGGGTCGGCCTGCTCGGCGGAACCGCCGCCGGCGCCGAGCATGGTCGGGCTTCGCGGGTTGGCACGCAGCGCCAGTACGACAACGCCTATGTCCAGTGCATGTACGCCAAGGGACACCGCGTGCCGGTGTCGGGCAGTTTCAGTCAGGGGCGCGCGCAGCGCGCCGAGGACGCCGGAATTCCGGCGCCACCGGCGGGCAAACCGCCGGCGGCGCCGCCCGGCGTGCGCTGACTCAGGCGACGCCGGCGCTGTGCGCCTGCTGGTCCGCCCAGTAGCTTGAGCGGACCATCGGCGCGCAGGCGGCGCCGGTGAAGCCCATTTTCTTCGCCTCTTCCTCGTACATCTTGAATACGTCCGGGTGGACGTAGCGCGTCACCGGCAGGTGATGGCCGGACGGCGCCAGGTACTGGCCGATGGTCAGCATCTCGACGTCGTGGGCGCGCAGGTCGCGCATGACGTCGAGGATTTCCTCGTCGGTTTCGCCCAGGCCGACCATCAGGCCGGATTTGGTCGAGACGTTCGGGTAGCGGGCCTTGAACTGCTTGAGGAAGTCGAGCGAGTGCTGGTAGTCGGCGCCGGGGCGGGCTTGCTTGTAGAGGCGCGGCACGGTTTCCAGGTTGTGGTTGAGGACGTCGGGCAGGGCGCCGCCAAGGACGTCAAGGGCCACGTCCATGCGGCCGCGAAAATCAGGGACCAGGGTTTCGATGGTGGTCGTCGGCGACAGCTCACGGACGTTGCTGATGACGTCGACGAAGTGCTGGGCGCCGCCGTCGCGCAGGTCGTCACGGTCGACGCTGGTGATCACGACGTAACGCAGTTTCAGTGCGGCGACCGATTCGGCGAGTTCGCGCGGCTCGTCCGGGTTGGGCGGCAAGGGCTGGCCGTGGCCAACATCGCAGAACGGGCAGCGGCGCGTGCAGATGTCGCCGAGGATCATGAAGGTCGCGGTGCCGCGGCCGAAGCATTCGCCGATGTTCGGGCAGGTGGCTTCCTCGCAGACGGTGTGCAGCTTCTTCTCGCGCAGCATCGTCTTGATCTCGCCGAAGCGGCCGGCGCTGTTGCCGGCCTTGACGCGGATCCACTCGGGCTTCCTCAGCGGCTCGGCGACCGGGACGATCTTGATCGGGATGCGTGCGGTCTTCAGTTCGCCCTTTTGCTTGACGCCTTTTTGCTTGGTTTCAGCCATGTTGTATGTCCAGTTGCTGCAGCAGTTGCTGCGAGAGTTGCTCGCCCGCCTCGTGAACGGTGAGCGGAATGCCCAGATCCTTGGTCTGGATCACTTGCAGGCCGGGATAGCCGCAGGGGTTGATCGCTTCGAATGGCGACAGGTCCATGTCCACGTTCAGCGAGACGCCGTGGTAGGAGCAGCCGTTGCGGATGCGCAGGCCGAGCGCCGCCACCTTGGCCGGGCCGACATAGACGCCGGGCGCGCCGTCGCGTCGCTCCGCCGTCACGCCATGCTCGGCGAGCAGGTCGATCACCGCCTGTTCGATGGCGCTGACCAGTTCGCGCACCTTGATCTTCAGTCGTGACAGGTCGAGCAGCAGGTAGATCACCACCTGGCCGGGGCCGTGGTAGGTGACCTGGCCGCCACGGTCGATCTGCACCAGGGGAATGCCGACATCGCGCAGGATGTGTTCCGGTTTGCCGGCCTGGCCCAGCGTATACACCGGCGGGTGCTCGACGATCCACAGCTCGTCCGGCGTCTCGGCGGTGCGCGTTGCGGTGAACTCCTGCATGGCCTGGAAGGTCGGTGCGTAGTCGACTCGGCCCAGGCGTTTGACGACGATGCTCACGTCAGAGCACGACCTTGACCAGCGGGTGAGAGGTCAGCTCCATGTACAGCGCGTCGAGCTGCGGCTTCGAGGTGGCGACCACGGTGCAGGTCAGGCTCAGGTAGTTGCCGCCTGAGCTCGCCCGCATTTCCATCGTCGCGCCGTCGAAATCGGGGGCGTGTTTGGTGACGATGGTCAGCACCGCCTGGGCGAGTTCGTCGTGCGCCTTGCCCATGATCTTCAGGGGAAAGTCGCAGGGAAATTCGAGGAGTGTGTCCTTGTACGAAGCCATCTCAGCCTTTGCGCATTACCGTGTTCTTGAAATCCTGATACCACTGCCACATCCGTTCGCCGAACGGGCCGGGGGTGCCATTGCCGACCGGCGCACCATCGAGCGCGGTGATCGCCAGCACTTCCTTGGTCGACGAGGTCATCCAGACCTCGTCGGCGGCGCGAAGTTCCGCTTCGCTGATTTCGCGCACTTCGAGGGGTTGCTGGTGCTGGGCGGCCAGTTCGAGGATCACGTCGTAGGTGATGCCGGGTAGCATCAGTTGCGTCTTCGGTGGCGCCAGCAGCAGGCCGTCCTTGACCACGAAGACGTTGGAGGCGGCGCCTTCCTTGAGGTAGCCATCGCGGATCAGCAGCGCCTCGGCGCAGCCCAGTTCGACCGCCTGCTGGCGGGCCAGGACGTTGGCCAGCAGCGAGATCACCTTGAGGTCGCAGCGCGCCCAGCGCTGGTCGGTGACGGTGATCGCGGCGACGCCGGCGGCGCGTACGGCGGGCGACGGGGTGACCAGCGGCGAAGCGAAGGCGAACACCGTCGCCGGTACGCTGGCCGGTGGAAAGGCGTGGTCGCGCTTGTCGTCGGCGCCGCGCGTGACCTGCAGGTAGATCGACTGATCGTCCCAGGGCGCCTGTTCGACCAGACGCTCGACGATTTTCTGCCATTCGGCCAGCGGCAGCGGGTTGCCGAGATGGATGCCGGCCAGCGTCGCCTGCAGCCGGGCGAGATGTTCCGCCATCCGGAAGGGGCGACGGGAATAGACGGGAATCACCTCGTAGACGCCATCCCCGTAGAGGAAGCCACGGTCGAGTGGCGACACGCGGGCTTCAGCCAGCGGCAGGAATTGTCCGTTGAGATAGACGGGGTCGGCGACGTAAGGAGTCATGGCATCAGTTGAACCAGAGTCTGACGGTATCGAAGGCTCTACCGAAGATGCCGGCGAGCGGGACGTTTTCAAGAGCCGGGACGAGGTATTCACCGTAGGGCTTGCCGTCCAGGCTCAGTTTCAGCGTGGTCACGGCCTGGCCCTCCTGGACCGGCGCCATTAGCCGCGACGGGTTGACCAGTTGCGCCTGCAGCTTGCCGGCCAATCCTTTCGGTACGGCGACGATGAAATCCTTGGCGAAGCCGGCGGCAACCTGGTTCTGATCGCCCTTCCAGACGCGCTGCGTCGACACCGCCTGTCCCTTCTTGTAGAGCGTCACCGCGTCGTAGGCGAAGAAGCCCCAGTTGAGCAGCTTCTGCGATTCGCTGGCGCGCTCGGCGTCGGAAGCGGTGCCCAGAACCACCGACAGCAGGCGGCGCTGGTTGCGGATCGCCGACGAGATCAGGCAGTAGCCGGCGGCGTCGGTGTGGCCGGTCTTGACGCCGTCCACGCTGGGGTCGGCCCAGAGCAGGCGGTTGCGGTTGGGTTGGGTGATGCCGCCGTAGCTGAATTCCTTCATCGAGTAATAGCGGCGGTATTCCTCGGGAAATTCGCGGATCAGCGCGCCCGCCAGGCGGGCGAGATCGTGGGCGGTGGTGTAATGCGCCGGGTCGGGCATGCCGGTGGCGTTGCGGAAGCTGGTTGCGGTCATGCCGAGGCGGCGTGCTTCGCGGTTCATCTGGTCGACGAAGGCCTGCTCGCTGCCGGCAATCCCCTCGGCGAGGACGATGCAGGCATCGTTGCCGGACTGGACGATCATGCCCTTGATCAGATCGTCGACGGCGACCGTGTCACCAACCTTGACGAACATCTTGGAGCCACCCATGCGCCAGGCCTTTTCGGAGACCGGGAGCTTCTGCTGCAGGTTCAGCGTCTTCTGGCGCAGCGCCGAGAAGCTCAGGTAGGCGGTCATCAGCTTGGTCAGCGACGCGGGTTCCAGGCGCTGATTGGGCTTTTCTGCGGCGAGGGTTTGCCCCGAGCCCATTTCGATCAGCAGCCAGGATTTGGCGGCGAGTTGCGGTGGCGTGACTTGCGCCTGCGTGAGTGCGGGAAAGGAAAGAATGAGAACGGCCGCCAGCGCGGCCAGTTTGCGGAAAAGCATCGGGAAATGGGGGTGGGGGAATGGAGTGCGGATTATAACTCGCCCGCCGCAGGCGGCTGTGGGGCAGCACGGCACAACACCTCGACCGCCGGGTGGCGAATGCGCCGTTCGTTGGAAATGGCGTAAATGTGTTCGCTGACGCCGTCCAGCGCGCCGATCGGGCGGGCGTCGTATTCGCTGGCGAGTTGCGCGGCGAGGGCGAGCGGTGCCGGGAAGATGCCGAAGCCGCCGCGGCCGAAGGTGGTGAGCAGGGCGCTGTCCTCGAATTCGCCGACAATGCGCGGGGAAATCTGGTTCTCCTCGAGCCAGCGGTCGATGCGGTTGCGCAGCGCGTTGTGCCGCGTCGGCAGCAGCAGCGGCGCCCGCGCCAGACTGTCCGGGAAGCCACTGCCGTAGCGCTCGCTGAGTGACGCGGTGGCGAAGAGGGCGGTGGGAAACTCGCCGAGGTGGGTGCTGAATACCTTCAGATTGCTGCCGACCGGCGCCGGGCGGTCGGTCAGCACGACGTCGAGACGGTGCAGCGCCAGTTCGGCGAGCAGGTTTTCGAATTCGCCCTCGTCGCAGATCAGGCGGACATCGCCCGGCATCGCGCTGACCTGGTTGAGCAGCCGGTAGGCGAGCAGCTTCGGGATGCCGTCGGAGATGCCGACGCGCAGCCGCAGGATGGCGTCGTCGCCATCGTGCTGCAAGGCTTCTTCCAGTTGCTCGCCGAGCAGGAAAATCTGGTCAGCGTAGGCCAGCGCCTTACGCCCGGCGTCGCTGAGGACCAGACCGCGTCCCTGATTGTTGAACAGCGTCTTGCCCAGTTGGCGCTCGAGCAGGCCGAGTTGGCCGCTGATCGTCTGCACGGCGACGCCGAGGCGCTCGGCAGCGCGGGTGATGCTACCTTCCTTGGCAACGACCCAAAAGTAGTGGAGGTGTTTGTAGTTGAGCATGGCTTTCGAAAAAAACGAAGTTCGCCTCAATTTTGCTACGTTTTTTTCGTTATTCCAACGCGTGTTAACATGGCGCCGTTTTCATCACACCCGGAGTTCAACATGAAACGCGTCGTACTTTTCCTGCTGACCAACCTGGCGGTCATGCTGGTACTCAGCGTGGTGACCAGTCTGCTCGGCGTCAATCGCTTCCTCACCGCCAATGGTCTCAATCTCGGCATGCTGCTGGCTTTCGCCGCGGTGATCGGCTTCGGCGGCTCCTTCATCTCGCTGCTGATGTCCAAGCCGATGGCCAAGTGGAGCACCGGCGCTCGCGTCATCGAGCACCCGTCGTCATCCACCGAAGTCTGGCTGGTCGATACCGTCGCCCGCCTGGCCAAACGCGCCAACCTGCCAATGCCGGAAGTGGCGATCTACGATGGCGAACCCAATGCTTTCGCCACTGGCGCCAGCAAGAACAGTTCGCTGGTCGCGGTGTCAACCGGCCTGCTGCAGAGCATGACCCGCGAGGAAGCCGAAGCGGTACTGGCGCATGAGGTGGCGCACATTGCCAACGGCGACATGGTGACGCTGACGCTGATTCAGGGCGTCGTGAACACCTTCGTCATCTTCATTTCGCGTGTCGTCGGCTATCTGGTCGATTCCTTCCTGCGCCGCAACGATTCCGAGAGCAGCGGACCGGGCATCGGCTACATGGTCACCAGCATGGTCTGCGAGATCGTCTTCGGCGTTCTGGCCAGCATCGTTGTCGCCTGGTTCTCTCGGCAGCGTGAATTCCGCGCCGACGCCGGTGCTGCCGGGTTGATGGGCTCGCCGGTGCCGATGCAGAACGCGCTGCGTCGTCTGGGTAACCTGCATACCGAACCTTTGCCGCAGAACATGGCGGCTTCCGGCATCGCCGGCGGCAAGGGCGGATTCATGGCGCTTTTCGCCACCCACCCGCCGCTTGAGGAGCGCATCGCCGCCCTCGGCGGACGCTGAGCGACCTGCAAAAAGGGAGACCGCGGTCTCCCTTTTTTTGGCGGGTGGGGCTTCAGTAGTCGATGTTGCGCAAAGCCTGCTCGATCAGCCGCAACTGCTGCTCGATATCCCGGGCGGCCTGGTCCTGCACCGCTTCGCTTGCGTCACCGAGTTGCAGCGCGAAATTGAGCACCTGCCGGGTCAGGTGATAGATCCCCCACATCTCGATCTGCTCGGCGTGCTGGATCAGTTCGCTGGCTTCCAGTTCGATCGCGTAGACGTCGATTGGCAGCACTTCGAGCGCCTCGTGCATGCGGGCGACGCGCTCTTCGGCGTCCTGCACGAAGAGGCGGTCTAGTACGTCGGAACGTTCGCCGGGCTTGCTCGACGGGCGCAAGGCGGCTTCCAGGCGGCCGGTGAAATGGCGCAGGCGTTCGCCGAAATGCGGATTTTCCAGGCCGCCTTCGTCGAGCAGGGCTTCGGTAGCCGCGCTCAGGGCGGCGCTCAGACGGTTGCCCGGCGCCTTGTGCTCGAGGTGATCGGCTACGCTGGCCAGGGTTTCGCCAAAGCGCAGGCAGTCGGCTTCGCCGGTTTCGATGGCGACGGCAAGCAGCGCGAAGACCCGGGGGCGGATCGTTTCCGGATCGCTGCGCCCGTGCTTCGACCAGTCATCGGCCAATGCCCGGCAGGCGGTTTGCCAGCGCTTGTTGAGTTCAGGTGGGTAGCGCGCCGGCTGGGTCTTGCCGACCCAGGGCAGGATGGACGCCATGGCGTCCATCGTCGGAGCGAGGGCGGAACGGGTTTTCTCGATGTCGTCGTCGGGAAATTGGGCCATCGTCCTCGCTCCTGTGTGGTGATTACCCCGCTAGTTTAGCGAAAGCCTCGACCACTTCGGGCGGCGCCTGCACCAGTTCGACGAGCACGCCTTCGCCGCCGATCGGGAATTCGTCGTTGCCCTTCGGGTGCAGGAAACAGATGTCGAAGCCGGCAGCGCCCTTGCGGATGCCCCCCGGGGCGAAGCGGACGCCGTTGGCCGACAGCCATTCGACGGCCTTCGGCAGGTCGTCGATCCACAGGCCGACGTGGTTCAGCGGCGTCGTGTGCACGGCCGGTTTCTTTTCCGGATCGAGCGGTTGCATCAGGTCGACCTCGACCTTGAACGGGCCCTTGCCCATCGCGCAGATGTCTTCGTCGACGTTTTCGCGCTCCGACATGAAGGTGCCGGTGACCTCGAGGCCAAGCATGTCGACCCACAGGGTCTTGAGTTTTTCCTTGGACGGGCCGCCGATGGCGATTTGCTGGATGCCGAGAACCTTGAACGGACGAATCATGCGTTATCTCCCTGTCGGGCTGTGGTTTGAGTAATCCATAATTATAGGGATTTCCGGCGGTAGGCAAAGACCACCAGCGCGACGCCGGCCAGCACCATCGGCAGCGACAGCCACTGTCCCATGCTCACCGTGTACGACTGGCCGAAGATGCCGTGGTCGGGTTCGCGGAAATACTCGGTGATGAAGCGGAAGGCGCCGTAGCCGATCAGGAAGACGCCCGAGGCGGCACCGGTCGGGCGCGGTTTCGCGGTCCATAGCCAGAGGATGGCAAACAGCGCCAGGCCTTCGAGGCCGACGTGGTAGAGCTGCGACGGGTGGCGCGGTTCGAGGCTGCCCGATTGCGGAAAGACCATCGCCCAGGGCAGGGACGGATCGGCCAGGCGGCCCCAGAGTTCGCCGTTGATGAAGTTGCCGACGCGACCGGCGGCGAGGCCGAGCGGAACCAGCGGCGCGATGAAGTCGGTCACGGTCAGCCAGCGCAGGCCGGCCTTTTTCGCCCATAGCGTCATCGCCACGAGGACGCCGAGGAAGCCGCCGTGGAAACTCATGCCGCCTTTCCAGACGGCGAGGATCTCGAGCGGATTGGCCAGGTAGTAGCCGGGCTCGTAGAACAGCACCTGGCCGAGGCGGCCGCCGAGCACGACGCCGAGCACGCCGTAGAAGAGCAGGTCGTCGAGTTGTTCGGCGCTGACCGGCGCCAGCTTCTGGCGGATGCGCAGACGGCCGAGCGCAATGAACTGCAGGAAGGCGAGCAGGTACATCAGGCCGTACCAGCGGATGGCGAGCGGACCGAGGTAAATGGCGACGGGATCGAACTGAGGATGGAGCAGCATGGTCGAATCGATTCGGCTAGAATTGGCCGATTATAGATCGCGTCCGTGACAGCTACGTGCCGGCGCCAGATACTAAACGGAGAGTGAGCATGCCCCAGTACCGTTCCCGCACTTCCACCCATGGCCGCAACATGGCCGGCGCCCGCGCCCTGTGGCGCGCGACCGGCATGAAGGATGGCGATTTCGGCAAGCCGATCATCGCCGTCGTCAACAGCTTTACCCAGTTCGTTCCCGGCCACGTCCATCTCAAGGACATGGGCCAATTGGTCGCCCGCGAGATCGAGGCGGCCGGCGGTGTCGCCAAGGAATTCAACACCATCGCCATCGACGACGGCATCGCCATGGGCCATGGCGGCATGCTCTACTCGCTGCCGTCGCGCGACCTGATCGCCGATTCGGTCGAATACATGGTCAATGCCCATTGCGCCGATGCGATGGTCTGCATCTCGAACTGCGACAAGATCACCCCCGGAATGCTGATGGCGGCGATGCGTCTGAACATCCCGGTCGTCTTTGTCTCCGGCGGCCCGATGGAGGCTGGCAAGGTCAGCTGGAAGGACCAGACGATCAAGGTCGATCTGATCGACGCGATGATCAAGGCTGGCGACAAGACCGTCTCCGACGCCGAAGTCGAGAGCTTCGAACGTTCCGCCTGCCCTACCTGCGGTTCGTGTTCCGGGATGTTCACCGCCAACTCGATGAACTGTCTGACCGAAGCGCTCGGCCTCAGCCTGCCCGGCAACGGCACCGTCGTCGCCACGCACGCCGACCGCAAGCAATTGTTCCTGCGCGCCGGTCGCCTCGCCGTTGAACTCTGCCGCCGCTATTACGAGCAGGACGACGCTTCGGTCCTGCCGCGCGCGATCGCCACCAAGGCAGCCTTCGAGAATGCGATCACGCTCGACGTTGCGATGGGCGGCTCGACCAATACCGTGCTGCACCTGCTGGCCACCGCGCGCGAGGCGGAAGTCGATTTCACGATGGCCGACATCGACCGCATCTCGCGCAAGACGCCGTGCCTGGCCAAGGTGGCGCCGGCAACGCAGAACTACCACATCGAAGACGTGCATCGCGCCGGCGGGATCATGGGCATCCTCGCCGAGCTGGCGCGCGCCGGATTGATTCACACGGATGTGTCGACCGTGCATATGAAGACGCTGGGCGAGGCGATCCATACTTACGACGTCACCCACAGCGCGGCGCCGGACGTGCTCGAATTCTTCAAGGCGGCGCCGGGCGGCGTGCCGACGCAGACAGCGTTCTCCCAGGATCGCCGTTATCCCGAGCTCGATCTCGACCGCACCAACGGCTGCATCCGCAACCAGGCCAACGCCTACTCGCAGGACGGCGGTCTGGCCGTGCTCTACGGCAACATCGCGGTCGATGGCTGTATCGTCAAGACGGCAGGCGTCGATGAGTCGATCTGGAAATTCAGCGGCCGGGCGCGTGTTTTCGAAAGTCAGGATGCGGCGGTCGAAGCAATTCTTGGCGGCAGCATCGTCGCCGGCGACATCGTCGTGATCCGCTACGAAGGCCCGAAGGGCGGGCCGGGTATGCAGGAGATGCTCTATCCGACCTCCTACCTGAAGTCGATGGGCTTGGGCAAGGAGTGTGCACTGCTCACCGACGGTCGTTTTTCCGGTGGCACCTCGGGCCTGTCGATCGGTCATGCCTCGCCTGAGGCTGCCGATGGCGGCGCCATCGGCTTGGTCGAAGAGGGGGATGTGATTGAGATCGACATCCCGGGGCGGCGCATTCATCTTGCGCTCGCCGATGAAGAGCTGGCGGCTCGGCGGATGGCGATGGAGGCGCGCGGCGCGGCAGCGTGGCAACCGCTTGCCCGGCAGCGCGTGGTGTCGCCTGCCCTGCAGGCCTACGCGCTGATGGCGACCTCGGCGGACAAGGGGGCGGTACGCGATGTGACGCAGATTCAGCGGCGCAAGTGATGCGAGTCAACTTCGTGCTGTTTCGTCCGTTAATGGAATCGTCAGACGGGCAAAATCAGCACGCCGGCAAAACGTGAAATGTTGTAACTGTGAATTGCGATTGGCGGTGAAGGGCTATATCATCCGTTCATGAAATAAAGCCAAGCTGTCAAAAGTATCAACCTTACCAAAACGGAGCGAGAGTATGAAAGCTGCTTACATTGCCATGATGGTTGCCGCCGGTGTCGTTATGGCCGGTCAGGCGAATGCCGACGAAGCGCTGGCCAAGGCCAAGGGTTGCATGGCCTGCCACGCGCTTGACAAGAAGCTGGTCGGCCCGGCTTACAAGGAAGTTGCCGCCAAGTACAAGGGCGACAAGGCTGCTGTTGCGACCCTGGCTGCCAAGGTCATTGCCGGTGGCAAGGGTAATTGGGGTGCGGTGCCGATGCCGCCGAACAAGGTTACCGAAGACGAAGCCAAGAAGCTGGTGACCTGGGTTCTGTCGCTCAAGTGATCTGAGGGCTTTGTCCGCGTTTTGAAAAAGCCGGCGTCAGCCGGCTTTTTGTTGTCAATTTCTTGTTCTGCCTGTTGACAGGGTTGCGGGTGGTCTGGATAATCCCGGCTTCTCCCGGAGGGGTACCCAAGCGGTCAACGGGAACAGACTGTAAATCTGTCGGCTCTGCCTTCGAAGGTTCGAATCCTTCCCCCTCCACCAGAGTGATGCTGTAGCGGTTTGTGCTGCGGGCAGGGGTTAAGCGGGTGTAGCTCAATGGTAGAGCTGAAGCCTTCCAAGCTTAAGACGAGGGTTCGATTCCCTTCACCCGCTCCACGACGCGGTACGGCTGGAGTTTTAAGGTAGGCCCATGTGGCTCAGTGGTAGAGCACTCCCTTGGTAAGGGAGAGGTCGGCAGTTCGATCCTGCCCATGGGCACCACAATTTTTGGCTTTGTTGCTTTTAATCGAAAATTAGGGGACCGAAATGGCCAAGGAAAAGTTTGAACGTAAGAAGCCGCACGTGAACGTGGGTACGATTGGTCACGTTGACCACGGCAAGACCACGCTGACCGCTGCGATCACCACCGTGCTGTCCCGCAAGTTTGGCGGCGAAGCCAAGGCATACGACCAGATCGATGCGGCTCCGGAAGAAAAGGCACGTGGCATTACCATCAATACCGCCCACGTCGAGTACGAAACCGAAACCCGTCACTACGCTCACGTGGACTGCCCGGGTCACGCCGACTACGTTAAGAACATGATTACCGGTGCTGCCCAGATGGACGGCGCCATTCTGGTTTGTTCCGCAGCTGACGGCCCCATGCCGCAAACCCGCGAGCACATCCTGCTGGCTCGTCAGGTCGGTGTGCCGTACATCATCGTCTTCCTGAACAAGTGCGACATGGTGGACGACGCTGAACTGCTGGAGCTGGTCGAAATGGAAGTGCGCGAGCTGCTCTCCAAGTACGACTTCCCGGGCGACGACATCCCGATCGTCAAGGCTATTAGGTCTTTTCCCACAGGTTGCAACTGGTTTCCTGCAGGGACTAGCAAATAGCTTGGTAATATAAAATAGAGGGATTCTATGGGCATTTATGATATTATAATAAACAGAATAAAGAAAGTTCAAGGACAAGATGGAGAAGATAAACCTGTAACCAGTATTGAGACTTCATCAATGTTAGCAGCAGAAATAACGCTTTTATCATCCCTTTTGGTTGCAGTGATAATGTTAAGATTCTTCAGCAATGCTTTAATGATTGTTGCAGTTCTCCTGGTAATTGTAATAGCATTTTTTGCAATGCCAGTCATGCCAAAATTAAAAGAA
>OFJB01000343.1_pt1 | contig 23510 bp, 18 predicted proteins | sample 1775081 | NCBI WGS metagenome assembly OFJB01 (sample SAMN08195771, study PRJEB24354) | sludge metagenome | isolation source: initial sludge from phenol fed wastewater aerobic bioreactor | place: India: Nagpur | collected 2016-06-05
TTCATCAGGCTCATGCAGAACTGGTTGAGCCAGTAGCCCTTGCGGCTCTGGTCGGCATCGAAGATGGTGGTGCCGGGAACGTCGAGATAGGGTTTGTTCAGGGACATGTCAGGCCTCCAGCCGGGCCGCCCCAAGGGAGGCCTACGCCCCCTCGGGGGGGCAGCGAATACACGAAGTGAGAAGCGTGGGGGTTCATGGTTTCTCCTCGGGCCAGTACAGGCGCATGGGGTTGTCCACCAGCAGCTTGCGTTGCGCTTCAGGCGTTGGCGCGATGTGGGGAATGAAATCGACCAGCAGGCCGTCGTCGGGCATGTGCTGCTTGAGGTTGGGGTGTGGCCAGTCGGTGCCCCACAGCACGCGGTCGGGAAAGGTCTCGACGATGCGGCGCGCGAACGGCACCACGTCGCGGTAGGCGCGCCGCTCGCCGTTCAGGGCCGGCGGACCGCTGACCGACAGGCGCTCGGGGCAGCTCACCTTGCTCCACACGTTGGCATGCTCGCGCATGAATTTGACAAACAGCTCGAACTCCGGGCCGTCGAGCGGTTGGCTCACGTCGGGCCGGCCCATGTGGTCGACCACCACCGTGGTCGGCAGTGCGGTGAAAAAGTCCCACAGCTCGGGCAAATCGACCGCCTCGAAGTAGATCACCACATGCCAGCCCAGCGCCTTGATGCGCCCGGCAATCTCCATCAGTTCGTCCCTGGGCGTGAAATCCACCAGGCGCTTGACGAAGTTGAAGCGCACGCCGCGCACGCCGGCCACGTGCAGCGCCTGCAACTGCTGGTCGGTCACGTCGCGCTTGACGGTGGCCACGCCGCGCGCCTTGCCATGGGCGGCCTGCAGCGCATCGACCAGCGCGCGGTTGTCGGCGCCGTGGCAGGTGGCCTGCACGATCACGTTGCGGGCAAAACCCAGGTGCTCGCGCAGTGCGAACAGCTGCGCCTTGCCGGCGTCGCAGGGCGTGTACTTGCGCTCGGGCGCGTAAGGGAACTCGACGCCCGGGCCGAATACGTGGCAGTGCGCGTCGACGCTTCCGGGAGGCAGCTTGAAATGCGGCTCGCTGGGGCCGTCGTACCAGTCCAGCCAGCCGGCGGTCTTGGTGAACGGGCCTGTGGTGGGCTTTGACATGGCGGGGCCTGCATCAATCGATGTAGCGCAGCCCGGCCTTGGCCAGGCCCTCGCGCATTTTGTAATAGTCGAGCCCCAGCACGCCGCTGGCGAAGATCTCGCGCTTGCCGGTCTCGTTGACCTCGCGTTTTTGGGCGGCGTCCAGCGTAGCTGCGGCGCGTGCGGCGGGCACGCAGACCACCCCGTCGTCGTCGGCCACGATCACGTCGCCGGGCGTGACCAGCATGCCGGCGCACACGATGGGAATGTTGACCGAGCCCAGGGTGGCCTTGATCGTGCCCTTGGCGCTGATGGCCTTGCTCCAGACCGGAAAGCCCATCTCGTGCAGCGTGCGCACGTCGCGCACGCCGGCGTCGATGACGAGCGCGCGCGCGCCGCGCGCCTTGAAGCTGGTGGCCAGCAGGTCGCCGAAGTAGCCGTCGGTGCATTCGGCCGTGACGGTGGCCACCACGATGTCGCCGGGGCGGATCTGCTCGGCCGCCACGTGCATCATCCAGTTGTCGCCCGGCTGCAGCAGCACGGTCACCGCCGTGCCCGAGACCCGCGCGCCGGGGTAGATGGGTCGCATGTAGGGCTTGAGCAGGCCCACGCGGCCCATGGCTTCGTGCACGGTGGCGCTGCCGAAAGGCGCCAGCGCGTCCGCGGCCGCGCGATCGGTGCGGGTGATGTTGCGGTAAACGACACCGAGTTCGTACATTTCAATCTCCAGCAATTGCTTTCATTTTCATAGCTGCTACCGCTTTTCCATCAAGCGATGGGGCCATTTTTTACTCACAAACCTCGTGCCTTGAGCTGGGCATCGAGCCGCGCAAACACGCGCCGCGCATTGCCTTCATAGATCTTGTGGCGTTGTTCGTCGCTCAGGTTGGCCGTGGCCTGCACGTAGCGCTTGGTGTCGTCGTAGTAGTGCCCCGTCTCCGGGTCTATGCCGCGCACGGCGCCGATCATCTCGCTGGCGAACAGGATGTTGTCCACCGGGATCACCTTCGTCAGCAGGTCGATGCCGGGCTGGTGGTAGACGCAGGTGTCGAAAAACACGTTGTGCAGCAGGTGCTCGCTGAGCAGCGGCTTTTTCAGCTCTTGTGCCAGGCCGCGGTAGCGCCCCCAGTGGTAGGGCGCCGCACCGCCGCCGTGGGGAATGATGAACTTGAGTGTCGGGAAATCCTTGAACAGGTCGCCCTGGATGAGCTGCATCACCGCCGTGGTGTCGGCGTTGATGTAGTGCGCGCCGGTGGTGTGAAAGCACGCGTTGCACGAGGTGCTGACGTGGATCATGGCCGGGATTTGCCATTCGACCATCTTCTCGTAGATGGGGTACCAGTGGCGGTCGGTCAGCGGCGGGCTGTTCCAGTGGCCGCCGGACGGGTCGGGGTTGAGGTTGATGCCGACCGCGCCATAGTCCTTGACGCATTTCTCCAGCTCGGGGATGCAGCTGGCCGGATCGACGCCGGGCGACTGCGGCAGCATGGCGGCCGGGGCGAAGTGCTCCGGAAAGAGCTGGCTCACGCGGTAGCACAGCTCGTTGCAGATGGCCGCCCAGGTGCTGGACACCTGGAAGTCGCCGATGTGGTGCGCCATGAAGCTGGCGCGCGGGCTGAAAATGGTCAGGTCGCTGCCGCGCTCGCGCATCAGGCGCAGCTGGTTGGTCTCGATCGATTCGCGCAGTTCGTCGTCGGAGATCTTCAGCTCGGCCACGCGGGGCATGGCGGCGGCGTCCTGAATGCCGGCGATCTGGCGCTTGCGCCAGTCTTCCAGCGCCTTGGGTGCCGTGGTGTAGTGGCCGTGGCAGTCGATGATCATGGTCTGTCCTTGCGGTGCGTGTGGCCGGCCCTACATCAGTGAGCGCTCGGCAAAATCCAGCGGCAGGCCGACGTAGTTTTCGGCAATGGTGCGCAGGCCGGCCTCGGAGTGGGTTAGGTAGTCCAGCTCGGCGTGCTGGAACTTGGCGGTGATCTGCTCGTCGTGCGGAAAACGGTGCATCAGCTGCGTGAGCCACCACGAGAAGCGCTCGGCGCGCCAGATGCGGCCCAGGCACTTGCGCGAATAGTCGTCGATGCCGGCTTCGCTCTTGTCCCGGTAGAACTCGATCAGCGCGTTGCTGAGGTACTTGACGTCGGTGGTGGCCAGGTTCAGGCCCTTGGCTCCGGTCGGCGGCACGATGTGGCCGGCGTCGCCCGCCAGGAACATGCGGCCAAAGCGCAGAGGCTCGGTGACGAAACTGCGCAGCGGCGCGATGCTTTTCTCCAGGCTGGGGCCCGTCACCAGTTTGTCGCGTCCTTCTTCGTCCAGGCGCAGGCGCAGCTCCTGCCAGAAGGCGTCGTCGCTCCAGTCTTCCACGTGCTGTGTCAGCGGCACCTGCAGGTAGTAGCGGCTGCGCGTGTGGCTGCGCTGGCTGCACAGGGCAAATCCGCGCGAGCTGTTGACGTAGATCAGCTCGTCGTTCACGGGCGGCGTGTCCGCCAGCAGGCCCAGCCAGCCGAAGGGGTAGACCTTCTCGTATTCGGTGATGGCCGAGCGCGGCGCGCTGGCGCGGCACACGCCGTGAAAGCCGTCGCAGCCGGCGATGAAGTCGCAGTCCAGGCGGTAGGACTGGCCGTCCTTGTCCCAGGTGACGTAGGGGCGGGCGGTGTCGAAGTCGTGCACCGCCGTGTTCCTGGCCTCGTAGATCGTGCTCAGCCCGGCCGCGGCGCGTGCCTGCATCAGGTCCTGCGTGACCTCGGTTTGGCCGTAGACCATCACGTTCTGGCCGCCGCTGTACTTGTTCAGGTCCACCCGGTGGCGCCGGCCGTCCCACATCAGCTCCACGCCGCCGTGCACCAGGCCTTCCGCGTGCATGCGCGTGCCCACGCCGGCCTCGTCCAGCAGATCGACGCTGACCTGCTCCAGGATGCCGGCGCGGATGCGGCCCAGCACGTAGTCGGCGCTCACGCGCTCGATGATCACGGCGTCGATGCCGGCCTTGTGCAGCAACTGGCCCAGCAGCAGCCCGGCCGGGCCGGCGCCGACGATGGCGACTTGGGTTCTCGATGTCTGGGCCGTGCTCATGCCTGTCTCCTGATGGCGCTTGCAAGGCCCGATGCCTTGCTTTTGAGCCATTGTTCAGCAAGGCCAATGGTCCCGCTATCGACTTGGGACACTAGCAGCTAGAGCAAAATGGCATACCTTGCAGCAAGACATCACAAATCAGGCCATAAATGGATCTGCGTCAACTCGAATACTTCGTGAATGTGGCTGAACTGGGCAGCTTCAGCCGTGCCGCGCTGGCGCTGGATGTGGCCCAGCCGGCGCTCAGCCGGCAAGTGCGCCTGCTGGAGGTGGAACTGCGCCAGAACCTGCTGCAGCGCCATGGCCGCGGCGCGGTGCCGACCGAGGCGGGGCAGGTGCTGCTGGAGCACGCGCGCGGCATCCTGCACCAGGTGGGGCGCGCGCGCGACGAGTTGGCGCGGCTGCGCGGCGGCCTGACCGGGCGCGTGGCCGTGGGCCTGCCGCCCAGCGTGGCGCGTGCGCTGGCGGTGCCCCTGGTGCGCGCCTTCGGCCGCCAACTGCCCGAGGCGCACCTGTCGATCGCCGAGGCGCTGTCGACCAACATGCAGGAGCAGGTGGCCAGCGGGCGCCTGGACATCGCCGTGCTGTACAACGCGCGCCCCGTGCCGGGCCTGGAAATCGCGCCGCTGGCGATGGACGAGCTGGTGCTGGTGCAGAGCGCGCGGGCGCCGCGCCACGCACCGTCGGGCACGCCCGTCGGCCTGCCGGAGCTGGCGCGCCTGCCGCTGGTGATCCCCAGCCGCCCCAATGCCATCCGCATGCACGTCGAGCACCAGCTGGCCGCCATCGGCGCCCAGCCCGTGGTCGCGCTGGAGATCGACGGCGTGGCGGCCATTCTCGACCTGGTGGCCGACGGCGCCGGCTGCGCCGTGCTGTCGCGCCATGCACTGGCGGCGGGCGCGCGGCCCGCCATCTTTCAGCTGCGCCCCATCGAGATCGGCCCGGGCCAGCGCCTGCAGATCCCGCTGTTCACGGCGGCGAGCGCGCTGCGCCCCGGCACCGGCGCCCAGCGCGCGGTACTGGCCCTGCTGCACGAGCTCACGCCGCACTACCTGGGCTGAATATGACCGACACTTGGATCCCGAAGAGCGCCCGACGGCCGCGGCCGACGCGGCGGGGTGCGGTCATTTGAACGAGAGGTTCCAACCATGCTGCTGCAAGCCGACGACTGCCAACTGGTGCTGGTCGATTTCCAGGCCCGCCTGATGCCCGCCATTCACGACGGGGCGGCCGTGCTGGCCAACGCGCGCCGACTGGCGCAGATGGCGCGCTGGCTGCAGGTGCCGGTGTGGGCCACCGAGCAGGTGCCGGCCAAGCTGGGCACCACCGACGAGGCGCTGGCGGCGCTGTGCGAGCGCATCGTCGCCAAGACGGCGTTCAGCGGCGCGGCCGAGCTGCAGCCGCTGCTGGCGCCGCCGGCGCCGCCCCAGCGCGGCAACGCCCGCAGCCTGCCCAGGCACCTGCAAAAGCCGGCTTCGGCCGAGCCCGAGCGCGGCACCCTGGTGCTGGCCGGCTGCGAGGCGCACGTGTGCCTGCTGCAGACCGCGCTGGACCTGCTGGACCAGGACTGGGACGTGTGGGTGGTGACCGACGCCTGCGGCTCGCGCACCGAGCGCAACCGCGACGCCGCCTTCGACCGCCTGGCCGGCGCAGGCGCCGAGCTGGTGACCACCGAGATGGTGGCGTTTGAATGGCTGGGCAGCTGCGAGCACCCGGCGTTCAAGGACGTGCTCGGGCTGATCAAATAATCAGTTTTGAGCCAAATCGGCTGCTAGCGCTTGATATTTATGCGCTAGCAGCTATCAAAATCATAGTATTTGGCGTGAATTCCGGTCAGGCGAAGTAGGGCACGGCCACCTTGACCAGCAACCCCACCACCGCGCAGCCGCCCAGCAGCGGCATCACACCCAGCTTGAAGCGGAACAGCGCCACCAGCGCCCCCACCGCGATGACGGCCGATACAGCGTCAAAGCGGCCGGCAAAGCCCTGCGGCCACAGCAGGTGGTAGGCAAAAAACAGCGCCAGGTTCAGGATCACGCCCACCACAGCAGCCGTGATGGCCGACAGCGGCGCGGTGAAGCCCAGCTTGCCGTGGGTGGCCTCCACCAGTGGGCCGCCCGCCAGGATAAAGATGAACGAGGGCAAAAAGGTCACAAAGGTCACGACCGTGGCCGCCGCCACGGCGCCTGCAAAGAGGGCGTCCGGCCCCCACACCTGCTGCAGCCAGCCGCCCACAAAACCCACAAACGCCACCACCATGATCAGTGGGCCGGGCGTGGTCTCGCCAAGGGCCAGGCCGTCAATCATCTGCGGGGCGCTGAGCCACTGGTAGTGTTCTACCGCGCCCTGGTACACATAAGGCAACACAGCATAGGCGCCGCCAAAGGTGAGCATGGCCGCCTTGGTGAAGAACCAGCCCATCTGCGTGAGCGTGCCGTGCCAGCCCTGCGTGGCCACCAGCAGGCCCATGGCGGCGAGCCACAGCGCCAGCCCCGCCGCCAGCACCTTGACCAGGTGGACGCGAGAAAAGCGCGCATGGGCAGGCGTTGGCGTGTCGTCATCGATCAGCGCGGGGCCATAGCCCTTGTGGGCATTGGTATGGCCGCCCCCCAGTGCAAACACGGCGGGCCAGCGCTGCGCACCCAAGTAGCCGATGAGCCCGGCTGCCAGCACGATGGCGGGGAAGGGCGTATCGAACGCAAAGATGGCCACAAACGACGCGGCAGCGATGCCCCACATCCAGCCGTTCTTGAGCGCGCGGGTGCCGATGCGGTGGGCGGCATGCAGCACCAGGGCAGTCACGGCGGGCTTGATGCCATAGAAGATGCCTGCCACCACCGGCACATCGCCAAAGCGCAGGTACACCCACGACAGCCCGATCAGGATGAACAGCGAAGGCAGCACAAACAGCGCCCCCGCTACGATGCCGCCCCAGGTGCGGTGCATGAGCCAGCCGATGTAGGTGGCCAGCTGCTGCGCCTCGGGTCCGGGCAGCAGCATGCAGTAGTTGAGGGCGTGCAAGAAGCGGTTTTCGCTGATCCAGCGGCGCCGCTCCACCAGCTCGGCGTGCATGATGGCGATCTGGCCAGCCGGCCCGCCAAAGCTGATGAACCCGAGCTTGAGCCAGAACCAAAAGGCTTCGCGGAAAGGGACGGAGGTGGGGGCAGGGGACTGCGCTGTTTGCATGGCCCCGGAGTGTGACAGGCCGATGTGACGCTTGCCGACATATCCGTATTCCAACGGCACTTGGAACCCTGTGGGCAGAGAACAGGGTCCGCCACGTCAGTTTGCCGCAAGCCCGTCATGAATAATTATGAATTCAAAACCTGCTGTCCTGGCAGGGCGAGAGAGATGCCGAGGAGACACCCACAATGACCGCACACAGCACCTACGCCGACTTCTACCGCCAGTCCATCGACCACCGCGACACCTTCTGGAGCGAGCAGGCGAAGCTGATCGACTGGAAGACGCCGCCCCAGCAGGTGTGCGACTACAGCAACCCGCCGTTTGCCAAATGGTTTGTAGGCGGCACCACCAACCTGTGCCACAACGCGGTCGACCGGCACCTGGCCACGCGAGCCAGCCAGGCGGCGCTGGTGGCCATCTCCACCGAAACCGACACCGAACGCAGCTACAGCTTTGCCGAGCTGCACGCCGAGGTGCAGCGCATGGCGGCCGTGCTGCTGTCGCTGGGCGTGAAGAAGGGCGACCGCGTGCTCATCTACATGCCCATGATTGCCGAGGCCGCGTTTGCCATGCTGGCCTGCGTGCGCATTGGCGCGCTGCATTCGGTGGTGTTTGGCGGCTTTGCCTCGGGCTCGCTGGCCTCGCGCATTGAAGATGCCGAGCCCGTGGCCGTGGTCAGCGCCGATGCTGGGTCGCGCGGCGGCAAGGTGGTGCCCTACAAGCCGCTGCTGGACGAAGCCATTGCGCTGTCCAAACACAAGCCCGCCGCCGTGCTGATGGTGAACCGGGGCCTGGCCCCCATGCATCTGCAGGCAGGCCGCGACCACGAATGGGCGCCGCTGCGCGAGCAGCACCTGAACACCGTGGTGCCCTGCGAATGGGTGGAATCCACCCACCCCAGCTACACGCTGTACACCAGCGGCACCACCGGCAAGCCCAAGGGCGTGCAGCGCGACACGGGCGGCTACACCGTGGCGCTGGCGGCGAGCATGAAGCACATCTTTGATGCCAAGGCGGGCGATGTGTACTTTGCGACCAGCGACATCGGCTGGGTGGTGGGCCACAGCTACATCGTCTATGGCCCGCTGATCGCAGGCATGACCACCATCATGTACGAAGGCCTGCCCACGCGGCCCGACGCGGGCGTGTGGTGGAACATTGTCGAGAAGTACCAAGTCACGCACATGTTCTCGGCCCCCACGGCGGTGCGGGTGCTCAAGAAGCAGGACCCGGCCTACCTCGCCAAGTACAACGTGAAAAGCCTCAAGGCCCTGTGGCTGGCGGGCGAGCCGCTGGACGAGCCCACCGCCCAGTGGATCAGCGACGCGCTGCAAGTGCCCATCATTGACAACTACTGGCAGACTGAAACCGGCTGGCCCATTCTGACCCTGGCCAATGGCGTGGAAAAACAAACCACGCGCTTCGGCAGCCCGGGCAAAGCCATGTACGGCTACGGTGTGAAGCTGATCGATGAGGCCACGGGTGAAGAGCTGACAGGGCCCAACCAGAAGGGCGTGGTCGCCATCGAGGGCCCGCTGCCCCCCGGCTGCATGCAGACCGTGTGGCGCGACGACGCCCGCTTTGTGAACACCTACTGGAAGAGCATCCCCGGCCGCCTGATCTACAGCACCTTTGACTGGGGCATCCGCGATGCGGACGGCTATCACTTCATCCTGGGCCGCACCGACGACGTGATCAACGTGGCCGGCCACCGCCTGGGCACGCGCGAGATCGAGGAGAGCATTGCCTCCCACCCCAACATCGCCGAAGTGGCCGTGGTGGGCGTGGCCGACAGCCTGAAAGGCCAGGTGGCCATGGCGTTTGCCGTGGCGCGCGATGCCTCGGGCCTGACCGATGATGCGGCGCGCCTCAAGCTCGAAGGCGAGGTGATGAAGCAGGTGGACCACCAGCTCGGCGCCGTGGCGCGGCCGTCGCGCGTGTACTTTGTGACCGTGCTGCCCAAGACCCGCAGCGGCAAGCTGCTGCGCCGCGCCCTACAGGCCGTGGCCGAGCGGCGCGACCCGGGCGACCTGACGACGATGGAAGACCCGGCTGCGCTGCAACAGGTGAAGGACCTGGTGGGCTGATTTCAACTCACCGCCGACCAGCAGGGTGGGCGCCGTGCTGGTCCTGCCGAGTCACTGCGGTGGCTTGGCCACAAACGCCTGTTTGCCGTGCCGGTCAAACCCCGCTTGCTCGTAAAAGCGCAGGGTGTGTTCGTCCTTGCGGCCCGTCATCAGCATGACCTTGTAGCAGCGCTCCCGCCAGGCATGTGCCAGGGTGTGCTGCAGCAGCGCGTGCCCCCAGCCCTGATTGCGATGGGCCGAGTGCGTCACCACGTTCTCGATGACGCCATAGGGGCGGCAGGCGCGCGTGAGGTTGGGGATGACGGTCAGCGTGCAGGACGAAACCAACTGGCCTTCATCCCACCCTCCAAAGTACCGAATGCGTGGGTTGGCGAGCGCCTCAGTCCATACGGCTTGCACCTCGGGTCCAGAGGGCAGCGGGTCGTCATGCTCGTGCAGGTGGGTGTACAGGCCAAGCAGAGGGGCAAGGTCTTCGGCGTAGAGTTCGCGAATGTTCAAGGCCAGCCTCCAGGGGACGAAGAGAATGCTTGGTTACTACCAAAACCATAGCTGTTAGCGCATATGGCACCAGCGCTAGGCAACGATTTCAGTGTTTTCAAATGGGCCGGTTGCGCTGCCACCCTGCAGGGGGCTGCCAATGGGGTGTCCAGCCGATGAAGTCCTCCAGCGGCATGGGCCGGGCGATGCAGTAGCCCTGCGCCTGCAGACAGCCCAGCTGCAGCAGCATCTGCCCCTGTTCGACGGTTTCCACCCCCTCGGCAATCACCCGGTAGCCGAACGAGCGGGCCAGGCCGATCACGCCCTGAACGATGGCCAGGTCGCCGGGGTCACCCATCATGCCGTGCACAAAGCTCTGGTCGATCTTGAGCGTGTCCATGGGCAGTCGGCGCAGGTAGGTCAGCGACGAGTAGCCGGTGCCAAAGTCGTCCAGTGCCACCGTCACGCCCATGGCGCGCAGGGCGTTCAGGGTGTCGGCCACGGCGCTCAGGTCGTACAGGGCGGCGCTTTCGGTGATCTCGATTTCGACCAGGTGCGCGGGCACGCGGGGGTGCCGCGCCAGGCAACCGGCAACCCAGTCGGCAAAGCCCGGCTGCTGCAGGTGCTGGGCGGCAATGTTGATGCTCAGCGGCATGGGCATGCCCCGATCCTGCAACTGCTCCAGCACCGTGAGTGCCGCCTCGGCCACCCATTCGCCAAAGCCGATCTCCAGATCGGTGCCCTCCAGCAGCGGCAAGAATTCGCCGGGAGGCACCAGGCCCCGCTCGGGGTGCAGCCAGCGCGAAAGCACTTCGGCGCCCACCACGGTGCCGCTGCGCATGTCCACCTTGGGTTGCAGGTACAGGGTGAACTGGGCTTGCGCCAGCGCCTCGCGCAGGTAGTGCCCCTGGGCGCGTAGCAGTTGCACAGCGCGCTCCTGGGCGGCGTCGAACTGGTGAAAACGGTTGCGCCCGGCCTGCTTGGCGGCATACATGGCCTGGTCGGCATGGCGCAGCAGGGTGTCGGCGTCGGCGTCGTCCTGCGGGAAGATGGTGTAGCCAATGCTGGCCGTGACGACCACGCGCTCGGTGTCCAGCGTGTAAGGGGCCGAGACGCTTTCCATCACGCGGCCCAGAATGCGCTCGCAGTCGGCCACCGACTCCAGCCCGGGCATCAGGATCACGAACTCGTCGCCCCCCAGCCGGGCCACCGTGTCCACCGGCTGCAGTGCGCGCGTGAGCCGGCCGCCCACCACCACCAGCAGGCGGTCGCCCGCGCCATGGCCCAGGCGGTCGTTCACGGGCTTGAAACCGTCCAGGTCCAGGTAGGCCACGCCCAGCTGCTTGCCGGTGTCACGGGCCTGGGCCATGCATTCCTGCAGCTTGCGCGCCAGCAGCACGCGGTTGGGCAGGCCGGTGAGGGCGTCGTACAGCGCCAGGCGCTGCAGCATGACCTCTTGCTCGCGCTGTGGGGTCACGTCAATGGCCACACCCAGCATGCGGGCTGGCCGGCCTTGCTCGTCAAAGCCGACGATCTTGCCCAGGTTGCGCACCCAGCGCACCGGTTCGCTCGGCTGGTTCAGCCGCCAGGTGGCGTCGAACGGTGTGCCCAGGTGGGCGGTGTGGCGCGCCAATTCCGCAGTGATGCGGTCGATGTCGTCTGGGGCGATGGCCGTGGTCCATTGCACGGCCGCCGTGGTGTCGCCGGTCGCCGCCAGCCCGCGCATGGCGCGCCAGCGGCGGTCGCCTGTGACCAGGCCGGTCTGCAGGTCCCAGTCCCACAGGCCCAGCGATGCGGCGGAGATGGTGAGCGACAGCAGGGCCTCGCGTTCACGCACCTGTACCTCGTTGCGCTTGCGGTCGGTGATGTCGTGCACCGAGAACAGCCAGCAGGGCTCGCCGTCAAACTCGGTGGCACGCATCGATTGCAGCACCGTGCGTCGGGGGCCGTTGCGCACGTTCAGCGTCACTTCGTAGTCGCTGACGTGGCCCGTCTGGCTGACCTGTTCCATCAGGCGCTGGCGGTCTTCGGCCGTGAAGATGCCCAGCTCCACGGCGGTGCGGCCAATCGCTTCCTCGCGGGGAATGCCCAGCATGTCGACCCAGGCGGGGTTGATGTCCACATAGCGGCCGTCGCTGCGGTGCGACAGGCCCATGGGGTAGGGCATGAGGTGGAAGATGCGCGAGAAGCGCTCCTCGGACTGGCGCAGGCGCTGGTCGGCGCGCTTGGCCTCGTCGATGTCTTGCATCACGCCGCGCACCTTGACCACGCGGCCGTTCTCGATCACCGGTTCGCCGCTTGCGCGCACCCACAGCAGATGGCCGTCGGCGTGATAGACCTCCATCTCCATGCTCCACTCGGTGCGCGAACGGATGCTCTGGCGGAATTTTTCGCGCAGCGCCTCGCGGTACTGCGGGGCCACGTGGCGGTCGATGTAGTCGCTGGGCGGCGGCTGGTTGGGGGACAGGCCGTGGATGTCAAAACACACGTCCGACCAGTACACCAGTCCGCGCCCGCGCTCGTCCTCCCACGCGCCCAGCCGGGCCAGGCGGCCGGCTTGCTGCAACTGGTGGTACAGCGCCCGAAGTTCGTCGCTGGTGCGTTGGGCTTCGGTCATGTCGTGGAAAACGAAAACAAAGCAGTTTTCGCCATTCACAAGCACAGAGCGTGCCGACATCAGGCCCGGCACCTGCACCCCTTTGCTTTGGGCGACCAGGGGCAACCGGTCCACCTTGCCCTCGCGCTGGTAGGTTTCCAGCAGCCGCTTGCGCTCTTGCTCGTTGGCCCAGATGTGCAGCTCTGACGAGGTGCGGCCCAGAACCTCCTCGCGCCTGAAGCCCAGGAGCTCGCAGAACGCCGGGTTCACGTCGATGTAGCGCCCGTCGGCGATGCGGGTGATGCCTGCCGGGTCGGGCAGCGTCTGGTAGAAGGTGGTGTATTTGGCCTCGGCAGATTGCAGCGCCTCCTCGGCCTCGCGGTGGGCAGTGATGTCCACGTCCATGCCGATCAGGCTGGCGGGGCGACCCTGGGCGTCCCGCCTGGCAACGGTGCCGCGCGACATCAGCCAGCGCCACCGGCCCTGAGTGTCCCTGACGCGGAACTCGGCCTCGTAGCTGTCCTCCAGCCCGTCCATGGCGCGCGCCAGCTTGGCGGCATTACGTTCTGCATCCAGTGGGTGGCGCCGGGCGTACCAGCGTTGCCAGAGGTCGGGCGACTGCATGTCGGCACGGGTGATGCCATAGGCCTCGTAAAACCGGCCGTCACAAGAAAACCGGCGTTCGACCACATCCCATTGCCACCGGCCGCCCCCCAGGGCGTCCAGTGCCAGGCGTAACTCGTGCTCTTGCTGGCCCAACGTCTGCTGAATCTCGCTGCGCGCCAGTTCGGCGCGAGCCCTGGCTGCGATCACCAGCCAGCCAATCCCCAGCATCAGCACACCAGCGCCGTGATGCCAGTGCAGGGTCTGGGTGCCCAATCCGGCGTCCGTTGTGGCAATCATGGCCAGCGAAACCACCAGCGGCAGCGTGAGGGTCAGGCCCGCCAGCGGCGCCCAGTCGGGCCAGGCCCAGCGCCTGCCCAGGCTGCGCCAACCCCAACCAGTAGCCAGCGCGCTGCCCAGAACGGTGGTGGCGGGCCAGGCGGTGGAGGTGTCGGTCCAGAGTGCGGCCTGCAAGGTCAGCAGGGCGGTGATGGCTGCCGCCGGCACGCCAAAGAACAGCGCAATGAACGCCGTGGCTGTGGGGTAGGCCACGATGCGCAGCTCTGGCGCGTTCCAGCGCAGGGCCTCAAAAGCGGCGATGGAGACCAGCCCCCCCGCCACGCCGAGCAGGATCAGGGTGCGCCGGGAGGGGTGCAGCGACTCTTGTGGTGGCAGCCAGACCGGCACCAGCAACAGCAGCATGAGGGCCGTACCTGCCAGCAGCGTGTTGTTACCCATGGCGTTTTCCTTGGGCGGCCGGGTGCCGCGAACACGCCTTGAAGGGGGCTGCAGGGGCGCTAACGACGGGCGGGCGACCCTGCGGAAGGAGCGGGGGCATGTCGCGACCCGTGTCGCATGGGGCTTTCCTCAGAAAGCGTGCACCCGATAAAAAAACCATGTGTCAAGTTTAGGCCTGTTCTGAGGCGGCTCGGGCGGGACGCAGCGTCCTGATAAGTCCGGTTGACAACAAGGTGCCACACACGATCACCAGCGCGCAGCCGACCATCCATGGCGTGATGCTCTCGCCCAGAAACAGCGTGCCATACAGCACGGCAAACACGGGTGTGATGAAGGTGACGGCCAGCGCCCGGCTGGGGCCTGCGTGCTCGATCAGGCGAAAGCACAGGATGTAGGCAATGCCGGTGCACAGCACGGCAATGGCCAGGATGGCCGCCCAGGCACGTACGCCGGGCATCTGGGCAGGCCACAGCCACAGCGTGGGCAGCGCCAGACCGAGCGCCGCGCCCAGCTGGCTGCCGGCGGCCGTGGCCAGCGGCGGCAGGCCCGTGAGGTGGCGCCGCGCAAAACTGGCCGACACGCCGTAGAACGCCGATGCCAGCAGGCAGGCCGCAATGGCCCAGTGGGCGTGGTCGGTCTTGAACCCGGTGCCGGCGGGAGCGCGCCAGGCCAGCAAGGCCACACCCACAAAACCCAGCGCCAGCCCCACCCAGCGCAAGCGGTTGATGCGGTCGCCCAGCCACACCCAGGCGATCAACGCGCCAAACAGCGGCACAGTGGCGTTGAGGATCGAGGTCAGGCCCGTGGCAATGTGCAGCACCGCCCACGAGAACAGCGAGAACGGAATCGCCGAATTGATGACGCCCGCAAACAAAATGGGCCGCCAGTGCGCGCGCAGCGCAGGCCAGTGGCCCTGGCGCAGCATGATGGGCCACAGGAACACCGTGGCCAGCGCCACCCGCAGGCCGGCGGTGGGCAGGGGGCCAAAGTCCGACGCGCCCAGGCGCATGAACAGGAACGACGCGCCCCACAGTGCGGCCAGCAGGATGAATTCACCGATCCAGGTGGAGACGGGCCGGGTGGCGGGGCTGTTCATGCAGTGGCTTTCATGGGATGGGCGGCAGCGGCAAAAAGGGGTGCATTCTCCAGCGTCAGCAAAGCCCTCTTGCGATCGAGGCCGCCCGCGTAGCCGGTCAGGCTGCCATCGGCCCCCAGCACGCGGTGGCAGGGCACCACCACGCTCAGAGGGTTGCGGCCCACCGCCGCGCCCACGGCCCGCACGGCGCTGGGGTTGCCCAGTTGGCGGCCCAGCGCGCCGTAGCTGGTGGTCTGGCCCCGACCAATCTGCAGCAGCGCGCGCCACACGGATTGCTGGAATGCCGTGCCGCCGGACAGATCCAGCGGCAGGTCGAAGTGCTGGCGCTCTCCGGCCAGGTACTGCTGCAGTTGGTGCGCGGCCTCTTGCAACACGGGGTGATGGCCTGGCCCCAAAGCCCAGGCGCTAGGGCCGTGCAGGTGGGAGGTGGGCTCGTGGCGCTGGCCTTCAAACCAGACGCCCGACAAGCCGGTGGGGGAGGCGGCCAGCCGCACGGGCCCCAGCGGGGTGTCGGCCCGTGCCTGCACGGTGAGGGGGTGAAACTGCATGTTGAGAAGTCGCTAGAGGGTGATAAGAGACCTTTTGGGGCGAAATCGGCACCATGCGCTAGTGCCTATTGCCTGAGGCGCTATGGTTTTGATAGTTCCTGGGCGTCGGCAGGTGCAGGCGTGCCGACTCCGCTGCTGCCAGCGGCCCAGGCGTGCAGCACCGCATAGCTGCGCCAGGGGCGCCAAGCTTGCGAGGCCTCTTGCGCCGCGCGTGCCGGGTTCTTGTGCTGCTGCACCCCCAGCGCCTTGTGCAGCGCCACGTCACCGGCCGGAAAGGCGTCGGGCCAGCGCAGCACCCGCATGGCGATGTACTGCGCCGTCCAGTCGCCAATGCCGGGCAGGGCGCACAGGGCGACGGTGGTGCTGGGCACGTCGGCGCCCGCATGCAGGGCGAGGGCGCCGCTGTCCACCGCGCGGGCCAGCGCCACGATGGCCGCCTGCCGCTGGCGCACGATGCCCAGTTGGCCCAGCGTGTCGCCGTCGGCGCGGGCCAGGGTGGCTGCGGTGGGAAACAGCCGGTGCAGCTCGGGCCAGGGCGTGGCGATGGGCTCGCCCAGCCGCTCCACCAGCCGCTGGCCTAGTGTGCGCGCGGCTGCCACGGTGATCTGCTGGCCCAGCACGGCGCGCACGGCTAGCTCAAAGCCGTCAAACGCGCCGGGCACGCGCAGGCCGTCGCCGTCCGGGAAATGCGGGTGCAGCACGGCGTTGATGGCCGCCGGGTCGGCATCCAGGTCCAGCATGGCACGCACCCGGCGGATGACCAGCGGCAGCACTGGGTACAGGCTGTCGCTGGTTTGCAGAAGCACCTGGTTGCGCGCCACGTCAAAGCGGGCGCTGAACCAGCCCGTGGTTTCCGGGGCGAGGCCTGCGCTGCCCGATGCCGGATGCTGCAGGCGCACTGTGCGGCGCAAGGTGGCCTCCTGGGGCAGCACCCATTCCACCCCGTGGAACTGGCGCCGCTCAAAAAACGCCAGCAGCGCTGCCACATCGAATGGTGGCCGCCACGCCAGGCGCAGCGTGCTGCTGGCTCCAGGCCCGTCTGCGTGGACGGGCGCCGCTCCACGGCGGCGCAGCTGGGTGGGGTTGAGGCCATAGCGGCCCACAAAGGCTGCATTGAACCGCCGCACGCTGGCGAACCCGCTGGCCAGTGCCACCTGCGTCACAGGCATCGCGGTGTCGGTGAGCAGCTGCTTGGCCGTGAGCAGCCGCCGCGTCTGCAGGTATTGCAGTGGCGATACGCCCAAGGCGGCTTCAAAAATGCGGCGCAGGTGCCGGTCGCTCACGCCCAAGCGCGCGGCCAGACGGGCCACGGTGGCGCTGCCCTCGCCGGGGGCGGTCGGTGTGGGCCAGAGGTCGGGGGCATCCAGCAGGCGCACGGCCTGCTGCACCAGAATGCCGCTGGCGTCCTGCACCGACCACACCATCGCCTGCGGGGCCAGCTCCGGCCGGCAGCGCAGGCAGGGGCGAAACCCAGCGCTCTCGGCCTGCGCCGCCAGCGCAAAAAACCGGCAGTTCTCGCGCCGGGGTGTGCGCACGGCACAGACAGGGCGGCAGTAGATGCCGGTGGACGTCACCCCGGTGAAAAAATGCCCGTCAAACCGCGCATCGCGCGCCTGCAGCGCCAGGTAGCGGCCTTCGTCGGCCGCCGTGTCGGCGGCGGGGTTGGAGGGCAGGGTGGTGGAGGTCATGGGCCAGATCATAGGAGTCTGGCGCCGGGCCACTGGCCGTTTTCGGACATGTGCCTTGGGCGGGTGTGGGGCTGGCGCCTGCGGCATCGACTGACAAACGCCGGCGAGGCCGCCGCCTACAATGCAGCGGACTTTTCAACCCCTCCGCGAAAGGCCCCCCTGCGTGCAACCGACCCCCGCCATCTTCAAAGCCTATGACATCCGCGGCATCGTGCCGTCCACCCTGAACGAAGACGTGGCCCTGGGCCTGGGCCGGGCCTTTGGCACGGCAGCCCGTGCAGAAGGGCAGACCACCGTGGCGGTGGGGCGGGATGGCCGCCTGTCAGGCCCTGCCATGTCGGCGGCGCTGATCCAGGGGCTGGTGGAGGCGGGCATCGAGGTGATCGACGTGGGCCTGGTCACCACGCCATTGCTCTACTTTGCGGCCAGCACGCTGTGCAGCAGTGGCATCCAGGTCACGGGCAGCCACAACCCCAAGGACTACAACGGTTTCAAGATGGTGCTGAACGGCCGCGCCATCTATGGTGACGAAATCCAGGCCCTGCGCCGCACCATGGAGCAGGAAAGCTGGCAGCTGCTGCCCGGCGGCTCGGTGCGCCATGTGGATGTGCTGCCCGCGTACCGCGAGCGCATTGTGGGTGACGTGAAGCTGGCCCGCCCCCTCAAGATCGTGGTGGACTGCGGCAACGGCATTGCAGGCGCCTCGGCGCCCGCCATCTTCCGAGCTCTGGGCTGCGAGGTGACCGAGCTGTACTCCGAGGTGGACGGCAACTTCCCCAACCACCATCCCGACCCCAGCAAGCCCGAAAACCTGCGCGACCTGATCGAGGCCCTCAAGACCAGCGACGCCGAACTCGGCTTGGCCTTTGACGGCGACGGCGACCGCCTGGGCATCGTGACCAAAGACGGCACCAACATCTTCCCCGACCGCCAGATGATGCTTTTTGCGCAAGACGTGCTCTCGCGCGTGCCGGGTGGCGAAATCATCTTCGACGTAAAGTGCACCCAGCGCCTGGCGCCCGCGATTGCGGCGGCTGGTGGCGTGCCGGTGATGTTCAAGACCGGCCACTCGCTGATCAAGGCGCGCATGAAGGAGACGAACTCTCCCCTGGGCGGCGAGATGAGCGGCCACATCTTCTTCAAGGAGCGCTGGTACGGCTTTGACGACGGCACCTACGCCGGCTGCCGCCTGCTGGAGATCTTGAGCAGGAGTGACGACCCCAGCGGCGTGCTGAACGCGCTGCCCACCAGCTTCTCCACCCCGGAGCTGAACGTGGCCTGCGCCGAGGGCGAACCGCACCGCCTGACCGCCGAGCTGCAGGCCCTCGCGGCCGAAACCTTTGCCGCCCCCGCCGCCATCAGCACCATCGATGGCCTGCGCGTGGACTGGCCCGACGGGTTTGGCCTGATCCGCGCCAGCAACACCACGCCCGTGCTGGTGCTGCGCTTTGAGGGCCACACCCCCGAAGCCCTGGCCCGCATCGAGGCTGCCATGCTGGCGCTGCTGCACCGGGTCAAGCCCGACGCGCACGTGGGCGCAGCCAGCCACTGACTTTGCCTCCCGCACGCCCGATGCTCTCGCTCTCCACCCCCCTGTGTGTCGCCGCCGCCCAGACGCCGTCGGCACCCGGTGATCTCCAGCGCAACCTGCAAACGCACTTGGCCTGCGTGCGGGCCGCTGCCCACCAGGGCGTGCAACTGCTGCAGTTCCCGGAGCTGTCGCTCATGGGCTACGAGCCTGCGCTCATGGCCGACCATGTGCTGACGGCCGACCACCCCGTGCTGGCAGCCTTGCGCCAGGCGGCCCAGAGCCATGGCATGGCGCTGGTGGTGGGTGCTCCGGCAGCGCCGGTAGAGCCGGGCGCACTGCCCGCCATCGGGGCCTGGCTGCTGGGGCCGGACGGTAGCGTGGCGCTGTACCGCAAGCGCCATCTGCACGACAGCGAAGAACAATTTGCCAGCGCGGGCTCGGACGACGCACAGGTGCAGCTGGTGGCGGGCGAGCCCACGGCACTCGCCGTGTGCGCCGACATCACCCACCCCGAGCATGCCCAGGCCGCCCGTGGTGCTGGCGCGGCGCTGTATGCGGCGGGCGTGCTGATTTCTGAGAAGGCCTACGCAGCGGAATCGGCCATGCTGGAAGGCTACGCGCGCGACCACGACATGGCCGTACTCGCGGCCAACTACAGCGGCACGTCCGGTGGCTACGTGAGTGCGGGGCGCAGCGCCTTTTGGGCGCCCGGTGGCCGCTGTGTGGTGGCTGCGCCGGATGACGCGCCCTGCATCGTCTGGGCTGCGCGCAGCGACAGCGGCTGGGCGGGTGGTGTGCTCAGCGTGTCTGTGCCCGCATGAACGTCGCGCGGGCCCTGTATTCGCTGCTGACCTGGAGCGCGCAGCCGCTGCTGCGCCGCAAGCTGCGGCGCCGTGCGGTGGCCGAGCCAGGGTACGCCCACGCGGTGGGCGAGCGCTTTGGCCGGTACCCGGCCCCCATCGACAGCCTGATGCCCCACAGCAGCACCGACCCGCTGGGCCGGTTTGTGTGGGTGCATGCGGTGTCGCTGGGCGAAACCCGGGCCGCCGCCATCTTGCTGGCCCAGTTGCGCGAGCAACTGCCGGGCATGCGCCTCCTGCTCACCCACGGCACCGCCACGGGACGGGCAGAGGGCGAAAAGCTGCTGCTGCCCGGCGACGTGCAGGTGTGGCAGCCCTGGGACACGCCGGGTGCCGTGGGGCGCTTCCTGCGCAAGTTCCGCCCCGCCATCGGCATCCTGATGGAAACCGAGGTGTGGCCCAACCTGGTGGCGGGCTGCCGGCAGCGGCGCATTCCGCTGGTGCTGGCGAATGCGCGATTCAACGAAACATCGCTGCGCAAGGCGCAGCGCCTGTCGGCCCTGGCGCGACCCGCCTACGGAGGGCTCACGGCCGTCTGGGCCCAGACCCAGGAGGACGCCACGCGGCTCGCAGCCATCGGCGCGCCGATGCGTGGCGTGCTGGGCAACCTCAAGTTCGACGTGGTGCCCGACGTACAACTGCTGGAGCGGGGCCGCGAGTGGCGCACCCGCACCGGCCGCCCCGTGGTCTTGCTGGCCAGCAGCCGCGAGGGCGAAGAGGCCATGTGGCTGGAGCAGATCCAGAAAATACGACAAAAATCGCCTCAAGCGCTAGTGGATCATGCCTCTGCAGCTATCAATAGTGAAGCGTCTGGCGATGGTCTGCCGCCCGTGCAATGGCTCATCGTGCCGCGCCACCCGCAGCGGTTTGACGAGGTGCACCAGTTGCTGCAGCGCGCAGGCCTGTCGGTGTCGCGCCGCAGCACCTGGGCCGCAGCGCCTGGAGCGGCTGACGTGTGGCTGGGGGACTCGATCGGCGAAATGGCGCTGTATTACGGCTTGGCCGATGTGGCCTTGCTGGGTGGGAGTTTCGCCCCGCTGGGCGGCCAGAACCTGATCGAGGCGGCCGCTTGCGGTTGCCCTGTGGTGCTGGGCCCGCACACCTTCAACTTTGCCGAGGCGGCCGAGCTGGCGTGCGCGGCGGGGGCTGCCCAGCGGGTGCCTGACCTGGCGCAAGGGATAGCGGAAGCTGCAGCGCTGGCAGGGGATGCCCGCGCGCACGAGGAAGCCAGCGAGCGGGCCACCCGCTTTGCCGCCACGCACCGAGGGGCTGCGCAGGCCACGGCGCGTGCGATCGTGGCGATGGTGCAGCCCGAGGGCGGCCTGCACTAGGCTTCAGCAGCAGTTCACGCACCGGATGCACCCTGGCGCGGGGCGCAAGGATCTATTACTTGGCCAGCAGTGCGTTGACCGCTTCGATGTCCTGCTGCGACAGCGTGCCCGCCGCCTGGCGCAGCTTGAGGCCCCCCAGCAGCACGTTGTAGCGGGCCTGGGCCAGGTCACGCTTGGTCTGATAGAGCTGGCTTTGGGCGTTGAGCACGTCGATGTTGATCCGCACACCCACCTGGTAGCCCAGCTTGTTGGCGTCCAGCGCGCTCTGGCTGGAGGCTTCGGCTGCTTCCAGGGCCTGCACCTGGCCCTGGCCGGACTGCACGCCGTAGAACGCGGCGCGCGTGGCCTGGGCCACGTTGCGGCGGGCGGTCTCCAGGTCGGCTTCGGCCTTGGTTTCCAGCGCCAGGGTTTCCTTCACGCGGTTTTGCACGGCAAAGCCGGCAAACAGGGGCAGGTTCAGCGCCACGCCCACGCTGGCGGCATTGCTGCGGGCCGTGACGCCGGGCGAGGTGATGGTGCCGTGCAGGTTGCGCGTGACGTTGTAGCCCGCCTGCAGGTCCACCGTGGGCAGGTGGCCGGTTTCGGCCTTTTTGGTTTCCAGTCGCGCAATATCCAGGGCAATGGCAGCCTGGCGCACGCCGGGCTGCTGGTCGCGGGCGGTGTCCACCCAGGTGGTGAGGTTGTCAGGCACCACGCTGGGCAGTTGCACGGGCAGGGCCAGGGGCAGGGGCTTGGTGCCGGTGATGCCGACCAGCTGGTCCAGCGCCAGGCGTTTCACGCGCAGGTCGTTTTCGGCAGCGATCTCCTGGGCAATCACCAGGTCGTAGCGGGCCTGGGCCTCACGCGAATCGGTCACCGTGGTGGTGCCGACTTCAAAATTGCGCTTGGCAGCGGCCAGTTGCTCGGACACGGCGGCCTTTTGGGCCTGCACAAAGGTGAGGGTGTCTTGCGCCGCCAGTACATCAAAGTAGGCTTGGCTCACCCGCACCAGCAGGTCTTGCGTGGCTGCGTCCAGCTGCGCCTGGGCCACGTCCACGCCGCGCTGGCCTTGCTCCAGCGTGATGCGGTTGGCGGGGCGGTACAGCGGCTGCGAGGCGTTGATGCCCACCGTCTGCGCCGTACCGGTGTTCTCGATCTTGGGTTTGCTCAGCTCCACGTTGGAGCGGGTAAGACCCCCGGTCAGTGCTGCCGAAGGCAGCAGGCCGGCGCGGGCCTGGTCGGCCTTGCGGGCCGCGGCATCCAGCTGCGCACGCGCCGATTGCCAGGCCGTGTCATAGGTACGGGCGGATTCCACCAGCTCCAGCAGGCTCTGCGCCTGGGCGGGCGCACACAGCGCTGCGCCCAGCGCCAGGGACAGGATGGACAGGGACAGGGACAGGGACAGGGGCCTAAACGGTGTCATCGGGGGGTCCTTCGGAAGAGTCTGCGAATCGAATCAGGGCGGGCAACGGCGGGCAGCATGGGGCCACAAGCTGAAAAGTGCGGTCCATACAACCCCATGGCATCAGTAGCGCGGCACGGCCGGGTCGCTTTCGTGCGACCAGGCGTCGATGCCACCGGTGATATTGGCCAGATGCTCGAACCCGTGGTGCTGCAAGAACGAGGCCACGCGCAGGCTGCGGGCGCCGTGGTGGCACAGGCAGGCGATGGGACGCGCGGGGTCCAGCTCAGCCAGGCGCGCGGGCAACTCGCCCATGGGGATGGCCACCAGCTCGAACCCGTCGGCGCGCACACTGGCGGTCTGCAGCTCCCAGGGCTCACGCACGTCCAGCACCAGGGGCCGGCTGCCTTCCGGCGCGGAGGCAAACCAGGCAGACAGCTGGGCGGGGCGGACGTGATCGATCATGCAAAACTCCGAAGACAACCGAAGGGCAGGGGGTCAGAACGTGAAGCCAGAGGGCTCAGGGAAGTTCGCCAGCCAATCCACGCGATAACGGTCACCCGATAGACGCCTAGGGAAGTCGAGCTTGGTGTTCATCCGAACATTGTCACCTGAGGCGCAATTCAATTGACTGGTCGATTTTTAAATCCGTTTGCATACCGATTGTCGTAACGCTCTCTCCAACGGAACGGATTCCCATGATTCGAAAAAAACTGATCGCTCTCGCTATAGCTTCTGTATCGGCGCTATCCACTTCGGCTATGGCTCAGTCCACCGTCTTGCGCATACAGGACTATCCAGGCTTGGGCAACTTTCTAGTTCGTGTCGCCAATGCGAATGGACTCTGTGCAAAGCATGCCATCACGTGCGAATTGCGCAGCATTCCGCAGGCTCCGTTAGCAATGCAGACACTGCTGGCGGGAGATCTCGACGTCGCATTTACGCCTCCGGAGGTTCTTGTCCAGGCTGTGAACAAGGGAGTTGCAGTCAAAGCGATTGGCAGCGGAGCTAGCGGGCCCACATTCTTCCTCATGGCGGGAGCTGGCTTGGATACGCCCAATGCGGCCAAAGGATATCCGGTGGTCATGCAGGATTTCAAAGGCAAGAAAATCGGTGTTACAGCAAGAGGCGGCGCAGCGGAGTTCCAGTGGGTGAGCCTGCTCAAGGGGGCAGGCATGTCTGCCCAGGACGTCACGATTGTTGGGGTGGGCTCGC
>OFJB01000344.1_pt1 | contig 23490 bp, 18 predicted proteins | sample 1775081 | NCBI WGS metagenome assembly OFJB01 (sample SAMN08195771, study PRJEB24354) | sludge metagenome | isolation source: initial sludge from phenol fed wastewater aerobic bioreactor | place: India: Nagpur | collected 2016-06-05
GTGCCGTCAGGGCTGGGCCGAGCGCCGGGGTGGGGCGGGCGGTCAGCAGAAGCGGGCCGCGCAGGCTCAGGGGGGCCGCGTCCTGGTGGCTCGGACCGTCCGGTCCGTCCGCGGCGCAGGTCGTGCTGGTGCACAGGCTGGGGTTCGGGTCGAAGACCGTCACCCCCGCGAACCGGTCGGCGAGCGACTGCTCGACGTCGAGGGCTGGCTTGCGATCGGCCTCGCTGTCGGCACGCGACACCTCGAACGGATCGCCGACGCCCCCGAGGACCGACGTCCGCACCTCGTACCCCGTCATCTCCGGGACGGCCGCGACGATCATGACCGGCACCCCGGCGGCGGAGATGTCGCGGACCACCGGCGTCAGGCCCTTGCGCCACAGCCCGACGGCCTCGCTCACGCTCGTCGCAGCGCTGCCGTCGTCCCGCGCCGCCGTGCGGTAGTCCCACTCGGGGTGCACGTACCCGGCTGACCGGTTGGCGATGATGACCGCGGCCGGCTTCTGCGTCGTCGCGTACTCGACGATCGAGTCCTGCCAGGAACGGCACGGGTAGTTGTGGTCGCCGCTGACGGCCCGCGCGATGAGGGGGCAGCCGGTGTGGCTCGTGACGACCACGTCGTAGCCCAGACGCTGGACGGCGGCGATGACGCCGTCGGCGACGGCGTACGCCTGCGAGTCACCGGCGAGAAGGATCGTGCCGCGGGCGTCGGGGGCTCCGAACCGGCAGTGGACCGGGTCGAGGTCGGTGTTGACGCAGCCCGCCTTCACCGCGGCGTGCTGCGAGCGCAGGCTGCCGCCCTCGCCCGAAGCCACCTCGTCCTCGTTGTCCGGCGTGATCACCGTCGGGCTCGGCGCCGGGGTCGGGGCCGCGCCCGTGGCCGGCGTCGCGGGTGTCGACCCGACGCCGGCCGGTGAGGCCGGCGCGGACGCGGGCACGAGCGGTGCGGCGACGGCCGGCTCGTCTGCGGGCGCCGACGTGAGCAGCCCGCTGTTCGCGACGGCCAGCAGCGCGACGCACAGGGCGACCGGGACGCCGACGGTGCCGACGACGAGGGCGACGGTGCGGGCGGCCGACCGCGGCCGCACTCGGCGCAGGGGCTGCTCGACGAGGAGGTACGACGCCACCGCCGGCACCAGCGAGGCGACGGCCGCCGCGACGAGGACGGCCGGCTGGTTCGGCCACAGCAGCGCGGCGAAGACGATGACCGGCCAGTGCCACAGGTACCAGGAGTACGAGACGTTCCCGACCGCGACCATCGGCCGCCCGCCCAGCAGGCCGCTGATCCCCGAGACCCCGTACGAGCCGGACCACAGCAGCAGGAGCGTGCCGACGACCGGGACCGTCGCGGTCCACCCGGGGAACCCCGCTCCCTGGTGCAGGGTGAGCGCCGCGACCACGACGAGGGCCGCGCCCAGGAGGCCGCCGCCGTCGCGCAGGATCCGCGACGGGACGGGCAGTCGCGCCAGGGTGAGCGCGAGGAGCGCGCCGACGGCGAACTCCCACGCCCGCGTGATCGAGGAGTAGAAGGCGAAGGTCGACGGACCGCCGAACGCGTCCGTGAGCGGCGCGGCCAGGGGCGACCCGTACGACCAGGCGAGCGAGAGGCCGAACGAACCGACGGCGATGGCCGCGACGACGGCGACCGGGACCCACGCCCCGACGCGGCCCGACCGTCGCGCCGCTCGGCGGGCACCGAGCCAGCCGAGCACGAGCAGGGCCGGTAACACCAGGTAGAACTGCTCCTCCACCGACAAGGACCACGTGTTCAGGAGCGGGTTGCTGGTCGCGCTCTGCGCGAAGTAGTCGCCCGTCGCCGCCGCGAGGACGTAGTTCGCGGACAGCAGCATCGCCCCGATCCCGGTCCGCGCGGCGGTCTGCTGGGCGCCGTAGGGGTTCTGGAGCAGGAACGACGCGATGGCGACGACGGTGACGGTCAGGGCCAGGGCGGGCGTCAGCCGCAGGAAGCGGCGCAGGTAGAAGGTGCCGAACCGGACGCGGGCGTGGGCGGTCCACTCGCGCATCAGCATGGCCGTGATGACGAAGCCGGAGATCACGAAGAAGACGTCGACGCCGGCGAAGCCGCCCGGAACCGGCAGCTCGGCGTGGAACGCGACGACCAGGAGCACGGCGACCGCGCGCAGGCCCTGGATGTCGGGGCGGCGAGAGGACTGCTCCCCGGGAGCGACGGACGCGCCGGAGGAGGCCGTGGCCGTCGACGTCATACCCCAATGGTGCAGGACCGTTCCGGAGCGCGGAAACCGCCCCGAAGTCAGGACCAAAGTCCCGGCAATCACGGACTCACGCTCGTCGATCCGGCGTCCGGGCGGACGAGGATTCCCCCTGTAGAGCACCGGGCCCGCCCGGCGCGCGATGAACGCCTTGCGGCGACCGAAGGGACAGCAGGATGTCTGCGCTCAGCCTCTCCCAGTGGCAGTTCGCCATCACGACCGTGTACCACTTCCTCTTCGTGCCTCTCACGCTCGGCACCGTGTGGTTGGTCGTGGGCTTCCAGACGGCGTGGTACCGCACCGGCAACGTGAAGTACCTGAAGCTCACCAAGTTCTTCGGCAAGCTGTTCCTGATCAACTTCGCGATGGGCGTGGTGACGGGCATCGTGCAGGAGTTCCAGTTCGGCATGAACTGGTCGCAGTACTCGCGATTCGTCGGTGACGTCTTCGGAGCTCCGCTCGCGATGGAGGCGCTGCTCGCGTTCTTCCTCGAGTCCACGTTCCTCGGGCTGTGGATCTTCGGCTGGGACAAGCTGCCGAAGCGCCTGCACCTGTCGATGATCTACCTCGCGGCATTCGGGTCGATGGTGTCGGCCTACTTCATCCTCGCCGCGAACGCGTTCATGCAGCACCCGGTCGGCTTTGAGGTCGACCCGGAGACCGGTCGCGCGGTGCTGAACAACATCGGCGAGGTCCTGTTCCAGAACACCGCGATGATCGCGTTCTTCCACACCCTCGCCGCGTCGTTCCTCGTGTCGGGTGCCGGTGTCGCCGGCGTGTCGGCCTGGATGATGTTCAAGAACCGTCAGGTCGACGTGTTCCGTGCGTCCGCCAAGACCGGTGCGTGGGTCGTGCTCATCTCCGCGGTGCTGGTCTCGATCAGCGGCGACATGGACATGAAGATCATGGTCCAGCAGCAGCCGATGAAGGTGGCGGCGGCCGAGGCGCTCTACACCACGCAGGAGAACGCGCCGTTCAGCGTGCTCAGCGTCGGCGACCTGTCCGGTGACCAGGCGACGAACATCATCGAGATTCCTGGACTGCTGTCGTGGCTGGCGACCGGGACATGGGACGGGCCGGACAGCACCGTGCAGGGCATCAACGACCTGCAGGCCGAGTACGCCCAGAAGTACCCGCAGTACGCCGCGGAGACCAACTTCACCCCCTACGTCCCGATCACCTACTGGGGCTTCCGCCTGATGATCGGCCTGGGCATGCTGGCCGCGCTCTACGCGCTGTGGGCGCTGTTCGCCCTGCGGGGCGGGCGGGTCCCCCGGAGCCGGTTCTTCGCGTTCTCCAGTGCGGTCATCGTGCTCTTCCCGCTCGTGGGCATCTCGGCCGGCTGGATCTTCACCGAGATCGGCCGCCAGCCCTGGGTGGTCTTCGGCCAGCAGCTCACCGCGGACGGTGTCTCGCCGCTGCTGAGTTCGGCGCAGGTGTGGATCTCGATGATCGGGTTCACCCTCCTGTACCTGGTGCTGGCCATCATCGAGGTCAAGCTGATCCTCAAGGCCGTCAAGGCGGGGGCACCCGAGGACCCGGTGCTCGACCCGCACGGCGACGCCGAGAAGGCCGCCGACAAGCAGCTGTACTTCGCCTACTGAGCCGCTGAGAAGAGAAGAAGGAATCGACATGGACCTCGACGTCCTGCAGACCATCTGGTTCATCCTCATCGCGGTGCTGTGGACCGGCTACTTCGTCCTCGACGGGTTCGACCTAGGTGTCGGCATGCTGCTGCCGTTCCTCGGCAAGGACGAGGCGAAGAAGCGGGTCATGATCAACACCATCGGCCCGGTGTGGGACGGGAACGAGGTGTGGCTGCTCACCGCGGGCGGCGCGACCTTCGCGGCCTTCCCGCTCTGGTACGCGACGATGTTCAGCGGCTTCTACCTGGCGCTGTTCCTCGTGCTCGTCGGACTCATCCTGCGCGGCGTCGCGTTCGAGTACCGCGGCAAGGGCCACACCGACGCCTGGCGTCGGCGATGGGACTGGGCGATCGCCATCGGGTCGGCCCTGCCGGCGCTGCTGCTCGGCGTCGCCTTCGGCAACGTCGTGAGCGGCACGCCGATCGAGCCCCTCGCCGGGAGCGCGCCGGACCTGGCCGGGCAGCTCAACTTCACGGGCAACCTGTTCACGCTGCTCAACCCGTTCTCGATCGTGGTCGGCCTGATGACCCTGACCGTCTTCTTGACGCACGGCGCGATCTTCCTGGCCCTCAAGACCAAGGGCGACATGCACGCGGTCGCGAAGAGCGCCGCGATCAAGCTGGGCATCGTGGCGGCCGTCATGGCCGTCGCCGCCCTGCTGTGGTTCCAGGCCTACTCCGGTCATGTGGCCGTCACGCTGCCCCTGGCGCTGATCGCGGCGGTGGCGTGGCTGGTCGCGCTCTTCCTGGTGCTCAAGGATCGTGACGGATGGGCGTTCTTCTTCAGTGCCGTGACGATCGGCCTGGCCGTGGCGACGCTGTTCGCCGGGCTGTTCCCGAACGTCATGGTCAGCAGCACGGACGCGGCCTACAACCTGACGATCCACAACGCGTCCAGCCAGCACTACACCCTGACAGTGATGACGATCGTGGCGCTCGTGATGACGCCGATCGTGCTGCTCTACCAGGGCTGGACCTACTGGGTGTTCCGCAAGCGGATCAGCACCTCGATGATCCCGCCGCAGGTGAGCGCCCCGGCGCCGGAGCCGATGGCGAACGCGGCCGGCTGAGTCCCGTTCCGAGGCCCGTCGCCGGAGGCCCCACCCGCGCCGCGTGGGGCCTCCGCCGGCGGGCCTCGGCGTCTCCGACCGCCGTGCCAGGATGGCAACCCTATGAAGCCGCTCGACCCGCGCCTGCTGCGCTACGCCCGGAGCACCCGTGGCTTCATCGCCGTCGCGGTCGTCCTCGGCGCGGTGACCGCCGTGCTGGTCATCGTCCAGGCCCGGCTTCTGTCCGACGTCATCGTGTCCGTCTCCTCGGACGGTGGTGACTGGCAGGACGTCCGCGACACCGTCGCGATCCTGGCCGCCGTGTTCGTGGTGCGGGCCTCGATCGTGTGGCTGTCGGAGGTCGCCGCTGTTCGCGCGTCGGCCAGCGCCAAGCAGGAGCTGCGGCAGGCGGCCATGGCGCATGTCATCGCGCTCGGGCCGCAGGGTCCCGCGGCCGCCGCCCCCGGGGAGACAGCCGCACTCGTGACGCGTGGTGTCGACGCACTCGACGGGTACTACGCCCGCTATCTGCCCCAGCTGATGCTCGCGGTGATCGTGCCGGTCGCGGTCCTGCTGACCATGTGGGGGCAGGACATCCTGTCGACCGTCATCGTGGCAGTGACGATCCCGTTGATCCCGATCTTCATGGTGCTGATCGGCCTGTACACGCGGTCGCAGGTCGACCGGCAGTGGCGGACTCTCTCGGTCCTCTCCGGGCACTTCCTGGACCTGGTGTCCGGTCTGCCGGCGTTGAAGGCGTTCGGCCGGGCCAAGACGCAGGCCGAGGCGATCCGTGCGATCGGGGACCGCTACCGCAGTACGACGATGGGCGTCCTGCGCGTCTCGTTCCTGTCCTCCCTCGCGCTCGAGCTGCTCGCCACGCTGTCGGTCGCCCTCGTCGCGGTGTCGGTCGGACTTCGCCTGGCCGAGGGCCAGATCGCCTACTCGGTCGCGCTGTTCGTGCTGATCCTGGCGCCCGAGGCGTACTTGCCGCTGCGGCTCCTCGGCCAGCACTTCCACGCCGCGGCGGAGGGCCTCGGCGCCGCCGACCGCGTCTTCACGATCCTCGAGACGCCGCTGCCGACCGGCGGGTCCGTCCGCCTTCCCGACGGGCCAGTCCGGCTGACGCTCGAGGACGTCGCGGTCACCTATCCGGGACGTCCGCGGCCGGCGCTCGGCGGCGTGACGTTCACTGCGGAACCCGGCACGGTCACCGCGATCGTGGGCGGCTCTGGCGGCGGGAAGTCGACACTCATCGCGGCGCTCCTGGGGTTCGTGCCGTTGTCGGGGGGCTCGGTACGCGCGGAGGCGGGTGACGTCTCGGCTCCTGTCGACGACCTCGACCTCACGGCGTGGCGGTCACGGATCGCCTGGCTGCCGCAGCAGTCGCACGTCGTCGACGCCGACCTCACCGCTACGCCGACCGTCCTGGAGGCCGTGACGCTGCGGGTACCGGACGCCAGCCCCGAGCTCGCGTGGGCAGCCCTCACGGCGGCGGGCCTCGCCGACGAGGTGCGGGCGCTCCCCGACGGGATCGACACGCCGCTGGCCGCCGACGGATCCGGGCTGTCGATCGGCCAGCTCCAGCGGCTCAGCCTCGCCCGGGCCCTGCTCGGCGCCGCCGACGTCGTGCTCCTCGACGAGCCGACCGCCGCCCTCGACCCGCGGACCGAGGACGTCGTCGTCGAGGCGATCACCCAGGTCGCGGCCCGGGGCGCGACGGTCCTGGTCGTGGCGCACCGGCCCGCCCTGGTGGCGGTCGCGCACCAGCTCGTGCGCATCGAGGCCCCGGCGGCCGACGACGCGGTCGACGAGCCGCCCGCGAGCACCGCGGCGGGCACGATCGCCGGAGCAGGCTGGTGAACCCGGTCCGGACGCTGTGGCGGGCGATGGCCGCACACCGCAGCGAGCTCATGTGGGCCGGGTTCCTCGGCGCGGCCGCCTCCCTGAGCGCCGTCGCCCTGCTGGGAACCTCGGGCTGGCTGATCGCGACCGCCTCGACGCAGCCGCCCGTGCTGACCCTCACGGTCGCCGCGGTCATGGTGCGCTTCTTCGCGATCAGCCGCGGTGCCCTGCGCTACGTCGAACGACTGGTCGGGCACGACGCCGCGTTCCGGGGCCTCACCGGGTTGCGGGTGCAGGTCTACGAGCAGCTCGAGCGCCTGGCGCCGACTGGCCTGGCGGCGTTCGCCCGCGGCGACCTGCTGACGCGGCTGGTCGCGGACGTCGACGCCGCACTGGACCTGCCGCTGCGGGTCGTCCTGCCCTGGGTGCAGGCCGCGCTGGTGTCTGCGGCGACCGTCGCCTTCCTCGGCTGGCTGCTTCCCGGTGCCGGCGTCGTCGTGGCGATCACGGCTATCGGCGCGCTCGCGCTCGTCCCGTGGCTCGTGGCCCGCGGCGCCGCTCGGGCCGAGGCCCGCATGGCCGGGGCGCGATCGGACCTCGCTGCCGCGGTGGTCCGCGCTCTCGACGCGACGGGGGAGATCTCGGCCAGCGGCGCGGGGCCGGCGGCGGCCTCCCGGCTCGCCGACCTGGACGGCACGCTCACCCGCCTGAATAAGAGGGAGTCCGCCTCGGTGGGCGTGGGTGGTGGCCTCGGGATGCTCGTGCAGGCCGCCGCGATCGTGGGCTCGATCGCCGTCGCCGTCCCCGCCGTCACCAGCGGTCGGATCGAGCCGGTGTGGTTCGCGGTCGTGGCGCTGCTGCCGCTCGCTCTCTTCGATGTCCTGGCCGGCCTGCCGGCCTCGGCCGTCGCGTACCAGCGGCTGCGCGGGTCCGCACGCCGGCTGCAGGAGATCGCGGACACCCCGAGCCCGGTCGAGGCGCCCGTCGATCCGGTCCCGGTGCCGTCGGCGTTCACCGGGCTCGTGCTGACCGGGGTCGGCGCGTCGTGGCGCCCCGAGGACGCGGCTCTCACGGACATCGGCCTGCGGGTCGCTCCGGGCGAGCACCTGGCCGTGGTCGGGTCCAGTGGTGCCGGCAAGTCGACCCTCGCCGCGGTGCTCATGGGCTTCCTTCCCTACACCGGCTCGATCCGCATGTCCGGGGTCGAGCTGCGGGACGCCGATGGCGACGACCTGCGCCGGCACGTGGGGCTGCTCAGCCAGCGCGCGCACGTGTTCGACACGACGATCGCCGACAACGTCCGGATCGGGGCCCCCGACGCCGACGACGAGACCGTCGCGCAGGCACTGGACCGGGCCCGGCTGACCGACTGGGTGCGGTCGCTTCCGGACGGCGTCGACACGGTCGTGGGGTCGTTCGGGGTCGGCGTGTCCGGCGGGGAGGGCCAGCGCATCGCGTTGGCTCGGCTGCTGGTCGCGGGCCGGCGGTTCGTCGTGCTCGACGAGCCCACCGAGCACCTGGACGCCCCGACGGCCGACGCGCTGACCGACACGCTCGCCGAGGTGCTGAGCGAGACGACCGTGGTGACGATCACGCACCGCCTCCTCGGGCTCGAGCATGCCGACCGGATCGTCGTCCTCGACGGCGGCCGGATCGTGGGCCAGGGCACGCACGACGAGCTGATGTCCGCGGGCGGCTGGTACGCGCAGCAGTGGCGGCTGGAGGCCGAGCGGCTCGATCTCGCCGTGCTCCTGCCCGACCTGCCGCTGGGCCGCGCGGTCCCGGGCCCCGCGGCCTGAGTCCGGGGGGCCCCGGCCGCCGACGGGCTCGCCTAGGCTGACGGCGTGCTTCCGCAGCAGGACCGCGACCGAGGGCTGTTCACGGCCGTCGTGTCCGTGGCGGCGGGCCTGGAGCTCGGGGCGACGTTGCGCCGGATCGTCCAGGCGGCCGTCGAGCTCGTCGACGCCAGCTACGGCGCGCTCGGGGTCCTCGCACCGGACGGTCGGCTCGGCGAGTTCGTCCATGTCGGCATCGACCCGGAGACGGCCGAGACGATCGGCGACCTGCCCACCGGGCGCGGGATCCTCGGCCTGCTCGTCAAGCACCCGGTGCCGATCCGGCTCGACGACCTGTCGACCCATCCGGCCTCGTCGGGCATGCCGCCGGGTCATCCCAAGATGCGTTCGTTCCTCGGCGTCCCTGTCCGAGTGCGCGGCGAGGTCTTCGGCAACCTCTACCTGACGGAGAAGCGCACCGGGACCGGGTTCACCTCCGACGACGAGCGGACGGTGATGGCGCTCGCCGCCGCGGCCGCGGTCGCCATCGAGAACGCGCGGCTGTACGAGCGGATTAAGCAGCGTGAGCAGTGGCAGCAGGGCACGACGGAGATCGCGACCGCCGTTCTCGCCGGACGTGACACCGACGACGTGCTGGCCCTCATCGCGAACCGCGCGCGGCGGCTCACCGGCGCCGACGTCGCCCTGGTGGCCCTGCCGGACGACGCCGACGACCTCGTCGTCGAGATCGTCGACGGTCGCGACGAGCGCCCGGACCCCGCGGCGCAGGACGTGCTCGACGTCGTGTCCGGCTGGGAGGCGCAGAGCGTGCCCGCCGACTCCGTGATGCGAACCTGCTTCGTCGACGGGCGCAGCCGGGTCGAGCTGTCCGGCGAGCACGTCCTGGCGCTGCCCGAGCGCCGGTTCGGCCCGTCGCTGGTGGTCCCGCTCGCGACCGCTGAGCGGGTGCTGGGCGTCCTCGCGCTGCTGTGGGCCGGCGAGCACGGGCACATCCCGAGCGATGTCCTCGACCTGGCCGGCTCGTTCGCGTCGCAGGCCGCCGTGACCTTGGTGCTGGCGCAGGCCCGTCGTGAGCACGAGCGCCTCGCGGTCTACGAGGACCGTGACCGGATCGCCCGTGACCTGCACGATCTGGTCATCCAGCGGCTCTTCGCCGCCGGGATGATGCTGCAGGGCGCGACGCGCATCGCCGAGCTGCCCGACGCGGCCGCGGAGCGCGTGTCGCGGGTCGTCGACGAGCTCGACGAGACGATCAAGGAGATCCGCCAGACGATCTTCGCCCTGCACGAGCCGATCGACGGCCCGTCATCGGGAGCCCGCGGGCGGGTGCTCCGGGAGATCTCCCAGTCTGCGGCGCTCCTGGGCTTCGAGCCCTCCGCCCGGTTCGCGGGCCCGGTCGACTCGATGCTCACCGACTCGGTCACCGACCAGCTCGTCGCGGCGCTCCGGGAGGCGCTGACCAATGCCGCGAAGCACGCGCAGGCCCGACGCGTCGAGGTGGTCGTGCAGATCGACAGCGGCCAGGTGGTGCTCGTCGTGCAGGACGACGGGGTCGGGATCGAGGCGAGCGGGCCTGGTCGCCGGTCCGGCGTCGCGAACATCTCGGCCCGCGCCCAGGACCTCGGCGGCAGCTGCCGCCTCGAGCGCGTCGGCGATGCCGGCGGAACGCGGCTGACGTGGTGCGCGCCGCTCGACGCACCCCGCTAGCGCGTCAGTGGTGCTCGCGCTCGGCGGACATACGGGCGACGTAGGCCGCGGCCTGCGTGCGGCGCTCCATGCCGAGCTTGGCGAGCAGGCTCGACACGTAGTTCTTGACCGTCTTCTCCGCGAGGTGGAGCTGGTCGCCGATCTGCCGGTTGGTCAGGCCCTCGCCGATCAGCTCCAGGATGCGCCGCTCCTGCTCGGACAACGCGTCGAGCCGCGAGTCGTGCCGGTCACCGTTGCGGAGGCGGTCCAGGACGCGCTGCGTCGCGAGCGGGTCGAGAAGCGACTTGCCCGCGGCGACCTGCCGGATCGCGTCGACGAGGTCGTTTCCGCGGATCTCCTTCAGCACGTACCCGGACGCGCCGGCCATGATCGCGTCGAACAGCGCCTCGTCGTCGGCGTACGACGTCAGCATCAGGCAGCCGACGGTCGGCATCGTCGAGCGGATCTCCCGGCATACCTCCACGCCGCTGCCGTCGGGCAGGCGGACGTCGAGCACCGCCACGTCAGGGCGTGAGGCGGGGATGCGCAGCAGGGCGTCCTTGGTCGACCCCGCCTCGCCGACGACCTCCATGTCGCGCTCGAGGCCGATCAGGTCGGCGAGACCGCGACGCACGATCTCGTGGTCGTCCATCAGGAAGACCCGGATCGGACTGTCTGGCCCAGACGTCGACGTCATGTCCGCATTGTGCACCACGGGTGTTCGAACGCGGGCTGATCGACTATCGCCCGGCGCCGGCTCGCGTGCCAGGATGGCCGGAGAGCAACCGGGCCGGAGGTGGAGTTGAGCGACAGCGAGCCTGCCGTACGTCTGCTGTCACCGGACGGTGAGCGGCTCGCTGACGGGCGGTACGACATCGACGTCAGCGACGCGGCCCTGCGCGACCTCTACCGCGACATGGTGCTCGTGCGTCGGCTGGACGTGGAGGGCACCGCGCTCCAGCGGCAGGGCGAGCTGGCCCTGTGGGCGCCGTGCCTGGGCCAGGAGGCCGCCCAGATCGGCTCGGCCCGCTGCCTGCGTCCGACCGACATGGCGTTCCCGACCTACCGCGACCACGGTGTCGCGTGGGCGCGCGGCGTCACCCCCCTGCAGCTCCTCGGGCTCTACCGCGGGGTCACGAACGGAGGCTGGGACCCCACGCAGCTGCACTGCGCGCTCTACTCGATCGTCATCGGCAGCCAGGCGCTGCACGCCGCCGGCTACGCGCTCGGCGCGAGCCTGCAAGGTTCCTCCGATGCGACCGTCGCCTACTTCGGCGACGGCGCGACCGACGAGGGCGACGTGAACGAGGCGTTCGTGCTCGCCGCCGGCTTCCGCCTGCCGTTGGTCCTGTTCTGCCAGAACAACCAATGGGCCATCTCGACTCCGCGCGAGGGCTGGCACGGCGCCCCGATCCACCGCCGCGCGGAGGGTTTCGGGTTCCCGGGCGTGCTGGTCGACGGCAACGACGTGCTCGCGGTGATGGCGGTCACGCAGGCGGCGCTCGACCGTGCGCGGTCCGGGGACGGGCCGACGCTGATCGAGGCGGTCACGTACCGCATGGGCGCCCACACGACGTCGGACGATCCGTCGCGGTACCGGTCGGCGGACGAGGTCGACGCATGGAGCCGCCGGGACCCGATCCGGCGGCTGTCGGCCTACGCGACGCGGATCGGCGCCGCGGACGAGTCCTTCTTCGCCGAGGTGGAGGCCGAGGCCGACGAGCTCGCTCAGGTCGTCCGGGCGGGCGTGCGGCAGCTGCCGGTGCCGCCGCCGGAGTCGATGTTCGACCACGTGTACGCCGAGCCGCACGCGACGATCGCCGAGCAGCGCGCCTTCCTGACCGCGTACCAGGACTCGTTCGCCGACGAGGGGGTCGCATGACGACCATGACGATGGCCGCCGCGCTGAACGCCGGTCTGCGGCGGGCGATGGAGCGTGACCCGTCGGTCGTGCTCCTCGGCGAGGACATCGGGCGACTGGGCGGGGTGTTCCGCGTGACCGACGGCCTGCAGAAGGACTTCGGACAGGCCCGCGTCATCGACACGCCGCTGGCGGAGAGCGCGATCGTCGGGGCCGCGATCGGCCTGGCGATGCGCGGGCTGCGACCGGTGGTGGAGATCCAGTTCGACGGCTTCGTCTACCCCGCCTTCGACCAGATCGTCGCCCAGCTGGCGAAGCTGCATCAGCGCAGCTCCGGCACCGTCCGGCTGCCGATCGTGATCCGGCTTCCGTTCGGCGGCGGCATCGGCGCCGTCGAGCACCACAGCGAGTCGCCCGAGGCCTACTTCGTGCACACGGCGGGGCTGCGCGTGATCACGCCGGCCGACGCCGCGACCGCGTACGTCACGATGCAGCAGGCCATCGCCTCCGACGACCCGGTCGTCTTCCTGGAGCCGAAGCGCCGCTACTGGGACAAGGCGGACGTCGACTCCGCGGTGGACGTCGCCCGGGCGCCCAGTCCGTGGCAGTCGCGCGTCGTGCGGGCCGGCACGGACGTGACCGTCGCCTGCTACGGGCCGATGGTGCGCACCTGCCTGGAGGCCGCGCAGTCGCACGAGTCGGCGTCGTGCGAGGTCGTCGACCTTCAGTCGCTGTCCCCGCTGGACACCGACACGCTCATCGCGTCGGTACGCCGGACGGGGCGGCTGGTCGTGGTGCACGAGGCGTCCGGGACGGCCGGACTCGGGGCGGAGGTTGCTGCCCGGGTGGGCGAGGCGTGCTTCTTCGAGCTGGAGGCCCCGGTGCTCCGCGTCACCGGGTACGACATCCCCTACCCGCCGGCTCAGCTGGAGGAGCACCACCTGCCCGATCTGGACCGCGTGCTCGACGCCGTCGACCGCGTGCTGGCGTTCTGAGGTCGTCGTGACCGGTGCGCGCGTGTTCCGGCTGCCCGACGTCGGCGAAGGACTGACCGAGGCCGAGATCCTGCGGTGGCTCGTCCGCGTCGGCGACCGGGTCGAGGTCAACGCCGCGCTCGTCGAGATCGAGACGGCGAAGGCGTCGGTCGAGCTGCCCTCCCCGTATGCCGGGGTCATCGAGGCGCTCCATGTCGACGAGGGCGTGATCGTCGCGGTGGGGACGCCGATCGTGTCGATCGCGACAGACGACGCGGCGGACGCCCCGGCCGCGGATCCCAGCCCGTCGGCCGGTGAGCCGGCCGCCGCGCGCGAGGCGGTGCTCGTGGGCTACGGGGTCGCGACGGGCTCGGCGCGGCGCCGCCGCCGCGCCGTCGGGGGCGCCGCGCCGGCACGCCCTCCGTCGGTGCCCGGTGCCGGCCGGTCGCGCCCGCGGGCCAAGCCCCTGGTCCGGCGTCTGGCGCGCGAGCTCGGAGTCGACCTGTCGGCCGTGCCGCCGTCCGGCCCGAACGGTGACGTGACCCGGGCCGATGTCCTTGCTGCGCAAGGACGATCGGCGACCGGTGCGGCGCTTCCCGCCGGCGAGCGGGTCGCAGTGCGAGGCGTGCGGCGGGCGATGGCGAGCGCGATGAGCGCCTCGGTGGCGTCCGCACCCCAGGCGGCCGTGTGGGTCGAGGTCGACATCACAGGGGGCCGGGCCCGGCTCGACGCGCTCCGCGACCTCCCGCAGGCGCACGGTGTCCGCCTGTCGCCGCTCGTCCTGGCCGCGGCCGCCCTCGTCGACGCGGTCCGGGAGCAGCCGCTGCTGCACGGCGTGTGGAACGACGCCCCGGCCGGCCCGGAGATCGTGCTGCCGGACGAGGTGGGCCTCGGCATCGCCGCGGACACCGGACGTGGGCTCGTCGTCCCGGTCGTCCGCGAGCCGCAGACCGACGACCTCGTCGCGTTGGCGCGGCGGATCCAGGATGCGGTGTCGCTGGCCCGCACAGGGCAGGCGCGGCCGGCGGACTTCCTCGGCGGCACGGTCACGCTGACCAACGTCGGGGTGTTCGGGATCGACGGCGGCCTGCCGATCCTGACCCCGGGTCAGGCGGCGATCCTCGCGATGGGCCAGGTGGCGCAGCGGCCCTGGGTCGTCGACGGCCAGGTCGCGGTCCGCCCGGTCGTGCAGCTCACGATGGCCTTCGACCACCGGGTCCTCGACGGCGCCCAGGCATCCGCGGCGCTCGCATCCATCGCCACCGCCCTGGCCACCTGACCCGCCGCCCCCGTTTGTCCCGCGTCGCGGGAGAAACGGAGCGAAACGGAGCCGACCCCCGGCGTGTCGTGCCGTTTCTCCCGCGGCGGGGCTACGGGGTGATGGCGAGCTCCGCGACGAGCCGCCCACCGAGGTCGGCGTCACCGCGCATGACGACCGGTGCACGCGTCTCGTCGGCGGTGATCCGGCCGCACGACAGCAGCGCGTAGTCCGGCCAGGACAGCTCGAGTTCCACCGCCGGATCGGGGACCGGACCGCTCACGGCACCGCGGCCGGCGCCGTCCGTCGATGCCCAGACGTCGGCCTCGATGCCCGGACCGGTCACCACGAGGTGGACGACGGCACCGGCCGGCGCGTCGAGCGACGACCACACGACCATCAGCGACCGCGAGATCTGCTGGAAGGACACCACGGCGCCGTCGCTGCCCCAGCCACCGTCCGCTCCGATGCCCGCCCGGACGTCCTGTACGTGCGCCCACAGGTCGAACGTGCGCATGCGGACGAGCCGTTCGAGCGTCGTCGGCCGGCCGAACGGACTGAGCACCTCCGCGTCGACCGGCAACGCGTCGAGCTGTGCGCGGCGCACGGCGGCGACCTCCCGGAGCCGGGCGAGCAGGTCGGCGGGGTCGCTCCCGCGCGCGGCGTCCACCGCGATCTCGGTGAACCTCCCGACCTCGTTGGCGACGTGCGGCAGCCGGTCCCAGTCCGGCTCGTGGTCCGGCCGCGGCAGCCCGGCGAGGGTCGCGTCGATGTCCGCCATGTGCGCGACGACGTCGGCCACCTCCCAGCCCGGGCACAGGGACGGCGCGTGCCACTGCGCGTCGGTCAGGTCCGCGCACAGCGTGACCGGCTCCAGGAGCGTCGCCTCCCACACGTCGATGAGCTCCGGGACGGTCGGGGCGTCGGTCGGTCGCATGGCCCGAACGTATCGCCGCCCGCTGGCTAGAGTCCGGCACATGACCGTTCGCGTGGCGCTCGTCCAGCTGGACTGCTCGACCTCGGAGGCGGTGGCCCACCGGGTGACCCGCACGCTCGCCCTCGTCGAGAAGGCCGCGGCCGACGCCGACATGGTCGTGCTGCCGGAGCTGTGGCACGTCGGCGCGTTCGACGTGGACGCGGCGCGCCAGCATGCGCAGCCGCTCGACGGACCGCTGGTCGCGGCGCTGGGAGCCCTGGCGGCGGAGCACGGGATCTGGCTGCACGGAGGGTCGTTCTGCGAGGTGGATGCCGACGGCAGTCACTACAACACCAGCGTGCTGTTCGCGCCGGACGGTGAGCTCGCCGCGTCGTACCGCAAGGTCCACCTCTTCGGCTTCGACGGGGGAGAGACGGTGCTCATGAGCGGCGGCGACGAGCTCGTCGTCGTCGACACGCCGCTCGGGCCGACCGGGCTGGCCACGTGCTACGACCTCCGCTTTCCGGAGATGTTCCGGGCGCTGACGGACGGCGGGGCGACGGCCTTCCTGGTGGCATCGGGCTGGCCGACGCCGCGCATCGAGCATTGGGACGTGCTGACGCGCGCGCGCGCGATCGAGAACCAGGCGTGGGTGCTGGCCTGCAACGAGGTCGGCCTGCAGGGCGACACGCGGCTGGGCGGCCACTCCGTCGCCGTGTCGCCGACGGGCGCCGTCGCGGCGCACGGCGCCGAGCACGAGCAGGTCGTCGTGGTCGACGTCGACCCGGACGAGACCGCGCGTTGGCGCGAGGCGTTCCCGGCCCTGCAGGACATCCGGATCGGCTGACGGCGACCTCGCGCGCAGCCGCGCGACGGGAGTCACATGCGGGTGATCGCCGACTCCGGACCGATCACGATGCGCGGGTGCTTGGCCGGGTCCAGCCATCGGAGCACCTGCCGCATCGCCGCCTGCGGGATCGCGACGCAGCCGGCGGTCTTCGTGCCGTTGCTCACGTGCAGGAAGATGCCGCCGCCGGCGCGGGTGTTCGCGGGTGCGTCCGTGCGGCGGATCCCGTCCGGTCCTGTCGTGACCGTGCCGCCGGGAAGGTTGTAGTCGAGTACGGCGACGTAGCGGTACTGGCTCCCGTACTCCCATAGCCGCTCGACGTAGCCGCCGTACGACCGCCACGACACGTCGGCCGTCTGGAACAGGTTGTAGGTCGAGGGGTGGCGTGGGTCGTACGTCCACGCGTCGTTGCGGTCGAACTGGCGGTACGGGAGTCGGGTGCCCGGGTCCGCCAGCCGCCCGAACGCGCGGGGGATCGCGAAGGTGCCTGCCGGGGTCTTGCCCGTTCCCTGGCGACGTTCGCGGGCCGGCGCGAGCCCGCTCCAGCCGAGTCGCGCGGGTGTCGCCGCGACGACCTGGCGCCAGCCGCGGGCGGTGCGCTCGTACGCCCGCAGCGTGGCGTGGGTGGACGACCACGACGGGGCGGTCACGACGACCACCTGGTCGGCGCCGTCGACATGCGCCAGGCGCGACGGGTGGTACGGCGGTGGCGCCGCAGCGGCGGGAACGCCGGCGGCTGCGGCGACCAGGGCCGCAACCAAGGCGACGATGACCAGCCAGCGGGTGACGCGCATCGTTCCACGGTACGTCAGGTTCGTCGCGCGATCGGCACGGCGCGGCGCGCGGCGGAGGGGCCGCGACGGGCGCCGGCGCCGCTAGCCTGCGCGAACCGGGGGAATGGGGTGGTCAGTGCGCGGGTCGGTCGGGCGGGACGCGCGTCTCGCCGCGCTCGTCATCGTGCCGCTGGTGCTCCTGGTCGGGGTGTTCGTCCTGTTGCCGACCGCGATCGTGGTCCACGACGCGTTGACTCTGGACGGCCGGCTGGGCGTCGACGCGCTCCGGCGGACGGTGACCGACGCCGAGCGCGTCTGGTTCGTCGAGACGACCGTGATCTGCGCCGTCAGCGCGGTGATCGCGGGAGTGCTCGGGCTGCTCCTCGCCCTCGCCGTCGTCGGTCGTCGACGTCCGCGCCGGCTCCATCGCCTGTTGACGTCGTGGGCGGCGACCCGCTCCCGCATCGGCGGTGTCCCGCTGGCCTTCGCCTTCGTCGCCACGATAGGCGTGCAGGGCGTGCTGACCCGCGTCCTCGTCGACCTCGGGGTGCCCGTGCGACGCGACGACGGAACGGTCGGCTTCTGGCCGATGGTGCTCGTGTACCTGTACTTCCTGGTTCCGTTGATGCTCCTGGTCGTCCTCCCCGCCGCGGCGAGCGTGCCGCGCACCTGGTCCGAGGCAGCTGCTGCCCTCGGTTGCTCGCGGTGGCGATACTGGAGATGCGTCGGCACGCCCGTGCTGGCTCCGGCGGCGGCCGGGGGCGTCGTCCTGCTGTTCGTCACGGCGTTCACCGCGCACGCGACCGCACGGGTCCTGGAGGCGTCGGACCGGCTGGTGCCGGAGCGGATCCGACACGTGCTCAACGGCGAGTCGGCTCAGGACGACCTCGCTCTGGCGACGATCGTGTGGATGCTGGCGCTGCTGCTGTGCAGCGTCCTGCTGACGACCGCCCTCCAGCGGCGCACGCTACGGATGACCCGCCGATGACCGGATGGGGCTCGGCGGTGGGCCGCGCGGTTCCGCGCGTGTACCTCGTCGTCATGGCGGTCTGCTTCGCCGTGCCGATGCTCGTCGTCGTCCGGCTGGCGCTGCGCGACGATCCGACGAGGCCGCTGGAGATCGGCGACGTCCTCGACCACTGGTCGGCATCCGCCATGTCCAGGGCCGCCACCGACCCCCAGGTCCTCGAGGCGGCCCGGACCACCGGCGTGCTGATCGTCGGAGCAGTGGCGCTGAACCTGACGGTCCTGCTCCCGGTCGCCCTCGTGACGGCGCTTCGCTATCCCCGGCTGCGCCCCGTCGTCGCGGCGTTGACGCTCGTGCCGTGGATCGCGCCACCCGTCGCCCTGGTCGTCGGCGTCGTCGCCGCCACGGACGCGGGGGCGCCGTGGCCGCTCGGCAACGTGTACGCCCTGCTGCCGTTCTACGCCCTTTGGACGATGCCCTTCACCTACCGGGTGCTGGACTCCGGCTTGCAGGCCCTCGGTGCCCGCCGGCTCTACGAGGCTGGTCGCGTGCTCGGCGCGACGCGTCGGACGGTCGTCCGGAGGGTCCTGCTCCCCGGACTACGGGCCTCCGTGGTGGCGGCAGCCGTGCTCACGGCCGCGACGGTGCTCGGGGAGTACGCGTTCGCGACGATGCTGGTGCAGCCGACCCTGTCGACCGTGCTGGTCGGCGAGAACCCGGACGACCCGCGAGGACTGATGCTGCTCGCGCTGCTCGTCGCCTCGCTGGCCGGCCTGGCCCTGCTGGCGCTGTCGTCCGACCGCGCCCGTCACAGCGCCCCGGACGTTCGGTGAGTGTTCTCCTCCGCGTCGCCTGAGGGCCGTCGGACGCGGCGAGAGCGCCGTTAGCGTCCGAGCGACCCGAAGACTTCCGAGAGGACGAACACCATGCGCAAGTCCCTGCTGGTGGTGCCGGCGCTGCTGACCATGTCGTTGGTCGCCGCCTGCTCATCGAGCACGAGCAGCGAGAGCACGACGGCGGCGGCCGAGACGACCGCCGCGACTGCTGCCGCGTCCACCGACGCGACGGCGGACGCGAGCGCTCCCGTATCGACCGGCGGCTCGCTGGCGGAGAAGTGCGGGACGACCGTCGACGCGATTGCGACGGCGGCGAAGGCCGAGGGCGGCCCGAACCTCATCGCGTTGCCGGACACGTGGGCGAACTACGGCGGCATCCTGAAGTCGTTCCGCGACACCTACGGCCTGCCCGCGCCCGTGGCCAACCCCGATGCGTCGTCCGCCGACGAGCTGACCGCGATCACCACGCTCCAGGGCCAGCCCGACAAGCCGGACGCGATCGACGTCGGCCCGTCGTTCACCCAGCAGGCGATCGACCAGGGGCTCGTGCAGCCGTACGAGACGACCAACTGGTCGGAGATCCCCGACGACCTGAAGGACCCTGACGGCAACTGGGTCGGCGCGTACTACGGGATCATGTCGATCGGTGCCAACACGACGCTCGTCAAGGATGCACCGAAGACCTGGGCCGACCTGAAGAAGCCCGAGTACAAGGGCATGGTCACGCTCAACGGCGACCCGCGCGAGGCCGGAGCCGCGTTCGCGGCGGTCGTGGCGGCCGCCCTGGCGAACGGTGGTTCCTACGACGACATCACGCCCGGGATCCAGTACTTCGCCGACCTGAAGAAGTCGGGCAACCTCCAGGTCATCGACGTGACCGAGGCGGCCCTGCTGTCCGGTGACGTGCCGATCGCGCTCGACTGGTCGTACAACTTCCCGGGCATCGAGCCGAAGCTGAAGGAGGCGGGCTTCGACTTCAGCACGACGATCCCGACCGACGGCCTCTACGGCTCGTTCTACGCGCAGTCGGTCGTCTCCGACGCGGTGCACCCGTGCGCGGCCGCCCTGTGGCTGGAGCACATCACCGGTGACGAGGGAGCGCTCGGCTACCTCGAGGGTGGGGCCATCCCCGCTCGCTACGCCGCTCTCGACGCGGAGGGCAAGATCACCGCGGACATGAAGGCGAACCTGCCGTCGGCCGACGAGATCGCCAAGATCACGTTCCCGACGCAGGCGCAGATCGACGCGATGAAGAAGCAGATCACGGACAACTGGGGCCCGATGGTCGCCGACGCGTAGACCGCACTCGCGGGCCGCTAGGCCCGACGGAAGGACGACCTTCCGCGAGCGGTGAGTTGTCGGGGCGTCCGAGAACCGAGACGGCCCGGCAGCTCACCGCTCAACGATGGGATGGCAGCACGACGGCGACACAGGAGGCACGGATGCGCAGCTGGTTCCGGCGGGAGAACCGCCTGGTGCTGCTGGTCGCCGTGCCGTTCGTCGCGTTCGTCGGGCTGTTCCTCGTCTACCCGACGGTCGTCGTCCTGGTGAAGGCGATCACGCCGGGCGGCAGCCTCGGGACGGACGCCCTCCAGCGGGCCCTGTCCGGGACCTACCGCACGGGGTTCGTGAACTCGATCGCCCTGTCCGGCACCAGCGCCGTCATCGGCGGGATCATCGGCCTGGTCCTCGCGCTCGTGGTCCGCAGCCTTCGACGCCCTCGGTGGCTGCACCCCTCCCTGGAGTCGTGGTCGTCGGTCGCATCGCAGCTCGGTGGTGTCCCGCTCGCGTTCGCGTTCATCGCGACCATCGGGGCACAGGGCATCCTCACGAAGCTCCTGATGAACGTCGGGATCTCGCTGCCTGATGTGGGTGTATCCCCGACCGGCTTCTGGGGGATGGTCGTCGTCTATCTCTACTTCCAGATCCCGCTGATGTTCCTCGTGATGCTGCCGGCCGTCGGCGGACTGCGGGTGACCTGGCGCGAGGCGGCCGCGATCATGGGTGCCTCCGCGTTCCGGTACTGGCGGACGGTCGGGGTCCCGCTCCTGCTGCCGGCGGCTCTCGGCGGCGTCCTCCTCCTGTTCGTCAACGCCTTCACCGCCTATGCGACGGCCTACGTGCTCAACTCCGGCGGGGCCCTGGTCCCGCTGCAGATCCGGTTCCTGCTGCAGGGCAACGTCATCACGGGCGAGGAGGACCTCGGCTCGGCGATCGTCGCATGGGTCGTCGCGCTCCTGCTGTGCAGCCTGCTCGCGATGACCGTGCTGCAGCGGCGCACGCTGAAGTGGATGAGCGGATGACGACGGCCACGCGGCGCACGGGAAGCCGCATCGCAGCCGTCGGCAAGTCGACGTTCCTGATCCTGGTCGGGCTGTACTTCGTCGTGCCGATGCTCGCCATGGCCCGCTTCGCGTTCCAGAACGTCCCGACCGCGCTGCTGACGCCGGAGAAGATCTTCACCGGCTGGTCGGCGGCGGGCTTGTGGACCGCGGTCACGGATCCGCAGGTCCTGTCTGCGACCCGGACGAGCCTGCTGCTGGTGGTCTTCGCGATCATCGTCAACCTGGCGCTGCTTCTACCGCTGGCGATCGTCACCGAGGTGCGCGCGCCACGGCTCCGACCGGTCCTGACGGCGGTCACCCTGCTGCCGTGGGTCATCCCGCCGATCGCGCTGGTCGGCGGCGTCGCGGCGCCCTTCCGCGCGACGGCGCCGTGGTTCCTCGCGAGCAACTTCAGCCTCGTGCCGTTCTACGCGCTCTGGGCGATGCCGTTCACCTACCGGGCACTCGACGCCGGTCTCCAGGCGATCGGTGCCAGGACCTTGTACGAGGCCGCCCGCAGCATGGGGGCGTCGCTCGGCACGGTCGTGTTCCGGGTCCTGCTGCCGAACATGCGCGCCGCGGTCGTCGCTGCGGGCGGACTGACGGCGGCGATGGTCCTCGGCGAGTTCGCGTTCGCCTCTCTCCTGCTGAAGACGACGCTGCCGACCGTGATGGTCGACTACCAGCGTGGCGACCCGCGCGGCGGACTGGCGCTGGCACTGTTCGTCATGGTGCTGACAGCCGTCGCTCTGGGCCTCGTGGTCCGCACGCTGCGACGGCGCGGCATGAGCATCTCGACAACTGGTCTGTAGGGGGACGGATAGCCATGGCAGCCGTGGAGATGACCGGCATCGAGAAGTCGTTCGGACCGTCGGTGGCGCTTGCCGACTTCAGCGTGTCGATCGGCTCCGGCGAGCTCGTCTGCCTGCTGGGCCCGAGCGGATGCGGCAAGACGACCGCCCTGCGCATCCTGGCCGGGTTCGAGCGCCCGGATCGCGGCACCGTGGTCGTCGGAGGGAAGGACGTCTCGGACGACCCGCCCGAGCGTCGCCGGTTCGGCATGGTGTTCCAGGACTACAGCCTGTTCCCGAACCTCACGGCGCGGCAGAACATCGAGTTCGGGCTCAAGGTGCAGAAGCGTCCTGCCACCGAGCGCGCGGAGGTCGTCGAGCGGATGGTCGCGGTCACGGCCCTGGACGCGCATGCCGACAAGTACCCCCATCAGATGTCCGGCGGCCAGAAGCAACGCGTCGCGCTGGCCCGGGCGATCGCGACCTCGCCGCGCGTCCTGCTCCTGGACGAGCCGCTGTCCGCACTCGACGCCAAGGTGCGCGAGACCCTGCGCGACGAGATCCGGCGGCTCCAGCAGGAGATCGGCGTGACGACGGTGTTCGTGACGCACGACCAGCACGAGGCGCTGGCCGTCGCCGACCGCGTCGGGGTGATGAGCAACGGCCGCCTGGAGCAGCTCGCCCCGCCGCGCGAGCTGTACCTCAACCCCGCCAACGCGTTCGTCGCCGGGTTCATCGGCACGGTCAACCGGGTCGACGCCGTCGGGCAGTCGGACGGCCGGTGGCGGGTTCTCGGCCGGGTGCTCGCCGGATCGCGTCCCGGTCACGAGGGCGTCGAGGAGGTCGCGGCGGTGCGACCGGAGCAGGTCGCCGTCGACCCGGACGGGCCGGCCACCGTGGTCGGCGTGTCCTTCCTGGGACCGATCACGCGTGTGACGGTCGACGACCCGCAGGTCGGGCAGGTGCTCGCAGACGTGATCAGCGCCGACGCCGCGGACTTGCGGCCGGGAGGCGCCGTGCGCGTGCGGTTGCGCGACGACGTCGAGCACGTGGTGCTGATCGGCCGGTCGGCGTGAACAACCGGACCGGACCGGGCGACACGACCCACGCGGCGTTGGCACGCGGGGACGCCGTCGCCGGCGGCTGGCGCCCGCTCGCGGCCGCCGCGGGCGAGCCGGGAACGGACCGACCGAGCGGACCCGGCGAGGTGCTGGCGTGCCTGTGGCACCTGTCGGACCTCCACCTATGCGACGCGGAGTCCCCGGCGCGGCTGGAGTACCTCGATCGCTTCAGCGATCCGGACTCGCCCTACCGGGAGCGGCTCGGCGACATCGGCACGTACCGGCCGCAGGAGGCACTGACGGTGCAGGTCGCCGCCACGATGCTGGAGACGATCGCCCAGTGGTCGCGCGGGCCGGTGTCGGGGGCGCCGATCGAAGCGGCGCTGCTGACCGGCGACCTGACCGACAACGCCCAGGAGAACGAGCTGACCTGGTACCGGACCCTGATCGAGGGCGGCACGGTCACTCCGCGCAGCGGCGACCCGGTGCAGTCGGGCTGGGTCGGGTCGAGCCGGGCCACCTGGGACGAGCGCTACTGGCACCCGGACGGGGCGCCCGCCGGTGCCGAGCCGGACCTGCCGACGCGCCGCTTCGGCTACCCGTCGGTCCCGGGCCTGGTCGAGGCTGCCCG
>OFJB01000345.1_pt1 | contig 23448 bp, 20 predicted proteins | sample 1775081 | NCBI WGS metagenome assembly OFJB01 (sample SAMN08195771, study PRJEB24354) | sludge metagenome | isolation source: initial sludge from phenol fed wastewater aerobic bioreactor | place: India: Nagpur | collected 2016-06-05
CCTTGAACGCTGATATCGGGTTATCGCCATCGCCGCCGGCCGCCACGCAGGCGCCACCGAGAGCCTCAGCCATGGCTTTGCGCCCCAGGCGGCTGGAGACAAGAGGGCCGTGCGACAGCAAATTGAGCTGGCGCTCCGACCGATCCAGTTCGGCGCGAAGTTCGGCATAGTGCGCCACGAAGAAGACGAACAGCGTGGTCAGCGCCGAAGCGACGCCGATGCGAAATGCCAGCTGGATTGTCGCCGGATGCCCGGATTTGAGCATCGTGCCGGCGGCGAGCGTCAATGCATTGAGGATTCCGTCGACGACGCCAGCGGCGATATCCAGTCGACGACGCGGATCTTCGAGCCAGTGCCAATTCATCGAACACGAGGGCCCAACAAGATCAATCGGTCGCCGGCGATGACCTGGTCGAGGCTGTGCACGACAGCACCCGAGCTTTCTATGGCGCGAACGATCTCGTCATAATCGAGATTTTGTCCCTCGATCGCTACGTCCGTTCCAACCGTTTCCAGATCGATTTCGCTTACCGTGATGTTGCAGGCCTCGACGCCGCGGCACGTTTGGATGGCAGCGGCGATCTCTATCACGGACGGCCCGCGGACTGCCTTGTCGACGTCCATGACAAGGCGTCGGATGTTCAAAGCGGATGAAGCCATTTTGGATCTCCTTCAATCAATCGGGAAGGGCCAGGTGCACGCCGAGCGCCAATAGGATCAGAATGATATTCAGAAGCAGTATGACCGACGCCATCGCGATCGCTGTGATGTCGGTTATCCGTCCGTTGGCAAACGGCCCCATGATATCCGGGCGGCGGGTGAACAGAATGAGGGCAATCATCGGGACGGGCAGGGCGACACTGAGTACTACCTGGCTCAGCACCAGCGCTTCGGTTGTATCGACACCAAGAGCCACGATCACGAAGGCCGGTATCATCGTCACGAGACGTCTTAGCCACAACGGGATCTGAAATCCGATAAAGCCTTGCATGATCATTTGGCCGGCCATCGTGCCCACCACCGAACTGGAGATGCCCGAGGCGATGATGGAAACGAGAAACGCTCCTGCAGCGCCAGCGCCAAGGAGAGGCGTGAGCGTGCGATAGGCTTCGCCAATCTCGGTAATACCGCTGTAGGCTGCGTGGAAGTTGCTCGCCGCCATCACGACCATGGCCATGTTGACGAGACCGGCGAGGGCGAGCGCCACCACCACTTCGTGATTGGAGAAGCGCACAAGCTGCCGCTTCTGTCCCGCATCGCGCGTTTCGATACGATTTTGTGTCAGCCCGGAATGCAGATAGATCGCATGCGGCATCACGGTGGCGCCAACGATTCCGACCGCGAGCGTCACTGCTCCATTGTCGTCCAGCCGCGGCGTCACCAATCCTCGCGCGACATCAGACCAGTCGATCGGCGCCAGCCAGATTTCGATCAGATAGCAAAGGCCGATGACAGCGACGAGCGCGCCGATGATGAGCTCCATCGGACGAAATCCTCGTCCCTCGACAAGAAGGATTCCATAGGTGATGACCGCCGTTACGACCATTCCGGCCATCAGGGTGACGTGAAACAGGAGAGAAATGCCGATCGCACCGCCCAGAAACTCTGCAAGATCGGTCGCCATCGCCGATATCTCGCTCACGATCCACATCGCCCATACGATGGGGCCGGGGAGGTTTTTTCTGCAGATCTCGGCCAGATTGTAGCCGGTAGCTATGCCGAGCTTTGCCGAGAGCGCCTGGAACAGCATTGCCGCCAGATTCGCAAGAAGGACGACCCACAGGAGGCGGTAATTATACTCGGCGCCGGCCTGGATGTTCGTCGCGAAGTTGCCAGGATCCATATAGGCGATCGAGGCCACGACCGCTGGTCCGGCGAGCGAGAAGACGGCCGCCAAAGGCGACCGACGTTTTGCCAGGACCTCATTGATCGCTCCGCGGGTGCGATCCGAGAGATTCTGCAACTGAACCGCGCCTATGTCATCCGCGCTGTCATCGCAATCAAAAATCGCGGCTGATTTGTCCGCTCGTGCGGAGGGAAAGGAGGCCGAGGTAGCAGAAGATGAATTTTCTTGGGGCGGCAGCTGATCCAACGACAATACGATGCTCCTGGTGACGTCGTCACTAGCAGGAGTCATCAGCCCATCCAGCTGGATCGGCAATTATCGGGAACTCCATCCCGTCTACTATCGTAGGGAAATCATCCGCAAACGCAAGCCAGGCCGATACTTCTCACCAAGCTTCGGTCCGCGTTTCCAAACGAGAGATAGCACAGGTATATTGTAGGGATTCCGTCATCAACTGCGCCTGACTGCACCTTGGGCCGCGCTGGTCGTCATGGCGGCGTAAGCTCGCAAGGCGCCGGATATGGACCTTTTGCGGGGCACGGCCGGCTTCCAACCTGCCGCCTCCTGGTGCACACGGCGTGCCTGAAGCTCAACTTCATCAACCACCAGGCGAATCTGCCGCTGTGGAATGTCGATTTCGATGAGATCTCCGTCATGCACAAGAGCCAGCACACCACCTTCGGCGGCCTCCGGGGAGACATGACAGATCGAGAGGCCTGCCGTGCCGCCGGAGAAGCGCCCGTCGGTGAGCAAGGCACAGACCTTGCCCAACCCCTTCGATTTCAGGTAGCTGGTCGGGTAGAGCATTTCCTGCATCCCCGGCCCGCCGCGCGGCCCCTCGTAGCGGATCACCACTACGTCGCCGGCCTTCACCGCGTTGCCGAGAATGCCCTTGACCGCCGCGTCCTGGCTTTCGAAGACGACTGCCGGTCCGCGGAATTTCAGGATCGACTCGTCGACGCCAGCCGTTTTCACAATACAGCCGTCGAGTGCAAGATTGCCCCTGAGAACAGCCAACCCGCCGTCCTTTGAGTAGGGGTGCTCGGCCGAGCGGATGACGCCGTTTTCGCGGTCGAGGTCGAGCTCGTCCCAGCGGCGGTCCTGGCTGAAGGCGACCTGGGTGGGAACGCCGCCGGGAGCGGCCTTGTAGAACTCGAGCACTTTATGGCTACCAGTGCGCGAGATATCCCAGTGCTCGATGGCGTCGCCCAGCGTTGCGGTGTGCACCGTCGGTTGATTCCGGTTAATGAGGCCCACGCGGTCCAGTTCGCCGAGGATGGCGTAGATGCCGCCGGCGCGATGCACGTCCTCCATGTGAACGTCGGACTTCGAAGGCGCGACCTTGCACAGACACGGAACTTTCCGGGAGAGCCGGTCAATATCATCCATGGTGAAGTCGATGCCGCCTTCGTTGGCGGCCGCGAGGATGTGCAGCACGGTGTTGGTCGAGCCGCCCATGGCGATGTCGAGGCTCATGGCGTTCTCGAAGGAGGGCTTGGAAGCGACCGAGCGTGGCAGCACGCTCTCGTCGTCCTGCTCGTAATAGCGCTGACAGAGCTCGACGATCAGGTGACCTGCTTTGACGAACAGCCGCTTGCGGTCGGCATGGGTGGCGAGCGTCGTACCGTTGCCGGGCAGGGACAAGCCGAGCGCTTCGGTCAGGCAGTTCATCGAGTTGGCGGTGAACATGCCCGAGCACGAGCCGCAGGTTGGGCAGGCCGAGCGCTCGATGGCCTTGACCTCCTCGTCGGAAACCTTCTCATCCGCGGCGGCGACCATGGCGTCGATCAGGTCGACGGCGGTCACCTTGTCCTTCCGCACCACCTTGCCGGCCTCCATCGGCCCGCCCGAGACGAAGATGGCTGGAATATTGAGCCGCATCGCCGCCATCAGCATGCCGGGTGTGATCTTGTCGCAATTGGAGATGCAGACCATGGCGTCGGCGCAATGCGCGTTGACCATGTATTCGACGCTGTCAGCGATCAGCTCGCGGCTCGGCAGCGAATAGAGCATGCCGTCATGGCCCATGGCGATGCCGTCGTCGACGGCGATGGTGTTGAATTCCTTGGCAACGCCGCCGGCCTTCTCGATCTCGCGCGCCACGAGCTGGCCGAGGTCCTTCAGGTGCACGTGCCCCGGCACGAACTGGGTGAAGGAGTTCACAACCGCGATGATCGGCTTGCCGAAATCCGTGTCCTTCATGCCTGTGGCGCGCCATAGGCCGCGGGCGCCGGCCATGTTGCGGCCGTGGGTGGTGGTGCGTGAGCGATAGGCTGGCATCGGATGACCTCTGCTTGCGTCCTCAGATGAGGCTGTGTTCAAGGTTGGTGGAAAGATAGCCGCCCAGAAGGGCGGTCACGGAAAGGACGGGAGCTGAAACCAGATAGGCTGTTGCGCGCCCGGCATGATGGTGAGCGCGCAGGGCACGGGCGCCAGCCACAAACCACGGCGACCATGCAACGCCGACGATCAGCCCTTTCGAGAGCAAGCCGGACAGATGTCCGAGTAGAGACAAGCGGCTCTCGATCACGCCGATGGCTACGCCCGTGATCGCTGCCGCAGCGATATGACATATGAGGAGCAACGCCGGCGCCGACCGTGCGCCTGCAAGTGATCCTAGCCCGCGCCCGAGGAACCACGTCCAGATTTTTCCACCGAGCACTCCGGTGACGGCCACGACGAACTCCATGCATTCTCCTCGTCGGAGAGCGGCGGTTCGGACGCTGGGCGATCAAGAAATTCGTCCTGCCGCGATCAAGCCTTCGCTCTTCAACAGCAGGAGCTATCAGCCAACAGGGCGGTTATCAGGAGAGCTCCATCTCCTCCGGCTATGGACATAACGACGAGGCCAACTGCCGTCAATCCGCGTCTTGTCGGTGACGGCCGTGATATCCGAAGCGCATTTTCCAGACATGCGCTTCATGTTTGACTTTTATTTTGAGGAAAGATACTGCTAACTCACACTGGGATGGAGTTCCCATTTAAGCGCCGTTTGGCTGATGACTCCTATTTCGCGTTTTGCGCAGATAGGTGTCGTATGCTCCAAAGCTCCCTCTGGTTTCCCCTGACGAAGCACCCTGAGGCTCAGGTCGGGTCATCGTTGAAGATGACCGACTTTGCGTTGGCTTCTGTCGGCTTGCTCGTTCCAGATTCGTCGACTGCGACACCGATGGTGCTGTACTTGGCGCACAGCCCTAGTCAGCAATTCGTTCGCTAAAATTCGGCCGTCTTTGAACCAAGACTGCCGGTCGCAAAATCGTCACCGAGCCAAAATAAGACTGGGAGGAGCGAAAATGACAAACGCTTCGTTCGTTCAAGAAGACCATCGCGCCGATCACAAACCGCACGGATGGACTCGGTGGGTCTATTCCACCAACCACAAGGACATCGGCACGCTCTATCTGATCTTCGCGATCTGCGCCGGCATCATCGGCGGCGGGCTCTCGATCATGATGCGCTGGGAACTTGCCGAACCCGGCATTCAGATTTTTCCTGGCCTCGCATCGATGGTCTATGGCGTCACAGGTGATGCGGCGCTCGACGCCGGCAAATCGATGTACAATGCGTTCACGACGGCGCACGCGCTGGTCATGATCTTCTTCATGGTCATGCCGGCAATGATCGGCGGTTTCGCGAACTGGATGATCCCCATCATGATCGGCGCGCCGGACATGGCGTTTCCTCGCCTGAATAATATCTCCTTCTGGCTGCTGATTCCGGCGTTCATCCTGCTGATCACATCGCTTTTCGTCCCCAGCGCGCCCGGCGCCTGGGGCGTTGGCGGTGGCTGGACGCTCTATCCGCCACTTTCAACCTCCGGGCAGCCCGGGCCGGCGATGGATCTCGCCATCCTGTCGATCCACATCGCCGGCGCGTCGTCCATCCTCGGTGCCATCAACTTCATCACCACGATCTTCAACATGCGCGCGCCGGGCATGACGCTGCACAAGATGCCGCTGTTCGCCTGGTCGGTGCTGGTCACCGCCTTCTTGCTCCTGTTGTCGTTGCCGGTGCTGGCCGGCGCGATCACCATGCTTTTGACCGACCGCAACTTCGGCACCGCCTTCTTCGTTCCAGAGAACGGCGGTGATCCGATCCTCTACCAGCACCTGTTCTGGTTCTTTGGTCATCCTGAGGTCTACATCCTGATTCTGCCTGGCTTCGGCATCGTCAGCCAAGTGGTCTCGACGTTCTCGCGGAAACCAATCTTCGGCTATCTCGGAATGGCGTATGCGACCGCTGCCATCGGTGCCGTCGGCTTCGTCGTGTGGGCGCACCACATGTACACGACGGGTATCTCGATCAACACGCAGCGCTATTTCGTGTTCGCCACGATGGTCATCGCCGTTCCCACCGGTGTGAAGGTCTTCTCATGGATCGCGACGATGTGGGGCGGGTCGATCAGCTTCAAACCGCCGATGCTGTGGGCCATCGGCTTCATCTTCCTGTTCACCATCGGCGGCGTCACCGGCGTGCAGCTCGCCAATGCCGGCCTCGACCGTTCGTTGCAGGATACCTACTACGTCGTCGCGCACTTCCACTACGTGCTGTCGCTCGGCGCCGTGTTCACGATCTTCGCCGCCTGGTACTACTGGTTCCCGAAGATGACGGGATACATGTACAATGAGACGATCGCCACCGTCCATTTCTGGGTCACCTTCATCGGCGTCAATCTGATCTTCTTCCCGCAGCATTTCCTCGGCCTTGCCGGCATGCCGCGCCGCTACATTGACTACCCGGATGCTTTCGCCGGCTGGAACCTGGTCTCGTCTTATGGCTCCTACATCGCTGGCTTCGCCGTCCTGATCTTCCTCTATGGCGTTTTCGAAGCGTTTGCACGGAAGCGCGTCGCAGGCGCGAACCCCTGGGGCGAGGGCGCCACGACTCTCGAATGGATGCTCCCGTCACCGCCGCCGTTCCATCAGTGGGAGCAACTTCCGCGGATCAAATGAGCCGATTTTGGCTGGTGTCGTGGCCGATCCGATCGAGCTGGATGGTACCGTACCATGCGTGAATGGGAAACCTGGTCGGAGATCGTCACGTCGAAGGAACAATTGCCGGCGGTGTTCCGTGACTGCCTATCTGACGAGAAACCACTCCCCTATTGCGTATATGTCCCAGAGTATCTGCTAGGGGGACAAAACGACGGACCCAAGCTGGTCTGCCTGCACGAGGACTGCCTGACAATTTTGGAGCAGACGTCCCCGGGGCAAACTTCGCGCACCAGATATCGCTTCGAATCGATCGAAAGGATCGTCCACGGCAAGATACTTCTCTTCTCCTGGATAGAGATTCACGGACTTTTTGAGGGGAATAAGAAAAAGACAAAGCTAATATATAACTCAGTTTCCGAGGATGCTTTACGGCCAATTTTCAGGGAGCCGCGCTACTTCGCGACAAACCTGCGAATACGTGAGACGGATGGACCGTTGCCGGATGCGGATTTCACATTTTTGCGCGCCGACAACCTGAAATTCTATAGAGGTGCTCCAAAAGCGGTGCTGGCGGGTGACACGGTCCGACGCGTCCTTTTTCAACCGCAATTGCAGGCCCGGATCCTCGGCCTCATCCCATACATGGTCCTTCCGAACCAGATCGTTATTTTGACGGACAAGGAAATCATCACGATCAGGGACGGTGGCTGGTCGAAGTCTGAAGGCCGCGCGCAGGATTCCTATGGAGTGGTTTGCTCGTTCATCCCGCTCGGGATGGTCAGGGACGTGGCGATCACGGATGCCAAACAAGCGGATTTGAAGCAGCTGGCGATTAAGCTGCCGCATGAGGAGGTCTGCCTCCGCTTCGACGCCCGCTTGGAGAAGCAGCTATCGGCATTCAGGCTTTCCATCCTGAGCGCCAATGCCGAACTCGCAACTCGATCCGAACGGCGCACGTCGCGGGGAGGGCACCTCCGCCTGGTCGAAAGCAATCACGACAAAACGGGGCAATATAGAAAAACTCGGCGTGGCTCCAACGATGTATTCTGAACTTCCCAAGATCAAGCGGCTACGGCCCGATCCATACTCCAGCGGGCGGAAGGCATATGAGCGCGGCGAACCGTTTGATCCGGATTTCGGTCTGCGACTTGCGGGCTGGCCGACGATTTCAGCACAATGCCTGTATGAGCGTGGGCGCCTCGAAGCTGCCACCCTTGCTGCCTTGAAAGTCAGGCAGCTGAAGTAGGGATATCTTGGGAGTCGCGCTGAGACTGGCGTCACCCTGACCGAACTATGTTGTGCAAGATCGCATACGCCTCCGGCAAAAAGGTCGGGGTCAATGCGCCGTAATGATGGGTATGCCGACCTGATGGAAGAGGTCTTCGGAGGCCCCGCCGAACCAGGTCTCGCTCAATTTGGACCGGCTGAACGCACCCATGACCAGCAGATTGATGTCCAGCGCTGTCAAGCGATCCAGAATCGTTTGCGCTGCGGAGGCGCCATTGCTCGGAATTACCTCCTGCCGCACATGCACGCCGTGCCGATTAAGATGAGCAGCAACCAACCCAAGCAGGTGCTGGGCAGGCTGATTGTCCTTGTCGTGGTTGACGAACAGCAGCGTGACCTCTTCGGCCACCCGCATAAACGGCAAGCTGTCATGAATTGCTCTGGCCGACGGAGCACTCGCGTTCCACGCTAAAAGCACACGATACCCGACCTTGCGCTGCGATGGACGTCGCTGCGCAAATTTTCGCGGAACCAAGAGCACGGGCCGGCCTGCAGCCACCACGATATCCGCGGAATCGTGTTCCAACCATCGCCCTTCGGATAGCGGCGAGCCGGCGACGACGAGATCTGAACAGCGAATGGTCGTGAGGAGATCGCGAAACCGGACGCCTTTGTGCCAGCCGCCGCCTCTGTCGCGTGCTTCTCGTCTCAACTCGGCCATTGCCGACGAACGCAAATAGCGTTCGGATTCCCGAGGCTTCGAAAGTCTGCAGAAATCGACGGCGGCGTATGGCCCGTCATCATCGTCATCGCGCCACGATGGACTGTCGAGCTCGGTGTCTGCTTGCTCGAAACCTGTCAGCGTCGCGCCGTAGTGGTGCGCGAGACGCAGCGCGGCGCCAGCTACGACGCTATCCGTCAGCGGATCGTCTCCGTTGATAACGACGCCAATATCCTTCAATTCATCTGCCATAAGGTACTCCGCTACAGCCGCATCTGTCTTCCGCAGGAAATCCGTCTTCTTTCGCTATGACGCAGTTCTGAATCCTATTTCGCCGAGCGTCAGATACGCACCCAGGGGCATGAGCGGTAAGCTCGCAGCATGCAGCGCTAGATTGAATCCCGACCTCAAGTGGAGATAGGCGATCGTCAGACTATTGGTAAAAAATCCCACGACAAGAAACATCAATCCGGCTGCGATGCCAAATCGGCTACCGACCCAGAAGCTTAGCGCCCAGGAAATCCAGCTTACGGAATTCGCAATGACACGGATGATCCTGACATAGAAATCAATTCCCTGGAAACGCGTGGCATGCTCACCAAGGCTGATCTGGACGAGACCCGCCAATGCGATTTCCCAGATCGCGAGATATACATAGGGCAGGTAGCTTCCATTGATTGCGAGCACGTTGATGTTTCCATTTCTGGCAAACGCCTTGGCACTATTGTCCTGGAGCAGGGAAGAACACGCCCCTGAAAACTAGCGTCGTCGATCTGGATGCCTGACCAGTCCTCATCCTATCGAACACGTCGAAGATCGGTTCAGTGCATCATGAACAGCGGAAGCTGGGCATGTGCGATCAAGTGACGCGTGACCTTGCCCCATACCATCTCCACCAGTTCACCATGCCGGTAGGCACCGGCGACAATGCATGTCGCGCCTATGGAGGCCGCATATCCGATCAACGCGTCAGCAACAGACTCTGGACCGGAGCGTATCGCGACCGTCGTCGTTCGGATCGCCAACCTGCTGAGCTGTTCGATGGCTTCTGCCTCAGCGCTGCCCTGCTTGTCGTCGTCGACGCACACGACGGTGATCTTTCGGGCATGCGCCAGCCACCGCGCAGCCGCATCCAGAGTGCGCCGGATGTTGTCCTCCGGCTTCCATGCGACGAGAACATGATTCAGAAAATCCCCGGCGACGGACTGGCGGTAGGTCGGCAGCAGGCAGAGCTTATGCTCGCGAAACAGTATCGTATGGACGACATCCCTGGCGTCGAGACTTCCTGTCCGCGGTACCACTAAGAGGTCTGCAGTTTCTGATTCATGCGTCACACAGTGATCGACGTCGCCTGTACAGTCGCGCCATACGATTTTGTCGCGACCAGCCTTTGCCGTTGTCCACTGGTCGAAGACGGATTTGATCCTGGATACGCGTTCCTTGACCGTGCCTTCGTAACGCTCTCGGAGAAACTGGAGATTGATCTCCTCTGTGTCGGCGATCATTTTGGTCGGGTCGGCTCCAATGTGGACCGCTGTGATTGCACCGCCGACGGCGACCGCTGCAATCTCCCCGAGGTCGAGGCAGGCCTGCGCGGTGTCTGCATCGGGCAAGACGACCACAATCGTCGGGACTCGTGAACCGGTAGCGCGCGCCGAGTCTGGATTGATGTCTTCTTCAAGTGAGAGAGTGTCGGAAAGAGTCATGGACAAAGCTCCTCGAGATATTTCGGGAGCACCGCCAAACGCCACCTACTGCCGTCCAGCGACGCAGTAGGAGTCATCAGCCACAAGGCGGTTAAGGGGGGACTCCATCCCCTCCCCGGAGGGTATTCCGGCTATACTCACCATGCAAGACGGAAAAACTGGTAAAGTGTTTTGCCGATTGGGGATGCCGGCGAAGGTCAGACCGGTCGCCGGCGCGTCCTTGCGGCGACTGAGGGAGAGCGCCAATCGCCCCTTGAGCCCAGTCCAACCTCGTTCAGCGCACTCGAACCAGAGCAAAAGTGCCTGACGCCATGAGGAGAGCTGCAACCACAAAACCGAATCCCGGTGAGACGGCACTCCACAAAATGCCGACCCCGGCGCTGGAAACGAATTTCGCCACGCCGTTGACGGTGCCGAGAGCGCCGTAGCCGGTCGCCAACGTGCCCTGGTCGACGATTTCGGCCGTGACGGTCGGTTCCAGCGCCTCCTGCACCGCGACATAAAGTCCGGCGACGAGAAAGATTACGCCGAGAATTGTGAGGTGATCTGTATCGAAGGCGAAGGCTAGGGCCACCAACACCGCGGTCGCCACACCCAAGGCATAGCCGATGATGAGCATCAACCGATGGCCGAGACGATCGGCAGCGACACCGATCGGATAGGAAGCCAGGACCTGCACGACATTGCGCCAGACATAGAGGATTCCCGCCGCCTGTGCGGCTCGCACGATGCCCATGGATGGCGACAGCAGTTGCGTGGCCGCCAGGATCAGGAGACTATGGGAAAAATCGCCAAGACCGAAAATTCCAACCGCTGCGAGATAGCGTATGAAGCGGGCCGGCATACCGCGGAGCGTTCTAAAGAATCGCAATCCCGGGTTTGGTGATTGTTCCGGGTCGCGAACGAAGGTCAGGAAGGCAAGAACGGCGAGTAGGCCGGGAATGAGCGTCAGCCAGAAGACCAGACGGAACGGGCCGGCCGCATCTGTCCAACCCAAGCCTCGCGCGGCTTGCGCCCAACCCAGCAGGGCAACTCCCAATAACGGGCCGACCACGGCCCCAATCGTGTCCGCGGCTCGGTGGAATCCGAAGGCGCGTCCACGCGTTTCAGGTGTGATGGCTTGCACGATGATGGCATCGCGCAATGGGCCACGCAGGCCCTTGCCGAACCATGATACGGTTCGGCCGAGCACGATCAACGGCCATCCGCCTGCAAGGGCGATCAACGCCTGCCCGAGCGGCGTCAGGGCGTAGCCGAGCATGACCAAAGCCTTGCGATGGCCGAACCTGTCAGCGATGTAGCCTGCAATCATCTTGGTGAAGCTGGCCACGGCATCGGCGAAGCCCTCGATCAATCCCAAGACTGCGGCGGGGATGCCAAGTACAGCCAGGAAGCCCGGCAGGATCACGGTGGTGGTTTCGTAACAGAAGTCCCCCAGTGCACTGGTTATGCCGGCTCCAAGAACAGTTCCGTTGAGCCAACTGGCTCGCGGGGAAACCGCGGCCGTATCGACACTGGCGCCGTTATCCGTGTCGTCCATGGAGCACCTGCGACATTGATGCATTCGCTTTTGGCCGACGCGATCGACGAGCGGAGGAAGCCTCCTGCTGAGAGTCCCTGTTCATGCCGGAACCTCGAACGTGACAACGACCGGATAGTGATCGGAGGCGGTATTCGTTTCAGGTGTGCGGATGACTTCATAGCGCTTCGCGCCGGCGGTGAGCGCGGCGGTCGCGAGCACATAGTCGCAACGCATCGTCGCGAACTCGGTGCCGGTGAAGGCGGCAGTCGGCACGGTCGGGGTCGTCGCCTTGTCGAGCGCATGGCCGATATCGACCCACCCGGCCGCCTCCAGATGCGCGAGCACGCTTCTGTCGGCTCCCTTGAGATCGTCGGCAAGGTAGCGGGCGCGATGATGCGTCGGCAGGGCGCCGAAGCCTTCCGGTTCGGGATCGTGCGGCGAGGCCGAATTGAAGTCGCCCGTCAGCAGCGCAAGCGAACCGGGAATGGCCTGGACGGCGAGATAGGCCGCCTCGCGCCGCCGCACGGCCGGGCCGTTCGGGCACAGATGCGCGCTGATGAGCGTCAGCGGCCGGCCCTCTCCCGGTAGCGCCACCTTGAGCGTCGCCAAGGCGTGATGGAAGTTCGCCCCATCGATCTCGAATGAGAGCGGCCGCAACGGCCCGCGGATGAAGATCGCGACATGCTGCCCAGTCCGCGGCGCGACGGCCAGGAAGCCGCGCATCCCGATTTCGGCTTCCAGCGCGTGCAGCAGCGCGCCACCGGCGGCATCAAAGCCCTTGGCTTCCTGCATTAGGAAGACATCGGGCTTGATCATGGAAATCACCTTGATCTGCGCTTGCGCGCGCCGATCGTCCGCGCCGTCGCGGCCGGCAAACAGCGTGTTCCAAGTCATGATGGTCAGTGTCATCGGAGCGCCCGTCACTTGTTCTCGTCATGGGCGTCGAAGACGCGCTTCGCATATGCGTCGAGCAGGCTTTCGCAGCCCTTCAACCGCTCGGCCGCCTCGGCGGCGAGCGCCGCACCGTAGAAATCGAGCTTCCTGATCTTGTCGAGCCAGCCTTGCAGCTTCTTCAGGTCGACGTCGTTCTCTTCCAGTTCGGCATAGGTGAAATGTTCATTCGCCGTCTCCTTGGCGATCTCGGCTTCGAAGTCGGCGCATTTGGCGAGGAACTCCCGGTACTGCTCATCACGATCGGCCTTGAAGCGGGAAACGATTTTTTCCTCCTGCGCCCGATCAAGTGGCCCCGTTTCGAGCAGCACCGCCTCGCCGCCCATTTCGACGGCATCGTTTTCCAGCATTTTCAGCCGACGCAGATGGTCGTCCGTCTTCGGGAGCAGGCACACGCCGTTCTGGAGATAGACGGCTCCCATGCCCTTCAGCTTGCGCCAAAGCGCGATGCGCTTGGCGGCGGGTTCGGAAGGGACTTTGTAGGTGAGAAGAATCCATGTGTTCGGCATCCTGCTATGTAAATGTTACGGTTGTTACAAGTCAATAGGGATTGCCGTTAGCTTGATTTGGATCGCTCGTTCATTCGCTTGGGCGAACAGCATCGCGCGAAAATGGAGGTTCCATACGAGCCTCACGCCATGCCGAACACAGGGCGTGCCACAGTGTCCTCTTTGTCGAAACAAGAATGTTGGGCTCATTCAACCGATGGGAACCAATCCGGATCGGAGAGTGACACACTCATTGCTCGGGTGGGGGCGCCGGGCGATCAAGGATAGAGAGTAGGAAGACGCAGGTCTCGGCTGGGGGTGCTGGTGGACCGGTTCAGGCCGTCAACAAATGGGCTGTACAACCCATATTCGGTATCGGTCGGTTCTAGGTGGCGGTGGTGCCATGGCTTGCAAGGTCGCGTTCAAGTTCTTCGAGCCGCCTAGCGATGCGCTCAAGCCGATCCAGATCGTTTCGAACTGAGGTGTCCTCGGAACCGCGCCGGTCGCGTACCGAGGCCAGAATGTCGCGAGTCCGGACTATGCTGTCCTCGACCGATTGATGGCAGGACGACAACAAGCGCCGGAAATTGTCGTCGATATTCTGCCGCATCGCCCAGTGCAGGTTCGATACGTTCTTCCCTACGGCCGCCACCGCCGAGCGTCGGAGGACCTCGCGCTGCCGGCGTTGCCTGATCCTGCGCGGAAGAAGCAATGCAAGCCAGTCACGCGTAACCGAGCCAAGATTCTCGGTGAGGCCCCTGGTCGTCCAGTACGGCTGTTTGAGTGGCGTGAAACCCTCCTGCGCCAGGGGAGGCGGGATATCCGCGTTCAAGGCTGCCGCGGCCGTCTCATGAACTTTCCGGACCAGTCCCAGGTAGCGTCGCTCGTGTTGGGCGACCGCGTCTCCAATGTGGTACCCGATGCGGTCGATGACGGCGCTGAGTTCCTTATCGAACAGCTCCGGCATGATGCGATCCAGTGTCGACCGTATCGTCTCTTCAGAAGCTTCAGACACGAGATACGGCGTGAGCTTCTCATCGAGAGCGGCGATGGTCCGGCGCTCCCCGTCAAGGGCGATTTCGTCGAGCAATGCAAGGGATCGCCGCCATTCTCCATTGAGAAGGTCGTCAAGCGACTGCTGTTCGGTTCGAAGCCTCTCGACGGCTTTTTCGAAGATGGCGATATTCTCGTCCAGCTTTTCAAGCGGAAGCGCTAACGCATGCCGGCTCAGCCCAACCTCGTTGCGAAGCTCGGTAATGCCGACGCGGATGTTTCGAAGCGCCGAAGCTTCCAGCAGGTCGGCCTTTTTACGCATCAGACTTTGGTGGATATAGCTTTCGAGGCCGATCAATCCGCTCTGTATCAGGCCGGCCTTCTTGCCGGCAAGGCGCGCGTCGAGGGCTGCCTTGGCCGAGACGGAAAAGATATTCGGATCGACCTGCGGCAGGTCTGCCCCTGAAAGCACGGTCTTCAGGAAAGAAAGTGCTTTCTCCCGGTCGTCGTTCCCAAATAGATCGACCTTGTTCAGGACGACGACAACATGCGGAACGGAACGGCAGATCTGGCCGAGATATTTCAGCTCGACCTCCGTGATCGGCGGATCGGCCGAGACCACGAACAAGGCTGCGTCGCATTCTGGAAGCACGTCCTCGGCGGCCTCGGTGTTGTGGGTGTATGTCGAACCGACGCCCGGCGTGTCGATAAGAACCATAGAATCGAGCAACGTCCCCGCTGGCAGCGTGACATCGACGCGCTGAAGGTGCCGGACGTTTCCGGGGTTTTTCTCTTCCGTGGTCGCCTCGGCAATTTTTCGCGCAAGTTCACGCCAATCTGATGCTTCTTCCCGCTCAACGCGCCCGTCGAGATAGGTCAACGCGATCGCCGGCTGCTCGCCTTCGAACAGAAAGGTCGGGATCGCCGTCAAGGGCAGAATGCCTGTCGCTAGCAGACGATGCCCGACCAGTGCGTTGAGCAGTGTGCTCTTGCCTCGCTTGAACTGACCCAGCACCGCGAGTTGGAACCTGTCGGCCGCCAGTCGCTCGGCATGCCTTCGTATCCTCACTAATATGTCGTTCTGCCGTGTCGACGGCTCGTCGAAAGCCGCTATGGCAGCTTCGGCGATCTCAACCAGCGGGCGCGGTCGCATTGCAGTCATGTTGGTGCGGCGCCTCCTGCCGAGCCCGAAGCGATCCTGCGTTCCTCGTTGCGCAACCAATCCATGATGTGGTTGCGCTTTCCTGTCAAAGGCTTGGCCCATTCGCTCGCCCGGAGGCTGTCCTCTCCGCGGACAGTCCACCAGTGTTCCTTGACGACCAGCAGAGACCAGCCATGCGAGCCGGTTTTCGTCATCGTGTATTGATGGATACCGAAACCGCAGACAACGCCCGCAAAGCTGTGTCTTTGATGCATCCAGGCAATGCCGCCATGCGACCACTGCGTCTGCTGGCGATCAGGGCATGACTCATCCAGCAGCGCATGGAAAAGCCTGAAAAATGAAGGGTCAGCGAAGGTTCTCACAATTCTCGCGTCGCAAACACGGCAGGGTCCAGCTGGCCGCTCCAGCTTCTCGGGCGACCGGGCAGCAGGGCGCACCCTGCGGCGCCATGGGAAAGATGACCGCAAGCGGCGCCGGTCAGGCGCCAGCCTTCAGCAAGGGTCAGCCCCTGAGCGATTTCGCATCGTCTACTTTGGGGGGCTAGCATCGGTGGGGGATTTTTCCGAGCTGTCGACGCGAAAAATGATCGGCTCGACAAGCCGCTCCGCTGCCATATCTCGACGCCGTTGGGCAACGCCCACGCTGGATGGACGCCGTGAGCGCGAAGCGCGGTTGCGTCGGGTTTCGTGATTTTGAACCGACCCGTGTCTGGATCCGTTGGATGCCATAGCTCTCCTGCCTTGCATGCACCAAGCATGCGTTTGAAAAAGCAGGAGTCATCAGCTCACAAGGCGGTAAAGGGGACTCCATCCCTGCTTGCAAGCCTACGCTGAATGCCGCAAGGGGTCAACGAACGTCGCGGGCTAGGTCAACCTTTCCGAATGGTCTCTCTTCATGGATGGGCGGACAAGTGCCGGTCGATCCATCTCCGCATGGCGATCAAATCGAGATGCGCGCACAAATGGTAGCGGCGTGGACCTATGATTGCCGCTCGACAACGTCATAGCCTGCCGAACGATCGGCCGGTTACAGGAGCAAAGGCGTGACGGACTTCGATATTCGATTGCTGCTGACCGCGCTGGCGAGCGTGCTGGTGCTCGTCGCGCTCATCGTGTCGCGCATCCGCCTGCATCCCCTGCTTGCGCTTCTCGTCGTCTCCCTGGGCGTCGGCCTCGCCGCCGGGATGGATTCCGAGACCGTCGTCAAGGCCACGATCAACGGCGCCGGCAAGACGCTCGGCGCCGTCGGCATCATCATCGCGCTCGGTGCGATGCTGGGCAAGATCCTCGCCGACACCGGCGTCACCGAGGCCATAGCCGCCGCCATACTGCGGCGGGCGTCCGACAGGATGCTGCCCTTGGCCATGGCGCTCGTCGCCTTCATCGTCGGCATCCCGATGTTCTTCGAGGTCGGGCTCGTCGTCCTGCTGCCGCTGATCTTCAGCGTGGCGCGCAAGTTCGAGGGCCGCGGGCGTTTCAAGGGATCGGCTTATGTATATATCGGCGTGCCGGTGATCGCGGCGCTCGCTTCCATGCACGGCATGGTGCCGCCGCACCCCGGCCCGCTGACGGCAATCGCCACGCTGAAGACCAGCGTCGGGCCGACGATGCTCTACGGCTTCATCGCCGCTATCCCCGCCATCGTCCTGGGCGGGCCGCTCTACGCCATGTTTATCGCGCCGCGCATGACCGTGCGTCCCGAGCAGGCCCTGCTCGACCAGTTCACGGTCGAGCACGGCCGGAAAGGCAAGGCCCCCGCGCAAGAGGACGCGCCGGGCGCCGGCATCGGCATCTTCGCGGTTCTCCTGCCCGCCATCCTGATGCTGGCGAACACGCTGGCCGAGACCCTGCTCCCCAAGGATTCGACGATCGCCGGGCTTGCGGCCTTCCTGGGCAATCCGCTGATCGCGATGCTTGCCGGCGTGCTGTTCGCGTCCTTCGTGCTGGTCTATCTGCGCGGCGGCAGCACCGAGCGCCTGCGCGAATCCCTCGGCGCGAGCCTGAAGCCGATCGCCGGCATCCTGCTCATCATCGCCGGCGGCGGCGCGTTCCAGCAGGTGCTGACGGACGCGAAGGTCGGCGACGCCATCGTGCACCTGACCCACCAGATGTCGCTGCCGCCGCTGGTGCTGGGCTGGACGATCGCCATGCTGCTTTCGGTCTCGACCGGCTCAGCCACGGTGGGCATCGTCGGCGCGGCCGGCCTGCTCACGCCATTGGCGGGCTCCGACCCCTCGCTGAACCTTCCGCTGCTGGCCCTATCGATCGGCTCCGGCTCGCTGTTCTTCAACTACGCCAACCATGCCGGCTTCTGGCTGGTCAAGGAATCCTTCGGCATGACGATGGGCGAGGCGACGAAGACCATCTCCGTCATCCAGTCCATCGTCGCCGTAGTGGGGCTGGTGATGGTGTGCATCATGAACCTCTTCCCACCGCTGCATTGACCGGACGACGTTCTATCAGAATCCCTTTTTTTGGAGTGACCAACTGTGCCCGAGGATCCAATTCTGCCGATCGATGATCCGCTGCTTTCGCAGCACTCCAGGCGGATAGAGGCGGTTGACGCCGATATTCGGCATCTCGCTGCGGAAATGTTTGCCATCATGGATCGCAAGCAAGGCGTGGGTCTTGCCGCCGTGCAGATCGGCAAGCCATTGAGTCTGGTGGTGTTAGATATGCCGGACGCTAGCGAAAGACGGCATCGCATTGCGATGGTGAATCCTGAAATCGCCAGCCGCTCCACAGAAACAGTCGTTGGCGAAGAGAGCTGTCTTTCAATGCCCGGCTATGGCATCCCCGTGCCTCGGCATAGGGAGGTTTCGGTTCGCTATCTGGACCTGGAGGGTGCAAGCCACCTGTTGCACGCCACTGACCCCCTTGCCATCTGCGTTCAACATGAGGTCGACCACGTCGAAGGTGTTCTGTTCTTCGACCGGGTTTCCCGCCTGCGCCGGCAACGGGCGAGAGATTACTTCCGCAAGGTTCGACGTAAATATGAAGCTCGTGCAAACTGAGTTGTCCGGCTCACCGCGCTTGTGTGGCAATTTTCTCGGCTGCGTTCCAGCGTGCGTCCCGCATCTCTTCCAATCGAGAGACGGTTCGACGGTGATCATCTGAATTTCGCTCCTCGAAAATGTCGGACGGTTCCACCGCGGCGAGGACGGTCAGGCAGGTCCTGGCTTCATACAAGGCATCGATGAGGGTAACCAGACGTCGTGCCTCGTCTTCCTGCTCACGCTCAATGACCGGCACGCTTTCAAGGAAAACGGTCGTGAAGCGATCCGCGAGGGCAAGATGGTCGTCAGCGCCCAGTGCCCGGCCGCAGACGTCGGCGAAGGTCGCCCGCAGGCAGTCATTGCCCGTGCGGGAATACGTCATCTTGCGCCCGTGCACCTTGAGTTCTTCCCGCTGTTCGGATTGGCTTCCCAATGCTTTTTGCCAGAGCTGGTCGAAGCGTTTCGAATTCGCCAGGTTTATCGGGCACAAATAGGTGGCCACATCATCGTCATGGCCGAGCCTGTAGTCATGGTTCCCGGCGATCTCCACAACCTCGACGTGGTCCTTCAGCCGCTCGACGAAAGGAATGAACAGATCCCTGTTGGCGCCGTTGGCATACAGCCCGTCGGGCGGTTCGTTCGACGTGGCGACCAAGATCACGCCTCTTTCGAACAGGCCGTCGAACAGCCGCCCCAGGATCATCGCGTCGGCGATGTCGGTGACCTCGAGCTCATCGAGACACAGGAGACGGACATCTTTGGCAAAGCTTTCTGCCGCAGTCGCGATCGAGCCACCTGATGAAGTCGCCCGTTCCTGCCCGCCGGCTGCCGAGCCCATGCGCGCATGCACGTCCGCCATGAAAGCGTGGAAGTGGATCCGGCGCTTCCGGCGCAGGCCGACGTGGTCGAAGAACAGGTTCATGAGCATGGATTTTCCGCGTCCGACCTTGCCCCACAGGTAGACGCCGCGTGTCTTCGGCCTTCCTTCGAGCCGTCTTAGGAACTGGCTGGCCAGGCCGGTCTGTTCGATCTCGTGCGCAAGGCGGTCCAGTGCATCGACCGCCTTGTCGTATGCGGGTTCCGGGACGATGGCTCTCGTCGAGACACCCCGATCATATTCCTGCCGGAAGGAAGTCAATCCGTAGCCCCCACCTGTCCCATCCGTCACGATTGACGCGCTTGCCAAAAATCAGGGTTCAATGCGACATAACGAGAGGCATCGACACGTTGTTGAGCAGTTGCTCGGAGGTGCCTCCGAAAAGGTATTCCCAAAGCGGGGATTTGCCATAGGCCCCGGCTACGATCAGGTCGGCTTCCTCCCTTTCCAGGGACGCGAACATCGCATCCACAGCGTCCATCTGCCCGGCGCCCCGCCACCCGTCGATGGTCGCCTCGACCCCATGCCGCTTGAGATGAGTCGCGACATCGAGAACGTCGGGATTGTGGGAATCGAGACCGGAGCCAAAGACGAAAAGCGTCACGCGTTCCGCTCTGGTGAGCATCGGCATGGCATCATGAAGCGCCCGCGTGGATTCCCGGCTGAAATTCCAGGCCACAAGAATGCTACGGCCGATCGTCCGGCCGGCTTCCCATTCGGTCGGGAGGACAAGCATCGGGACACCTGCATCGAGGAGCACATCCTTAGGTACAGCTGCTGCCGCCAGGTGAGCACTGTCGATATGGGGCTGACTCGAAACGATGAGGTCGGCGCAATGCGCGAACAGCTCTTGCGCCGTACTGGCCGACGGTCCGGCCGAGCGGCACTCGGCCTCCAACCGCGTTTGCGCCAGCCGCTCCTCAAACGCACCCTGAATGGAACGGGCACGCTCACGCCTCTCCCCCTCAAGGGCCGCCTTGGTGCTGATGTCGACGCCGATCAGTCTCGCAGCATGCTGCTCCGCCAATTCGATGGCAGTTTCCAGCCTCGCCTCGTTCAGATCGCTCGCGTCCAGATAGACGACGATATCCTTGTACGACATGATCTCCTCCACGAACACCGACGCGAGCGCAACGTCGCGGGTGCCAAAATAGACACGGAGTAGGGATCATCAGCCAACGGGGCGGTTAAAGGTGGAGCCCATCACCTATCGCTCAACGCCGGGCATTCCATCCGGTTCCCGACAGTTGATTGTGGACGTGCGCGAGACAGACGCCAACCCCATTTTCCGGCAAAGAATACAAAATCTTCGGCAATCGAGACTGCCGTCTATTGGCGGGAACGCTGTCTGGTGCTCCAGAGCAGGATCAGGCCGAGCCCTAAGAACAAAATGATGCCGCTCCAGGCCATGATTGCGGGAATACGGTGCGACAGAAGCCAAACCACACCCAGCCAGATGACGATAGCGGCGGCGAAGCTGCCATCGTCGACGAAGAGGCCGATCAGCTCCCTGGCGATGGCTTTGATCCATTGCACGGATGTCTCCTAGCGACCGGTAGAGGCGCGCAGCGAGGCTCCGCGCCGGCAGAGCGGCACAGCGAGCGCCGCAAAAAGGAAAAAGCCTGGCACCAATCCGAGAATCGACCAGTCCTGGCCGGGCCAGCCGAGGCCCAGGCCTTCTCCGACCCAGAACGTACCAAAAGCTGAAAGCAGGATGCCGACGATGAACTTGAGCGCGTTCTCCGGCACGGCGGAAAGAGGCCGGTGCAGAATGACGCCCAGGGCGATAACCAGCAGAAGCGCCGCTATCGCGCCGACGCTGGCCGGCACCAGCAGGCCCGCGCCACCGGCGCCGACCGCGATGACGATGAAAATGACCTCAAGGCCCTCGAGCATGGTGATCTTGAAAGACGTGGCGATGGCGATCGAATCCCAGCGGTTTCCCGCGCCACCGAGCCCGCGAAGCGCCTCCATCTCCTTGGCGTATGCTTGATCCTCGTCGTGAAGCGCCAGCACGCCAGCTGCGCGCAGGATCGCCTTGCGCAGCCATCGCATCCCGAACAGCAGCAGGAGAGCGCCCACGAAGAGTTGTACATCGCCGAGCGGGATTCGAGTCAGGGCTGGGCCAAAAATTACGGCGATGGCAAAGAGGACGACCAGCGCTGCCGCGGAACCGGCCAAGGCACCGGCCCATCCCCGGACTGTTCCAACCGCAAGAACGACGGTCAGAGCCTCCACGAACTCCACGACCGAAGCCAGAAAGGCAGCGATCACGGCCGGCCAGGCATGAGTCCAATCAATGACCATCGAAAGCTCGAAAATAGTCGGCAAGAATGTAGCATATGCTACAGTGACCATTTATCAATGTAGCGAGCGTGACGATTGCGGTCAATGGCCATGCGGTCGCCGCGATCCAAAACCGTCGGCCATCACTGGCGCAACGACTACACGGAGCGGAAGATGGTGGATTGGGGCATCGTCGTGCTCGGCCTCATTGAGGGCATCACCGAGTTCTTGCCCATTTCCAGCACAGGCCATCTCCTCATCGCGGAGCACTGGCTAGGGAACCGATCGGACACCTTCAACATCGTCATCCAGGCGGGCGCCATGCTCGCCGTGACGATTGTCTATTGGCGGCGCCTGGTCTCCCTTGCCGATTGGAGGAGACCAGAAAACCGGCTCTACTGCGCGAAACTGGCCGTCGCCTTCGTCACGACCTGCGTAGTCGGTCTGATCGTCAAGAAACTTGGGGTCGAACTACCTTCCACGGTGGCCCCGGTCGCCTGGGCTTTGGTGATCGGTGGTTTCTGGATCATCGCGGCGGAATGGCGAGCTTCCCGTCTGCAAGAGCGAAGCGACGTGACATGGCTGGTTGCGGTCGTCGTAGGGCTCGCCCAAATCGTGGCGGGTATCTTTCCTGGCACGTCAAGGTCTGGAGCGACGATCTTCGCCGCCATGTTGTTCGGGACAAGCGACCGCCACGCGGCAACCGAATTCGCGTTTCTGGTCGGCATACCTACGATGTATGCGGCAAGCGCCTATGAGATTTACAAGAACTTCGGGGAACTGGGCGTCGACGAGTCGTGGACAGCGCTTGGACTGGGATTCGTCGTGTCCGCAGCGACCGCTTTTTGCGCGATTCGCTGGCTTCTCGGCTATATTCAGACGCATCGCTACACGGTGTTCGCCATTTATCGTATTGTCATCGGCGTAGCGCTGTTGGTGCTGCCGATCTGATGCGCGCGGCGCGCTGGGCAGGAAGAGTCGACATCCCCGAACCTTCCGATCCGCAGTCTAGGGCCGCTTATCGGTGCGAGCCCTGACGGAATGGATCTCATCACGGCCCGCCTGCCTCGCCGCGTTTTGCAGTGCTTTGCGGAATTCATCCCGTTTTTCGTGGATCGAAGCAATCACCGGCCCGGTGGCAAGGCCCAACCCGATCAGCGCGGCTTCGGACAATTGGAGGCTCGCCTCGATCGTTTCAGGAACGGCGTCGGTGACGCCGACCGCATAGAGGTGGCTTGCATGAGCTTCGTCCGTTGCGCGCGAAATGATCATAATGTCGGGCCTGATCTCACGAACCCTCTCTACAATGAGGTCGATTGTAGGTCGCGCATCGGTCGTGATGATGACGGCAGTCGCATGACGAAGCCCAGCGGTTTCCAGAAGTTTCGGGTCTGTCGCGTCGCCATAGTAGACCATGTGGCCCCGCTTGCGGTCACGGGCCACGCCCGACGCGTCATAGTCGATTGCGATGAACCTGACCCCGTGCCGCTGCAGAAGCGAGCACACCACTTTGCCGACCCGGCCGAAGCCGACGACGATCGCGCGTTTGTCGTCGGACTGGGACTGGATCATCAGTTCGGGGGCGATGACGGATACCGATGATCGATCAGGAATGAGGCGCTTCATCGCGCTTGAAAGTAGCGGTGTCGCTATCATTGTGACTGCTGTGGCCGCGAGCGTGAAGCTGGTGGCAAATTCCGGAACGAGGTGGAGCTCGGCCGCCATACCGATGCCGACGAA
>OFJB01000346.1_pt1 | contig 23446 bp, 22 predicted proteins | sample 1775081 | NCBI WGS metagenome assembly OFJB01 (sample SAMN08195771, study PRJEB24354) | sludge metagenome | isolation source: initial sludge from phenol fed wastewater aerobic bioreactor | place: India: Nagpur | collected 2016-06-05
TTGATGTGGCCGATGATGTCGGCGTCGGCCGCCAGCACCACGTCCTTGTCGATCAGGCCCGAGCCGGGAATGGACGGTCCGCCCGTGTGAATGGTGCTCTGGATGCCGTACTTGCGCGCCCAGGCCACCATCCGGCCCGCCTCCTCGCCGGCCTTGACCGAGCCCAGGCCGACTTCGCCCAGCAGCTTGACACCCGCGTCGGCCAGGTCCTTGAAGTCCTGCTCGACCATGCCCTTTTCGATCACCGGCGCGCCGGCCAGCACCTTCACGCCACCGGGGCGGAAGTTGTCGAACGCGCGCTGCGCCGTGATGGCCAGCGCCTTCAGGCCCACCACGTCCTTGGGACGGCCGGGCAGGTGCACCTCGCCGGCCGAGATCATGGTGGTCACGCCGCCGTTCATGGTCGACTCGATCCAGCCCAGTTGCCCTTGGCGCGGCGTCCAGTCGCCGAACACCGGGTGCACGTGGCTGTCGATCAGGCCGGGCGCGACGCAGGTGCGGCGCGCGTCGATGGTGTGCCTGGCGCCGGCGGTGTCGCAGTCGGCGGCCTTGCCCACGGCGGTGATCAGCCCGTCGTCGACCACGAGGGTGTCGGCGTCGAGGATGGGGCGGTCGATGTCGCCCGACAGCAGCAGGCCGATGTTGGTGATGACGACCTTGCCGGACTTTTCGGTGCTTGCGGCTTCTGCCATGGGGTGCTCCTGCGGTGTGGAAGGGGGTCAGGCGCGCACGGCGCGCAGGACGGTGTCGATGACCTGCCGGTGCCAGTGCTCCAGCGCCTCGGGGCTTTCCAGCCGGGCGCCGAAGAAGGCCGACAGCGTGTGGCGGTTGGACAGATAGAAGTAGTTCAGGCTGGCGATCATCAGGTAGATGTCGCGCGCCGACAAGCCGCCGCGGAACACGCCCTGGGCCACGCCGCTGGCCAGCACCGCATCGATGATCTGCGTGGCGGGCGAAGAATAGTCGTGCGCGCGCAGCGACTTGGCGATGTGCTTGCCGCGGTGCAGGTTCTCGTCGTTGAGCAGGGTGATGAACTCGGGGTTGCGCTGGTAGTAGGTCCAGATGAAGCGGATGACGGCCACCAGCGCCTGCTCGGGCTCGCCGACGTCCAGCGCCAGCGCCGCCTCGGCCTCGTTGAAGCGCCGGTACAGGTTTTCGAGTACCGCGATGTACAGCCCTTCTTTGCTACCGAAATAGTAGTAGATCATGCGGTCGTGCGAGCGCGCCGCCCTGGAGATTTGCTCGATGCGCCCGCCCGAATAGCCGTGCTTGGCAAAGATGCGCGTGGCGGCCCGCAGGATGGCGTCCTGCGTTTCCTGCGCCGCCTGCTCGCGCACGCCCGGCTTGCGTCCGGGCTTGGCGCGGCCGCGGGAGGGTGGTTGCACGGGGGCGAGGGCCAGGTTGGTCTTCATGATTCGGCAAACGCCCGTTCGATCACGAAGTCGCCGGGACGTGTGGTGTTGCCTTCCCTGAAGCCGCGCGACTCGAGCAGCTGCCGCAGGTCCTTGAGCATGGCCGGACTGCCGCAGATCATGGCGCGGTCGTGCGCGGCGTCCAGCGGCGGCAGATCGAGGTCGGAGAACAGCTTGCCCGACTCGATCAGGTCGGGGATGCGCCCGACGTTGCGAAAGTCCTCGCGCGTGACGGTGGGGTAGTAGCGCAGCTGGCTGGCGACCATGTCGCCCAGAAATTCGTGCCGCGGCAGGTGGTCGAGGATCACGTCGTGATAGGCCAGCTCGCCCGCCGTGCGCACGCCGTGCACCAGGATGATCTGCTCGAATTTTTCGTAGCTCTCGGGGTCGCGGATGATGCTCATGAAGGGCGCCAGGCCGGTGCCGGTGGAAAACAGGTACAGGCGCTTGCCCGGCAGCAGGTAGTCCACCACCAGGGTGCCGGTGGGCTTGCGCCCGACCACGATGGTGTCGCCCGGCTGGATGTGCTGCAGGCGCGAGGTGAGCGGGCCGTCCTCCACCTTGATGCTGAGGAACTCCAGGTGGTCCTCGTAGTTGGGCGATGCGATGCTGTAGGCGCGCAGCAGCGGCTTGGCGTCGATGCGCAGGCCGATCATGGTGAAGTGGCCGTTGGAAAAGCGCAGCGCCGCATCGCGCGTGGTGGTGAAGCTGAACAGGCGGTCGGTCCAGTGGCGGACCGTCAGCACACGCTCTTCGATGAAGGCACTCATGATGCGAGTCGGCGGCGGGTTCAGGCTGGCAGGCTGGAGCACTGGCAGCCGGTACAAGCAGCGGTCACGACATGGGTCATCAAGCTTCCTCGACTGGAAGTCGGGCAGTGCCGGCGTTCAGGGCGACGGTCACGTCCGACGCATTGATGCAGCGCGGGCTGCATCGGAATTCGGAGAAGACTACATGAAAATTTTGCCAACTCGTTCAGGGTTTACTCCATGTCGATTTAGTGGTTACTACATTAAATTGCGGGTTCGTTCGCGGCCGCGTCGGGCCGCAAGGGCCATTCGCGACATGACCGAACACACCCGAACCGATGGTTTGCCCGAGCTGGCCGAGCCGCAGGTGCTGGAGCGCGCGCGCCCACGCAACGAGCGCATGGCGGCCACCAAGGTCGAGTGCAATGCCTGCCCCATCCTGTGCCAGATCGCCGAAGGCCGCACCGGCGCGTGCGACCGCTATGCCAACCAGGGCGGCGTGCTGATCCGGGTCGACCCGGTGCTGCTGCTGCGCCGGACGGTGGACGAGCAGCGCGCGCCGCTGGTGCAGTTCAGCGGCCGGGTGGTGCAGGACACGGGCCAGCCCGCGCAGGACGTGGCGCAGGCGCCCGACTGGAACGGCGACCTGCTGCGCGCCGACGAGGTGTTCGTCACCGGCGTGGGCTCGTCCACCACCTACCCCGACTACAAGCCGGCGCCCTTCATCGTCGGCTCGCAGGTGCAGGGCGTCGACATGGTGACGGTGGTGACCGAGGGCATCTTCAGCTACTGCAGCCTCAAGGTGAAGATCGACACCGACCGCTACCTGGGCCCGGAGCAGGCCAACGTGCGCTGCAAGGGCGAGGTGGTGGGCCATGTGACCACGGCCGAATACGGCTCGCAGATGCTGTCGCTGGGTGGCGTGCACCACCTCACGGGTGGCACCAAGAAGGAAGGCCGCATCACCGCCGAGATGATGCAGGCGCTGGGCAACAAGCAGGCGGTGGAGTTCACCATCGACGGTGGCTCGCAGCTCGTGATCCAGGCCGGCCGCGCGCCCATCGTCAACGGTGTGGCCGAGCAGCGCATGCGCGTGGGCTGCGGCTCGGCGGCCATCGGCATCTTTGCGCGCCAGTTCTTTGGCCATGCGGATGAGGTGGTGGTGGTGGACGACCACATCACCGGCGTGCTGACCGAGCACCAGGCGGGCCGTTGCCTGGACATGAAGCCCTCGGGCATCCAGATGCGCGGGCGCAAGTCCACACCGGGCCGCTATTTTCAGGTGGCCAATCCGGGCACCGGCTGGGGCGGCACCGACATTGCCGACCCGCTGTCCATCATCGAGGGCTGGGACGAATCCGTCGCCTGGCCGGGGCTGCGCCTGTTGATGACCTCCACCACCGGGGAGCATGCGTCCTGGTATGTGCTGGACGCACAACTCCATCCGGTCGAGGCCGAGATGCCCGCCGAAGTGCGCCGCATCGTGGACCGCATCGGCGAAAACTGCGAGCCCTCGCTCGCCTCCGTGCTGTTCCTCGGCGGTGCAGGCGGCAGCCTGCGCGCAGGCGTCACCGAGAACCCGGTGCTGCTCACCCGCTCCATCAAGAACGCCCTGGTCAACGTGACCTGTGGCGGTGCCCCGGCCTATGTCTGGCCGGGCGGCGGTATCACCGTGATGGCCGACGTGCTGCGCATGCCCGACAACAGCTTTGGCACCGTGCCCACGCCCGCCATCGTGGCGCCCATCGAGTTCAGCATGCGCCGTGCGGACTACGAAGCGCTGGGTGGGCACACCGAGCAGATCCGCAGCCTGCGCGAAGTGCTGGAGCGCGGCGCGTGGCACAACGACGGTGCACCGCAGGCGCGCGTGTGGCAAACCTTGCCCGCGACCAACCCGTGGCCGCTGGGTCGTCCTCCCCTGCTGGGCTGATTGAGCCGCGCTGTGAACGCTTGCCGCAAGCTCCTGTCTGACGGCCGCTGGCATTTCCAGCATGGCCCGATGGACCTCATCCTCCAGGCCGAAGGGGCGCGTGACGCCGTGGCCCAGGCGCACGAGCGCGCGTGGCAGCGTTTTGAAGGGCTGCTGCAGGAGCTGGTGAATGAACTCCCCGGCCTGCGGGCGCCGGTGGGTGCGCACTGCGCGTTGCAGGGCGTGGTGGCGCGCCGCATGTGGGCCGCCTGCAACCCTTATCGCGCAGGTTTCATCACATCGATGGCGGCGGTGGCGGGCGCGGTGGCGCAGGAGATTCTGGCTTGCTACGAGCAGCCGGGCATAGACCGCGCCTGGGTCAACAACGGCGGCGACATTGCGCTGCACCTGGCGCTGGGCCAGTCGGTCACGGTGGGGGTGTACGCTGACATTGCTGCACTGAATGCTGCACAGTTGCGCAACGGCCTGGTACTGGATGGACAGATCCGCATCGACAGCGCCATGCCGGTGCGCGGTGTGGCCACCAGCGGCTGGCGCGGGCGCAGCCAGTCGCTGGGCGTTGCCGACAGCGTGACGGTGCTGGCGCGCACGGCGGCGCAGGCCGATGCGGCAGCAACCATCGTGGCCAACGCGGTGAATGTGGCCGATGCGCGGATTGTCCGCAGGCCAGCGTGGCAGGTGCGGGACGACAGTGACCTGGGTGCCATTCCTGTCACCGTTGATGTTCCTGCTTTGCCTGAAGAGTCGGTGCGCCGGGCCTTGCACCACGGGCTGCAAAAAGCGCAAGAATTGCAGTCCAGCGGCCTGCTGTGGTTTGCCCTGCTGGCCTGTCAGGGGCAGTTTGTGGCGACCTCGGCGCCCCAAGCCCTGACGGGAGCCGCGTGGCCGCGGGGTGCAGTGATGGAATCGGAAGTTGGTTCAGTATTTGCTTAACGAATTGCACAGGTCTACAGAATGATCCAGATACGACGCGTTTTTACCCATCTTGAGGAAATCCGGCACGAATTCGGGCCGGTGGCCGATGTGCCGCTGCTGCGTGGTGCCATCGGCGCGGTGCTGACCAACCCGTTTGCGGGCCGGTACGAACCCGACATCCTCCCCATGATGGACGCGCTGCAGGATGTGGGGCTGGATATGGCCCAGCGCCTCCTGAAGGCCATGGGCGTGCCCGCCGAGCGCATCGAGACCTATGGCAAGGGTGCCATCGTGGGCGCGGCGGGTGAGCTGGAGCACGGCGCGCTGTGGCATGTGCCCGGCGGCTACGCCATGCGTGAGCTGCTGGGCTGGAAGGGCGACCGCAACGCCTACGCCAAGGGCCAGGCCGAGGAGAAGACGGGGCAGCCCGCCAACGCGCTGTCCATCGTGCCCTCCACCAAGAAAGTGGGCGGCCCCGGCGCGGCGCTGGATGTGCCGCTGACCCATATCAACGCCAGCTACGTGCGCAGCCATTTCGACGCGATCGAAGTGCGTGTTCCGGGCGCGCCCTCTGCCGATGAGATCGTGTTCATACTCGCCATGACCACGGGCCCGCGCATCCACGCTCGCGTCGGTGGGCTCAAGGCGGCAGACATCAGCCAGTGGAACGGCCTGCGCTGAGCCGCACGCCAGCCCGCACACCCTCGAACAAGACAAGATCCCAAGGAGCCAAAAAATGCCAGCCAAGATTCGAAAGATCATCGTCCAGACCGACGAAGTCCGCGTGGAAATGGGGCGTGACGTTCAACCCCCGGTGCGCAAGGCGCTGGCCATGGCCGTGATCGAGAACCCCTGCGCAGGCCGCTATGTGGAGAACCTCGACGAACTCATCGCCATCGGCGAAGAGCTGGGCGGCCTTCTGGGCGCCCGCTGCGTGCAGGCCCTGGGCATTGAACCCGGCCAGGCCCAGAGCTACGGCAAGGCCGCCATCGTGGGCGAGGCGGGCGAGCTGGAGCACGCCGCCGCCATCCTGCACCCCAAGCTGGGCGCACCCCTGCGTGTGGCGGTCGAGAAGGGCGCCGCTCTGGTGCCATCCAGCAAGAAAATGGGTGGCCTGGGCACGGCCATCGACGTTCCCCTGGGCCACAAGGACGCCGCCTACGTGCGCAGCCATTTCGACGCCATGGAAGCCCGGGTGGCCGATGCCCCACGGGCCAATGAAATCGTGGTGGCCGTTGTCGTGACGGACAGCGGGCGGCCGTTGCCACGTGTCGGCGGCCTCACGGCCTCTGAAATCAAGGGTGTTGACGGCCTGCGCTGAGCCCGGGGCGCACACAACACACACCTGTCCTGTCTTACCCCCCGTTCGATCTCTCTCCAACCATCCTTCAGGAGTCTCCCCATGACGATGCGACGAAACCTCATGCGTGCCACGGCTGCGGCTGCATTGGCCCTTACCCTGGCCCCTGTGTTTGCCCAGGGCGTGATCAAGATTGGCGAGGTCAACAGCTACAAGGCACAACCTGCTTTCCTTGAGCCCTACAAGAAGGGCATGGAGCTGGCGGTCGATGAGATCAACGCTGCGGGCGGCGTCAATGGCAAGAAGATCGAACTGATCACGCGCGACGACAATGCCAACCCTGGCGACGCCGTTCGCGTGGCTGAAGAGCTGGTGTCGCGCGAGAAGGTCGACGTGCTGGCGGGCACCTTCCTGTCGAACACCGGCCTGGCGGTGGCCGACTTCGCCAAGCAGAAGAAGTTTTTCTTCCTGGCTGGCGAACCGCTGACCGACAAGATGACCTGGCAAGGTGGCAACCAATACACCTTCCGCCTGCGCCCCGGCACCTACATGCAGGCCGCCATGCTGGTGCCTGAGGCCGCCAAGATGAAGAAAAAGCGCTGGGCCGTGGTCTATCCCAACTACGAATACGGACAGTCTGCCGTGGCGGCGTTCAAGCAACTGCTCAAGGCCGCCCAGCCCGACGTGGAGTTTGTGGCCGAACAAGCCACGCCGCTGGGCCGGGTGGATGCCGGCAGCGTGGTGCAAGCGCTGTCCGATGCCAAGCCCGACGCCGTCTTCAACGTGCTGTTTGGTGCGGACCTGTCGAAGTTCGTGCGCGAAGGCAACACGCGCGGCCTCTTCAAGGGCATCGAGGTGGTCAGCGTGTTGACGGGCGAGCCCGAATACATGGACCCCCTGAAAGACGAGGCCCCCAACGGCTGGCTAGTGACCGGCTATCCCTGGTATGGCATCAACACCCCCGCACACAAGGCGTTCGAGCAGGCCTACCAGGCCAAGTTCAAGGACTACCCGCGCCTGGGCTCGGTGGTGGGCTACAGCATGATCAAGTCGGCTGCGGCTGGCATTGCGAAGGCCAAGAGCACCGACATCGACAAGCTGGTCGTAGCCTTCAAGGGTCTGCAGGTGGACACCCCATTCGGCAAGATCACCTACCGTCCTGAAGACCACCAGGCCACCATGGGCGCGTTTGTCGGTCGCACCAAGAACGAAGGCGGCAAGGGCGTGATGGTCGACTATGTCTACCTGGATGGCGCCGATGCCAAGTACCAGCCGTCCGCTGCCGACGTGAAGAAGTCGCGAAGTGCTGATTGATTCCCTCTGAGGTCTGAGGCGCCTGCCGCGCCTCGGTCCCGGCAGACGCAACCAGCAGTCCGGCACCGTCCGGTTGTGCGGGTGCTGGCTGGTGTTGGCTGGAGCACGGCCGGCTTCTTTCATGGCCTTCGCGCTGGCAACAATGGTGTGAACAGGCCCTACAGGGTGTATCGAACATGAGTTTTTCGGGTTTCATCGTCCAGCTCATCAACGGGCTGGCGAGCGCGTCGTCGCTGTTCCTCGTGGCGGCGGGTCTGTCGCTGATCTTTGGCGTGACCCGCATCGTGAACTTTGCCCATGGCTCGTTCTTCATGGTGGGCATCTACGTCGCTTACTCGCTGGTCGAGCGCCTGAGCGGTGCCCTGGGCTTCTGGGTGGCCTTGCCGCTGGCCGCGCTGATCGTTGGCGTGCTCGGGGCACTGATCGAGGTGGTGCTGCTGCGCCGCATCTACAAGGCGCCCGAGCTGTTCCAGCTGCTGGCCACGTTTGCCCTGGTGCTGGTCATCAAGGACGCGGTGCTGTGGCTCTGGGGGCCAGACGAACTGCTGGGCCCACGCGCGCCGGGCCTTTCGGGCTCCGTCAGCCTGCTGGGGCGGCAGTTTCCCAGCTACGACCTGTTCCTCATCGTGGTCGGTCCGCTGGTGCTGGGCGCAGTCTGGCTGCTGCTCACGCGTACCCGGTTTGGCACGCTGGTGCGCGCCGCGACACAAGACCGCGAGATGGTGAGCGCCCTGGGCGTCAACCAGGCCTGGTTGTTCACGGCCGTGTTTGCGCTGGGCGCGATGCTGGCGGGGCTCGGTGGCGCACTGCAGCTGCCGCGCGAGCCCGCCACGCTGGAGATGGACCTGCACACCATCGGTGCCGCCTTTGTGGTGGTGGTGGTGGGGGGTATGGGTTCCATCCCGGGCGCGTACGCAGCGGCCCTGCTGATCTCCGAGATCAAGGCCATCTGCATCTGGCTGGGTGTGGTCGACGTGTTTGGCCTGAGTGTTTCGTTTTCCAAGCTGACGCTGGTGGTGGATTTTCTGGTGATGGCGGTGGTGCTGGTCTGGCGCCCGTGGGGCTTGTTCGGCCGGCCGCAGGCACCCAGCCGCTACGTGGGCATGCAGGAGGAGCCGCTGCGTCGCCCGGGCAAGGCTTACCTGGTGGCGGCCGCCGTGCTGGGCCTGCTGCTGGCAGCAGCACCGGTGCTGACCGCGCAGTCGCCGTACACCACGGTGCTGCTGATCGACCTGCTGATCGCAGCATTGTTTGCGGCCAGCCTTCACTTCATCATGGGCCCTGCCGGCATGCATTCCTTCGGCCATGCCGCCTACTTCGGGCTGGGCGCCTATGGTGCGGCCCTGCTGGTGCGCTCGCTCGGGCTGCCCATGGAGCTCGCACTGGTGGTGGCGCCGCTGGTGGCCGCCGCCGGGGCGTTTGTCTACGGCTGGTTTGCGGTGCGGCTGTCGGGTGTGTACCTCGCCATGCTGACCTTGGCCTTTGCCCAGATCACCTGGGCCATCACCTACCAGTGGGACAGTTTCACGGGGGGCAGCAACGGCCTCACAGGCGTGTGGCCTGCGGCCTGGCTGGCAGACAAGCGCATGTATTACTGGCTCACGCTGGTACTGGTAGCGGCAGGGGTGTGGTGGCTGCGCCGCGTCTTGTTCTCGCCGTTTGGCTATGCGCTGCGCGCGGGGCGCGACTCTGTGCTGCGGGCCGATGCCATCGGCATCGACGTCAAGCGCATGCAGTGGGCCGCATTTGTGGTGGCGGGGACGGCGGCAGGGCTGGCTGGGGCGCTGTATGCGTTCTCCAAGGGCAGCATTTCGCCAGAGTCGCTGTCCGTGGGCAAATCGGTGGATGGGTTGGTGATGGTGCTGCTGGGCGGCATCCAGACGCTGGCGGGCCCCGTGGTGGGCGCGGTCACCTTTACCTGGCTGCACGACACCGTGGCACGCAACACCGACTACTGGCGCGCCATGCTGGGCGCCATCATCCTCATCCTGGTGCTGCTGTTTCCGCAGGGCATCGCGGGCACCATCAAGCAGATTTTTGACAACATGCGCAACGCCAAGAACACCAAGGAGGGCACGGCATGAGCCTCCTCAAAGTCACCGGTCTGGGCAAATCGTTTGGCGGCGTCAAGGCGGTGGATGGCATCCACTTCGAACTCGCTGCGGGTGAGCTGCTGGCACTCATCGGCCCCAACGGCGCGGGCAAGTCCACCACCTTCAACATGGTCAACGGCCAACTGCCCGCCGATGCAGGCTCCATCCAGCTCAATGGCCAGGAGCTGGTGGGCCGCAAGCCGCGCGACATCTGGCGCATGGGCGTGGGCCGCACCTTCCAGATCGCCGAAACCTTTGCATCGCTGACGGTGGTGGAGAACGTGCAGATGGCACTGATCTCCAACGACGGTTTGCTCTTCTCCCTGTGGCGCAGGGCTGCCGACCACAAACGCGACGAAGCCCTGGCGCTGCTCGACCAGGTGGGCATGAAGTCGCAAGCCGACCGGCCCTGCAGCGTGCTGGCCTATGGGGACGTCAAGCGTGTGGAGCTGGCGATTGCCATGGCCAACTCGCCCAAGCTGCTGCTCATGGACGAGCCCACCGCCGGCATGGCGCCCAAGGAGCGCAACGAACTCATGGCGCTGACCAAGCAGCTGGTGATCGACCGCCATATGGCCGTGCTCTTCACCGAGCACAGCATGGACGTGGTGTTTGCCTATGCCGACCGCATGATCGTGCTGGCGCGCGGGCGTCTGATTGCCGAGGGCAAGCCGCTGGAGCTGCGCGACCACCCCAAGGTGCAGGAGGTGTACTTCGGCACTGGTAAGACCTTCGAGAAGAAAGCGGCAGCCGCTGCTGTAGAGGCCGCATGACCATGACGACCCACAACCCCAAAGAACTGCTGCTCCAGGCCAAGGGCCTGCAGGCCTGGTACGGCGCAGCGCAAATCCTTTACGACGTGGACTTGGACGTGCGCCGTGGCGAAGTCGTGGCGCTGATGGGCCGCAACGGCGCAGGCAAGTCCACCACGCTCAAGACGTTGATGGGCATGCTGGCCAAGCGCAAGGGCAGCATCCAGTTCATGGGCCGCGACATCTCCAAAACCGACCCGCACGACGCCGCGCGCCTGGGCTTGGGCTTTGTGCCCGAAGACCGCCGCGTGTTCACCGACCTCACGGTGATGGAGAACCTGGAAGTGGGCCGCCAGCCCGCCCGCACTTGGCCCGACGGCACGGCTGCCCCGGTGTGGACGCCCGAGCGCCTGTTCAAGCTCTTCCCCAACCTGGGCGAGATGCCACAGCGCCCCGGCGGCCGCATGAGTGGCGGTGAGCAGCAGATGCTCACGGTGGCCCGCACGCTCATGGGCAATCCGTATCTGGTGCTGCTGGACGAGCCCTCCGAAGGCGTGGCCCCTGTCATCGTGGAGCAGATGGCGCACATGATTCTGGAGCTGAAGGAGCAGGGCGTCAGCATTCTGCTGTCCGAGCAGAACATGCACTTTGCCGAACTGGTGTCCGACCGCGCCTATGTGCTCGAAAAGGGCCAGATCCGCTACCAGGCCAGCATGGAAGAGCTGGCCGCCAACGACGAGGTGCGGCGCGCCTACCTCAGCGTGTGAAGCAGAAGTTCCCCGGCCCTGGCCCTACCGGGCCATGGCCGATGTGTCAGTGCGTTCCCAACCGGAGTGTTCACCATGCAAACTGCGCAACGTCGTCGCTTTCTTCTTCAATCGGCCGCGCTTACCGTGGCCGGAGCCAGCTTCCCCGCCAGCTGGGCGGCAGGCAAGATCAAACCCGGTGAGCGAGCGGCGCTCATCGTGGTCGATGTGCAGAACTGTTTTATCCCCGGCGGCACGCTGCCCGTGGCCAAGGGGGATGAGGTGGTGCCCGTCATCAACCGCATTGCCACAGCGTTTGAAAACGTGGTGGTCACCCAGGACTGGCATACCCAGGGTCACGCCTCGTTCGCCAGCACCCATGCAGGTAAGAAGCCGTTTGAAACCACCCAACTCAGTTACGGCCAGCAGGTGCTGTGGCCCGATCATTGCGTGCAGGGCACCGACGATGCCGCCCTGCACAAGGACCTCCAGGTGCCCAAGGCCCAGGTGATCCTACGCAAGGGCTTTCACCAGCATGTGGACAGCTACTCGGCCTTTGAAGAGGCCGACCGCAAGACCTCCACCGGCCTGGCGGGTTACCTCAAGCAGCGTGGCATCAAGACCGTGTTTGTCACCGGCCTGGCCACCGACTTCTGCGTGGCCTGGACGGCGCTCGACGCCAAACGCCTGGGCTTTGAAACCTATGTGGTCGAGGACGCCACCCGCGCCATCGACCTCAACGGATCGCTCGATGCGGCCTGGAAAAACATGAAGGCCAAAGGCGTCAAACGCATCCAGTCCAGCGATATCGAAGTCGCCTGATGGCGCACCGCCTCGGTGCTTCGGCGCCGGGGTTTGACGGATTCACAACACCCCGCAGAAATGGTTGCGCAGCCGCTCCGCTTGCAGGGAAACTTGCGCACTTGATGTAAGGAGCGTTTCATGAAATGTCGTGGGATGGAGGAGGGGGGCATCGACCGCCGTGTGATGCTGACAACCCTGGCTGCCGCTGCTCTGGGGGCTGCAGGCCCGGCAGCCGCCGAGACCGGGGTGACAGACACCCGCATCAAGGTGGGGCAGTCGGCCGTGTTCACCGGCCCGGCCAAGGATTTCGGGGTGGACTACAAGGCCGGCATTGCGCTGGCGTTCGACAAGGTGAACAAGACCGGCGGGGTGAACGGGCGCACGCTGGAGCTGGTGTCGCACGACGACGCCTACGAGCCTAAGAAGACGGCCGAAAACACCGCCAAGCTCATTGACGAAGACAAGGTGTTTGCCCTGATCGGCTACGTGGCCACCGGGAACCTCATCGCCGCCATGCCCCTGGCGGAGAAGGCGGGTGTGCCCATGTTCGCGCCGCTGGTGGGCACCACGTCGTTCCGCACCACGCACAACCGCTACCTGTTCCACGTGCGTGCCAGCTACGAGACCGAGCTGCGCAAGATCGTTGGCCACCTCGCCACGCTGGGCATCAACAACATTGCTGTCATCTACCAGAACAGCGCGTTCGGCAAATCCAACCTCGACACCTGCCTGCAGATCGCCCAGGGCCTGAAGGTGAAGGTGGTCGATTCCGTGCCCATGGAGATCGCCGCCACCGACGCCAAACCCCAGGTCGCGCAGCTCACCAAGGCCCAGCCTGGTGCGGTGGTGATGATCATGGCGGGCAAGATGGTGGAGGTGTTCCTGCGCGACTACCGGGCCGCAGGCGCAGCCTCGCCGCTGTACACCATCTCGGTGGGCATCACCGACGCACCGGGCTCTGCGCAGCGCCTGAACGGCGGTATCGAAGGCCTGGTCACGGCCAGCATCGTGCCCTCGCCGCAGGCCAGCCGCATGGGTATCGTGGCCGACTACCGCAAGGACCGCGCGGACGCGGGCGAGAAGATCGACAGCTACACCATGCTGGAGGGCTACATCGCCGCCCGCGTGTTTGTGGAAGGCGTCAAACGCGCAGGCAAAGCGCTCACGCGCGAAGGTTTCATCAAGGCCATGGAAGACATGGGCACCACCAAGATCGGCGACTTTCCGCTGGTCTACGGCCCGGGCAACCACAATGGCTCCAACTTTGTGGACCTGGAGATGTACACACGCAGCGGGTCGCTGCGACGCTGACTGAGAACAACCCACCGAGACATGCACGCGCCCGCTTCAATATCCCCGGTTGTCGTCAATGGCCAGCCGTGTGCCCTGCCACAGAGCACCTTGGCCAGCGCCACGCTGCTGCACGTGCTGCGCAACGATTTGGCCCTCAACGGCCCCAAATACGGCTGTGGCCTGGGGCAGTGTGGGGCGTGCACGGTGCTGGTGGATGGCATTGCCGCGCGGGCCTGCGTGATCCCGGCGCAGGGCGTGGCAGGCCGTGAGGTGACGACGCTGGAGGGGCTGCCCGGGCGTTGCAGCGTTACCGAGGGACTTCACCCGGTGCAGCAAGCCTTTGTGGATGAGCAGGCCGCGCAATGCGGCTATTGCCTCAACGGCATGGTGATGATGGCCGTAGCCTTGCTGGAGCGCAACCCTGACCCCGACGAAGCAGCCGTACGCCGCGAGCTGTCGGGCAACCTGTGCCGCTGCGGCACGCATGTCGAAATCATCCGCGCCGTGCTGCGCGCGGCAGTGCTGATGCGCGAGGCCCAGGCATGAACACGCCTCCATCCCTGCGCGCCCACAGCCCGCTCACCCGCGCCGACTTCCATGCCGCCCAGGGCGTGCTGCTGGTGGTGCGCAACCCGCCGCCCGCGCCACCGCCCGTCAAGGGCCAGCCCGCCCTGGTGGCGGGCAACCCGGCCGAGGGCGTGGAGATCTTGATTGCCGTGTGGGACGACGGCAGCGTGACCGCTCTCAACGGCCATGTGGACCTGGGCACCGGCATCCGCACTGCCCTCGCGCAGATCGTGGCCGAAGAACTCGACGTGTCGCTGGCGCAGGTGAACATGGTGCTGGGCGACACCACACGCGCGCCCAACCAGGGCGCCACCATCGCGAGTGCATCCATCCAGATCCACGCCAAGCCCCTGCGCACCGCCGCCGCGCAGGCGCGCCTCTGGCTGGTGGCGCAGGCCGCAGAGCGGCTGAGCGTGCCGGTGGATCAATTGCAGGTGCGTGCCGGTGTGGTGCAGGTCACGGCAGACCCGTCGCGCCAGGTGGCCTACGGCACGCTGCTGGCAGGCGCACACACCACGCTGGAGTTGATGGACGCCACACCCACCAAGGCCGCCGCCGATTACACCGTGGTCGGCCAGTCCGTGCCACGCGTGGACATCCCCGCCAAGGTCAGTGGCGAGCTGGTGTTTGTGCACGACATGCGTGTGCCCGGCATGCTGCACGGCCGCGTGGTGCGCCCGCCGTATGCGGGGGCCGACCATGGCGACTTCATCGGCAACACGCTCGAATCGGTGGACCAGCAGTCCATCGCACACGTCCCCGGCATCCGCGCCGTGGTGGTGATCCGCGACTTTGTGGGAATCGTCGCCGAGCGCGAGGAACAGGCCGAGCAAGCGCTGCGCGACCTGAAGGTGCGCTGGAAGGACTGGCCCGGCTTTCCGCGCCAGGACAGCCCCGAGGCCATTACCCAGGCCATCCGCGCCAACCCCGCCACGCAGCGCCGCCTGGTGGACGAGGGCGATGTGGAGGGCGCCCTGGCCGCGCTGTCTGCCGACGGCCAGCCCATGCCGCGCACCTACGTGTGGCCGTACCAGATGCACGGCTCCATCGGCCCATCGTGCGCGGTGGCCGAATGGCGAAGTGATGACAGCACGGGCCGCCCGCGCATGACCGTGTGGGCTGGCACGCAAAACCCCCATGTGCTGCGCGCCGACCTGGCCCGCCTGATGGGGCTGCCCGATGTGGACATCGACCTCATCCGCATGGAGGCCGCAGGCTGCTATGGCCGCAACGGCGCCGATGACGTGGCGGCCGATGCGGCACTGCTCTCGCGCGCTGTGGGTGCCCCGGTGCGCGTGCAGCTCACGCGCGAGCAGGAGCATTTGTGGGAGCCCAAGGGCACGGCCCAGCTCATGCAGGTGCGCGGCGGGCTCAAGGCCGATGGCACCGTGGCTGCGTATGACTTTGAAACGTCCTACCCCTCCAACGGCGCGCCCACGCTGGCCCTGCTGCTCACCCGCACCATCGAGCCCGTGGCCCAGGCCTACGAGATGGGCGACCGCACGGCGCGCCCGCCCTACCAGTACGACAACCTGCGCGTGGCCGTCAACGACATGCCGCCCATCGTGCGTGCATCGTGGCTGCGCGGCGTGTCGGCCCTGCCCAACTCGTTTGCGCACGAGTCGTATGTGGACGAACTGGCGACGGCGGCGGGTGTGGACCCGGTCGCTTTCCGCCTGCAGCTGCTGAACGACCCGCGCGCCGCCGAGCTGGTGCAGGCCACCGCCGAAAAAGCGGGCTGGATTCGCCGCACCGGCGCGCAGCAGCGTGCGCTGGATGGAGACTGGGTGCAGGGCCAGGGTTTTGCCTACGCCCGCTACATCCACAGCAAGTGGCCCGGCTTTGGCGCCGCCTGGGCGGCCTGGGTGGCCGATGTAGAGGTCAACAAAAAGACCGGCGAAGTGCACGTGCGCCGCGTGGTCGTGGGGCACGACGCGGGCCTGATGGTGAACCCCGCCGGTGTGGAGCAGCAGGTGCACGGCAACGTGCTGCAGACCACCAGCCGCGCGCTCAAAGAGCAAGTGACCTTCGAGCCCGTCAAGCAGGCCGTGGACAACCGCGAATGGGGCAGCTACCCCATCCTGAGCTTTCGCGAGGTGCCGGTCATCGAGGTTATGCACATGCCCCGGCAGGACGAGGCGCCGCTGGGCTCCGGCGAGTCGTCGTCCGTGCCGGGTACAGCCGCCATCGCCAACGCGATTTTTGATGCGACCGGCGTGCGCTTCCGTGCGCCGCCGTTCACGCCCGAGGTGGTGCGCGCCGGGCTCAACCCCTTGCCCGGCGGCGCAGGCGAGGCGGCTGCAGGCAGCACCCCACCCACCGAGCCCGCCGAGGTCTTGCCCACGCTGGAGCTGCCATCCCCCAGTTTGTCCACCGTGCCCGCAAGCGCCACATGGCCCGCAAAACGCAGCCCCTGGGCCCGCGCCTTGGCTCTGGTCGCTGGTGGCATCGCTATGGGCGCGGCGCTGCTGGGCTGGCGCCCCTCCATCGCGCCCGTGGTGCAGACGGCGGGTGCCTCGGTCTACAACGCCGCCACCATCGAGCGCGGCCGCCTGTTGGCCGCTGCCGGCGACTGCGCGGTGTGCCACACCGCACCGGGCGGCACGCCCAACACGGGCGGCCGCGCCATGGAAACGCCATTCGGCAAGGTCTACACCACCAACCTCACGCCTGATGCAGAAACGGGCATCGGCCAGTGGTCCTTCAGCGCCTTCCAGCGCGCCATGCGCGAAGGCATCTCGCGGGATGGCAAGCACCTGTACCCCGCGTTCCCCTACACCTCCTTCGCCAAGATGAGCGACGACGACCTCACGGCGCTGTACGCCTACCTGATGGCGCAGCCCGCCGTGCGGGCCGAGGTGCCGAAGACCGAGTTGACCTTCCCCTTCAGCGTGCGCCCCCTCATGGCGGGCTGGAACGCGCTGTTTCACGACGCCACGCCGTTCAAGCCCGACCCGACCCGACCGCCCGAATGGAATCGGGGCGCCTACCTGGTGCAGGGCGTGGGCCACTGCGGCGCCTGCCACACGCCGCGCAATGCGCTGGGGGCCGAGCTGGGCGGGGCTGCGTTCCTCTCGGGCACCATGGTGGATGGCTGGGAGGCGCCTGCGCTCACCGGCCTGTCGAAGGCGCCCGTGCCCTGGACGGCCGATGCTTTGTATGGCTACCTGCGCCACGGCCACAGCCCGCAGCACGGCAGCGCCTCCGGCCCCATGGCGCCCGTGGTGCGCGAACTGGCCCACTTGCCTGACGACGACATCCGCGCCATGGCGGGCTACCTGGCCTCGTTCACCGCTGCGGAAGCCGCTACCCAGCCCGCCACACAGCCTGTGTCAGACCCGCAGCAGCGCGCGCAAACCGCCGTGGCCCAGGCCGCCGCGCTGGCCCCGCAACCCGGCCAGGCCCAGCGCCTGTTCGACGGTGCCTGCGCCGCCTGCCACCACGACGGCGATGGCCCCAAGCTGCTGGGCGTGAACGTGCCCCTGGCGCTCAACAGCAACCTGCACAGCGACCGGCCCGACAACCTGCTGCAGGTCATCGTGCACGGCATCCGCGAGCCCGCCGCGCGGGACATTGGCTTCATGCCCGGCTTTGGCCACGCGCTCAGCGACGCGCAGATCACCGAGCTGGCGGGCTACATGCGCCAGCGCTACGCCCCCGGCCGCCCGGCATGGCGCGATGTGCCCGAGGCGCTGGCCCGCGTGCGGGCGGGGCCTGCACATCCGTAGCCTGGCGATCTCGCAGACCCCTCTGGGCGATCGTCAACACGGTTTTGGAGCCTTTTGGTGCTGAGGCGCTAGTGGAATATGCGCAAGCTGCTATCAAAAATAGAGCGACCGCAGGTGCGGTGTTCGGCCCGACAATCGGGCTGCACCACCGCTCAGACACCATGAAACCTGCCGCTCCCTTGCCATCGCACAGCGCCTTGCGCACCCCGCACCGGCGCGTGCAGCGCATCGGCGGGGCCGCAACGCTGGCCCTGTGTTGCCTGGCCCTCACGGCCTGCGGGCCGGAGGTGCAAGGGTCGCCCAAGCCGCCCCCGGCGTTTGGCCCCGTGCAGAGCAGCTGGTTCGGCTGCCCGTCCCTGCAAGGGGTGTACGCCTGGCCGCCGGTGGAGCCCGGTGGCGTGCGGGGCAGCCTGCCGTTTTTTACCGGCTCGCCGGAGATGCAGGTCTGGGTGCAGCAGCAGCGCGGCGAAACCACGCTGCGCACGCGCACCGTCAACCGCGCGCGCAACGTGCGCACCTCGTTGACTCGGCAGTGGAGCCTGGTCACCTACAGCGGCGCGCAGGCCCGCTGTAGCTCCGGCATGCTCGACCTGGCTCCGCAGACCGCGCCCTCCGGCAACGAGCCCGGGACCTCTGGCAAGCTGCAGGGGTTCCGGCTGGCGCTGCTCAAAGACGGCGGCCTGGCTGTGGGCAAGCGCACCCTCACTACCGGCAACAAGGGCTCGTACTTCTCGTGGGGCGGGCAGTCCTACGGCAGCTACGACGCGCCCGATGTGGAGACCTGGACCTGGCTCAAGCTGGCCCGCACCGCTGCGGGGGACAGCGAGCCGCCGGTCATCGACGCCTACGTGCCCGGGGCCACCGCGCCCTAGGGACCCTCTGCACGAACCAGCGCGCCGTGTGCATCAGCGGGCTCGGGCGGTCTGCCGCGTTGCAAATACTCGCAATAGCTACGGCTATTGCTGCGTTTTGCGCCTTGCAGCCCCTCCCGATCCGCTGCGCTCACTTGGCCTGCGAGATTCGTGCAGAGGGTCCTAGGCTTTTTGGCTGCAGAGCGGCGCGCGAAAAAGGCCGCGAACTTCCCCGTTTATCGCGCCACCGCCTGCGCCGCCTCCTCGGCACAGTGGCATCGGGGCTTGGTCCATGGTGGGGCAGGCCCGGGCGCCCGCCTCTTTGTGTCGTGGCAGGCGCCCATGTCATCGGCCCGCCACGCGGCGGCCGCCCACTGTTGCCGTTCAAGGAGAAGACCATGCCCGCTAGCGAAATTGAAATCCACGCGATCGTGCTGCGACTGCTGCGTGAAGGCTATACCGCACTGACCGCCGCCCAACGCCGGGTGGTGGACACGCTGATGGCGGTGTGCTGACGCCCGTCTGCGGGCTGTTCAGAGGCGCCACGGTGCTGTTCACGACCCGTTTGAAGCCTTTGGGGCCAGATGCACTAGTGCAGATTGCCTGAGGTGCTATTAAAATGTAGTGATTGCAGCTCTGCCTGCATCGCCTGCGCAATCAGGCGCATGTCGTGGTCGCTGATGGCAAACAGCCCAAAGCGGAATTTGCTGCCCCAGCGCTGGCGGTCGTCCACAAACTCGAAATCGTCCAGCAGCGGCGCAATTGCTGCCTCACGTGCAGGCACATAGGCCACGTCCCGCCGCGACGGCACAAACCCGCCACCCATATCAAACGCGTACGGTGCGCCCGGCAACACGATGCCGATGGAGACAAACGCCTGCAGCCGGTCCTTGCCGCCCATGGTGACGGTGGGCGCGTAGTACGCCACCCGGTCGCCGGGGCGTATGCGCTGCAGCGGCGCCACCTTGCCACGGCACACCTGCATATAGCCCGCGCCCGGCGTTGCGCAGCCCCGGCGGGCGTGCTGGGCGCTGGCCACAGCGATCCAGTTGCGGCGCGGGGTGGCAGCAGGGGGCGCTGCTGACAGGGGCATGTCGCTGCGCGCAGGCTCGGCATCCGGCCAAAGGGGGTGTTGCAGCAGGGCGTCGGTCATGAGAAAAGCTCCTGGTCAAAGAAGCCTTGATGGTGCTGGCCTCCTGCTGACACCGCAGTGTCAGTACCTTTGCAGCATCCCTGTGCGTAACGCAGCGCCTCAGACCAGCTGCCCCCACTGCCACAGCGCAAACCCGCCCAGCAGCAAGGCCGACGCACGGTTGATGCGCTGGCGCCAGGCGGGCGTAAAGCGCTGCCGCTGGTAGGCAATCGCGCTGGTCAGCAGCAGCCACCAGGCGGCAGAGCCCACCAGCACGCCCGCCACCATCCACAGCGGCGACGGCAGGCTGGGCCGGCCGCCGCCCAGCGAGCCAAACACCGCAATGAACGACACGATGGTGGCCGGGTTGGCCAGCGTCAGCGCAAACGTGCCGGCTGCCAGGCCCAGCAGGCCCCGCGCATCGCGCGCCGGGGCTGCGGTGTGGGCCACGGGCGCGTGCCAGGTGCGCCACGCCAGCACCAGCAGCAGTGCGCCGCCGCCCAGTGCCAGCGGCGTCTTGGCCTGCGTCAGCCCATCGATGAGCCAGCGCACGCTGAAAGCGCCCACGGCGCCATACACCGCATCGGCCGCAGCGGCGCCCAGGCCCGTGGCCAGCCCGGCCGCCAGGCCCCGCTCCAGGGTGCGTTGCATGGTCAGCAAGCCAATGGGGCCCACAGGGGCCGCGATGAGCACGCCGATGACGGCGGCTTGCAGAAACACGGTGATTGAAGTGAAGTCCATGCACCGATGCTAGGGCGGCGTCTGGCGGTGGAGAATGCAGAAAATTCGGCGAATCCGTTATTGGGTTTCGCTTTTTTCTGTGCCAACCGATAAAGGCTTGTATGGATATCGATGACAAAGCCTGGCGCCTGATCAGCGCGCTGCAGGCCGATGGCCGCGCCTCGCTCAAGGAACTGGCCGAGGCTGTGGGCCTGTCGGTGCCCGCCACGCTCGAGCGCCTGCGCCGCCTGCAAGAGGCGGGCGTGGTGCGCGGCGTGCATGCCGATATCGACCCCGCCAAGGTCGGCTACGGCGTGCGCGCCGTGGTGGGCATCAATGTGCCGCAGCCCGGCAAGAAGGCGCTGATCGACAAGCTGCGCCAGTCGCCCCAGGTGCTCGAATGCCACCACGTCAGCGGCAACGACTCGTATGTGATGCAGGTCGTGGCGCGCGACCTGCCCGACCTGGAGCGCTTTCTGGGCGACATCAACGGCTATGGCGAAACACGCACGTCCATCGTGTTCTCCACGCCCATCCCGCTGCGCGGCCTGGCGCGGCCAGAGGCGGGCTGACCCACACTTCAGAACGTGATCTTCACCGACGCCGCACTGCGCTGCGCGTCGCCATGGAACACCGCCTCGATGTTGTTGCCATCCGGGTCCAGCACAAAGGCGGCGTAGTAGCCCGGGTGGTAGGCGCGCTCGCCCGGTGCGCCGTTGTCGGTGCCGCCGTGGGCCAGCGCGGCTTGGTAGAACGCATCCACCATCGCTCGGTCCCGGGCCTGAAACGCCAGGTGCGTGCGGCCTGTCAGGTGGCCCTGCGCGGCAGGGCTGTCGGCAGACGACACAAATAGCTCGTCGGCCCAGAAGTAGCCTTCGTCCGCCCCGCCCATCGGCACCTGCAGGGCCTTCAGCACCGCCGTATAGAAGGCCTGGCTGGCCGCCAGGTCGCGCACGACCAGCTGCACGTGGTCAAACAGCCTGCCCCGGTGGATTTCTTGTGCTTCCATGCTGTGCTCCTTTGCTCTTTTCAATTCAAGACATTGCGTGCAGACCCACGCGGTTGCCATCCAGGTCGTGGATATGTGCAAAGAACCCCATGCCCGGTGGCAGCGCCTGGCGCGGCAGCGCCACGCGGCCGCCCTGGGCCACCGCGCGCTCCAGCGCGGCGTCGAGGGAGGGCGATGCGTCCAGGTACACCAGTGTGCCGCTGCCCGACACCTGGGGCGCCGTGGGGCCCATCATCAGCGCGCCGCCCGCGCCATCGGCCTCGGGGTCGTAGGCAAACACGGCGCCTTCGCTCGGGCCCATGTTCTCGCGGCGCATGGTCTGGCCCAGCACGGCCTCGTAAAAGGCCTGGGCGCGGTCCAACTGGGTGGTGGGGATCTCAAACCAGGCGATGGCGTTTTTCATGAAAGGCTCCTTGTCGTTCAATGGGTGATGGAAAGAAAGAAGCCCCGATGGTGAGCGGGGGCTGCTGACAGCGGCGTGTCAGCAGCCTGTCACGCTGCATCACACCGCCTGTGCGGGCGCCGACGCCGCCACCTGCGCCCGAAACGCACGCGGCGACAGCCCCGCATCGCGCGTGAAGGCGCGGGTGAAGTACGCCGGATCGGCATAGCCCAGCGTGTAGGCAATCGTGGCCACGCCCAGGTGGGTGTAGGCCAGGTTGCGCCGCGCCTCGCGCATCAGCCGCGCCTCAATCAGCCGCTGGGCCGACACGCCCGTGGCGGCCCGCGCCACGCGGCTCAGGTGCGTGGGCGACACGGCCAGCGCCCGCGCGTAGTCGGCCACCTGCCAGTGCTCCAGAAAATGCGCCTCGATCAGCGCCTCCAGCCGCTGCACCAGGCTGGACTCTGGCGCTGCTGCGTCGCCCGGGCTGTGGTCTTCCATCGCGCGCGCCACCCAGCCCAGCAGCGTGGCGCTCAGGCCCCGCAGCACCAGCGCACGCGCCTTGGCGCGGCCCGAGAACTCCTGCCAGACCTGTGCCATGGCCTGGTGCAGCTCTGGCGGCGCAGGCGCCACAGCGGGCCGCGCCAGGTCGCGCCGCACATCGCCCACACGCACAAAAATCTCGTCCATCAATTCATCGGCCAGCGTGGCCACCCAGCCCTGCGTGTGCTGCGTAAAGCGGAATGCATGCACATGCCCCTGCGGCACGTTGATGAGTGCACCGGCAAACAGAGGCACCCGCTCGCCATCCAGGTGCGCCACGCCCCCGCCCGACGTGATCAGCAACACCTGGTGCAGCCGCGTGTGCCGGTGCGGCGCCAGCTCCCAGTCGTGCAACGCCGACCGCTCGGCAATCGTCTCGCAGTGCAGCACATCGGGCAGGTGCTGCGACTCGCCAAACAGGCTGTACGAGCGGATGCCATCGATGTTCGAAAAGTGCATGTTCTGGCTCCATCCGTCCATTCAACGCGGCGACTGTGCCACGTATCTTTGGGTGGTCCGTTTGACCCATGTCATGAACACACCAACCACTACTGGAGACGCTATGAAAACCCAGGTTTGCATCATCGGCGGAGGCCCCTCGGGCCTCATGCTCTCGCAGCTCTTGCACCTCAAGGGCATCGACACCATCGTGCTGGAGCGCCAAAGCCGCGAATATGTGCTGGGCCGCATCCGCGCCGGCGTGCTGGAACACGGCTTTGCCGCCCTCATGCGCGAGGCCCAGTGCGGCGAGCGCATGGACAAGGAAGGCGAGATCCACGACGGCTTCATCATCGCCCACGACGGCCAAATGGACCGGGTCGATTTGCACAAGTACAGCGGCGGCAGCTCGGTGGTCGTCTACGGCCAGACCGAGCTGACGCGTGACCTGTACGAAGCGCGCGACCGCATGAAAGGCATCGTCATCCACAACGCCGAAGACGTGCAGCCGTACGACCTCAAAAGCGCCAACCCCTATGTGACCTACCGCAGTGGCGACGAGGTGGTGCGCATCGACTGCGACTTCGTCATCGGCGCTGACGGCTTTCACGGCGTGAGCCGCAAGTCCATCCCGCGCGATGTCCTCAAGGAATATGAAAAGGTCTACCCCTTCGGCTGGCTGGGCGTGCTCTCGCGCACCAAGCCCGTCTCGCCCGAGCTGATCTACGCCAAGCACGAACGCGGCTTTGCGCTGTGCTCGCTGCGCTC
>OFJB01000347.1_pt1 | contig 23441 bp, 24 predicted proteins | sample 1775081 | NCBI WGS metagenome assembly OFJB01 (sample SAMN08195771, study PRJEB24354) | sludge metagenome | isolation source: initial sludge from phenol fed wastewater aerobic bioreactor | place: India: Nagpur | collected 2016-06-05
TCGGCCCGCTGCAGCGCCACCCAGGCGCGGCCGATGCGGTAGCCGTCCTCCACCGTCATGCCGGGAAAGCGCTTGGAGAAGTGCTCGAGCTGCACGCGCGACGTTTCGCTGGCGTGCAGCTCGGCGGCCAGGGTTTGAATCTGCTCGTCGGTCAGCATGACGAATCAGGATTTGCGAAACAGCGGGTGCAGCGTGCTGTGCTTGGCATCGAACACCTCGGGGCCCTCGTCGACCTGCACCGTCAGGCCGATGTGGCGCGTGGCCATCACGGGGTCGAGCCGCCCGCGCAGCGCGGCCGTCACGGCCTCGCCGGCGCGCTGCTGCGTGGCCGGGCTGCGCCCGCGCGCCATGCGCAGGTTGGCGTACATGAAGGCGTATTCGCCCGGGTCGCTGCCACCGATGCCCGTTTTGCCGGCGCCGGCCGCGCGCCCGGCCGCGCCGCCGTCGGCCAGCGCGAAGTGCGGCGCCGGATAGGCCAGCACGCGCGTGCCGCCGGTGGGGAAGACCTGGGCGCCGGCCTCGTCGCGCACGGCCAGCATGGCATCGGCGGCCTCGCGGCACAGGCGGGGCATGTCGACGATGGCGTCGAGGTTGCCGGAATAAAGAATCACCAGATGGGGCATGTCGTTCTCACAGTCTCGCAACAGATTTGAAACTCGTCGCACGCGAGGCCTCGGGCGGTGGCACGGCGGCGCCGTCCTGCGGCGTGACCGGGAAGACGGCGTTGATCTGGCCCGTGCCCGAGGCGGCGAAGTAGGGCGTGACGACTTCCGCCCGGCCGTCGTAGGCCGACCAGCCCAAAGCGCCCAGCAGCATCGCCGTGTCGTGCATGAAGCCTTCGCCATGGCCCTTGCTCGCGTACTCCGGCAGCATGGCACAAAAATCGGCCCATTCGCCGGCCTGCCACATGCCGATCACCTGGTGGTCCAGCCGCTCCAGGAAGGGGCTCCAGATCTTGAAGGCGAACTCGGGCGCCAGGCCGTTTTGCGCGAAGCGGTGCGACAGCGAGCCGCTGGCCAGGAAGGCCACGGTGCCGTCGTAGTGCTTTTCAACGGCCTCGCGCATGGCCCAGCCCAGGCGGGCGCTGTCGTTGAGATAGTGGCTGGTGCACAGCGCCGACACCGAGATCACCTTGAAGTGCTCGTCCGCGTTCATGTAGCGCATGGGCACCAGGGTGCCGTACTCGGGCTGCAGCGAGGTGGCGTCGTGCGCCAGCGTCTCCACGCCCTGTTCGTTGCAGGTCTTGGCCAGCAGCCGCCCCAGTTCGGGGTTGCCGTCGAAGGCGTAGGCCATGTTGCTGATGAAGTGCGGCAGCTCGTTGCTGGTGTAGGTGCCGGCCCAGCGCGGCGCGCAGTTGAGGTGGTAGGTGGCGTTGACCAGCCAGTGGGTGTCGAACACCACCAGCGTGTCCACCCCCAGCGCGCGGCAGCGCCGGCCGATTTCGCGGTGGCCCTCGATGGCGTCGGCGCGCGTGCCGTGGCGCGGGCCGGGCAGCTCGCTCAGGTACATGCTGGGCACGTGGGTGATCTTGGCGGCCAAGGCGAGTTTGCCCATGGTTTGTCTCCTCGCGCGGTGGTGGATCAGGCCTCTTGCGTGATGCCGGCCTGGCGAATGACCTGCGCGTAGCGCGCGATCTCGTCCTGGATGAACGCGCCGAACTGCGCCGGCGTGCCCGACTTGTCGGCAATCCCGCCCTTGTGCAGCGCCTCGGCCACGGCCGGTGCCTTGAGCGCCTGGTTCACCGCCGCGTTCACGCGCTGCACGATCTCGTCGGGCACGCCGGCGGGCGCCAGCATGCCGTTCCACGAGTTGGACTCCACCTTGGCACCCTGCTCGGCCAGCGTGGGAATGTCGGGCGCGTATTGCGAACGCTGGGCCATGGCCATGCCGATGGCCACCAGCTTGCCGGAGGCCACGTGGCCGCGGAACTCGGGCCAGTTGCCGAACATCATCGACACCTGCCCGCCCAGCAGGTCGGCCAGCGCGGGGGCCTGGCCCTTGTAGGGCACGTGCACGATGCCGGGGGCGTTCAGCGCGGTCTTGAGCATCTCGCCGGCCAGGTGCGCCGAGGTGCCGTTGCCGAACGAGGCGTAGCTGAGCGGCTTGCCGGCCCTGGCCTGCGCGGCGATGTCGGCCACGGTCTTCAGGCCGCTGCCCGGGTGCGTGGCCAGCACGTGCTCGGACAGGCCCATCAGCGCGACGGGGCGCAGGTCCTTCACGCTGTCGTAGGGCAGCTTTTTCACCAGCGTCTGGTTGACGCAGAAGCTGTTGGCCACGGTGACGAAGCTATAGCCGTCGGGCGCCGACTTGGCCACGTTGTCCACGCCGATCACGGTGCCGGCGCCGGGCTTGTTCTCGACCACCACCGCCTGCCCCAGCGACTTGCCCAGCTCGGCCGCCACCAGGCGCGTGACGTAGTCGGTGGTGCCGCCGGGCGGAAAGGGCACCACCCAGCGCAGCGGCCTGGCCGGCCAGGCCTGGGCGCGCGCGGCCAGCGGAAACACGGCGGCCGCGGCGGCGGCCTGGATGAGATGACGGCGTTGCATGGTTTCAAGCTCCCCAATGCGGGATGTGATGACCGCCCATGGACACCGCGATGTTCTTGGGCTCCAGAAAAACCTCGTAGCTCCAGGTGCCGCCCTCGCGCCCGGTGCCGCTGGCCTTGGTGCCGCCGAAGGGCTGGCGCAGATCGCGCACGTTCTGGCTGTTGACGAAGCACATGCCGGCCTCGATGGCGGCGGCCACGCGGTGCGCGCGGCCGATGTTCTCGCTCCAGACGTAGCTGGACAGACCGTACTGGATGTCGTTGGCCAGCTCGATCGCGTGCGCCTCGTCCTTGAACGGGATCAGGCAGGCCACCGGGCCGAAGATTTCGTCCTGCGCGATCTGCATGCGGTTGTCGACGTCGGCGAACACCGTGGGCCAGACGTAGTTGCCGCCCTTCACGCGCGCGGGCAGCTCGGCGGCGTAGGACGGGCGGTCGATGCCGCCGCACAGCAGGGTGGCGCCCTCCTTCGGGCCCAGCTCGATGTAGTGGCGCACCTTGGCCAGGTGGTTCGGGCTGATCATCGGGCCGACGATGGTCTGCTCGTCCTGCGGGTCGCCGACGGTGATTTTCTTGGCGCGCTCGGCAAAGCGCTGCACGAAGTCGGCGTAGATGCCCTGCTGCACCAGGATGCGGCTGCCGGCGGTGCAGCGCTCGCCGTTGTTGGAGAAGATCATGAACACGGCGGCGTCGAGCGCCCGGTCCAGGTCGGCGTCGTCGAAAATCACGAACGGGCTCTTGCCGCCCAGCTCCATGCTGAACTTCTTCAGGCCCGCGGTCTTGACGATGCGGTGGCCCGTGGCCGTGGAGCCGGTGAAGCTGATCGCGCGCACGTCGGGGTGGGCCACGAGCGGCTCGCCCGCCTCCTTGCCGAAGCCGTGCACCACGTTCAGCACGCCGGCCGGAATGCCGGCCTCCAGCGCCAGCTCGCCCAGGCGCGCGGCGGTCAGGGGCGAGAGCTCGCTCATCTTGAGCACCGCGGTGTTGCCGAAGGCCAGGCACGGCGCCACCTTCCACGTCGCCGTCATGAAGGGCACGTTCCACGGGCTGATGAGCGCGCACACGCCCACCGGGTGGAACAGCGTGTAGTTCAGGTGCGTGGGCGTGGGGTAGGTGTGGCCGTCCACGCGCACGCACATCTCGGCGAAGTAGTGGAAGTTGTCGGCCGCGCGCGGCACCAGGCCCTTGCCGGTCTGGGCGATCACCTGGCCGGTGTCGTCGGTCTCGGTGCGGGCGATCTCGGGCACGTGCCGGGCGATCAGATCGCCCAGCGCGCGCAGCTTCTTCGCGCGCTCGGCGGCGGGCAGGCCGGCCCACTTGGGAAAGGCCGCCTTGGCCGCGGCCACCGCCGCGTGCACCTCGGCCTCGCCGCCGCTGGCGACCTCGGCCAGCACCTCTTGCGTGGCGGGGTTGACGGTCTCGAAACGGTCGCGGCCGGCGATCGCCTTGCCGTCGATGAAATGATCGATTTTCATAGCTGCTCAGGCTTGGTTGGTGCGGGCTGCAGCCCGATTCGATTCAGAAACGATGGTGCTCTGCAAGGCGCCGATGCCCTCGATCTCGCACACCACGACCGAGCCCGCCGGGCAGTCCACCACGCCGTCGGGCGTGCCGGTCAGGATCACGTCGCCGGGGTACAGCGTCATGAAGCCGGTGAAATACTCGATCAGCGTGGGCACGTCGAACACCATGTCGGCGGTACTGCCCCGCTGGGTGATCTCGCCGTTGACGGTGGTCTGCAGCTTCAAGGCCATCGGGTCGGGCACGTCCCGGGCATCGACCAGCCAGGGGCCGATGGGGGTGCAGGTGTCGCGGTTCTTCACGCGCAGGTTGGGGCGGTACCAGTTTTCCAGGTAGTCGCGGATGGCGTAGTCGTTGGCCACGGTGTAGCCGCGGATGAAGTCGTAGGCGTCGGCCTTCCTCACGTGCCTGGCCTCGCGGCCGATGACCACCGCCAGCTCGCATTCGTAGTGCATGTTGCGCACGCCGTCGGGGCGCACGGTGCAGGCGCGGTGGCCGATCAGCGAGGCCGCGCCCTTGGCGAAGGCCAGCGGCTCCTCGGGCGGCTTGAAGGCCAGCTCCTTGGCGTGGTCGGCGTAGTTCAGCCCCAGCGCCAGCACGGTGCGCGCGCGCGCCGTGGGCGCCAGCGGCGGCAGCCAGACCACGTCGTCGAACGACAGCCGGCGGCCCCTGAACGCGGGCGTGAGCAGTTCGAGCTGGCCGTCGCGTTCGATCGCGTCGTGCACGGCGCCGGCCCAGGCGATGCGGGCGTGTTTCATGATGACGAGGCCCCCACGCTCCGCACTGGCGTGTCTGCGCTGCCCCCCGAGGGGGCCTTCGCGCCTTGGGGCGGCCCGGCGGCGCTCACCTCCTCCACCAGCGTGTGCGTCAGCGGCGCGAGGCCCGGTGCGGCCATCTCGATGCGGTCGCCGGCCCGGGCGCGCGGGCGCGTGCCGTCCGGCAGGCAGTCGGTGCCCAGCAGCAGCACGTCGCCGGGCTGCAAGGTCATGAAGGCGCCGACGTCGGCCAGCAGCGTGGCGGCGTCGCGCACCAGGGTGGACAGGTCCACCGTCTGCACCCGCGCGCCATTGACGCGCACCTCGATCTTCAGCGCCTTCACAGCCACCTCGCGCAGCGGCGTGACCGACGGGGCGCAGACCAGGAAGCCATCGCGGTTGCGGTAACGGATGGCCGGGCGGTAGTAGCTGGCGTGCGGCAGGCTCAGGTCGTCCAGCAGCACGCAACCGGCCACGCGGGACAGGCCATCGACTTCAGGATTGATAGCTGTCTGCGCTTGATGGGTGCCGGCTGCGGCCCCATTCGTTTCAAAATCACCGATCACCAGCCCCAGCGTGGCGCCCAGCTCGACCTCGCCCGTCACCGGCACGGCCGCACCCGCGGGCGCGAAGGTGTTGGCGGTCTTGACGTAGAGCACCGGCGCCTGCGGCGCGGCCTGGTAGGGCGCCTCGGCCATCCTGGGCGCCCACAGCGCCCATTCGCGCCGAAAGTTCAGCAGCGGGCCGTACACGGTGCCGCGCGGCAACCACGGCGTATCCAGCGTCATCGTACGCTCTCCTCTTGTTCCTCGGCAGCCTCGGCGGCCACATGCGGCGGCAGCGCGATCAATTCGTCCAGCAGCGCGTACAGCTGCACCAGGCGCGACTGGCCCAGGTGCGCCGCCAGGTCCTCGTACTGCGCCTCGATCGAGCCCGACAGCCCGTCGGCCAGCGCCAGCCCTGCGTCCGTCGCCCAGACCAGGGTGCGCCGCGCGTCCTCGGCGCTGCGCTGGCGCGTGACCAGGCCGTCACGCTCCATGCGCGCCAGCATGCCCGTCAGGCTGGGGCCCAGGATGTAGGCACGCTCGGCCAACTGGCCCGTCTCCAGCCCGTCCTCGGCGTGCTCGCGCAACACGCGCAGCACGCGCCACTGCTGGTCCGACAGGCCATGCGCGCGCAGGGCCGGCCGGCGGTGCTGCATCAGCGCCTCGCGCGCGCGCAGCAGCAGCAGGGGCAGGTTGCGGTGGACGAACGGCGCGGCACGGAGCATTTATTTAATATATTAAATTTATTCCGGCAACGCAAGAGGGTCAGAATGCCCCCATGAGTTCGTCCCTTTTGCAACACCGCCTGGGCCTGCGCTGGCCCCTGCTGCAGGCGCCCATGGCCGGCGCGCAGGCCAGTGCCATGGCGCTGGCCGTCAGCGGCGCCGGCGCCTTGGGCGCCCTGCCCTGCGCCATGCTGGCGCCCGACGCGCTGCGGCGCGAGCTGGCCGTCATGGCCGCCAGCGGCCTGCCCTACAACGTCAACTGGTTCTGCCACACGCCGCCGGTGCCGGACGCCGCGCGCGAGGCCACTTGGCGCGCGGCACTGAAGCCCTATTACGACGAGCTCGGCCTGGACATCGACGCGGTGCCAGCCGGCCCGGGCCGCGCGCCCTTCAGCGCCGAGGCCGCCGAGCTGATGGCCGAATGCAAGCCGCCGGTGGTCAGCTTCCACTACGGCCTGCCCGCGCCCGAGCTGCTGGCGCGCGTCAAGTCCTGGGGCGCTTTCGTGCTGTCGTCGGCCACCACCGTGCGCGAGGCGCTATGGCTTGAGGAGCATGGCGCGGACGCCATCATCGCGCAGGGGCTGGAGGCCGGCGGGCATCGTGGGCATTTTTTGCCGACGGGCCGCCCCGAGGCAAAAACAGCCCCCTCAGGGGGCAGCGCACCACGCGAAGCGGGGGAGCGTGGGGGGTATTTTTTACCGACGGGCCGCCCCGAGGCAAAAACAGCCCCCTCAGGGGGCAGCGCACCACGCGAAGCGGGGGAGCGTGGGGGGCATTTCCTCAGCGACGACTTGAGCGAGCAGATGGGCACCTTCGCGCTGCTGCCCCAAGTGGTCGCCGCCGTGCGCCTGCCCGTCATCGCCGCCGGCGGCATCGCCAGCGCGGCCGGCGTGCGCGCCGCGCGCGCCTTGGGCGCCCAGGGCGTGCAGGTGGGCACCGCCTACCTGTGTGCCGACGAGGCGCTGACCACGCCCGCGCACCGCGCCGCGCTGCAGAGCGAAGCCGCGCGGCACACCGTGATCACCAACCTGGTCACGGGCCGGCCGGCGCGCGGCATCGTCAACCGCGTGATGCGCGAGCTGGGGCCGATGAGCCGCGCGCCCTCGGCCTTTCCGCTGGCCACCGCCGCCATGGCCTATCTGCGCGCGCAGGCCGAAAAGCAGGGCCGCCTGGACTTCACCCATTTCTGGAGCGGCCAGAACGCCAGCGGCTGCCTGAGCGCGCCGGCGGCCGAGATCACGCGGGAGCTGGCGCGGGGCTTTGAAAGCGGCTGACCCTTGGCCTGCGGCGCTCGCCATGCACGCGCATCCCGTGTAAGCTTGATCATTGGAAACCGCTATGTCGCTGCCCCTGCCCCAACCCCGCTTTGACGCATCGCAGTATCTGGCCTGGGAAGAAGGCCAGACGGACAAGCACGAGTACATCGACGGCGAGGTCTTTGCCATGGCCGGCGCCTCCGAGGCGCACGTCACCATCGCCCTCAATGTCGCGATGGCTCTGCGCAACCACCTGCGCGGCGGCCCCTGCAGCGTGTTCATTGCCGACATGAAGCTGCAGGTGGCCGAGGACAACGCCTTCTTCTACCCCGACGTGTTCGTCACCTGTGCGCCGGCCGACCGCGCGCAAAGCCATTGCAAGAGCGCGCCGACGCTGGTCATCGAGGTGCTCTCGCCCAGCACCAGCGCATTTGACCGCGGCGCCAAGTTTGCCGCCTACCGCAAGCTGGCCAGCCTGCGCGAATACGCCGTCATCGACAGCGAGCGGCAGGGCGTGGATCTGTTTCGCCGCGACAGCGAGTCCGGCCACTGGGTGCTGTACCCCTTCGAGGCCGGCGACGAGCTGCACTGCGCCAGCGTGGGCCTGCGCCTGCCCATGGCCAGCCTGTACGAAGACGTGCGCTTCGAGGCCTGAAGCCGCGCCGGCTACGGCATCGGTACATCGACCGCCTGGGCCGGCCCCGCCGGGGCGCGCAGCCAGCGCGCTGCCGCGGCCTGCAGGGCCTGCGGGTCGCCGGTGCTGAACAGCTGCAACGCGCTGGCGCCGCCGCCCGGCGCCAGGCCATTGGCGCGCTGCAGCAGGCGGCGGGTGTGGCGCGCCACGGGCGCGCCGGTTTCCACCAATTGCACGCCAGGGCCCACCAGATTGCGCAGCACGTCTTGCGCAAAGACGTAGTGGGTGCAGCCCAGCACGAGCGTGTCGACGCCTGCGTCCTTCATCGGCTGCAGGTACTCGGTCGCGACGTCGATCAGCTCCGGTCCCCAGGTGACGCCGGCCTCGACGAACTCGACGAAGCGCGGGCAGGCCGCCGTCGTCAGCTGGACCTGCGGCGCCGCGGCGAACGCATCGACGTAGGCACCCGAGCTGATGGTGACGGCCGTGCCGATGACGCCGACCTGCCGGTTTCGCGTCGCCGCAGCGGCCCGGCGCACGGCAGGGTGGACGACCTCGATCACGGGGACGTCGTACCGCTCCCGCGCGTCACGCAGCATCGCGGCGCTCGCCGAGTTGCACGCGATGACGACCATCTTGACCCCGTCGGCGACGAGCGTGTCCAGGATCTCCAGCGCGAACTCGCGCACCTGGGCCAGGGGGCGCGGGCCGTACGGGCCGCGGGCGGTGTCGCCGACGTACCAGATCGGCTCGTGCGGCAGCTGGTCGAGGACCGCGCGAGCGACGGTGAGCCCGCCGACGCCGGAGTCGAAGATCCCGATGGGCGCGTCGTTCATGACGACGACAACCCTAGGCCCGGGCCCCCTCGGGCGCGCCGGCCGGGAGGATCGTCACCTCGGCGCCGGACGGGACGGAGGTCGACAGGCCGTCCTCGTAGCGAACGTCCGCAGCGCCGACGTAGACGTTGACGTAGCGTCGGAGCCCGCTCCCGTCGATCAGCCGCTCACGCGTCCCCGGTCGCTGACGCTCGAGGTCGTCGATCACCTCGGCGACCGTCGTCCCCGCCGCCGAGACCCGCTCCCCACCCGGAAGCCGCACCTGGACAGACACGGGCGGACTCTAGCCGGGCGACGGCCGTGGATCGCGATCAGTCGATGAGGCCCGTCACGGTCGCGTCCTGCACGTACGTGAGCCAGTCGTAGACCGCGTACATCCCCGCCCGCGGGTCGTCGTCCGGGAGAGCGGCGAGCGCCTCGTGGTTCTCCTCGGTCACGTCGAGCCGGGCGCCGATCGTGAGCCGGGCGTCGTTGAGGAACCCGAGCCACTGGTCGACCTCGGGACCGCTCAGCTCGATCGTGCCCCCGGCCTGCGTCCCCAGCGGCGCCAGCGCGTCGGACACCATCGCGGCTGCGGCGCGCTTGCGCTCGCGCAGGTCCCGCTCGGTGAACCGACGGAAGCGGTCCGAGGCCTCCGCGTCGTCCGCATAGGCGTCCGGCAGGAGCCGCTTGAGCGCCGGGTCCTCCGGGGCGACGGCCTGCGGATCGAGGCCGACGAGGGCGACGAGGGGGTCGACGTCCTCGTCGGGCGCGACGAAGGCGGCGATCTGGGCGGCGATCGAGGCGAGCAGCCCGACCTCGACCGGCTCCAGGGAGACCTCGACGCGCCGCTGCGGCTGCGTGTCGACGACGACGCGCGCCATCAGTCGTCCTTCTGCACGGTCGCCCACAGTCCGTAGCCGTGCATCGCCGTGACGTCGCGCTCCATCTCCTCACGCGTACCGTTCGACACGACCGCGCGGCCCTCGTGGTGCACCGCCATCATGAGCCGCTCGGCCTCCGCCCGGTCGTAGTGGAAGTACTCCATGAACACGTAGGTCACGTACGACATCAGGTTGACCGGGTCGTTCCAGACGATCGTGACCCACGGCACATCGGGCTCGACGACGACCTCGGGCCGGACCACCTCGGCCGGGGCGACGGACGCGAACGCTGCACGGGACACGGGGAACATCCTCCCGCATGCAGGCCCTACCCTGGCCGGGTGCCGAACCTCGACATCCCCTCCCGTACGACGGACCTGCCCGAACCCGCGATCCTGGCGCGCATCCGCCGGGGGGTCATCGGGGACGACCAGGTCATGCCGGGTCCGTTCGGCCCCCGGCGCGTGACCTACGCCGACTACACGGCCAGCGGGCGGGCGCTCGACTTCATCGAGGACTTCATCCGGGACGAGGTGCTCCCGCGGTACGCGAACACCCACACCGAGTCCAGCGGCACCGGCCTGCAGACCACGCGGCTGCGGGAGGACGCGCGCGGGATCATCCACGCGTCGGTCAACGGCGACGACGACACGTGCGTCGTCTTCTGCGGGTCCGGGTCGACCGCCGCGATCGACAAGATCGTGGGCGTGCTCGGCCTGCGCGTGCCGGCCGACCTCGACGCGCGGTACGGGCTGACCGACGCGATCCCCGCGGACGAGCGTCCGGTGGTGTTCATCGGGCCGTTCGAGCACCACAGCAACGAGCTGCCGTGGCGCGAGTCCATCGCCGACGTCGTCACGATCCGTGAGGACGCCGACGGGCACGTCGACCTCGCCGAGCTCGAGCGGCTCCTGCGGGTCTACGCCGACCGGCCGCTGCGCATCGGCTCGTTCAGCGCGGCGAGCAACGTCACCGGCATCGTGACCGACACGCACCGGATCACCCGCCTACTCCACGAGCACGGAGCGCTGGCGTTCTGGGACTTCGCCGCGGCCGGACCGTACGTGGATATCGAGATGAACCCGCGCGACGGCGACCCGATGGCGCGCAAGGACGCGATCTTCCTGTCGCCCCACAAGTTCATCGGAGGTCCCGGCACCCCCGGCGTGCTCGTCGTGCAGCGCTCCCTGCTGGCGAACTCGGTCCCGGACGTCGTCGGCGGCGGCACCGTCATCTACGTCAACCCGACCGAGCACCGCTACCTCGACGACCCGGTCCACCGCGAGGAGGCCGGCACGCCGGCGATCGTCGAGTCGATCCGCGCCGGCCTGGTGTTCGCGCTCAAGGAGGCCGTCGGCACCGACGTCATCCGCGCGCACGAGCACGACTTCGTGCGCAGGGCCATCGCGGCGTGGTCGGCGAACCCGCGGCTGCAGGTGCTGGGCAACCTCGATGCCGAACGGCTGTCGATCGCCTCCTTCGTCATCCGGCGTCCCGACGGCCGCTACCTGCACCACAACCTGGCCGTCGCGATCCTCAACGACCTCTTCGGCATCCAGTCGCGCGGCGGCTGCTCGTGCGCGGGGCCGTACGGGCACCGGCTGCTCGACATCGACGTCGAGCGGTCGCACGAGTTCGAGCGCGAGATCGCGCACGGGTGCGAGGGGATCAAGCCCGGCTGGGTCCGGGTCAACTTCAACTACTTCGTGTCCGACACCGTGTTCGAGTACGTCGTCCGTGCGGTCGACTGGGTGGCCGACCATGGCTGGCGGCTGCTGCCCCAGTACAGGTTCGACGTCATGACCGGCCGCTGGCACCACAAGGACGGTCCGGTCGAGCCCCCGCTGCGGCTGGCCCAGCTGAGCTACGACGCCGACGGCGAACTGCGCTACCCGCGGCGAGACGACCGCGCCCCGGAGTCGGTCCTGGCCGACTACCTGGCGTACGCCGACGCCCTCGTGGCGTCACTTCCGGACGACCTCGGTCCCGCGGCCGTGGTCGGCGAGGACGTCTCGACCGACTTCGGCGCGCTGCAGTGGTTCGAGCTCCCGGCCGAGAGCCTCCTGCGCCCCACCGTCGATGCGCCCTGAATGGTCGCTATTCCGGGGTAAATGCCCGGTTTGACGACCATTGAAGGCGCCTCGGCGGTCGGCTACTTCTTGGTCACCTTGACCGCGAACGTGGCTGATGCGTTGGCGAGGAAGTCGCCCTTGCCGACAGCCACGACCCGGTAGGTGTAGCGACCCTTCGCCGCGGGCGCCTTCCCGACGAGCCTGACCCGGCCCTTGGCGTTGACGACGCCGTCCTTGACGTTCTTCCACGTCCCGCCCGGCCGCTGGATCTGCAGCGCGACCTTCTGCCGCGCCAGCGCCGGCTGGACCCGGACCTTGACGGCGATCGCCCCACCGCGGGCGACCTTCGCCTGCAGCGGGGTCGCCGTCACGGCGGACAGCACCTGCGTGGTGAACGGCGCGCTGGCTCCCTCGGTCCGCGCGTCGGCACCGGGCACGAAGACCTGCCATGCCCCCGTCGCCGGCGGGGCGACCTGGAACGCGACCGTCCCGTCCGCAGCCGTGGTGCCGGGCTGGACGTCGACCCACTTCTTGGTCCCCTGGCGACGGAACTGCAAGGTCACCGGGACGCCGGCGAGCGGCGCTCCCCCGGACGTGACGGTCGCGGTGACCGGGACCGGCGTGCCGAACACGGCCGTCGGCGTCCCGACCACGGCGACATCGGTGGACGCCGGAGCGAGCGACTGCGCGTAGGCGCGGACGAGCGGCCACTGGGCCGGATCCTCGCCCCCGATCGTCCACTGCGCGATCCCGGCGAGGCCGAACTCGCCGACGAGCTGCGCACGGGCGAGAACGGCCTGCGGCCCCACCCACCACATGACGCGCTTGGCCGTGCAGGTCTGGCGGGCGCCCGACCCGTCGGTCCACGCGACCTTCTTGTCGTAGTAGACCCAGCTCTCCTGGTCAGAGTCCGACCACTGCACGGTCGCCGGATCGACGCCCGCGGCGGCGAGGGTCGACGGGATGTTCGCGTCGGTCACCGACGCCATCGCCGTGAGGCTCCGGTAAGCCGAGGTACCGGGCGCCGGGCACGTGCCGGTGAGCCGGTAGCTGCTCCCGCTCTTGCGGGTCCAGGCGCGCCCGTACGTCGGCACGCCGATCTGGAGCTTCGCCGCGTCCATCACGCTGACGGAGTACTGCACGATCGAGCGAACCCACGGCATCGGCGCGATCGGCCCGATCCCGTTGACGTGGTAGTCGTACGCCATGATCCGGATCCGGTCGGCCGCCGGAGCGATGCCCGCGATGTTGTAGACCCAGTATCCGCTGCGCGGGCCGCAGACCGAACCGGTCGAGCACGGCGGCGGGATGGTGACGGTCAGCATCTTCCCCTGCGCGTGCAGGGCGTTGGCGAGCTCGGTGACGAAGGCCGTCCAGTTCGGCTGGGTCGCGGCCCAGCTCGACGACCCGTCCGAGAAGGCGAACACCTCGTAGTCGAGGTCGATGCCGTCGAAGCCGTTGCTCGTGACGAGGGAGACCAGATCAGCGACGTGCTGGGAACGCAGGCCCGGGTTGGCGAGCGTGCTGGCCATCCGCCCCTTGCCGGAGCCGTCGGCGATCGCCGGGACGACCTTCAGCCCGGCGGCACGCAGCTGCCCCATGGCCCAGGCGATGTTGGCCTGCCCGTTGCTGAAGCTCGGATTGACCTTGACCTGCACGCCACCGCCCGACTTCGCGGTCGCCGAGTACCAGAACGGCGACACCTCGGTCATCAGGTCGGCGTTCTGCACGGCCGACGTGATGCCGGCCGGGCTCCCCGGCGTCGTCATCCAGTACGGGAGCCAGCCCGCGACGATCGGCTTCGGGGCCGGGCCGTCGGCCTCCGCGGGGGCCGCAGCGACCACCGACGCGAGGAGGGCGACGAGAGTCGCCAGGACGAGGGCAGCGGTGACGGGTCGACGGGCAGCTCGATGCACGAGGGACCTCTCGGCAGGGGGCAGGTCCGATCCATTCTGCGACACGCCGACCCCGACCCCGACCACCGGCATGGCCTCGGCCTGTCGCACCATAGTCCGCATGCCCCGCCGCACGCGCCTGCTCTCGCTCGCCGTCGCCGTGGGCGTCGGGCTCGCCGCGCTCGTGGGCTCCCCCGACCCGGCGGCCGCTCGGCCCGCGCTGGTCCCGCCCGCGAACGACGACGCGGCCGCGGTGGACCTGCTGCTGCACAAGCGGCTGAACAACCCTCGGCTCGGCTCCGACGTCGGCCTCGTCGTCCTCGACGCCGCCACCGGCGCTGTCGTCTCGCAACAGGACGCCGACACCCCGATGCTGCCCGCGTCCAACATGAAGATCGTCACCGCCGTCGCCGCCCTGGCGACGCTCGGGGCCGACGCGAGGCTGCGGACGACGGTCCGCCAGGGCGCGACGGCCGCCGACGTGGTGCTCGAGGGCGGCGGCGACCCGTTGCTGACCACGACGGAGCTGCGGAAGCTGGCCAACCGGACCGCGAAGGCGCTGCCCGCGGGCACGCCCGTCGTCGTCCACGTCGACGACGATCTCTTCCCGCGAACGGGCAAGGCGCGAGGGTGGACGCGCACCTACCTGGGATCCGAGGCCGCGCGGGTCGAGGCCCTCGCCCGGGTGGGCGACTACAGCACCGACCCCAGCGCCAACGCCGCGAAGGTGTTCGTCGCCCAGCTGACCAAGCGCGCGGTCCCCGCGACCCTGGGACCCGATGCCGACGGAGGTTCGGGCACCGTCCTGGCCCAGACAGACGGCCACTCCGTGTCGGACGCCGTCGCGGTGATGCTCGCCCACTCCGAGAACAACGTCGCCGAGGTCCTGCACCGCCAGGTCGCCGTCGCGTCGGGCGTGACCGCCGACTGGGCCGGCGCTCGTTCCGCGGTCGAGCAGGTGCTGCGTGGCGCCGGGATCGACGCGTCCGGTCAGGTGCTCGACGACGGGAGCGGCCTGTCGCGCACGGACCGGGTGACGCCGCGGTTCCTCGCCGACGTCCTGCGCTACGCCCGGGTGCTCAAGCCCGCCGCGTTCACGTCGATGTTCGAGCCGGACGCCCTCCCGGTCGCCGGCCGGACCGGCACGCTCATCACCGGGTTCGGCCGCTACGTGACCAAGCACGCGTCGTGCGCGCGGGGGCTCGTGCAGGCGAAGACGGGCTCGTTGTTCGACACGACCTCGCTGTCGGGTATCGCGCACACCGTCTCCGGGGGCGAGCGCATCTTCTCGGTGCTCGTCAACAACCGGCCGCAGCGCTACTCCGCCCTGTCGACGCGGCAGGCGATCGACGGTCTCACGGCCACGATGACCGGCTGCTGGGACTAGCCCCCCCAGCGGCGCTGTGGGCGGGAGGCGGTCCACCGGACCGCCGTCGCCGCCTCGAACCGGGGTGGCTACCGCTGTGGTTGGCCGATGCCGTCACTGCCGCCGCACCTGCCCGATGCGTTCACCGTGACCGCCGGCGGAGGCGCCGGCCTCAGCCGAGCGAGGGTGCGGTCACTGCCCCTGTCGGCACCCAGTCGCGGGACGCGGGTGCGCGCCGACTCTGACAACCCGCTGCACGCGCGGATCGTCGCCACGCTCGCCGTCGTCCGTCCCGGGTCGGTCGTGTGCGGGGCGACGGCGGCACGGCTGTGGCGGCTGCCCCTGCCACCGTGGATCGCGCTCGACGAGGACGCGTCGATCCAGGTCGCCGCCGGCCCGGACGGAGCTCACGCCGAACGGACCGGCGTGCGCGGCCGGCGACTGGTGCTGCCCGCGGAGCACGTCACGCTCGTCGACGGTCTTCCGGTGACGACACCCGCGCGCACGTGGCTGGACTGCGCGGCCGACATCCCGCTCGTCCATGTCGTGGCGATGGGCGATGCCGCGCTGCACCGGCGCCTGGTCCGCGAGCGGGAGCTCGACGCGATGCTGCACTGGGGATTCCGACGGCGCGGTGTCGGTGTGGCGCGGCGCGCACGCCCCCTGCTCGACGAACGGGCCGAGTCGCCCGGCGAGTCGTGGATCCGTACCGAGCTGGTCCTGGCCGGACTGCCACGGCCGATCTGCAATCCCGACATCCACGACCGCGGGGAATGGCTGGCGCGAGCCGATCTGGCGTGGCCCGACCAGATGGTGATCGTCGGGTACGACGGCCGGGTGCACATCAGCGAGGAGGCCCGACGCTTCGACGCCCGCCGTCGCAATCTCCTGCAGGACGCCGGCTGGCTGGTGGTCGTGGTGACGTCGAGCGGCGACACGTGGCTGACGAACGTCCGATATGTCCAGCCACGTCTCGCCGGTCAACGAGGAGGGGCGACGCGCGAACTACGGGGGGCGCGAACTACGGGGGGCGCGAACTACGGGGAGGCGTCAGCGGAGGGCGCGAGCGATCTCCCCGGCGGCCCGGGCGACGCGCGGACCGACGTCGGACTTGTTGAGCTCGCGCAGGGCGAGGACGCCGACGCTGGCCTCCAGTCCCGGCACGCCCAGCACCGGCACGGCGATCCCGTACGCCCCCTGGGGCCCGTCGCCCGTGGCGACCACCCACGGCGGGTCCAGGGGACGGCCGGCGGTGGTGCGCGCCGCGAGGATGGCCCGGCCAGCGGCGCTGTTCTCCAGCGGCTGACGCGAGCCCGGGCGCGAGGCGACGTGCACGTCCGAGCGCGACGGTTCGACCACGACCGCGGCCTGTGCCTCCTGCCCGTCCACAACCGTCAGGATCGCGGTGGCGTTGACCGCGTCGGCGAGCAGCCGCAGTGCCGGCACCGCGGTGTCCCGCACGACCGGCTGGACCTGGCGGCCCATGGCCAGCACGCCGAGCCCGAGGCGGCACCGGCCGTCGGCCGACCGCCGCAGGAACGCATGCTGCTCAAGGGTGACGACCAACCGGTACACGACGGTCCGCCCGATGCCGAGCGTCGCCGCGAGCTCGGTGACCGTCAGCCCGTCCGGCGCTCCGGCGACCGCTTCCAGCACCTGGAGCCCTCGGTCGAGGGTCTGAGAGGTCTCCGCGGCCACGGTCCGGGGTGCTCCGCAGGCGTCAGGCCGACGCGAGCCGCTTGGCGGCAGAGCGCAGGCTGAACGCGGCGATGATCCAGAAGATGCCGCCGATGACCAGCCAGATGCCGAGCACCCAGGCAAGCGTGGCCAGGGAGATGCCCGGCCACAGCAGCACGACGAATCCGCCGATGAGCATCACGATGCCGCCGAAGATGCGCCATCCCCGGCCCTCGCGCGACTCTCCCGCGGAGAACAGCTGCTCGAACCCGGCGAAGAGGAACGAGATGCCCACGAGGATCGCGAGGATGTCGGCGGCCTGGTACGAACCGCCCATCGCGATGAGGCCCAGGATGAGCGACAGGCCGCCGGAGATGAACAGCAGGGCACGCATGCCGCCGGACAGCCCGCGCCGGAAGCCGCGGATGATCTGGAAGACACCGGACACGACCAGCCAGATGGCGACCAGCCAGGCGACCACGATGACGGTCTTCCCCGGCCAGAACAGCATGATCGCGCCGACCACCAAGGTCACGATGCCCAGGAAGAGCATGAGCCCCCAGTGCTGGCGGAAACTGGTCTCGACGTCGTCTACGTCTACGACTTCCACGGTTGTCATCGCGGGTCCTCCTCGAGCCGCACCGTCGCGACGTTGCGCCGGTGGCCTCACTGTAGACCCGACCGACCGGATATCGGGCGCGCTCCGCGGCGAGCCGCCGGCTCCCTCAGGCGATCCCACCCGCCCGCGGGTCCGGGGCTCGGCCCTGACGGGCCTCACTCCTCCCCTCAGGCGATCCCACCCGCCCGCGGGTCCGGGGCTCGGCCCTGACGGGCCTCACTCCTCCCCTCAGGCGAGCACCCGGCGCAGGAAGTCGCGCGTCTGCGGCATCTGCGGAGCGCCGAGCACCTGCTCCGGCGGACCGGCCTCGCACACGACGCCCTCGTGCAGGAAGCACACGCGGTCGGCGACCTCGCGCGCGAAGCCCATCTCGTGGGTGGCCATGACGATCGTCAGCCCGCCGTCCTTCAGCTCGCGGACCGCGTCGAGCACCTCGCCGACCAGCAACGGGTCCAGCGCCGACGTGATCTCGTCGAACAGCATGACCTCCGGCTGCATCGCCAGGGCGCGGACGATGGCCACGCGCTGCGCCTGCCCGCCGGAGAGCCGGTCCGGGTAGTCGGAGGCCTTGGCCGCGAGACCGAACCGGTCCAGGAGCGCCATCGCCTCGTCCTTCGCCTGGGACGCCGACACCTTGGCGACCTTGCGGGGAGAGATCGTCACGTTGTCGAGCACCGTCATGTGCGGGAAGAGGTTGTACGACTGGAACACGATCCCGACGCGTCGGCGCACCTGGTCGAGGTCGACGTTCAGGTCGGTGACGTCGACGTCGCCGCCGGGCACGATCCGGCCCGCGTCCACCGCCTCGAGGCCGTTGACGCAGCGCAGCAGCGTCGACTTGCCCGACCCGGACGCCCCGATGAGCACGACGACCTCGTGCAGCCCGACCGACAGGTCCAGCCCCCGGAGGACGGCGTGGTCGTCGAACGACTTCCACACGCCCGAGGCCTCCACGAGCGCGGTCATGCCGTCGCCCCCGCCCGCTGCCGGCGCGCCATGCGGGCCTGCACCCAGTCCGCGAACCGCGTCATCGGGATGGTCAGCGCGATGAAGATCAGCGCCGCGGCGACGTACGGCGTGTAGTTGAAGGTCGACGACGCGTCGATCTGGGCCTGCCGCAGGACCTCCACCGGCCCGAGGACCGACACCAGGGCCGTGTCCTTCTGCAGGGAGATGAAGTCGTTGAGCAGCGGCGGCACGACGTTGCGAACAGCCTGCGGCAGGACGACGTAGCGGTTCGTCTGGGCGACGGACAGACCGAGGGAACGAGCAGCCATGCGCTGGCTGGGGTGGACCGACATGATGCCGGCCCGGAACACCTCGGCGACGTACGCGCCGTACGAGAGGATCAGCGCAACGGTCCCCCACAGCACGGGGTCGATCGGCACGCCCTGCAGGTTCAGCGCCGGCACGCCGAAGCCCAGCAGGAAGATCACCAGGATCGTCGGCACGCCGCGGAAGACGTCGACGTAGATCGTCGCGACGACGCGCAGCGGAAGGAAGACCGGCGAGCGCAGCGTGCGGGCGAGCGCGACCAGGATGCCGACCACGAGGATCAGCGGCTCCGCGACGAGGAAGATGCGGACGTTGAGCCAGAAGGCCTCCAGCAGGCCCGGGAACGAGTCGGCGAACTGCTCCCCGCTGAAGAACGTCTCCTGGACGGTCGGCCAGCCGGGCGTGCGCACCACGAGCGCGCCGATGACGACGACGAACGCGATCAGGCTGACCATGCCGACGAACGCGTTGCGCCGGCCGCGGCGGCGCAGCGCCGCCTGCCGGATCGGGTCGCGGTACGGGACGGCCGTCCCGGCGGCCGGCACGGTCGCCGGCCCCCCGGGCATCGTCATCGTCGCGTCACGGCGCGGCCGTCCCGGCCGAGCGAGCTACTGCTGGAAGTAGGGCGCCGTGTCGCCGGCGAGCCACTGGTCCTGGATCGCCTTCAGCTCTCCGCTGTCCGAGAGCGCGGCGAGGGCCTTGTTGACGCAGGTCACCAGGGGGTTGCCCTTGGCGAACAGCAGCCCGAACTGCTCACCGTCCGCGGTCGCCTCGAACTGGCCGACGATCTTCGCCTTGGGCATCTCGACGGCGGTGATGTAGTACGCCGTCGGAAGGTCGACGACGATGCCGTCGATCTGACCGGCGTTCAGTGCGCTCTTCGCGTCGTTGGTGTCGTTGTACACGTACGGCTGCTCAGCCGGCTTCACGACGTTGTTGATGAAGTCGAGGCTGGTCGTCCCGACCTGGGCACCGAGCTTGGCGGCCTGGAGCTCGGCCAGGGTCGTCGCGTTCGCGATCGGCGAGTCCTTCCGCGCGACGACCGCCTGGTTGACCGTGTAGTAGCCGTCCGAGAAGTCGACCGCCTTCTGCCGCTTCGGCGTGATCGAGATCTGGTTGATGTCGAAGTCGAAGTCCTTGGCTCCCGGCGCGTAGGACTTGTTGAACGGCACCGTGACCCAGGTGACCTCCTGGGGCGAGAAGCCCAGCTGCTTCGCGACCGCGTAGGACACCGCCGACTCGAACCCCTTGCCGTTGGACGGGTCGTCGTCCTCGAAGTAGGGCGGATAGGCCGGGCTGTCCGTGCCGATCGTCAGCGTGCCGGGCGTGAGCAGGGTGAGGTTGTCCTTGGAGCACTCGTCCACGGCGGCAGCCGACGCGGAGGCCGAGGCTGCCGCGCTCGCGGCCTCGCTGGCCGCGGCGCTCGACGCCGCCGAGCTCGCCGCGGAGGTCTCCGACGCGGTCTCCTGGGGCGCGCAGCCCACGACGAGCGCGGTGACGGCGGCCAGGGCCAGGGGGGCGAGCAGGCGGCTGGTGGACAGGACCGTCATGGTCGGGCTCCTCAGGGGGTCGGTCTGCGGCGACATCCTGTCAGACGACCGCCTCGGACCGGTCACCCACGCGCCCCGCCGCGCTCATCCCGCGTCCAGTCCTCCCCGGGGGCGGTCGGCGCCGCGAGGCCGGCGAGCTCGTCGGTCCCCAGGACGAGGTCCCCCCGGGTACCGGCCGGCTCGACCGGAGCGCCGACCCAGTGGAGCGCGTCGAAGGGGCAGACGTCGACGCAGATCCCGCAGTACATGCACAGCGCGTAGTCGATCGCGAACCGGTCCAGGACGCTGACCGACCGCGGACGCCGCGCACCCGGCTCGCTGACCTGCTCGACGTGGCTGTCCAGCTCGATGCACCAGGCCGGGCACTCCCGCACGCAGATCAGGCACGAGGTGCAGCTCGCGGGGACAAGGGCGATCGCGGCGTGGGAGACCTCGCTCATGCGTCGTCCTCGTCGAGCCAGGAGACCGCGACCCCGGGCGGCGCCTGTCGCCGCCGCGATCCGCCCCCCGACGCCTCCGTCGCCCCGGGCCAGGGCCGCCCCACGCGGGCGGCGAGCACCGTCGACCGCCGAAGCGGCGGCCGGCCGGCGTGCTGACGTCGCAGCAGCGGCCGAAGTCCCGGATGACCGACGACCTGGACCCCGAACATCTCGGCCAGCTCGCGCTCGTGCCACCCGGCCGCCGGCAGGAGCGCGGTCAGGCTCGGCAGGGCGTCACCGTCCCCGACCCGCGTGACCAGTCGGACGGACCGCTGGCCCGCCCGCTCGGGGTCGACGAGGCGCGCCACGACCTCGACGGCATCGCCGCGGTCCACGCCCGCGAGCACGTCGAGGTAGCCGAGGCCGTCAGCGACGAGATCGGTCGCGACCGTGAGCCAGTCCGGCACGGCGACGTCCCGCACCTCGTCGGCGCTCATGCCGCGCCCGAGCCGACGAGGTCGGCCAATGCCGCCACGAGGTCGTCGGGCCGAGGGGGGCAGCCGGGCACGTAACGGTCGACCTCGACGAGCTGGTCGACCCCGGACAGCACCGTAGGCGCGTCCCAGTACGGCCCGCCGCTCGCGGCGCAGGCTCCGAACGAGACGACGCGGGTGCCCGCCGGCAGGTCCACCAGGAGCCGGCGGACAGCCGGCCCCAGCGCCTCGGTCACCGTGCCCGCGACCAGCAGCAGGCAGCGATCACCGGGCTCGATCGACCCGGTGTGCGCGACGAGGAGTCCGCGGCGTACGGCGGACTCCACCTCCATCGCGCAGCAGGCGAGGCCGGCGCTGGCCACGACGACGCGCGTGCCCGGCGCCGACGGCAGCCGGAAGACCCGCGGGGGAACGTCGACCTCTGCCACACGGGCAGGGTAGCCCGCGACTCCGCGACGACTTTGTGACGTACGTAATACCACCCTGCGAAACACGGGTGTAACCTCGAAGGACGTCCTAGCACTCGCACGGGCGTCGTGCCGCCACCCACCCGCCCGACAAGGGGATCTCGTTGAGCAAGCAGGTCGTCAGCCTCAACCGCGTCGTCATCAGGTTCGCCGGGGACTCCGGCGACGGCATGCAGTTGACCGGTGACCGGTTCACCTCCGACACCGCCGGCCTCGGCAACGACCTGTCGACCCTGCCGGACTTCCCGGCCGAGATCCGGGCGCCAGCGGGAACCATCGGCGGCGTCTCGGCGTTCCAGCTCGCCTTCGCCGACCACGACATCACGACGCCGGGCGACGCGCCCAACGTGCTCGTGGCGATGAACCCGGCGGCGCTCAAGGCGAACCTCAAGGACCTGCCCCGCGGGGCGGACATCATCGTCAACACCGACGAGTTCACCAAGCGCAACCTGGAGAAGGTCGGCTACGCGGCGAACCCGATCGAGGACGGCACGCTCGAGCCGTACAACGTCCACGCCATCGCCCTGACCTCGCAGACCGTCGAGGCGCTCAAGGGGTTCGACCTGACGAAGAAGGAGGCCGAGCGCTCGAAGAACATGTACGCCCTCGGCCTGCTGTCGTGGCTGTACTCCCGGCCGGCGGAGGGCACCCGGGCGTTCCTCGAGCGCAAGTTCGCCAGCAAGCCGACGATCCTCGCCGCGAACCTCGCCGCCTTCGAGGCCGGCTGGTCCTTCGGCGAGACCACCGAGGCCTTCTCCGTCCAGTACGAGGTGTCGCCGGCACCGCTACCCGCGGGTACGTACCGCAACATCACCGGGAACCCGGCGCTCGCGTACGGCCTGATCGCCGCATCGCAGCGTTCGGGACTGCCGCTGTTCCTCGGCTCGTACCCGATCACGCCCGCCTCGGACATCCTCCACGAGCTGGCCAAGAACCACCGCTTCGGGATCATGACGTTCCAGGCCGAGGACGAGATCGCGGGCATCGGCTCGGCGATCGGCGCCGCGTATGGCGGCGCCCTCGCGGTCACGACCACCTCCGGACCCGGTGTCGCGCTGAAGTCGGAGGCGATCGGCCTGGCCGTGTCGCTCGAGCTGCCGCTGATCATCGTCGACGTCCAGCGCGGCGGACCGTCGACGGGACTTCCGACCAAGACCGAGCAGTCGGACCTGCTGCAGGCGATGTTCGGCCGCAACGGCGAGTCGCCCGTGCCGGTCATCGCCCCGCAGTCCCCGTCTGACTGCTTCCACGCCGCGATCGAGGCGGCCCGCATCGCCGTCACCTACCGCACTCCGGTGTTCCTGCTGTCCGACGGCTACCTGGCGAACGGGTCCGAGCCGTGGCTCGTTCCCACGGTCGACGACCTCCCGGTCATCGACCCGGGCTTCGCGACCGGTCCGAACGACGTGACGGCAGACGGCACCGAGGTGTTCAAGCCGTACAAGCGTGACCCCGAGACCCTCGCTCGCCCGTGGGCCGTCCCGGGGACCAAGGGCCTGGAGCACCGGATCGGCGGCCTCGAGAAGGCCGACGGCACCGGGGCCATCTCGTACGACCCGGAGAACCACGACCTCATGGTCCGCCTGCGTCAGGCGAAGGTCGACGCCATCGCCGACTCGATCCCGGGCCTGTGGGTCGACGACCCGACCGGCGACGCCGAGGTGCTCGTCCTGGGCTGGGGCTCGACCTACGGACCGATCGGCGCCGCCTGCGAGATCACGCGACGGACCGGGGTGAAGGTCGCCCAGGCGCACCTGCGCCACCTCAACCCGTTCCCCTCCGACACCGGCGATGTGCTGCGCCGCTACCGGCGGGTGCTCGTCCCCGAGATGAACCTCGGCCAGCTGAGCATGCTGCTGCGGGCGAAGTACCTCGTCGACGTGCAGGGCATCAACCAGGTCCGCGGGATGCCGTTCAAGTCGACCGA
>OFJB01000348.1_pt1 | contig 23418 bp, 20 predicted proteins | sample 1775081 | NCBI WGS metagenome assembly OFJB01 (sample SAMN08195771, study PRJEB24354) | sludge metagenome | isolation source: initial sludge from phenol fed wastewater aerobic bioreactor | place: India: Nagpur | collected 2016-06-05
GCGAGCGTCCCGACGTGGTGGTCATCGTGCACAACGACCACGGCCTGAATTTCTTCCTCGACAAGATGCCGACCTTCGCCGTGGGCGCGGCGGACGTCTACCGCAACGCCGACGAGGGCTGGGGCATTCCGCCGCTGGCGGCGGCGCGCGGCTGCGTGGACCTGTCCTGGCACATCGTCGAGACCCTGGTCGCGGACGAGTTCGACATCACCACCTGCCAGGAAGCCCTGGTCGATCACTCCGTGTCGCTGCCCCTGGCGCTGCTCTGGCCGGAAGGCAAGGAAGCCGGCGAAGCCCTCCTCGCCCGGGGACAGGCTCTGGAGGGGGGAGACGGCGGCGCAGGCGGGCCGCCTGGCGCGCAGGGACGCAAGGACGCGGCGCTCGGTCTCGAGATCGGAGGAGGTGCAGTCGATGAGGGTCTGGAAGCCAAGGCTCCGGAAGGCCGCGGAGGCCGCCTCCACGAGCTCGGGATAGATGTAGGTGGAAAGGGCGGGAAGGACGAGGGCCGCGTCCCGGGAGGAACTGCGGGGAGGAGGAGCGCGGAAACTGCCCGAGCCGCGGACCGTCCGCACGAGCCCCTCGTGGGCCAGGCGGGCCAGGGCCTGCCTGGCCGCGGGCCGGGAGGCGCCGAAGCGCTCGCAGAGCTCGTTCTCCGAGGGGAGCCGGGCTCCGACGGCTATCCGCTCGGCGTCGAATTCCTCCCGGAGCCAAGCATAGATCCGGGCGTTTTTCGATGTAGGTACATCTTCATTCGACATGTACTACATGTTAGTCGACGGGGAACGACCGGTCAAGGCCGATCCCCCGGGAGCAGGCTAAAGGGATTCGCCTTGACAGCAGGCGCGAATCGATGCACATTGTAAGCGCTTACATAAGAGGAACCATGCGCATCGAAGACATAGCCCGGGAAGCGGGGGTCTCAACGGCCACCGTCTCCAGAGTGCTCAACAATCCCGAGCTCGTCAAGCGGGAAACGAGGGACCGGGTCCTCGCCGTCGTCCGCCGCCGCGAGTACACCCCCAACTCTCTCGCCCGCGGCCTCATGACCAAGCAGTCCAAGACCGTCGGCGTCCTCATCATCTCGATCTCCAACTCCTACTACATGGAGATCACGGAGACGATCCAGCGCAGGCTCCGCGAGGCGGGCTTCATGATGCTCCTCGCGGCGACGGACGACAGGGCCGAGCTCGAGCGCGCCTACATCCGCGAATTCGGCTCCCGCCGCGCCGACGGCATCGTCGTCATCGACGCCTCCGAGGAGAACTTCGCGGACGGCTTCTTCGAGCGCGAGGCCGCCAAGCGCCCCCTCGTCCTGGTCCACTCGAGTCCGCGCATCGCCTCCTCCCCCCTGGGCCAGGTCTTCGTCGACCAGCGCCTGGGCATGCGGGGGGTCATGGACTACCTCGCGGGCCTGGGCCACGCCGAGATCGCCCTCCTCCGCGGCGAGCGCGGCTTCTCCTACGACGTCAAGGAGGCGGCCAGGGCCGAGTGGCTCGCGGAGCGCGGCCTTCCCGAGCGCCGCGACCTCGTCTTGCGGATCGAGGACGGCAACAGCGAGGACGCCATCCCCCTCGCCGAGGAGGCGGTGGGCGCGGCGATCCGCGAGGGCAGGCTGCCGACGGCCGTCTTCGCATGCAACGACCTCATGGCCAGGGGCGCGGTCAACGCGGCCACGCGGGCGGGCCTCCGCATCCCCGAGGACCTCTCCGTCGTCGGCCACGACAACACCATCCTCGCCGTCTCCGGCCGCGTCCAGCTCACCTCGGTGGACCTGAAGATGCGGAGCGTGGGCCAGGCCGCGGCCGGCCTCCTCCTCGCCCAGCTCTCGGGCGGAGAGGGGCCGGCGGCCCTGGGCGTCGAGCCCGAGCTCGTCGTGCGGGACTCCGCGGGCCCCGCTCCCGCCAGGAGGAAAGCGCCATGATCGAGGTGGTCCGCGGCGCCGGCGGCGAGCCCCGGTTCTTCGCGCTCGCCACGGGCGAGGCCGGCTACGTCGTCGCCCTCCACAAGGGCCGGATCCCGGCCTGCCACCACTTCGGCGCCCCCTTCGTCCCCCGTCCCGAGGGCCCCCTCCCCCTCGCCCCGCCACAGGGCTTCGGGGCCTCGGAGGAGGCCGAGGACAAGTCCTACAGCCTCCACCGCCTGCCCCAGGAATACCCCTGGGGACTCGGGGGCGACTTCCGCTCGCCGGCCTTCTCCGCGGAGACGGCCTCGGGGCTGCCCTGCATCGAGCTCGAGTACAGAAGCCATCGCATTATGCGCGGCTGGCCGGACCTGGGCGGCCTCCCGGTGCCCGAGGCCGAGCCGGGCGAGGAGGCCGAGACCCTCGAGCTCGAGCTCGAGGATCCGGCGAGCGCCGATCTCTCGGGGCTGCGCGCCAAACTGGCGCAGGAGGTCGAGGGGGCGATGCTCGACGACCATGCGGTCTGGGCGGCGCGTCTGCGCACCATGGCCGGGGGCGTCGTGCTGGTCGGGGTCGGGGTGGTGGTTCTGGTGCTGGCGGCGATGGTGCTGTCGATCGTCTTCGCGACCCGGGCGGCGATGGCCGGTAATCGCGACGTGATCGAGGTGCTGCATTTCGTCGGCGCCGAGGATCCGTTCATCGCCCGCGAGTTCCGGCGCCATTTCGTGGTGCTCGGGCTCGAGGGCGGATCGGTCGGCGGGGCGGCGGCGCTGGCGCTGTTCGGGCTTGGCGATCTGCTCCTGCGGAGCGGCCGGGGGGATCCGCTCGGCGATCAGGCACAGGCCCTGTTCGGCGGGTTTTCGATCGGCTGGAGCGGTTTCTTCGGGGTGATCGCGATCGTCGCGCTGGTGACGGCGCTGACCGGCATCACCTCGCGCGCGACCGTTCTCGGTCATCTGAAGCGTCTCGAGTGAGGGGCGGCCATGCGTGTCATCGACGTCGCGACGGCGAATTCTGATATCTTGGCGGCCATGGAGATTCGACCCCCCGAGACGTCGGCCGGTCTCGGCGCGCCGCGCGGAGCGGCCGAAACGGCGGCCGGCAGCACGAGAGCGACGCCGCGGCGGCTCCTCCGCCGCTCGGCGCGCGCGGTCGGCTACGCGCTCGCCGGTCTCGCCGCGGCCTTCGGTCTCGGCTTCGTCGTCTTCGCGGTGACGGTGTCGCTCACCGAGATCCCCGCCGATCCTCGCGCCGACGCGATCATCGCGCTGACGGGGGGACGCGACCGGGTGGCGGAGGCGGTCGATCTCCTCGCCGAGGGGCGCGGACGGCGGCTCCTCATCTCCGGGGTCCATCCGAGGACCAGCGCCGCCGACATTCGCAAACTGACCGAGGGCGACCGCACCGTCTTCGCCTGTTGCGTCGATCTCGGCCGCACCGCGCTCTCCACCGCCGGCAACGCCACCGAGGCGGCGGAATGGGTGAAGGAACACGGCTTCACCAGCCTGATCGTCGTCACCAGCGCCTATCACATGCCGCGCTCGCTGCTCGAACTCGACCGTGCCCTTCCGTCGGTGCGCAAGGTGCCTTATCCGGTGAGCCGGCCGGATCTCAATCTCGAGACCTGGTATCGTCATCCGACGACCGCGAAACTTCTCTTCGGCGAATACCTCAAGTATATCGTCGCTCGGTTCGCGCATCAGGCGCCGCAGATCACGGCCACCCGGGTGGCGCGGGTCGGAGGCGACGCGGCGCGCTGAACCGCTCCTCCGATCGGGATCCCCACGCGATGACGTTTCTCCGCTCGCTCGCCTTCAACGTCTTCTTCTACGTCCACACCTTCGTCTGGCTGTTCGTGCTGCTGCCGACCGAGCTGATGCCCAAGGCGGCGCTCAAGTGGGGCGTCAAGCGCTGGGCGAAGACGAACCGCCAGGCGCTCGAGTGGATCGGCGGGGTGAAGGTGGAGCTGCGCGGGCTCGAGAACATCCCCGTGACCGGCGCGCTGATCGTCTCCAAGCACCAGTCGACCTTCGAGACGGTGTCGATGCTCGATCTCTTCGCCGACCCGACCTATGTCCTCAAGAAGGAACTCCTGAAGATCCCGCTGTTCGGCTGGTACGCCACCAAGGCCGAGCAGATCCCGGTCGATCGCAGCGCCGGACGGGCGGCCCTGGTCAAGCTCTCCGAGCGGGCGCGGGCGGAAGTGGCGCGGGGGCGCCAGCTGATCATCTATCCGGAGGGGACGCGGCGTCCGGCCGGCGCCGAGCGCGCCTACAAGCACGGTGTCGTCAATCTCTATCGCGACCTCGGCGTGCCGCTGGTGCCGGTCGCGCTCAATTCCGGCCTGTTCTGGCCGCGCCACGGCTTCCTCAGGCATCCCGGCACGCTGGTGGTGGCGTTCCTGCCGCCGATCCCGCCGGGGCGCGATCCGGAGGAGGCCTTCGTCGAGATGCAGCGGATGATCGAGGATGGCAGCGACGCGCTGATCGCCGAGGCGCTGGCTGTGCCCAATCCGCCGCCGATCCCGCCGGGCGGCGAGGCGTGGTGGGAGCGTCACCCGCGTTCCTGAAAAGTTCCGGTTCGAGCTTGCGCTGCTCGCGCCATTGTTCTAACTTTGTTCCATGTCCCGAGGGGAGGTGGAACCGATGGGTTTCGAGAGTGCGCAAGGTGTGGCGGTCGCGCGGCGCGGGGGGACCGAAGGCCTCTCGGCGCTCGACGGGCGGTTTCTGATCTGGCGCGGCGCCTCCGGGCGGGCCTATGTCTTCTCCCCGGTCGCCGACGACGACGCGGGGTTCGATGGAATGGGGCTCGACGACGCGGTGTTGATCGCGGTGGAGCGCGATCGGGCGGGGCGGCCGAGGGCGGCGCGAGTGGTGGCGGATCGATCCGGCCGGCCCGGCGAGATCTGGGCACATCATCTGGCGACGACGGCGGCGGCGCGGCGCCGGGCGGTGATCGATCTCACCGCGAGCGGGCGTGAACCGGAGCTCTTCGGGGCGATCGGCTGAACCCGGGCGGGTGGCCGCGATCGAGGGCGGTCGACAGGGGCGGCGTGGTCGCCTTATCTCGGGGGGTAACGATTCGGACCTTCGCGAGGAAGATCGACCATGAATTCCGTCCCATCCGAGGATGCCGGCAGACGTCGTGGGCGGATCTTCCGTCGCCCCTGGGTCGTTCTTCTCGGCGTGGCGGTTCTGTGCGCGGCCTGGTCGGCGGTGTGGGCGACGATGCGCTCGCGGCTGATCACCGAGGTCGATCATCAGCTGGTGCGGCTCGAGCGCGACGGTGTCCGCATCGTCTGTCCGGACCGCGCGGTCGGTGGGTTCCCCTTCCGGCTCGAGATCACCTGCCGCGATCCGGGTCTCGAGATCGCCGGGCGCGGGGTCGGCGGGTCGGTGGCGGCGCTGCGGATCGTCGCGCAGATCTGGGATCCCCAGTTGGTTCTCGCGGAGGCCGACGGTCCGCTGGTCGCGGAGGAGGCGGGGCGCACGCGGGTCGATGCGACCTGGCGTGGACTGCGGGCCTCGCTGCGCTGGTCGACGGCCGGGGTCGAGCGTCTCTCCCTGTCGGCCGAGGGACTCGATCTGACCCGTCGTGAGACGGGAGCCGGCGTCGCGCGGCTCCAGGCGGAACACCTCGAGGCGCACGGGCGCGGATCCGGCGCGCGCGACGTCGACGTCGCGGTCTCCGTCGCCTCGGGCGTGGTGACGGTCGAGGGCAAGCGGATCGGTCCGCCGCGTTCGGATCTCTCGCTCGCCGCCACACTGCGGGAGGTCCTGCCGCTCGGCCCGGGCGATCCGGCGCGAGCCTTCGCCGCGCGGGGCGGGCGGATCGAGCCGATCCGCGCCGACTTCGCAGTGGGGGGCGTGCGGGTGGCGGGCAAGGGCGCGCTGACGCTCGGCCCCGACGGGCTGCTCGACGGGATGATCGGTTTCGCCGCCACGGGGCTCGAGGCGGTGGTGACCCAGGCGGCGGCGCTGGGGCCGGAGACGGCGAGCGTGCTCGGCGGTTTCGTTCTGCTCGGCAAGGCGTCGAACGATCCCGATCTGCCCGGGCGGCGGCTCGATCTGGTGGTCGATCACGGCCGGCCGCGCTTCGGGCGGATCCTGATGCCCCCGATGGCGCCGCTGTTTCGACCCTGAGCGGCGGGCGTCGGACGCAGCGTTCGACGTTCACGCCCTCGACGAGACGCCGCCGCGCCCCACATTTCGGCGAGACCGTGGGATCCCCCCGCGAGATGTCGAAAGGAGTGGACGCCATGCGGCGCCGTATCGAGACCGTGTTGCACGCGCCCGAGCGTCATTGGGTGGGGAATGGATTTCTGGTTCGTCCGCTCTTCGCCGATGCGGCCTTCACGGCTTCGATCAGCCCGTTCCTGATGCTCGACTGGGCGGCGGAGCGCCGGTTTCCGCCCTCCGCGACACCGCGTGGCGTCGGCCCGCATCCCCATCGCGGGTTCGAGACGGTGACGCTCGTCCATGCCGGCGAGGTCGCGCATCGCGATTCCGCCGGTCATGCCGACCGCATCGGTCCCGGCGACGTCCAATGGATGACCGCCGGCGCCGGCCTCGTTCACGAGGAGATGCTCGGCGGCTCGATCGACGAGGCCGGAGGGGCGGTGTCGATGGCACAGCTCTGGGTCAATCTGCCGAAGGCGTCGAAGGCGACGCCGCCGCGCTATCAGGCGATCACCGCCGACCGCATTCCCGAGATCGCCTCCCCCGGCGTGACGCTGCGGCTCGTCGCCGGGTCGCTCGGCGAACGGATGGGCCCGGCGGCGACGCATACGGAGCTGACCGTCGCCGAGGCGACGATCGCCGCCGGGGCCGAGCTCGTCTGGCCGGTGCTGGACGGGTGGACGGCGATGGTCGCGGTGCTGAGCGGACGGATCTCGAGCGACGATCGGCAGGTGGGCTCGGAGACGGTCGCGCTCTTCGCGCGGACGGGCGGCGAGATCGCCGTCACCGGGGTCGCCACCGAAAGCCGCCTGTTGCTTCTGGCGGGCGAGCCGATCGCCGAACCGATCGCGGCGATGGGACCCTTCGTGATGAACACGCACGAGGACCTGATCCGCGCGGTCGAGGACTTTCGCCTCGGACGCATGGGGCGGTTGTGATCGTTCGGCCGCCGCCGTGAAGGAAGCGCCGCGCGTGCATTTCGAAATTTCTCGCGAGTGTCCGCGCGGTCGCCCCCTGAAAATTCCTGGAGGCAATATGCTTGCTCCCAAAACGTTTTGAGCTCACAATCCGATCGTGTCGTGGGGGAAATCGAGTTCGTGTCGTCCGCTTTGGACGCAATCGGAGAACGAACTTTCTTCCGAAGTTCTGGACCTCCAGGCCGAGGTGGTGATGACGAAATCGGCGGAAACCCTCGAGCGTCTGGCGGAAATTCTGCGCCCGCTGATGAATTTCGACGACCTGCCGGCGGACGACACGTTCACCATCGGCCAGCTGTCGTCGCATCTCGGCGTGTCCCTGCGCACCTTGAGATTCTACGAGCAGTCGGGACTTCTCACGCCGACCCGCGCCGGCGCGCGCCGCATCTATTCCGGCGAGGATCGCCGGCGGCTCGAGGTGATCGTGGCACTGCGTGAATTCGAAGTGTCGCTGAACGGGGTGAAGGCGCTGATCGCGATCATCGACAGCGGCGCGCCGAACCTCGAGGAGCGGGCCCTCGCGCAGTTCGATCACCTGCTCGCCGACGTCCACGAGGCCAACCAGACTCGGATCGCCGAACTGCAGGGCCTCAACGAACGCATCGAGCGCGCCCGCACGCCGCACGCCTGACCCGAGCCGGCATCCCGGATCCCCATGTCCAGATGGACTTCACGCCGCCGGCCGGCGCGCGCATGTCGCGGGCGAGCCCGGCGGGTGTGATCCCGGCCGTCCGGCGGCCGGGTCATGCGAGACCGAAGGCGGCGAATGCCCCCGGCCTTCGAGCGCACGCGGCCTTCTCATGCGCGTCGCCGGCATGAGAAAGTCGCTTCGGGAGGACCGTCTCGACTTCGACGGCCGACGGTCTCAGGCGGCGGAGCGCACGCCCTCGTCGACGATGCGGACGAGGTCGGCCATGATGTCGGTGATCTGGAAGTCCTTGGGCGTGTAGACGGCGGCGACCCCCATGTCGAGGAGCTGTTCGGCGTCCTCGGTCGGGATGATGCCGCCGACGACCACCGGCACGTCGGTGAGCCCGGCGGCCTTCATGCGCGCCATGACGTCGCCGACCAGCGCCAGATGCGAGCCCGACAGGATCGACAGGCCGATCGCGTGGACGCCCTCCTCGAGGGCGGCGTTGACGATCTGGGCCGGGGTCAGGCGGATGCCTTCGTAGACCACCTCCATGCCGCAGTCGCGGGCGCGCACGGCGATCTGCTCGGCGCCGTTGGAGTGGCCGTCGAGGCCGGGCTTGCCGACCAGGAACTTCAGGCGGCGGCCGAGCTTGACGGAGACCGCGTCGACGGCGGAGCGCACTTGCGTGAGATCACTGCCGGCGTCGCGGGCGGAGCGGCCGACGCCGGTCGGGGCGCGATATTCGCCGAAGACCGATCGCAGGGTCTCGCCCCATTCGCCGGTGGTGACGCCGGCTCGTGCCGCGGCGATGGAGGGTTCCATCAGGTTGCGCCCCTCGGCGGCGGCGGCGCGCACGGCCTCGAGGGCCTTCGCCACGGCGCTCGCGTCGCGGGTCGCGCGCCAGGCCGCGATCCGCTCGATCGCGTGTTGCTCCACTTCCGGCGGTACGGTGAGGATCGAGCCTTCTCCGGTCGTCAGCGGCGACGGCTCGGTCTCCTTGAAGCGGTTGACGCCGACCACGGTCGAGGTGCCGGCTTCGATCGCCTCGAGCCGGCGCGTGTTCGATTCGACGAGCTTCTGCTTCATGTAGCTGGACTCGACCGCCGCCACGGCGCCGCCCATCGCCTCGATGGCGGCGAGCTCGCCCTTGGCCTCGGCGACGAGCTCGGAGACCTTGGCCTCGATCTCGGCCGAACCGTTGAAGATGTCGGCGAATTCCAAGAGGTCGGTCTCGTAGGCGAGGATCTGCTGCATCCGGAGCGACCACTGCTGATCCCACGGGCGCGGCAGGCCGAGCGCCTCGTTCCAGGCGGGGAGCTGGACGGCGCGGGCGCGGGCGTCGCGCGACAGCGTCACCGCGAGCGCCTCGATCAGGATGCGGTAGACGTTGTTCTCCGGCTGCGGTTCGGTGAGGCCGAGCGAATTGACCTGAACGCCGTAGCGGAAGCGGCGGTTCTTCTCCTCCGCCACGCCGTAGCGGTCACGGGTGATCTCGTCCCAGAGGCGGCCGAAGGCGCGCATCTTGCAGATTTCCGTCACGAAGCGCATGCCGGCGTTGACGAAGAAGGAGATGCGGCCGACCGCCTCGCCGAATTCGGCCTGCGGGATCACGCCGGTCTTCTCGACGTTGTCGAGCACGGCGATCGCCGTCGCCAGCGCGAAGGCGAGTTCCTGAACCGGCGTCGCGCCCGCTTCCTGCAGATGGTAGGAGCAGACGTTCATCGGGTTCCACTTCGGCATCTCCGTGTAGGTCCAGGCGATGACGTCGGTGGTGAGCCGCATCGAGGGCGCCGGCGGGAAGACGTAGGTGCCGCGCGAGAGATATTCCTTGATGAGGTCGTTCTGGGTGGTGCCGGCGAGCTTCTTGCGGTCGGCGCCCTGCTCGTCGGCGGCGGCGACATAGAGCGCCAAGAGCCACGGCGCGGTGGCGTTGATCGTCATCGAGGTGTTCATCTTCTCGAGCGGAATGCCGTCGAAGAGGGCGCGCATGTCGCCGAGATGGGAGACGGGAACACCGACCTTGCCGACCTCGCCGCGCGAGAGCGCGTGGTCGGGGTCGTAGCCGGTCTGGGTCGGCAGATCGAAGGCCACCGACAGGCCGGTCTGGCCCTTGGCCAGATTTCCGCGATAGAGGCGGTTGGAGGCCTCGGCGGTCGAATGACCGGCATAGGTGCGGAAGAGCCAGGGCTTGTCGGGGGTGGCGAGCGGCATGACGCGGATATCCCAGAATGATCTCGTTCTGATCGATTGAATATCGCGCCGCACAAGCCCGTGTCATCCCACACGAACGTCGGACTGCGACATTCGGTCTCGCGACCGCGGTAGGGGGCTTGCCGCCGGTCGCTGCGGAGCGGGCCGAAAGCCGCGGGAAACCGCCTCGGGCCGGCTTTTTCCGTGCTCGGAACGGGCACGTTCCGCGATCGTGATATTTTGCAGCGCAGCAAGTTCTGGCGCGAAAACGAGGGAATGCGGTCTTTTCAATCCTTTGTATTATGGAAATTCGGGGAGAGGGGGGTCGATAGTGCGCGGCATCGATCGCAGTGCGGCATAGTCGGAGGAGGCTCGGCCGGCGGCGACAACGAACACGGGCCGGGACGCGGCGGGGATCGAGCCTCGATCCCCCGCGACCGGACCGACAGTTGGGAAGGAAGACCATGGCTGGGAATGAAGTCGCCACCGCCGCCCTCGACGACCGTCCGGTCAAGGATCTCTACGAGATCGGCGAGATTCCGCCGCTCGGCCACGTGCCGAAGCAGATGTATGCCTGGGCGATCCGCAAGGAGCGCCACGGGCCGCCGGAGGAGAGCTTCCAGCTCGAGGTGGTGCCGACCTGGGAACTCGACAGCCACGACGTGCTGGTGCTCGTGATGGCGGCGGGCGTCAACTACAACGGCGTGTGGGCCGGTCTCGGCAAGCCGATCTCGGTGTTCGACGTCCACAAGCAGCCCTATCACATCGCCGGCTCGGACGCCTCGGGCATCGTCTGGGCGGTCGGCTCGAAGGTGAAGGCGTGGAAGGTCGGCGACGAAGTCGTCATCCACTGCAATCAGGACGACGGCGACGACGAGGAGTGCAACGGCGGCGACCCGATGCTCTCGCCCTCGCAGCGCATCTGGGGCTACGAGACGCCGGACGGGTCCTTCGCCCAGTTCTGCCGGGTGCAGTCGCGCCAACTGCTGCCGCGTCCGCAGCATCTGACCTGGGAGGAATCGGCCTCCTACATGCTGACGCTGGCGACCGCCTATCGCATGCTGTTCGGCCACAATCCGCATCAGCTGAAGCCGTCGCAGAACGTGCTGATCTGGGGCGCCTCGGGCGGCCTCGGCGTGTTCGGCGTCCAGCTGACGGCGGCGGCGGGCGCCAATGCGATCGGCGTCATCTCCGACGAGACCAAGCGCGACTACGTCATGAGCCTCGGCGCGCGCGGCGTCATCAACCGCAAGGACTTCAAGTGCTGGGGCCAGCTGCCCAAGGTCGGGAGCCCCGAATACGACACCTGGTTCTCGGAAGTGCGCAAGTTCGGCAAGGCGATCTGGGACGTCACCGGCAAGGGCAACAACGTCGACATGGTGTTCGAGCACCCGGGCGAATCGACCTTCCCGACCTCGACCTTCGTGGTGAAGCGCGGCGGCATGGTGGTGTTCTGCGCCGGCACCTCCGGCTTCAACATCACCTTCGACGCGCGCTACGTCTGGATGCATCAGAAGCGCATCCAGGGCTCGCACTTCGCCCATCTGAAGCAGGCGGCCGCCGCCAACAAGTTCGTGCTCGATCGCCGGGTCGAGCCGTGCATGTCGGAAGTCTTCGAGTGGAAGGACATTCCGAAGGCGCACACGCTGATGTGGAAGAACGAGCACAAGCCCGGCAACATGGCGGTGCTGGTCTCCGCCCCGCGCACCGGCCTCACCACCTTCGAGGACGTGCTCGAGGCCTCGGCCGAGATGCAGGCCGCCAAGGCGGGTTGATCGGCGGAAGCGCCGGCTCGCCCGGCGCCTCCTCGACGCATGGATCCATGAAAAACCCCGCGCGAGCGATCGCGTGGGGTTTTTCCGTTCCCCATGGATGTCCTTCGAGCGGATGGCTCCTCAATGATCCGGCGGCGTGCCCGTGCGCCACAGATCGATGGCGTGGTTGATCTCGGCGCCGAGCAGGAAGATCAGGCCGACGATGTAGAAGAACAGCATCGAGGCGACCGCGCCGCCGAGGCCGGCGTAGGTCTTGGCGTAGCCGGAGAAGTGAGAGAGGTACCAGGAAAAGACGAGGCCGGCGACGAACCACAGCGTCAGCGTCAGCACCACGCCGGGCAGCACCCCGAGCGCGCTCTGGTGGCGCGCCGGCAGCCACAGATGGGCGGAAAAGAGGAAGAGGAACACCGCCAGCGTGAAGAAGCCGAGCGGCAGGCGGTTGAAATAGCTCCACCACGGTTCGATGTCGGGGAAGTGCGGGAGCAGCAGCCCCCACAGCACCGGCAGAACCACCACCAGGAAGCCGAGCCCGAGGATCACTATCGCCGCGATCAGCATGAAGAACGTGCCTTCGAGCCGGCGGATCAGGAAGTGGCGGGTGTCGTAGGAGCGGTAGGCGTAGTTGAGGCCCATCCGGAGGCTCTCGACGAGGCCGGTGACGATGATCACCAGGAGCAGCGCGCCGACGGTCAGGACCCGGCCCTGCGAGGTCTCGAGCACGGCGGTGATCTCGGGCTTGAGGATCGCGGCGACCTGCTCGGGCAGCACCGCGAAGATGCCGCCGGTGCCCTGTTCGGCGGCGGCGGTCAGTTCGCCCACCCCCCATTGGCTCGCCGTCCAACCGGCGATGCCGGTGACGAGGATCATGAAGGGGAAGAGCGAGAACAGCACCGAGAAGGCGATGTTGGAGGCGTGGGCGAAACTCTCGTTGCGCAGGAGGCCCCAATAGAGGGCTTCCCAGGTCACCCAACCGGCGGCGCGCCAGCCCCGGCGTCGCGGTGGGGCGTCGGTGGGCGGGGCGGTCGGGGGCGAGAGCGGTTCGGCGGACATGGCCGGCAAGATAAGTGCGCGGCCGTGCGGGCACAATCGCCTTTCGATCGACGCGACGCCGTGGCCGTCGTGCCCGTCTCGCGACTGACCTCGCTGTGCTTTTGCCGTAATCTCGGGTCAGACGAGGCCGGTCTTCGCCGATTCTCGCCTTCTCCCCTCCTTCGACGGAAACGCACTCTCGTGACCTCGCTCCGCGCTCGCGCGCTCTCCCTGTCCCTTCTCCTGACGATGCTGGTCGCCGGGCCGGTTCTGCCCGCCATCGGCGAGACGGTCCAGCCGACGCGTCCGGCGACGGTGGCGCCGGCCGCCGCTCCGCCGGCGCCGAGCGCGCCGCAGCCGGTGCCGCCGGCGCCCGCGCCGGGCGTCAAGGCCAAGCCCGACGAGATCCAGACCAAGCTCGACGGCTGGAAGGGCGAGATCGAGCAGATCGCCAGCGGGCTCACCCGCGACGGCCAGAGCGACCGCCGCCTGGCGGAGTTGCGGGCGCGCGTCGATACGATCCGCGCCGGTGTCGAGGCGATCGATCAGGCCGAGAGCCCGCGGGTCGCGGCGATCGAGGCGCGGTTGAAGCAGCTCGGTCCGGCGCCCGCCGCCAAGGACGACGAGCCGGCGCCGGTCGAGGCGGAGGCGATCAAGACCGAGCGCGACGACCAGCAGAAGCTGCTCGCCGAGGCGCAGGGCCGGGTCAAGCAGGCGCAGTTCCTCAATCTCCGCGCCGACGAGATCGTCAAGGCGATCTCCGAGAAGCGGCGCTCGCGCTTCGCCAAGGACATGGTGGAGCGATCGCGCTCGGTGCTCGATCCCTCGCTGTGGCTCGAGGCGGCGCAGACGATGCCGGGCACGGTCTCCGGTCTCGTCTATCTGCTCGCCGACTGGTTCTCGCTCCTGGCGTCGCGGGGCCTCGAGACGGCGACGGCGGTCGGCTCGGTGATCCTCGTCTTCCTGACGATCCTGTGGACGGCGCGGCGGCGGTTGGCGCTCCTGACGGAGCGCGATCCGGACGCGGGCGAGCCGACGATGTTGATGCGCTCGCTCAAGGCGGCGGGGATCGTTCTGGTCAATTTCGCCGCTCCGGTTCTGAGCCTGTTCGGCATCGCCCGGGCGCTCGACGTGTTCGAGCTCAATCCGGCGCGGGTCGAGCTCTTCATTTCGGCGCTGGCGGCGGGCGTCGCCTCGGCGGCGATGGTCTACGGCATCGCGCTCGCCATCCTGGCGCCCGGCAAGCCGCAGTGGCGCCTCACCCCGGTCGGGGATCAGACCGCCGTCCGGCTGCTGCGCCTCTTCGTCGGACTGTCGATCGTCCACGGCGTCGGCGTGTGGTTCCTGCGGCTCCTCGACGTGCTGGCGGCGCCGGTGGCGGCGCTGATCCTCGCCTCGGGCCTGTTCGCGATCGTCGACGCGATCCTGGTGATGCTGGCGCTGCGCTCGGCGGCGCGCTCGATGGCGGGCGACGAGGAGACGGCGGAGATCGCCGAGGCGGCGGCCGAGGGGCGCTCGAGCCTGTGGCGGTGGATCCTGCCGCTCGGCTGGATCCTGGCGATCGGCGCCGTGGTGGCGGCGACGACCGGCTACGTGGCGCTCGCCTCCTTCGTCACCCAGCAGATGATCCACATCGGCTTCCTGCTCGGGGCGCTCTACATCCTGTTGATCCTCGCCGACGAGATCATCCTGGCGACCTTCCGGGCGCAGAGCCGGTTCGGTCTGGTGATGACCCGGTCGATGGGCATGGCGCGGGAGACGGTCGAGCAGATCGGCGTGGTCCTGTCGGGGCTGGTGCGGCTGCTTCTGATCGCGGCGGCGGGCCTCTTCATCCTGGCGCCGCTCGGGGTCGACGGGCAGGACATGGTCTCCGACGCCAAGGGGGCCTTCTTCGGGATCAAGGTGGGCGGGCTCACCTTCTCGATGTCGACGATCCTGAGCGCGCTGGTCTTCCTGATGGTCGGCCTGGCGGTGACGCGGGGCATCCAGGGCTGGCTCGATCAACGCTTCCTGCCGCGCACCCGGCTCGACATCGGCCTCAAGAACTCGATCCGCACCTCGTTCGGCTACGTCGGGACGATCGTCTCGGTGGCGCTCGCCTTCTCGGTGGTCGGGCTCGATCTGCAGAACCTCGCCATCGTCGCCGGCGCGCTCTCGGTCGGCGTCGGTTTCGGCCTGCAGTCGATCGTCAACAACTTCGTCTCCGGCCTCATTCTGCTGGTGGAGCGGCCGATCAAGGCGGGCGATCTCGTCGAGATGGGCGCGGAGAAGGGGTTCGTGCGCAAGATCAACGTGCGTTCGACCGAGATCGAGACCTTCGATCGCGCCTCGCTGATCGTGCCGAACTCCTCGCTGATCTCCGGCAACGTCAAGAACTGGATGCACCGGGATCTGACCGGGCGCTGCGTCGTCAACGTCGGCGTCGCCTACGACGCCGATCCGGCCCAGGTGAAGGCGATCCTGCTCGCCTGCGCCGAGGCCCACGAGAAGGTGCTGAAGTTCCCGGTGCCGGTGGTGTTCTTCACCAATTTCGGCGCCGACGCGCTGGAGTTCCGGCTGATCTGCACCGTCGGCGCGGTGACCGACGCCTTCGGCGTGGAGAGCGATCTGCGCTTCGCCATCGTCGCCGAGCTCCGGGAGAAGGGGATCGAGATCCCCTTCGCGCAGCGCGACATCAACATTCGCCAATTGGGCGATCTCGGACCGCTTCTCGATCGCCTCGGCCTCTCCGCCCAGGCGCCCCGGGCGGCGGACGAGACGCCGAAATCGTGACCCCTCGTTTCAGAGACACCGCCATGGTCGCCCCGCTTCGCCTCGTCTCCCTCTCGCTCCTGCTCGCCGCCGGGCTCGCCGCCTGTTCGCGCGGGCCCGCCCCGGTCGAGCACGTGCCGCCCTTCTATCAGCGGCTCGACATCGGCGGCCGTTCGGTCGATCCGGCCTCGTCGCTGTCGATGATCAACCAGTATCGCGCCAACAACGGCCTGCAGCCCCTGATCTGGGATCAAGGGTTGGCGCGGGTGGCGCAGGCCGAGGTCGATCAGATGGCGGCGACGGACCGGGTCCATTCCACCGCCGATGCCGGCCTCGATCGCCAGCTCCAGGGCGCGGGCATCGGCTATGCGTCGTTCCTCGCCAATTTCTCGGCCGGTTATCGCACCTTCGCCGAGGCCTTCTCCGGCTGGCGCGAATCGAAGCAGCACAACGCCACCATGTTGGCGGCGAAGGCGTCGCGGGTCGGCCTCGCCACCGCCTATGCGCCGAATTCCAAGTACAAGATCTTCTGGACCCTGGTGGTGGTCGAGCCGCGCTGAGCCGGTTTTGCCGGCCGCGACCGGAGATCGGCTGCGGCGGGGAAAAGCGGGGCGACGCGCTTGACTTGGGGGCGAGGGCTCCCTTATATCGCGGCGTCTCGTGAGAGTGGGCGCGTAGCTCAGCGGGAGAGCACTTCGTTCACACCGAAGGGGTCACAGGTTCGATCCCTGTCGCGCCCACCATTTCTTCCACTCCACGGTTCTTCTTCGTGACGGTTCCTCTTCGTCGACGGCGGGTTTCCGTCGGCGAAGGTTCGGTTCGTCGCCGGCCGGCGGCGCGACGCGTACGAGGGCGCTCGATCGACCTCGACGGTTGCGGCCGGTGAGGGTGCGGCATCCGGGCGCAGGTCGAATTCATATGAAATTTCAGTGATTTGGCGCGGATCAATGCGGATGCCGAGATGTTTCCGCATCGTATCCCGTCATGACCGCTTCCCTTCTTCTTCCTTGTCGACGGCATGACGCCCTGGTCTCGGCCGGGCGCGGAGCCGCGTCGTGGTCCGGGGTTCTCGCGCGATTCGCCGAGGATCACGATCTGACCTTCGCGCGGATCGAGGCTCTGGTGGCGCCGGAGGGGAGCGACGGCGCGGGCGCGCGGGTTCCGGTTCACGCGTCGGCGGCCTTCGTCGCGCGCTGGCGGCTCGTGCACGGCGGCGACGATCCCGCTCTCGACGCGGACGACGGGCGCCGGGTGCGCTGGGTCGAGACGGAGACGGTGGGGCGTGACGCCGCGTCCACCGACCAGGAGACGCCGGAGGAGCTGTGGATCGCCATCGACGGCGATGTCGGGTTCGTCTGCCTGCACATCGGCGCGGCGCGGCCGCTGCCGGCGGCTGAGTGGCTTTCGAGGCTCGGGCCCTGTCTCGCGGCGCTGTCCGAGGCGGTGACGCTCGGCATGGCGATCGCCCGCGCCGAGGAGGAGGTGCTGCTGCGGGTGCTGGTGACCGTGGGCGCGACCGGGGCGATCGTCGATGCGTCCGGCCGGCCGCGCCGCTGGGAGCCGCGCGAGCAGCCCTTCGATCCGCGTTTCGTCGCGACCCTGATCGGGCGGGACGGCGCGTCGGCGCGGCGACGCGCGCGGCGGTCGCGGGGGGCGGGCGATCACTTCCATCTGCTCGAGAGCGGCGAGGGGCGGCGGTGGATCGGCTATGCGATCGAGCTGCCGATCGGCGAGACCGCCTTCATGGCCGGCGACCGGCTGCTGGTCGCCTGGCCGCTCGACGCGGGGCCGCTTCCGGTCCCGGCGGACGCGACGTCGGGCGAGGATCTGGCGCGGGATCTCGCCGGGGCCTTCGGTCTCTCCGGAGCGGAGGCGAGCCTGGCGGCGCGGCTCGCGGACTGCGATCTGCGGCAGGCGGCCGAGCGCTGCGGCATCGGCTACGAGACCGCGCGGTCGCATCTGAAGTCGATCTTCCGGCGCATCGGACTGACCCGGCAGAGCGAATTGACCGCCCTCCTCACCCGCTTCGTCTTCCACGCCGATCTGCGGCGTGGGCTCTCGGCGGCGAGCGCGGCGCGAATTGACCCGATTGGGTGAAACCGGCCGGCAACGAATCAGAAATGTATCGCCGATCGAGGGTCGTCGGCATGGACGAGGCCGATCACCGGGGGTAGCGCAGTCTCGGGAATTCTCACAGGGAGATGAGACGATGTTGGCCAAGACTCTGTTCGCGACCGCGGTCGCGGTTCTTTCGACCACCGCCTTGACCCAGGCGGCCGACATGGCGCGTCCGGTGCCGGTCGCCCCGATCGCCGAGCGCGCCGCGCAGCTGTGGACCGGCTTCTACGTCGGCGCCCACGTCGGCGTCGCCCATCACGACGGCGACATGACCGCCTTCACGCCCTGGAACGGCTATGCCGGCTTCCCCGTCGGCGGTCTCGCCGACACGCGGGTGATGGGCGGTCTCCAGGCCGGCTACAACTATCAGATGGGCAACATCGTGCTCGGTCTCGAGGCGACCGGCTCGCTGATGCAGATCGACAAGTGGTCGAACGAGAACCCGCCGCGCACCATGTTCCGCAGCGCCGTCAACTGGGACATCACCGTGACGCCGCGCATCGGCTATGCCTTCGATCGCGCCCTGGTCTACGTGAAGGGCGGTCTGGCGGTCGCCGAGTTCGAATATTCGCACAACCAGAACGGCACGATCATCGGGGCGACCCAGACCCGCGCCGGCTGGACCGTCGGCGCCGGCCTCGAATATGCCCTGACCCAGAACGTCTCGCTCAAGGGCGAATACGGCTACATGGACTTCGGCAAGAGCGGTGTCGACATCACCGGCGCGCCGTCGATCCGCGTCGAGCCCAATCGCCAGATCCATGTCTTCACGGTCGGCATGAACTATCGCTTCTGAGGCGTTCGGACGTCCTCGCCATGCGAAGGGGCCCGCCGGGCCCCTTCGTCGTTTCGAAGGCCGGACACCTGCTCGACGGCGGTTTCGGACCTTCGTGTTGTTGCGCTGCAGCATCAAATCGATATGATCCGTGCCCCGCGATCCACTCGGGATCGCCGTCCGTTTCGAGGCGTCGCCCTTCATGTTGCCGACCTCCGCCACTTACGAAGACGTCATGGCCACCTTTCGGTGGATCGTGCCGACCGCCTACAACATCGGCGTCGACGCCTGCCACAAATGGGCGGCGGTGGAGCCGGACAGGCCGGCGATCCTGCAGGCCCATACCGACGGCACCGTCGAGACCTGGTCGTTCGGCCGCCTCTCGCGCGCGGCGCATCGCCTCTCCAACGTGCTGGTGGCCGAGGGCCTCGCCCGGGGCGACCGGGTGGCGATCCTGTTGCCGCAGTCGCCGGAGACGGCCTTCGCCCATGTCGCGGTCTATTCCGCGGGCGCGATCGCGCTGCCGCTCGCCGACGTCTTCGGGGTCGAGGCACTGACCCATCGGCTCACCGATTCGGGGGCGCGGGTGCTGATCACCAACCGGGTCGGGGCGCGCAAGATCGCCGAGATCCGGCCGCTCCTGCCCGAGCTCGAGCGGGTGTTCTGTTTCGACGGGGCCGAGGACGGGGCGATCGATCTGGTCGCGGCGATGGCGCGGGCCTCCGACGCCTTCACGCCGGTGGCGACGCTCGCCGACGATCCGGCGCTGATGATCTACACCTCGGGCACGACCGGGGCGCCCAAGGGGGCGCTGCACGGGCACCGGGTGGTGCTCGGCCACGTGCCGGGGGTGCAATATGCCCACGAATTTCTGCCGCAGCCGGGCGATCTCGCCTGGACGCCGGCGGATTGGGCCTGGGCCGGCGGGCTCCTCAACATCCTTCTGCCGTGCCTGACGCTCGGCGTGCCGGTGATGGCGGCGCGGTTCGAGCATTTCGATCCGGACTTCACCTGGGATCTGATCGCGCGGCACGGGGTGCGCAACGCCTTCGTGCCGCCGACGGCGATGAAGCTCCTGCGCGGCGCCGGATCCCCGCGCGGCCGCCATGCGATCGATCTCCGGACGATCGGATCGGCCGGCGAGGCGCTCGGCCGCGAGACCTACGAATGGGCCAAGGCCGAGCTCGGCATGACCATCAACGAGTTCTACGGCCAGACCGAGTGCAATCTGGTGCTCGGCTCCTGCGCGAAGATCGGCGTGACCCGCTCCGGGGCGATCGGCAAGCCGACGCCGGGGCACCGGGTGGCGGTGATCGGCGAGGACGGGCGGCCGGTGGCGCCGGGCGACACCGGGCAGATCGCGGTGATGCGGCCCGACCCGGTGATGTTCCTCGGCTATTGGAAGCAGCCGGAGGCGACGGCGGCGAAGTTCCTCGGCGACTGGATGACCACCGGCGACCAGGGCATCGTCGACGAGGAGGGCTACGTCTTCTTCGTCGGGAGCGACGACGATCTCATCACCTCGTCGGGTTATCGGATCGGCCCGGCCGAGATCGAGGATTGTCTCGCCGGCCATCCGGCGGTGGCGCTCGCCGCCGTGGTCGGCAAGCCGGATCCGCTGCGCACCGAGATCGTCAAGGCCCACGTCAAGTTGGCGCCGGGCTTCTCGCCGAGCGAGGCGCTCGTCGCTGAGATCCGCGCCCATGTGCGCAACCGTCTGTCGGCGCACGAATATCCGCGCGAGATCGAGTTCGTCGATCAGATCCCGCTCACCACCTCGGGCAAGGTGATCCGCCGCTTCTTCCGCGAGAAGGCGCGCGACGAGGCGGCACGCGGGGCGTGACCCGTCGGGCGGGAGGCGCGGGGGCGGGCGGCCCCCGTCACTCGCTGACGATGATGCGGCTGTTCTGCATGCCGTGTTGGCGCACCAGTTCGAAGAGTTCGGCGGCGGCGCGCGGCGCGAGGCGGACGCAGCCGTGCGAGGCCGGGCGGCCGAGGCGGCCGGTCTCGTAGGTGCCGTGCACCGCGATGCCGCCGGCGAAGAAGATCGAGTGCGGCATCGGCGAGTTGTGATACTTGCGCGAATAGTAGCGCTTGTGCATCCGCTGCGGTTTGAAGTAGCCGGTCGGGGTCCGATAGCCCTTGCGGCCGGTGGAGACCGCGTATTCGCCCTGGCGGACGCCGTCGACGAGGACCACCATCCGCTGGGTCGAGATGTCGATTCGGGCCTCGACGGCGGCTTCGGCGGTCCGTGCCCGGCCGAACACGGCGAGAAGGACGAGGAGGGTCAGGGCGAGGATACGCATCGCTGAGATCCTTCTGCGCTCGCCGCGATCGAGACGCACGGCGGGTCGAAACGAGGAAAAGACGGTCGCAACCCTAACCTTCTTCTGTCCCCGGACGCACGCTTTACCTACCGTTAAGATTAAGTCGAAACCCTTCTCTACACAACGTCGCCGTGATCCGCGGCGCGATCTCGAGTGGAGTGACGCTCTCGTGTCCCCTTGGAAACCCGTCCTGCTGGTCTCGCTCCTCGCCACCGCTCCGGCTCTGGCGCAGGACATGCCGCATCAACTGACCCCGGATCTGATCCAGACCGAGCGCGAGAGCTGCAACACTTCGACCGGATACGGCGTCGACTTCGTGCACTGGGTCGACATCGACGGCGACGGGCGCAAGGACGTGGTGCTCGACTATCGCGCCGCGCTGTGCGGCGGCCAGCCCGAGCCCTATTGCACGCGCGACGGCTGCCTGATCAAGGTCTGGCACGCCGAGAAGGGCGGGTGGCGCAAGATCTTCGACGGGCGCGTCGGGCGCTGGAGCGTCGACACGGCGAGCGGCAAGGCCGAGCTTCTGATCGACGGGCGGCCGCTGCGCTGATCAGCCGGTGCGGGCCCTGCGGCCGTGGGCGCGGGCGAGGAGCCCGTGGAGATCGCGCACCGAGAACGGCTTCTCCAGCCAGTCGTCGAAGACGGCCGGCATCGGGTCGGGTCGGGCGCGTCCGGTGACGGCGACGATGCGGGCGTCGCGGCCGCCCGGGGTCGCGGCGAGTTCGCCGGCGAGGCGGTCCCCGGGGATGTCGGGCAGGCCGAGGTCGACGAAGATCACGTCGAAACGGTTCGCGCGGATCTCGCGCAGCGCGGCGGCGCCGTCGGCGACGATGGTGGCGTCGACCCCGAGCGGGGCGAGCATCGCCTGGAGGAGGACGCGGCCGATGCCGTGATCCTCGACGGCGAGGAGGGTGAGCCCGTCGTGGGGGGGACGCGGGGCGGTGTCGCGGTCGTTCGGTTCGTCGCGCATGGGGGGCGCCTCGGCTCGATGATGGATCAGCCTAACCGAGCGCGATTAACGCCTCACTAAGCCTGTCGAGACGTCGTTCGGTGGCCGGCCAGTCGACGAGGCGACGGACGTCGGCGGGCGTGAGGCCGTCGTCGCGCAGGCTCGCCAGCGCCGTGTCGGCGGCCGATTTGGAGAGTTTGCGGCCGTCCGCGTCGCGGATCAGGTCGTGATGGAGGAAGACCGGCGCGGGGAGGTCGAGCAGCGTCTGGAGCAGGCGGTGGACGCTGGTCGACCAGAAGAGATCGCGGCCGCGGACCACGTGCGTCACGCCTTGGGCGGCGTCGTCGACGACCACGGAGAGGTGATAGCTGGTCGGGGTCTCCTTGCGGGCGAGGACCGGGTCGCCCCAGGCGGCGGGATCGGCGGCGACGAGGCCGCTCTCGCCGTTCGGACCGGCGCCGGCCTCGCGCCAGGTCAGATCGGACAAACCGAAGCGGGCGGCGAGGCGGGCGAGGGCGGCGGCGGTGTCGAGGCGCAGCGCCACCGGCTCGCCGGGGCGGCCCTGCGGCGCGAGACGGTCCTCGGGCGGCGGCCAGGGCGCCCCGTCGGGATCGCGCGGCCAGGGCCGGCCCTCGGCCTCGGCGCGGGCGACGGCGGCGCGGATCTCGGCGCGGGTGGCGTGGCTCTCGCGGAGCAGGCCGTCGGCCGCGAGGCGATCGAGGGCGGCGCGATAATCGGCGAAATGGTCGGACTGACGGCGGATCTCGCCGTCCCAGTCGAGGCCGAGCCAGGGGAGATCGTCGAGGATCCCGGCTTCGAGCGCGGGGCGGCAGCGGGTGGTGTCGATATCCTCGAGGCGCAGCAGGAAGCGGCCGGCGAGGCGGCGGGCGAGCGCGTGATCGAGCAGCGCCGAATAGGCGTGGCCGAGATGGAGGCGCCCGTTGGGCGAGGGGGCGAAGCGGAAGACGGGGCTGGACATCGAGCGATCACCGGGTCGACAGTCGCCCTTCATAGCGGGTCGGAAGCGACGAGGGCAGGGGCGCGATGCGACGGATCGAGGGCGACGACGACGTGACGGCCGGGCTCGCGGAGCTGACGCGGATCGATCCCCGGCTCGCGCCGATCGTCGCGGCGAGCGGGGCGGTGCCGCTGCGGCGGCGTCCGGCCGGGTTCGCCGGGCTGGCGCGGATCGTCACGGCGCAGCAGGTCTCGGCGGCGGCGGCCGCCTCGATCTGGACGCGCGTCGAGGGCGTGATCGGACCCGAGCCGACGCCCGCGGTCATCGCCGACCATTCCGACGAGGCGTTGCGGGCGGCCGGTCTCTCGGCGGCGAAGGTGCGCACGCTCAGGGCGATCGCCGAGGCCTGCGCCGGCGGGCTCGATCTCGAGGCCTGCGCGGCCGCCGCCGAGGACGAGGCGGTGGCGGCGCTGACGGCGGTCAAGGGCATCGGAGGGTGGACGGCGGAGGTCTATCTGCTGTTCGCGCTGGAACGGATGGACGTGTTCCCGGCAGGCGACCTCGCGCTCGCCGCCTCCTATGCCGTGCTCGCCGGGCTTCCCGGGCGGCCGATGGGGCCCTCTCTCGAGGCGGGGCGGTACGGCGTGGTCCACTGGGTCCGCCTCCAGGTGGAAGCTCCGGACCATGGCGACCATGTGGTGCTCTTCATCCTGCCCACCTACCTCAACGAGGTCCGGCTGTATGAGCCCGACCATGCCCGGCCGGGGCAATGGACGACCCGCGTCACCGGCAATCACTACCCCTACCACCTGCGCGATCGGGATGCGATTCCTCTGAGCTTCGTGCTCACCCAG
>OFJB01000349.1_pt1 | contig 23378 bp, 21 predicted proteins | sample 1775081 | NCBI WGS metagenome assembly OFJB01 (sample SAMN08195771, study PRJEB24354) | sludge metagenome | isolation source: initial sludge from phenol fed wastewater aerobic bioreactor | place: India: Nagpur | collected 2016-06-05
GAATCGCGCGGACTGGTCGACCTCAAGGGACGCGGTCCGACGCCGTCCTTCTTCCTGCTCGGGCCGGCCTGAAGCATCCCCCCGGCGCGATTGTCAGCCGCCGCGTCCTTGCCTATCCTTTAGCCATCTTTCCATCGTCGTTTCGGGCCAGACAGGGTCGGCGACGTTTTTCCGATCCCCGGCCGTTCCAATGCCGCCGCACTGCCACACGACGGATTGCCCATGATTACCGACTTCGAAACCCTCCCCGCCGACGCCTTTGCCTCCACCGATTTCGACGTGTGCATCATCGGTGCCGGGCCGGCCGGCATCACGCTCGCGCGCAAGCTCGCCGCGCGCGGCCTGTCCGTCGGGCTCTTCGAGGGAGGCGGCCTCGAGCAGAGCAGCGAATCCCAGGACCTCTACAAGGGTGCGATCGGCGCCCAGCCCTATTTCCCGCTGGACGGCGCCCGGCTGCGCTTCTTCGGCGGTTCGTCCAATCATTGGGGCGGCTGGACGCGTCCGCTGGACGACCATGATTTCGAGGTGCGCGACGACCATCCCCTGAGCGGCTGGCCGATCACCAAGGCCGACCTCGATCCCTTCGCCGCCGAGGCCGACGACATCCTCGACCTGCCCGATCACTTCACCGCGCCGGACCTGTTCGAGGGCGCCGCCGACACGCTGATGCCCGGCTACTTCCGCTTCTCCAATCCGACCACCCGCTTCGGCCAGAAATATCGTGCCGAAGTGGAGGCATCCGACAAGATCAAGGCCTTCATCAACGCCAATCTGGTCGACATCCGTCTCGACGATTCACGCGCCACGGTGACCGAGGCGGTGTTTCGCGGCCTCAAGCGGCCGGGCCTCGTCCCGGTCACCGCCAAGCGCTTCGTGCTCTGCCTCGGCGGCATCGAGTAATCGGCTGCCAAGTATCGATGAAAAACCCGCGGCGGAAACGTCGCGGGTTTTTTGTTGCCTGCTCTCGACCGCGATTCATCACCGCCCGAAAAACCGCGCCGCTTGAGGCAGCGCCATCGGCCCGTTGGTGCTTTGCGCGCGGATGTAGTCCGCCAGCGCATCCACGTCCAGCCCGCCGCCGGTGATGTTGCGCCCCTGGGTGAACACGCTGAAGTTGTCGCCGCCGGTGCCCAGGTAGCTCTGCACGCCGACGCGATAGTCGCGCCCGGGTTCGATGGGCTGGCCGTGCAACTGCATGTGGCTGATTCGCTGGCCCGCCGGCGCCGTGCGGTCGAAGACGTAGCCAAAGCCTTGCGACACCTGCAGGATGCGCGGACTGTCCACGGTGTTGGTGCCGCTGTCGAACTGCTGCTCCAGCAACCGGCGGATCTGCTCGCCGCTGAGCGTGAGCGCCATCAGCGTGTTGCCGAAGGGCTGCACGCTGTAGAGCTGCCCGAAGGTGACGCTGCCGTCGGCGGCGGGCACCAGGTCGGCCCGCACGCCACCACTGTTCATGAACGCCAATTGCGCGCCACCGGCCTCGGGGCTTTGCGTGGCCGCCAGGATGGCGTCGGCCACGATGCGGCCCAGCACGGATTCGCCATTGGGCGCCAACTGCCGCGTGGCGGGCGCGGCCAGGCGGCCGGCCGGTGCCGCGGCCAGCGACGCTGCGGCGCCCTCGTAGCGGGCCACCAATGCCGCCACCGCCGGGTCGGCCGGGTACACCGGCCAGGCCGGCTGCAGCGGCACGGCGCCCTTGGGACCGGTGAAGGCCTGGCCCTGCGCGATGTGCTGGCGCGCCGAGCGGCTTCGCACGCGGCGCGTACGCAAGTCCACCGTCAGGTCCACCTCGGTCAGCAGCGTGCCGTACAGGCCGGCGCTGGTGAGCAAAAAGGGCTTGGCCGGGTTGACGCGCGCGTAGTCGCACAGGTAGGCGCGGTGGGTGTGGCCGGAGATCACCACGTCCACCTGGTCGGACAGGTGATCGAGGATGGGCACGATGTCGCCCGACAGGCCGCTGCAGCTGGCGTCCTGCAAGCCGCTGCGGGTGCTGCCGCCTTCGTGGATCAGCACCACGATGACATCGGCGCCCTGCGCGCGCAGCGGCGCGATCTGCGCGTTGATGGTGGTGGCCTCGTCGGCAAAGCGCAGTCCCGCCACGCCGCTGGGGCGCACCATGTGCGGCGTGTTTTTGAGCGTCACGCCGATGAAGCCGACGCCGATGCGCACACCGTCCTGCTCGAAGAACTTGATGCCGGTGGCCGGCAGCAGTGGCTGGCCGTCGGCGCGCAGCGTGTTGGCCGCCAGGTACTGAAATCGCGCGCCGGCAAACGGGTGGCTGAGCTGGCACGGCACCTTGGGCGTGAATCGCTCGCAGCCGCCACGCTGCATGCGCAGCAGTTCGTTCCAGCCCTGGTCGTACTCGTGGTTGCCGGTGGCGGCAAAGTCCAGCCGCATCAGGTTCAGCGCCTCGATGGTGGGCTCGTCCAGAAACAGCGACGACGCCATGGGCGAGGCACCAATCAGATCGCCCGCTGCCACCAGCACGCTGTGCGGACGGGCCGCGCGCCGCTCGGCGACCAGCGACGCCAGGTAGGCCGCGCCACCCGCGGGCACCAACACCGGAGCCTCGCCCGGCGCGGCCGCGTTGACGGCAAGGCCGGGTGGCGCCAGGTTGCCGTGCAGGTCGTTGAAGCCCAGCAGGGTGATCTCCATCGTGGCCGGCCGAACCACCTCGCCCGTGCCGCCACAGGCTGCCAGCACGGCCGCCAGGGCCAGCGCCACAGCGGCGCCGGCGGCACGGTGCCAGCCCCGCGCACCAGCTTGCGGGCGCCCGGCGCCCCCGGTCATTTGTGTCACCTCAGAACTCCTCGACAAGGGCGGCGCGCGCCCCGGGCAAATTTCGCGTGGTTGATATGCATCAATGCCCCGCCATTGGGCGGCGGGCACAGTGCGCCCATGCTCACTGTCCCCCTGCCCGACCCGACCCACCAGGCCGTGCTGTTGCCGGCCGGCGCAGTGTTGTTGCGCCGAGCCCGCCCCCACGACGCCATCTACCAGATTGCCCGTGGCCGACTGGCCCTGGGCCTGCTGGGCCCCGACGGCCTGGCGCATCAGCTGGGCTGGATCGAAGGCCCGTGCTGGCTCGACCCCGGCAGTGCCGTGCTGGGGCAGACCCCCTTGATGGACGTGGTGGCCGACACCCCGGTGGAGGCGCGGGCCGTGCCGCTGGCCGAGTTCTCGGCCGACCTGGGCGCCCTGCCCGCGCCCACGCTGGCACTGGTGCGCGACCTGGCGCTGGCGCACCGCCAGCAGGCCGAGCTGGCCGTCAGCCGGCTGGGCAAGGACGCCGAGGCGCGCTGCGCCGAATGGCTGCTGCGCCACCTGGAACCCGGGCCCGACGCGCCGCTGCAGCCCGCCGTGACGCTGCAACAGCGCAAGCGCACCATTGCGGCGCAACTGGGCATTGCGCCCGAAACCTTCTCGCGCGTGCTGCGCCAGCTGCGCGAGCGCCAGTTGATCGCCGGCCGCGGACGCCAACTGCGTCTGCTGGACCTGAACGGCCTGCGTTCGCTGGCGGGCGCGTAGTCGCTGCACAGTCAACGCAGGCGCTGGGGCGACACCACGCGCGGATCGACGCCGTGGCGCACCAGTTCATCGGACAAGGGCGTGCCGGTGACCAGGCATGCCGCCAGCGCGCTGGCGCCGGCCGCGCACTGGATGCCGTAGCCGCCCTGCCCGGCCAGCCAAAAGAAACCTTCACAAGCGTCGTCGAAGCCGATCACGATCTCGCCGTCGGCCACGAAGCTGCGCAGCCCTGCCCAGGTGGCCGTGGGCCGCGCAATGCGCAGCGTCGTCGCCTCCTCGATGCGGTGAATGCCCAGCGCGATATCCAGTTCCTCGGGCTGCACGTCATGCGGCACCACCGCGTCGGCGTTGGCGGGCGAGCCCAGCAGCTGACCCGCGTCGGGCTTGAAGTACCACTGCTCATCCACGTCGGCCACCATGGGCCAGCCTGACACGTCCACGCCCTCGGGCGGTCGAAAGGTGAAGGCGCTGCGCCGCCGCGGCGTCAGGCCGATGGGCACCGCGCCAAACAGCCGTGCCACCTCGTCGGCCCAGGCCCCCGCCGCGTTGACCACCACGCGCGTTTGCACGGCATTCCCGTCTGACAACAGAACACGCCAACCGCTCTCGGTGTGCTGCGCCGCCTGCACCTGCGTGTCGGCCAGCAGCTGCGCGCCGGCCTGGCGCGCGCCGCGCAGAAAGCCCTGCAGCAGCGCGTTGACGTCGATGTCGAAACCGTTCTCGTCCAGCAGGGCGGCTTGAAACAAATCGGCCTTCAGCCCAGGTGCAATCTGCGCAATCAGCTCCGAATTCAATAGCTTCAGGTGGGTTCCGCTGGCCGCCAGATCGGCCTGCATGGCGGCCAGCGCGGCGCGCTGCCCGGCGGTGGCCACGAACAGGGCCTGGCGCGGCGTGAGCAGCGGTCCCTCGGCAAAGCCCGCTGGCGGGTGCAGATAATACTCGCGGCTGGCGCGCGTGAGTGCGCGCACGCCGGGCGGCCCATAGCTTTCCATGAACATCGCCGCCGAGCGGCCGGTGCTGTGCATGCCGGGCTGGGCCTCGCGCTCCAGCAGCCACACGCGCTGGCCGCCACGCGCCAGCCACCAGGCCAGCGAGGCACCGGCCATGCCGGCGCCGAGAATGAGCACATCCGCGTCTTGCATGGCGGCATTCTTTCATATGGCTGGAGGCCACCGGCCCGGCGCGGCCGCCGCGATTGCCTGCAAAGTCAGTGGATGCGATGTAAAGTGTTCTTCGCCCGGCGACCGGATCGTCAACACCAGATGACTCTCCCCGCTGTTTTCGGATTGCCATCCGATGCTGGGTCAATGCCTCGAATCCTTCACTCCTTCGGGACAGGTCCGTTGCCGCCGTTTGTGGCGTGTTGACCTTGTGGAGGTATTCGACATGAAACATCCGTCCCTGAAACTGGCCACCATCGGCTTGGCCTTGGCCACCCTGGGTGTGGCACCCGCCTATGCCGCCTGCAGCACCACGGTGGGCGCCGTGATGTCGCTCACCGGTTCGCTCGGTGTGCTCGGGCAACAGATCGCCAAGGGCAGCGAGTTGGCCATCAGTGACCTGAATGCCGCACGCAGCGGCAACACCTGCGAGCTGAAGCTGTCGCTGCTGGACGACCAGACCAGCCCCTCGGTCGGCGTGGACGCCGCCAAGAAGCTGGTGGACGTGCAGCAGGTGCCGGCCATCATCGGCGCGCTCTCCAGCGGCGTCAGCGCCGCCATCCTGACCTCGGTGACGGCGCCGAGCCAGGTGGTCCAGATCTCGCCGGCTTCGACCTCACCCACCTTCAGCGATCTGGCCAAGCAGGGCAAGACCGGGGGCTTCTGGTTCCGCACCTGCCCGTCCGACGCGCTGCAGGGCCTGGCCATGGCCAAGGTGGCGCATGACGCGGGCTTCAAGAAGATCGCGGTGATGTACCTGAACAACCCGTACGGCCAGGGCCTGAGCCAGGAGTTCGTGGCCGGCTTCAAGCAGCTGGGCGGCACGGTGACCGAGAACGTGGTCTACAACCCCAGCCAGCCGTCGTACCGCGCCGAGGTCAACAAGGCGCTCGACCCAAAACCCGATGCGCTGTTCCTGATCGGCTATCCGGGTGACGGCACCACCATCACGCGCGAGTGGATCGGGGCCGGCGGGCCGCAGAAATTCCTGTTCCCCGACGGGCTGGAATCGCAGGACTTCGTCAACGACGTCGGCACGCAGTACATGAAGGACGTGCACGGCACCGCGCCGGGCTCGGACAAGACGCCGTCGCTGGCCACCTTCCAGAGCGAATTCCAGGCCAAGTTCGGCACGCTGCCGACGCAGGCCTACATCCCCAACGCCTATGACGCCACGGTGCTGGTGGGGCTGGCGATGGAGCAGGCCAAGAGCAGCAAGGGCCCGGCGATTCGCGACGCCATCCGCAAGGTGACCGATCCCAAGGGCGAGAAGGTCTATGCCGGCGTGGCCGAGCTGAAGAAGGCCGCCAAGCTGCTGGCCGAAGGCAAGGCCATCCAGTACGTGGGCGCCACCGGGCCGCTGCAGTTCGATGCCAACGGCGACATCGCCGCCCCCATGCAGGTGTGGAACGTTTCGGCGCAGGGCAAGGTCGAACCCACGGGCATGGTGACGGTGGCCCAGATCGACGCGATGCGCTCAGCCAAGAAGTAGTCGCGCAAACGCCCCGCGTGGGCGGCGCCGGATCGGCCGCCCACGTGAACAACAACAGGGGACAGCGATGCTCGAGGTCCATGACTTGGTCAAGGAGTTTGGCGGTCTGCGCGCGGTGGACGGGGTGTCGTTCACGCTGGCGGCGCACACCATCACCGGGCTGATCGGCCCCAACGGCGCCGGCAAGACCACGCTGTTCAACACCATCGCCGGCGCGCACGCGCCGACGTCCGGCACGATCTCGTTTCTGGGACAGGCCATCGGCGGCCTGCCGCCACACCGCATCTTTCATGCGGGGCTGGTGCGCACCTTCCAGATCCCGCGCCCCTTCGCCAGCATGACGGTGCTGGAAAACGCCATGCTGGCGCCCGCCGGACAGGCCGGCGAGCGTTTCTGGACCAACTGGTTTGGGCGCTCCGCCGTGCGCGCCCAGGAAAAGCGCGTGCGCGAACACGCCCGCCAGGTGCTGGACTTCGTCGGGCTGGATCGGCTGTCGGGCGAATTCGCCAAGAACCTCTCGGGCGGCCAGCAGAAGCTGCTGGAGCTGGCGCGCGTGCTGATGGCCGAGCCGCAGCTGATCCTGCTGGACGAGCCGGGTGCCGGCGTCAACCCCACGCTGCTGGCCACCATCATGGACAAGCTGCAGGAGCTGCATGCGCGCGGCATCACCTTTCTCATCATCGAGCACAACATGGACCTGATCACGCAACTGTGCGATCCGGTGCTGGTGCTGGCCCAGGGACGGCTGCTGATGCAGGGCACGCCCCAGGCGGTGCGCAGCGACCCGCGCGTGCTCGAGGCCTATCTGGGCGGAGAAGCAGCATGAGCAACACCGAACTCGCGCTGTCGATCAGCGACCTGGTGGCCGGCTACACGCCCGAAGTGGACATTCTGCGCGGCGCCAACCTGCGGGTGGCGCGCGGCGAGATCGTCACGGTGCTGGGCCCCAATGGCGCCGGCAAATCCACCCTGATCAAGACCATTGCCGGCCTGGTGCCGGTGCGCCGTGGCCAGGTGCTGCTGTTTGGCCAGAGCCTGGTGGGCGAGGCCGCGCACCGCATGGTCGGGCGCGGCCTGGCCTATGTGCCGCAGACCAACAACGTGTTTGCGCGCCTGACGATCCAGGACAATCTGGAGCTGGGCGCCTGCGCGCGCAAGGACCGCGCCGGCATTGCCGAGGACCTGGCGCGCATGTACCAGCTCTTCCCGCGCCTGCACGAGCGGCGCAAGCAGGCCGCCGGCACGCTGTCGGGCGGCGAGCGGCAGATGGTGGCCGTGGCCCGCGCGCTGATGGCGCGCCCCACCATGCTGATGCTGGACGAACCCTCGGCCGGCCTGTCGCCCAAGCTGGTGGGCGTGGTGTTTGCCAAGGTGCGCGAGGTGCGCGACTTGGGCGTGACCCTGCTGATCGTCGAACAGAACGCGCGCGCCGCCCTGGCCATTTCGGACCGCGGCTACGTGCTGGCACAGGGGCGCGAGCAGGTCAGCGGGGCGGCGGCCGAGCTGCTGGCCAACCCCGAGGTCGGCGCGCTGTATCTGGGCGCCAGAAGGGGGTTGACATGATGGCTCAATACCTGGCCGACGGCATCGTGCTGGGCGCCACGCTGGCCCTGGGCGCGATCGGCCTGACGCTGACCTACAACATCCTGCGCTTTGCCAACTTCGCGCACGGCGAGTTCCTGACCTTCGGCGCGTACTTCGCGCTCCTGTTCGTCGGCGCCTTCAGCGGCAGCGCGGCGCTGGGGCCCTTCACCTTTGGCTGGAGCTTTGTCGGTGGCCTGGTGCTGGCCCTGGTGCTGACGGCGGTGCTGGCGCTGGTACTGGACTGGGTGCTGTACCGGCCACTGCGCAAGAGCGACGTGGCGGTGGCGCTGGTGATCGCGTCGTTCGGCGCCTCGCTGATGCTGCGCAACGTCATCGTTTTCGTCTGGGGCTCGCAGCCCGAGTACTACACGCGCAACATCGCCATCGCCCAGGAGATGCTGCCGGGCGTGCGGCTGTCAGCCAACGAGGTCTTCGTGGTGGCACTGACGGCGATGCTGATGATCGCGCTGCACCTGTTCCTGACGCGCACGCGCCTGGGCCAGCAGATGCGCGCGGTGTCGGACAACCCGGCGCTGGCGCAGGTGACCGGCATCGACGTGCGGCGCATCATCCGCTGGGTGTGGATCATCGGCGGTGGCCTGGCGGCGCTGGGCGGCGCGATGTTCGGTCTGACAGTGCAAGTCTCGCCCGAGATGGGCTTCACCCTGATCCTGCCGATGTTTGCCGCCGCCATCCTGGGGGGCATCGGCAGCATCTACGGCGCAGTGCTGGGCGGGTTGGTCATCGGCGTGGCGCAGTCGCTGTCGGTGGCCTTCATCGACCCAGCCTACAAGCCGGCGGTGGCGTTTGCGCTGATGTTCCTGATCCTGCTGCTGCACCCCACCGGCATCCTGGGAGAGAAGACATGAACGCCGCACGGCCGCCCGCAGGCGTTCGCACCGCAGCGCGCAGCGCGGAGGTTTTTCCATGACGGGCATTGTTTCGTACCTCGTGTTCTTCCTGATCCAGGCGCTGGTGTTTGCCGTGGTCTGCCTGGGCCTGAACCTGCAATGGGGCTACACGGGCCTGTTCAACATCGGCGTGTCGGGCTTCTACCTGGTAGGCGCCTACACGTTCGCCCTGCTGTGCGGGCCGGCGCACGCCGGCATCGTGGCGGGCTGGGGCCTGCCCTTCGTCGTCGGGCTGATCGGCGCCATGGCGGCCGCCGGCGTGGTGGCCTTCGTCGTCGGCATCCCCACGCTGCGGCTGCGCGAGGACTACCTGGCCATCGTCACCATCGGCATCGGCATCACGCTGCAACTCATCGCGCTGAACACCGCCTGGCTCACCGGCGGCAGCCGCGGCATCACCGACATTCCGCGCCCGCTGCCCGGCTTGGTGGGCAGCGTGTCGGGGCGCAACGGGCTGCTGCTTGGGCTGGTGGTGGTGATCGTGATCGTGCTGTACGCGGCGCTGGAGGCCATGGTGCGCTCGCCCTGGGGACGCGTGCTGAAAGCCATCCGCGAGGACGAGTCCGCCGCCGAATCGCTGGGCAAGAACGCCTTCAGCTACCGCCTGCAGTCTTTTGTCATCGGCTCGGCGGTGATGGGCCTGGGCGGCGCGCTGGGCGCCAGCTTCATCGGCTACATCAGCCCCGAGGACTTCATGCCCATCCTCACCTTCCAGATCTGGAGCATGCTGATCGTGGGCGGCAGCGGCAACAACAAGGGCGCCGTGTTGGGCGCCATGCTGATGTGGGCGGTGTGGACGCTGAGCGGCAGCGCCGCCCAGGTGCTGCTGCCCGCCACCATGCAGATCAAGGGCGGCGCGGCGCAGATCATCCTGATCGGCCTGGTGCTGATGGGCGTGCTGGTGCTGCGCCCGCGTGGGCTGATCGGCGAGGAAGCCACGGTGTCGACGGGCGCGCGGGTCGAGGCCGGCGACGCAACGCCATAGTCGGCGCCGCCTCCGCAGGCCCGCACCGGCGGTGACACGCTGCAACGGATTCAGCCTTGGTGCAGGTGATCCACCAGCAGCTTGGCGGCCGGAGACAGGCGCTCATAGCCACGAAAGGCGATCGCGAAACGCCGCTTGGCCCATGCATCCTTGAGTGGCACGATCCTGAGGCGGTGGGGGTCGCCCGCGCCGCGCACGATCTCGCGCGGCACCACCGCCACGCCCAGTCCGGCCTGGACACAGCGCATGGCCGCATCGAAGGTCGAGACCACCACACGGTAGGCGATCGGCCGACCGATGATGGCCGCGGCCCGCCCCAGCATGGTGTAGACGGCGGTGTTGGGCGGCAGCCCGACGTGCTCGTGCGCCAGCGTTTGCGCGAAGCGGCACGACGGCAGCCGCGCCAGGGGATGGTCGGGGTGCGCGACCAGCACCAGTTCGTCGCCGCGGTACGGCCGCGTCTGCAGGCCTTCCAGATCCGCCGCGTCCCAGCACACGCCCACGGGCGCCAGGCCCTCGCGCAGCGCCTGCACGATCTGCGAACTGGTGCGCTCCTCGATGTCGACCCGGATCTGCGCGTGCTCGGGTCGGTCGAGAAACGCCGCGATGTCGCCCGGCAGCGATTCGGAAATCGACGAGATCGACGCCAGCACCCGCACCTGCCCCTTCACGCCTCGGCGATACGCTGTCATGTCGCGTGCCACGCGGTCGGCCGTGGCCAGCAGCACGCGCGCGTGCTCCAGCAGGATCTCACCGGCCGCGGTCGGCACCACGCCGCGCCGATGGCGTTCGAGCAACGGCGCGCCCAGCTGCTCCTCCAGCTGCGCCAGGCGCTTGCTGATCGCCGAGGCGCCGATGTGCTGCTGCTCGCCCGCGCGGGCGATGTTGCGCAGGTCGCAGACGGCGGCGAACAGCCGCAGGGTGGTCAGGTCAAGGTCATGCATAGACATTCCAACATGGAAACCCTAAAGCGAAAAAACATCGCTTCACCGCGCAATCGGGAAATCCTACATTAGTGCTGGTCACAGCCGCTTCCACCCGAGTCCATCGCATGACAACCCGCTCGACGCCACTGCCCGGCCAGGTCATCATCCGCGAGGTGGGCCTGCGCGACGGCCTGCAGAGCATTGCCACCGTGCTGCCTACCGAGCGCAAGTGCGAATGGTTGCGCGCGGCTGTGGCGGCGGGCCAGACCGAGATCGAGGTCGGCTCCTTCGTGCCGCCGCGGCTGCTGCCGCAGATGGCGGACACCGCGCAGGTCCTGGCCCATGCCAAGACGCTGCCAGGCCTGTTCGCGTCGGTGCTGGTGCCCAATCTGCGCGGTGCGGAGCAGGCGCTGGACGGTGCCGCGGACCTGATGATCCTGCCGCTGTCGGCCAGCCACGCGCACAGCCTGGCCAATTTGCGCAAGACGCCGGACGAGGTGGTGGCCGAGCTCGGCCGCATCCGCGCCGCTCGCGACGCCTCGGGCCGCAAGACGCTGATCGAAGGCGGCGTCGGCACCGCCTTTGGCTGCACCATCCAGGGCCGGGTCGAACCCGCTGAGGTGCTGCGCCTGATGCAGGCGCTGCTCGACGCCGGCGCCGATCGCGTGAGCCTGGCCGACACCGTCGGCTACGCCGACCCGGCCTCGGTGAGTCGCCTGTTCGAACAGGCGCTCAGGATCGCCGGCGAGCGATTTTTCTGCGGCCACTTCCACGACACGCGCGGCCTCGCGCTGGCCAACATCCATGCTGCCCTGCTGCTGGGCATGAAGCGTTTTGACGCCTCGCTGGCCGGCATCGGCGGCTGCCCGCACGCGCCCGGTGCCAGCGGCAATGCGGCAACCGAAGACCTGGCCTTCATGCTGGCGGCCATGGGCATCGACACGGGGCTGGACCTGCCGGCGCTGCTGGCCCTGCGCGCCAAAGTGGCCGGGTGGATCGCGGACGAGCCCACGCACGGCACGCTGTGGCGGGCGGGTCTGCCCAAGAGCTACGCGCCGACCGTCGCCGGCTGAGCGCCCCGACCGGCTCGCCGTCGCTTGCCTGGCGCCCACCAACTTCAATTTCAAACCGCCCCGCCATGAACACTGACAACTCCCTGCCGCTTGCCGGCATCCGCGTCCTCGAATTCACCCACATGGTGATGGGCCCCACCTGCGGCATGATCCTGGCCGACTTGGGCGCCGAGGTCATCAAGGTCGAGCCGCCCGGCGGCGACAAAACGCGCACGCTGCCGGGGCTGGGCATCGGCTTCTTTCGCAGCTTCAACCGCAACAAGAAAAGCGTGGTGCTGGACATCACCAGCCAAGCCGGACGCGAAACGGCGATCGAGCTGATCGGCACCTGCGACGTCGTGCTGGAGAACTTTCGTCCGGGCCTCATGACCGACCTGGGCCTCGACTACGAGTCGCTGGCCAGCAAGCATCCACGCCTGATCTACGTCAGCCACAAGGGCTTTTTGCCCGGCCCTTACGAAAAACGCCTGGCGCTGGACGAGGTGGTGCAGATGATGGGCGGGCTGTCGTACATGACGGGGCCGGTGGGACGCCCCCTGCGCGCAGGCACCAGCGTCAACGACATCATGGGCGGCATGTTCGGCGCCATCGGCGTGCTGGCCGCGCTGCGTGACCGCGAACGCACCGGCCGCGGCCAGGAGGTGCAAAGCGCGCTGTTCGAGAACTGCGTGTTCCTGTCGTCCCAGCACATGCAGCAATACCTGATGACTGGCGAGGCGCCGCCGCCGATGCCGGCGCGCGTGTCGGCCTGGAGCGTCTATGACATCTTCGCGCTGGCCGAGGGCGCGCAGCTGTTCATCGGCGCCGTCAGCGACAAGCAGTTCGGCGCGTTGTGCCGCGTGCTCGACCGGCCCGACCTGCTCGACCGCGCCGAGTACCGCGACAACGCGGCGCGCGTGGCGGTGCGCCCGCAGCTGCTGGCCGAGCTGGGTGCCATTCTGGCCGCCCATCGCATCGACGAGCTGACGCCCCGGCTCGAAGCGGCCGGCATCCCCTACGCCCCGGTATCGCGCCCGGAGCAGCTCGTGAACGACCCGCACCTGCGGCAAAGCGGCGGCCTGGTGCCCATGCAGACCGACGACGGATCGAGCACCGACGTGGTGCTGCTGCCCCTGACGATGGGTGGGCGCCGCCCCGGTGTGCGCATGCCCTTGCCCAAGGTGGGCGAGCACACCGATGAAATTCTTTCATCGCTCAAAACCACCGCTTGAAACCGTCAGGCACGTACGCTTTTCAACCCCCGTCAGGAGACAAACATGACCCCTTCGACCCTGGCCCGTCGCGGCCTGCTGAGCCTGGCCGTCGCCGCGCTGGCGACGGCGCTGACCCCAAGCGCCGTCTATGCCGCCCCGCCGCTGCGCGTCATCCTGCCGGTCAGCGCCGGCTCGGGGGTTGACGCCAACGTCCGGACGGCACAGGTCGCGCTTTCCAAAGCGCTGGGCGGCCAACCGGTGGTGATCGAAAATCTCCCAGGGGCCGGCGGCATAACGGGCACTCAAGCGCTGGTGAAGGCTGCGCCCGACGGCAACACCATCGCCGTCGTCTCAAATAACCACGCAGTCAATCCAAGCGTGTTCAAGAACCTGCCTTACGACAGCCTGGGCGACATCACACCCATCACGGTCATCGGCGGTTCGCCGTTCGTGTTTGTGGTCAACCCCAAGGTGCCGGCCGCGAACGCGAAGGAGTTGCAAGCGCTGCTGAAGTCGAAGCCCGACGCCCTCAACATTGCCTCGTCCGGCAACGGAACGATCATCCAGCTAGCTGGAAGGGTGGTCATTGATGCACTCGGTGGCAAGGCACACGACATTCCGTACAAAGGCATGGGCCCCATGATCACCGACCTGATGAGCGGGCAGGTCGAGATGGGTGCTTCTTCGGTGGTGGCAATCCAGGGGCAGCTAAAGGCTGGTACCTTGCGCGCCATTGGATTGATGGGGAAAGAACGCCTGGGCTCGCTGCCTGACGTCAAGACGTTCGCCGAGCAGGGATTCCCGGACGCGAACATGTCAGGCTGGTTTGTGGCCGTGGGCCCGAAAGGTATGCCCGCCGCACAGGTTCAGCGCCTACACGACGCCCTGGTGGCCGCCTTCAACGACCCTGAGGTCAAGGCCAGCTTTGCCAAACAGGAAAACCACCTCGTCCTCGGTACACCAGAACAGGCCGCGCAGTTTCTGAAATCCGAGCAGGACCGGTACGCGCGCATGGTGGAAAAGGCCAAGGTCGCCGTCGAGTGATGTGCTGCGCGCCCGAATCGGCGTGACGGCCGATGGGCTAACGGCGCTGCCACACCGCGGCAAAAAACCCATCGGTGCCATGGCGGTGCGGCCACAGGCGCAAGAAGCGCCCCTCAGCGCTGCACAGCCCCCCCGCGTGCGGCACCTTCAGCGCGGCGAGCAGTTCGGCCACGTCGCGCGGCTCGAAGTCGGGGTGCGCCGCGCCGAAGGCATCGGCCACCTGCTCGTTTTCATCGGGCAGCACGCTGCAGGTGGCATACACCAGCCGTCCACCCGCCTTGAGCAGGCGCGCGGCGCTCTGCAAGATGGCTTGCTGCTTGCCCACCAGCTCCCGCACGTCATCGGGTGACTGGCGCCACTTCAAATCCGGGTTGCGCCGCAGCGTGCCCAGGCCCGAGCACGGGGCGTCCACCAGCACGCGGTCCAGCTTGCCGGCCAGGCGCTTGATGCGCTCGTCGCGTTCGTGCGCAATGGCCACCGGGTGCACGTTGGACAGGCCGCTGCGCGCCAGGCGCGGTTTGAGCTTGTCCAACCGGTGCGTCGAAACGTCGAAGGCATACAGCCGCCCGGTGTTGCGCATGGCGCTGCCCAAGGCCAGGGTCTTGCCGCCCGCGCCAGCGCAAAAGTCAGCCACCATCTCGCCGCGCCGCGCATCCAGCAGCAGGGCCAGCAGTTGCGAGCCCTCGTCCTGCACCTCCACGGCGCCACGCGTGAAAGCCTCGGTCTTTTGCAGCGCCGGCTTGCCCTGCACGCGCAGGCCCCAGGGCGAATACGGTGTGGGCGTCGAATCGATGCCTTGCGCTCTCAGTTCCTGCGCGGCCAGCTCTCTTTTTTGCAGCATGGTGTTGACGCGCAGATCGAGCGGCGCGTTCTGCAGCAGCGCCTGCGCCAGGGCGTCGAACTCGCCGCCGACCTGCTGACGCAGCGGCTCGACCAGCCAGGTGGGCAGGTTGTGGCGGCAGGCCTCGGGCAGTTCGGCGGCGGACACGGCATCGCAGGCGTCGAGCCAACGCTTCTCGTCGTCGGCCAGCGCCTGCTTGAGAAAGTCGCGCGGCGCGGCAAAACCCAGCATGGCCAGCCGCCGCTCGCGCGCGCCGCGACCCGAGCGCGCCAGGTGCTCGTACAAGGGCTTGCGCCGCAGCACGGCGTACGCCGTCTCGGCCAGCGTGGCCCGCTCGCGCGGGCCCAGGTTGCGGTGCTCGCGAAAAAAGTGCGACACCACGGCGTCGGCCGGATGCTGCAGGCGCAACACCTGCAGCACGAGGTCGCTGGCGGTGTCGAGGAGGGCTTTGGGGTGCATGAATAGCGGTCTCGGATAGGTCGGTTGAATTATCGAACCCCTCACTCACGCATGCCTCGTGGCGCGGCGCGGCTCGAAGGTGCGCGGAAAGACCAGTGGCTGCCCGCGATCTCGCAGCACATAGCCCATGGGCGCGCGCGGCGCGCCTGTCGGCAGCACGCCGACTGGCTTCAGAAATCCGGGCATGTCGAGCGCGCGCTTGCGAAACGCGCTGCGGTCGAGGCTGCGGTCCAGAATCAGCTCATAGGCCTGCTGCAACTGAGGCAACGTGAAAGGCTCGCTGAGCAAAAAGGCGGGCAGCGAGGTGTATTCAACTTTGGACTGCAGGCGCTGCAAGGCTGCCGCGAGCAGGCGCGCGTGGTCGAAGGCAAGATCGCCGGCCGATGGCACCGTGCCGTCCTGTGTCACGTCGAACCAGCGGACGTCGGCCGCGTTGCCGCCCTTTCCCACCGATGTGGCCGAGGGCGGCAGCAGGGCGACGTACACGCAGGTCGTCGACCAGCCGCGCGGATCGCGTGCTCGTCCACCCCAGCTGCCCACCTGCTCCAGATAGGGACTGCGCACCGCCGTCTTCTCATACAGCTTGCGCAGGGCACAGGCCTGCAGGTCAGCGTCTCGCGCCACATCGACGAAGCCGCCGGGCAAGGCCCAGGCGCCCGGAAACGGTTCGTCCGCATTGTCGGGGCGCTGAACCAAAAGCACCTGCAAGCCCCGCAGGCCCAGGGTGAGGATGACCACATCCACCGTGGCCAAAGGGCGGGCAAAGTCCAGGGCGATGCTGGCAGCGGGAGCGGTTTTTGGCATAAGCGGCGCCAATCAAAAAAATTCTTTCTGGCGGAGATTAATGATGTACTATACAACTTTTAATGTTTCTTAGTACATCATTAAGGCGTGCCATGTCTCCAACCCGTATCAATACCAGCCACAACAGCCCGCTGCGCGTGGGCGAACTGCCGCTCGGCCCCGGCTTGGGCGCGGTGGGCTTCACGATCTGCCCGGGTAAGAAGCAGGCTAACTCGGTGTCCGGCCCTTGGGCACGCGACCTCGACGAGGACCTGGACGCCCTGCAGCGCTGGGGCGCGGCCGCAGTGCTTACCCTGATGCCCATGGACGAGCTGCGCGCCGTGCAGGCCGAGGGGATTGGCCCCGCCTGCGAAGCACGCGGCATCGAGTGGTACCACGCGCCCATCACCGACGTGCAAGCGCCCGATGCCGGGTTCCAGATTCTCTGGCGATACGTCGGCCTGCGCCTGCGGGCCCTCCTGCGCGCCGGCCGCAAGGTGCTGGTACACTGCCGCGGCGGCCTGGGACGCAGCGGCACCGTGGCCGCGCAACTGATGGTCGAACTGGGCTGGACGCCAGCCCAGGCCATCGCGGCGGTGCGCGCCCAGCGCCCGGGCGCCATCGAAACGCCAGAGCAGACACGTTACGTCCGCGATCTGCCCGGTGGTGTGTCTGAACGGGACGATACCCACGCGGCACGCGTGCTGGGCTGCGTCCTGGGTGGTGCGGTGGGGGACGCCTTTGGCTACGCCATCGAATTCGACCGCTGGTCCACCATCCAGCACAAGCATGGCCCAAAAGGTCTGCAGGCACCCGTGTTGCACGACGGCGCACTGGTGGTGAGCGACGACACGCAGATGACGCTGTTCACCCTCGAAGCGCTCATCGAATGCCTGCCCACGCAGGGCCAGCCCGCCAGCACGCTGCAGCTTCGGCCCTTCCAGGCCGCCTGCCAGCGCGCGTATCGGCGTTGGGGCCACACGCAAGGCGTGCCGCTGTCGCATGAGCTGCTGAGCGGCTCGCAGCTGGTGGACAGCCCCGCCTTGCGTCAGCGCCGCGCCCCCGGCAACACCTGTTTGTCCGCCGTGCGCGCGGGCGCGGGCGGCACCTGCGAGCAGCCCATCAACGACTCCAAGGGTTGTGGCGCCGTCATGCGCACCGCGCCGCTCGGGCTGCTGGCAGGCACACCCGTGGGGCAGGCCCTGGCGCTGGGTTGCACCGCCGGCGCGTTGACGCACGGTCATGTGGACGGCTGGCTGCCGGCCGGGCTGCTGGCGGCCATCGTCCAGCACCTGCTGCAAGGTGAGGAGCTGCCGAGCGGGGTTGCGCAAGCCCTGGCCACGGCCCGGCAATCGGTGGAGCCCGCCGACACCGCCAGCGCGCGTCTGTTGCAGGCAGCCGTGCGCCACGCCCAGGCCGCGCTGCCCCCGGCCGTAGCCTGGCTCAGCCTGGGCGAAGGCTGGACCGGAGACGAGGCTCTGGCCATCGCGGTCTACGCCGCCGCCAGCACCCGCAGCTTCGAGGACGCCATCCGCGTGGCGGCCAACCATGACGGGGACAGCGATTCCACGGCTTCCATCGCCGGTCAGCTTGTCGGTGCGCGCGACGGCATCCTGGCTGTGCCCCATGCGTGGGTGCGGCGTCTGGATGTGTTGCCGGACGCCTTGGCGTTGATGGCTCGGTTCACGACGTTGGACAATGCACGCTCTTTTCAAACCGCTTGATCGAGAACCCAGCATGGCCCTCTTCGCCTATCAAGACAACTTGACCGACGCCAAACCTTTGCAAGCCCTCGATCTGGACAAGGCGGGCGTCATGGAGTCTCAGTTGCAGGAATTGCTTGCGGCGCAACTTCAAGCACTGAGCCCTGACCCTGAAACCCCAATCATGGTCATTGCACGTGAATATGGCAGTTGGTCGGACTCCAACCGGCGCGTTGACGTTCTTGCCATCGAGCCCACGGAGGACGGTGCGCGCCTGGTGGTCGTGGAGCTCAAACGCACGAAGGACGGCGGCCACGCCGAATTGCAAGCCCTGCGCTATGCCGCCATGCTGTCGACGCACACGTTCGACAACGTGGTGGACGCCCTGTACGCGCACCGCCAAAAGGCCGACATGCTCGTCAGCCGCGAGACGGTGCAGGCCGAACTGCTGAGTTTTCTCGGAAAAGCCGATGCCGCTGAAATCAATCTCAGTTCCATGCCGCGCATCATGCTGATTGCGCAGAACTTCAGCACCGAAATCACGACCACCGTGATGTGGTTGCTGGAGCACACCGAACTGGACATTTCCTGCTACACCGTCGCGCTCTACCCCTACGGCGAAGGCGGCAAGGCTCTGCACTTCGATTTGCTGCTGCCGCTGCAAGAGCAAACCGACTACCTGGTGAAGGTGCGCAACAAGAACGTTGCCGAAGCTCAGCAACAAAAAGCAGCTGCGCAGCGTCAGCAGCGAACTTGCACGATTCTTGAAAACCAGGGCCTGCTCAAGTCCGGTGACGCCTTGATTCTGGTCGCGCTACCTCGATCCGACCTGACACTTGACGAGAACGAGAAGAAGGCCACCTACCTTGGTGGCGGAAAAGTGCGTTGGGAGCGTGATCAGAAGGAGTATTCCCTCAGCAAGCTGACCAGCCATATCTGCACCCAGCATGGGTACCCCGGCCAAAGCATTCAAGGACCTGCCTATTGGGGCAACCCCCACACGCAATTGAGTCTGGTCGAGCAAGCCAAAAACGTGGCACAGGCAACACAGGGTTGGAACGCCCACGCACGTGCGCCGTGATTCATCTGATCCGAAGCCACTACGCTTTGGACACCAACTCGGCCACCGCCCGCGGGTAAATCAAATGCTCTTGCGTCAGCACCCGCGCCGCCAGCGTGTCAGCCGTGTCGCCGGGCAGCACGGGCACCACGGCCTGGGCCAGGATGGCGCCGTGGTCCAGCTCGGCCGTCACCTGATGCACCGTGACGCCGGCCACGCGGCAGCCCATGTCGATGGCACGCTGGTGCGTGTGCAGGCCCGGAAAGGCGGGCAGCAGGCTGGGGTGGATGTTGACGATGCGTCCGGCGTAGTGCGCCACGAAGCCGGGCGTGAGGATGCGCATGAAGCCAGCCAGCACGATCAGCGCGGGCTGGTGGCGGTCGATTTCGGCCGTCAGGGCGGCGTCAAACGCGGCCCGCTCGGCATACGCCTTGTGATCGACCACGGCGGTGGCGATCCCAGCCTCGCGCGCCCAAGCCAAGCCCTTGGCGTCGGGGCGGTTGCTGATGACGGCGGCCACGCGCGCATCCAGCCGCCGTGCCCAGTCCTGCTGCTGTGCCGCGCGCACGATGGCGGCCATGTTGCTGCCGGTGCCGGAGATCAGGATCACGATGTTTTTCATCTTGCCGGCGATTATCCTTGCCTGCATGACCGAATTCAGACCCCTGACCCCGATCGAAGCGCGCGTGCTGGGCACGCTGATGGAAAAGGCCCGCACGGTGCCCGACACCTATCCGCTGTCGCTGAACCTCGTGGTCACCGGCTGCAACCAGAAGACCAGCCGCGACCCGGTGATGAACCTGAGCGATGCGCAGGCGCAGGAGGCGCTGGACGATCTGAAACGGCTCAACCTGGTGATCGAGTCGCACGGCAGCCGAGTCGCCAAATACGAGCACAATGCCCAGCGCGTGCTGGGCGTGCCCGAGCAGTCGGCCGTGCTGCTGGGCCTGCTGATGCTGCGCGGGCCGCAGACCGCCGCCGAGTTGCGCCTGAATGCCGAACGCTGGTACCGCTTTGCCGACATCTCCTCGGTCGAAGGCTTCCTCAATGAACTAGCGGAACGCGCGGCCGAGAAGGGCGGGCCGCTGACGCTGCTGCTGCCGCGCGCGCCGGGCGAGCGCGAGGCGCGCTGGACCCATCTTCTGTGCGGCCCGGTTACTATCGAATCAGTAGCAGTTCGCGCTCATCAGGAAAGCGCTGGAGGCCGATTTGGCACTGAATCCGCGCGCATCGCCCGGCTCGAGACCGAGCTGGCCGCGCTGCAGGCCACCGTGGCCCGCCTGTGCACCGAGCTGGGGGTGTCGCCTGACGGACCGACAGCGCCGGCCGAGCGTGCTACAAGTGCGGGTTGACAAGGAGATCCCCCCATGGATTTGGCATTCACCCCCGACGAACTGAAATTCCGCGACGAAATCCGCGCCTGGGTCAAGGCAAACCTGCCGCCCGCGATCGCCGCCAAGGTGCACAAGGCGCAGCTGCTGACACGCGACGACATGCAGACCTGGGCCAAGATCCTGGGCAAGAAGGGCTGGCTGGGCTACGGCTGGCCCAAGCAATTTGGCGGCCCGGGCTGGAGCGCGGTGCAAAAGCACTTGTTCGAAGAGGAATGCGCCATGGCCGGCGCGCCGCGCATCGTGCCCTTCGGCCCGGTGATGGTGGCGCCGGTCATCATGGCGTATGGCTCGCCCGAGCAGCAAAAGCGCTTTCTGCCCGGCATCGCCGACGGCTCCGTGTGGTGGAGCCAGGGCTACAGCGAGCCGGGTTCGGGCTCGGATCTGGCCTCGCTGCGCACCAAGGCCGAGCGCCGGGGTGACAAGTACATCGTCAACGGCCAGAAGACCTGGACCACGCTGGGCCAATATGGCGAATGGATGTTCAACCTGGTGCGCACCAGCAACGAGGGCAAGCCGCAAACGGGCATCAGCTTCCTGCTGATCGACATGAAGTCGCCCGGCGTCAGCGTGCGCCCCATCAAGCTGCTGGACGGTGAGTGCGAGGTCAACGACGTGTTCTTCGACAACGTCGAGGTACCGGCCGACCAACTGATCGGCGAGGAGAACAAGGGCTGGACCTACGCCAAGCACCTGCTCAGCCACGAGCGCACCAACATCGCCGACGTGAACCGCGCCAAGCGCGAGCTGGAGCGTTTGAAGCGCATCGCCAAGGCCGAGGGCGTTTATGACGATATGCGCTTTCGCGACCAGATCGCGCTGCTCGAGGTCGACATCGTGGCGCTGGAGATGCTGGTGCTGCGCGTGCTGTCGGCCGAAAAGTCGGGCCGCAACGCGCTGGACATTGCCGGCCTGCTCAAGATCAAGGGCAGCGAAATCCAGCAGCGCTACAGCGAGCTGATGATGCTGGCCGCCGGCCCCTACGCCCTGCCCTTCATCCACGAGGCCATGGCCGCCGGCTGGCAGGGCGACCAGGCCGCCGCGGCCGGCCTGCAGGGCTTTCCGGGCGGCGAGGTGGCCAATGCCCCGTTGGCGGCCACGTACTTCAACATGCGCAAGACCACCATCTACGGCGGCAGCAACGAGGTGCAGCGCAACATCGTGGCGCAGACGGTGTTGGGCTGAGCAAACACCCGAAAAACCGGACGCAGAGGACGCAAAAATGACGCAGAGGACGCAAAAGAAAAACCAAAAAATGGTTTCGAATTTTTTTGCGTTCTTTGCGAATCCTTTGCGTCCTCTGCGTCCGGCTGTTTTTCAGTGACAGATTCCAAGGACTCCCATCATGGATTTCGATTTTTCCGACGACCAACTGGCCTTGCGCGACGCCGTCGCCAAGTGGGTTGACAAGAGCTACGACGTCGAGCGCCGCAAGGCCATCGTGGCCGCGGGCGGCTTTGACCGCGCCACCTACGACGCGCTGGCCGATCTGGGCCTGACCGGCATTTATGTCGATGAGGCGTATGGCGGCCTGGGCATGGGGCCCGTAGAGGCCATGGTGGTGCTGGAAGAGCTGGGCCGCGGCATCGTGTGCGAGCCGCTGGCGCAGGCCTTCGTCACCAGCGCCGTCATTCAGGCCCACGGCAGCAGCGAGGTCAAGAGCGCCTGGCTGCCGAAGATCGCCAGCGGCGAAGCCCTGATGGTGCTGGCTCAGCAAGAGCGCAAGGCCCGCTACCGGCTCGATGTCTGCGAAGCCAAAGCGGTCAAATCCGGCGCGGGGTATGCGCTGACAGCTATCAAGAACATGGTTCCCGCGGGTGACCAGGCCGACGCCTTCGTGGTGCCCGCCCTGCTGGACGGCAAGCTGGCCCTGTTCCTGGTCGAGCGCACGGCCCAGGGCGTCAGCACCCGTGGCTACCCGACGCAGGACGAGGCGCGCGCCGCCGACCTCAAGCTGGATGGCGCGCCGGCGCAGCTGATTACCACCGAGGGCCTGACGGCGCTGACGCACGCGGCGGACGTCGGCATCGCCTGCGCCTGCGGGCTGATGATGGTGGGCAACTACCAGAAGGGCGCGATCGACTTCATGGTCGACGTGCAGTTCCGCCAGGCCTCGCGCGAGGATCTGGCGCTCGCCTTCATCGACCCCACTTCCGGCCGCGCGCTGCACGAGCTCGCCGCGCTGCCCGGCGTGCGCCACGTCGAGGGCTTCCGCGACGTGCCGGGCGTGCTCGCCAACAAGCGCTACGGCGACGAATCGCGGCTGTCGATGCGCGGCTCCGGCCTGGACCAGAGCTATCACCAGCGCGGCGTGCTGCTGGCGCAGGACGGCGTGCCCTTCGCCGATGCCGACGGCTTCTCCGACTTCCAGAAGATCGACCCGCTCGGCGCGCGCTATATCGAGGTCTATAAGGGCGGCAACGCGCTGCGCTTCGGCGGGGCGCAGCTCGGCGGCGCGGTGAACCTCATCACCCCAAACGGCAAGACCGCCGAGACGCCGTTCGACTTCCGCGTCGAGGGCGGCTCCTATGCGACATGGCGCGCCCGCGCGGCCGGCGCGGGCCGGTCCGGCGCGTTCGATTATTACGCCTCGGTCGACAGCTATCATGCCGACGGCTACCGCCAGCAGGAGAAGTCCGACACGACGCGCGGCACGGTCAATCTCGGCTACAGCTTCGGCGACGACAGTGAAATCCGCCTGATCGGCTATGCCGCCGACATCCGGCAGGGCGTGCCGGGCGCGCTGACCCTCTCCGACGCGCTGAACGATCCGCGCTATGCCGGCGACGGCGTGAGCGCCCGCTATACCGGACCCGGCGGCGCACGGGCGCTGGCGACGCGATCCTGCGATCATCTGAGCAAGGCGACGCTGTTCACCACCACGCCCGCCCTGTTCAAGGGGGACGCGCGCGGCCTCTACGACCGGTTCGAGACGAGGTTCAGGCTCGCCCGCCACGCCGTCGATGGCTATGCCTTCGCCATGCTGGCGGCCGGCGGCATCGACGTGGTCGTCGATCCCGACCTCAAGCCCTACGACATCGTGGCGCTCATCCCGATCATCGAGAAGGCCGGCGGGGTCATCACTACCTTCACGGGCGGGGCGCCGGAGAACGGCGGCGACATCGTGGCGGCGGCCACGCCGGAACTGCACGAGGCGGCCATGGAGGCGCTGCGGCGGTAGGCTGCGACGCCTCATTCCTCCTGCGGCGAGGCAGGCGCAGCCGGCGCGGAGCTCGCTTCGACCA
>OFJB01000350.1_pt1 | contig 23361 bp, 17 predicted proteins | sample 1775081 | NCBI WGS metagenome assembly OFJB01 (sample SAMN08195771, study PRJEB24354) | sludge metagenome | isolation source: initial sludge from phenol fed wastewater aerobic bioreactor | place: India: Nagpur | collected 2016-06-05
CTCAGAGCCGTTGCGGGAACGGATGGCGGGATCGGGGATGAAGCGCGCCGGCAGCGTGATCTTGCCGGTCCATGAGTCCGACAGAGAGGCCCAGATGCCGTCGTTGATGTAGAGCCGCCTGCCCTTGCGCAAGAGCACGCGCACGATCAGCGACAGGCAGCGCGCCACGATCACGCGGCCCGGCTCGGCCACCAGCGGCGTGTCGGCGAAGCCGTATTCCCGGATGTCGCCGGACAGCCTCGACATGATCTGCCCGAGCGACGGCATCTCCACCTGCCTTCGGTTGGGATCGTGCCCGTATTCGGCCGGGAAGCCGCCTCCGACGTCGAGCCCCGCGAGGTCGAAGGACAGCCGGTTGCGCACCCAGTCGGCCGATGCCAGAGCGCGCTCGTAGGTGTCGGGCTCCTCGATCTGGCTGCCGACATGGAAGCACAGGCCCACCTTGAAGCCCGAGCGGTTGAGCCTTTCGGCAAGCTCCACCGCGTTGGCCGGCCCGGCGCCGAACTTCTTCGACAGTTCGTAGGCGGCGTGGCCCTTGGTCTGCACCCGCACGAAGACGGTCAGCGCACCGGGGTCGATGTCGAGGGCGCGCACCACCCGCGTCAGCTTGGTGATCTCGTCCTCGTGATCGATCGCGATGACGCGGATGCCGTATTTCTCCAGCGCCAGCCGGATGTCGGACTGCGCCTTGACCGGGTGCATATAGAGCATCTCGGCGTCCGGCGAGACGGCCCGCACGGCGGCGAACTCGCCGGGCGAGGCGACGTCGAACGCCTTCACGCCGGCCTCGACCAGCGCCTTCAGCACGATCCGCTCGCCATTGGTCTTGACCGCATAGGCGGTCTTGCCGGGGAACATGCCCATGAACTGCTTCGCGTCCTGCCTCAGCACCTGCGGCCGGAAGCAGTAGACCGGATCGTCGGGCCTGAGCGCGAGCGCGGCCTCGCGGGCATTGTCGAATCGCTGCATGAGGGCGAATCCTCGTTTGAGTGCGCAGGATTAATCCAAGCCGGGCGCCAGGGAAAACAATTCCATATCTCGCGCGGCGGCCGGACAGGTATTACGCCGGAGCGGCGAAACGGTTGCGGCGGACAAACGGGTTTCGGGTGGCGCGACCGCGCCCGCCCGCTATGACTTGGCGCACGCCGCTGCGGCGCCAGGGAGGAAGACCGGATGAGCGCGATCAGCCAACCCGTCCGAGGCGAGCCCCGGCGCGGACCGATGGGCCTCGCGGACTGGGCGCAGCTTCTGCTGCTCGGCGCCATCTGGGGCGGTTCCTTCTTCTTCGCCCGCATCGCGGTGTCCGAGATGCATCCGCTGGCGCTGGTGCTGTTCCGCGTCGCCATCGCGGCGGCGGTGCTGCATCTCTACCTGTCGGTGCGCGGCCCGTCGTTCCGGCTGGCCCTGCCGCGCACGGGCCTGTTCTTCGTGCTGGCCCTTACCAACAACGTCGTGCCGTTCTCGCTGATCTTCGCCGGCCAGACCGAGCTCGGGGCGGGGCTGGCCTCGGTGCTCAACGCCACCACGCCGTTCTGGACGCTGCTGCTCGCCAACATCTTCACCAGCGACGAGAAACTGTCGTGGAACAAGCTGGCCGGCATCGCGCTCGGCGTCGCCGGCACGGCGGTGCTGATCGGGCCCGGCCTGCTTGCCGGCCTTGGCGGGCCGGTCTGGGCCAAGTTCGCGCTCATAGGTGCGTCCTTGTCCTATGCCGTCGCCCTGATGGTCGCCCGCCGGTTCAAGGGCGTGTCTGCGCCGGTCGTCGCCACCGGACAGATGACGGCCTCGACCGTCATGATGGTCCCGGTCGCGCTCTTTGCGGTCGGGCCCGCCGGTCTGTTCTCGGCCAGCCCGCATGTCTGGGCGGCGGTCGTCTCGCTGGCGGTCCTGTCGACGGCTTTCGCCTATATCCTCTATTTCAACCTGGTCGCCTCAGCCGGCGCCACGAACGCCTCGCTAGTGACGCTCATCGTGCCGGTCAGCGCCATCCTGCTCGGGACGCTCTTTCTGGGCGAGCATCTCGCGCCGACGGAGATCGCCGGCATGGCGCTGATCGGCCTCGGATTGCTCACCATCGACGGAAGGCTTCTGCGGCGAAGATGAGGCGGCGGCCACAAATTATTCACAGCTTGGGCAGCGGCGTTTCGCCAGAAAATTCAATGCCTAGCGCGTTGAACGGGGGCGAAAATTCTACGGACCTGCCGCAATGCAGCACATTTTCTTCTTGTCTGTGGCCCAAATGCCTCTAGACTCCAGGCATAGTTTTCTTCTGAGAGGAGGCTATGTCATGGGACTTACGAGGCCACTCAACGCATTGATGATCTGTGCTGCGTTTGCATTCATCGGCGCCCTGATCGTGGGCGTTCTTCCCTGAGCCCGCCAGCCGGGAAGCGACCTGCAAAGCCTGCCCAAAGCATAGAAAGGCCGGGTTTTCGCCCGGCCTTTTTCTTTACGCGGCCGCCGACCCCTGCATCGGCACATGCGAGCGGATGCCGATCATGTGGCAGATGGCGAACACAAGGTCGGCCCTGTTCATCGTATAGAAATGGAAATCGCCCACCCCGCGCTCGACAAGGTCCAGCACCTGCTCGGCCGCCACGGCGGACGCCCAGCCGATCGTCGCCACCGTGGCGACGCCGGTCACGAGGCGCAGGAAGGAACGTTTGTCACGCTGGATTCCGATCATGGCGTAGTCCTCCGTCGGGTTCTTGTCGTTGTTTTCAGTCGATGCGATGCGGCTTGCCGAAGGCCGGCTCCTTGAAGGGGATCGGCGGCAGCGACCAGGTTCCGGTCGATGGCGGGCGCACGTCGGCGTCGACGTGCAGATCGATCACGCAGGGACGGCGGTTGCGCAGCGCGGTTTCGACCGCGCCGGCGAGGTCCTCGCTGCGGGTGACGGTGATGCCGTCGGCGCCGCAGGCCCGCGCCCAGGCGGCGAAGTCGGGGTTGTAGCGTTCGCCGCCCGGCCCCTGATTGCCCTTGTAGAAGGCGGTGCCGATCTCACGGCCCTCGAAGAGCCCGTATTGGAGATCGCGGATCGCGCCCCAGGCGAAGTTGTTCCAGACGATCCAGATGCAGGGCAGGTCGTATTCGACCGCGGTCGCGACGACATAGGGCGCCATCATGAAGCCGCCGTCGCCGACGACCGCCACGCAGGGGCGATCCGGCGCGGCGAGCTGCGCGCCGAGAACGCCGCAGACGCCGAAGCCCATCGACGAATAGCCCCAGCTGTTGAGCATGCTCTGCGCCCGCTTCGGCTTCCAGAACTGCATGAACCAGTTGTGGTGGACGCCGGAATCGAGCGACAGGATGACGTCGGCGGGCAGCACCTCCTGGAGCACGCCGACCACCCATTCCGGCCGGATCGGCGTGGTGATCGCCGAGAAGTTCGGACGCACGAAGGCCTCCCACTCGGCCCGCCAGCCGGCGACCTCCGATCGCCATTCGGCGAAGCGCTCGGCGGTGACGTCGGCGCGCTTTGCGAGCGCCTCGGCGAGTTGGCCGGCGAAGGTCTTGGCGTCGGCGACGATGCCGAGCGTCGGGGGATAGTTGCGGCCGAGCTCGGCCGGATCGATGTCGACCTGGAGCAGCGCGGTCGCGGGGAAGTTCCACGAATAGCCGGCATGCCAGCTCGACGACGAACGGTCGTCGAACCGGGTGCCGATGCAGATCACCAGATCGGCGAAACGGCCGGCCTGATTGGCGGGATAGGCGCCGTTGCGGCCGATGAAGCCGAGCGTCAGCGGGTCGTCGGCGGGAACCAGCCCCATGCCGTTCGGCGACGTGATGACCGGAATGCCCCAGCGGCTCTGGAGCGCGGTGATCTCGGGTCCCGCCTCTGACAGGGTGGTGCCGTGGCCGACGAAGAAGACCGGCCGCTTCGACCGGGCGATCAGCGCGACGGCGGCGGCGAGATCCTCGGCGTTGGCGCTCGGCCGATGGGTGCCGTGGCGATGCGAGGGAGCGGGGGGCGTGACCTCCGCCTCCTCCTGGAAGACGTTGTAGGGGATGTCGAGATTGACCGGCCCAGGCCGCCCGGTGACCATCGTGTCGAAGGCCTGACGCAGCGCCAGCGGCAGCATCTCGACCCGGCTCGGCTGGAACGACCGCTTGACCACCGGCCGCAGCACCTGGGCGAAGTCGGCCTGATTGTGGGCGTAGAGTTCCTGGAACGGCCCGCGATTGGCCTGGGAGGTCGGCACGTTGGCGGTGATCGCCAGAAAGGCCGAGGAATCCGACAGCGCGGTGACGAGCGGCATCACGATGTTGGCCGAGCCCGGCCCGGTCGAGGTCAGCGTCGCGACCGGGCTGTGCTTCACCCGGAAATAGGCGTCCGCCATGTGGCCGGCGCATTGTTCGTGGCGCGGCGAGATCAGCCGCACGCGGTCGCGGACGGCGTGGAGCGCATCGAGGATGCCCACGTTGCCGTGCCCGCACACACCGAAGACGAACGGCACCTTCTGTTCGACCAGGTACTCGGCGATGACCTCGCCACCCTTCATTCTGCTCATGACGTCCGTCTCCAACCCATCCCGCCTCACGCGATGATGGTGATCATGCGTTCCTCACTCATTTCGCGAACGGCGTAGCGCGGACCCTCGCGGCCGAAGCCGCTGTCCTTGGAGCCACCGTAGGGCATGAGATCGACGCGCGAACTCGGGGTGTCGTTGATGTGCACGCCGCCGACCTCGAGCCGGCGGGCCGCGCGGAAGGCGGCGTCGAGGCGCATGGTGAAGAGGCCGGTCGCGAGCCCGTAGGGGGTCGCGTTGACCCGGTCGATCGCCTCCTCGAGCCGGTCGAAGGGCGCGATGCACAGAACCGGGCCGAACACCTCGCGGCAGCCGAGCGGCGTGCCCGGCGCCACGTCGGCGAGGAGCGTCGGGGCGACCACGGCGCCGTCGCGGCCTCCGCCGGCCAGCAGACGCGCGCCGGCTCGGACCGCCTCGTCGATCCAGCTCTCGATCCGCCGTGCCGCCTCTTCGCTGATCACCGGGCCAACCACCGTCTCCTCGGCCCCCGGATCTCCGTGAGGCAGTGCCGCGACCAGCGTCGCGAGACGCCGCTCCACATCTTCGACCAGAGAACGATGCACGAGAAGCACCTGGATGGACGTGCAGACCTGCCCTGCCTTGCGATAGCTGGCGTTGACGACCTTCGGCAGGGCGACGTCGAGGTCGGCGTCGTCGGCGAGAATGCAATGGGCGATCGAGCCCAGTTCCATCTGGGTCCGGCGCAGCCCGGCGGCATTCTGAATGAGCCGGCCGACCTCGGTGCTCCCCGTGAAGGCGAAGAAGCGCACGCTCGGCTCGTCGAGCAGCCAGCGCGCCACCTCGCCGTCGCCGTGCAGCACCGAGATCATCGCCGGCGGCAGGCCCGCCTCGAGCAGGCATTCGGCCATGACGCAGGCGCTCATCGGCGTATGCAGCGACGGCTTGACGATCACCGCGTTGCCGGCGGCGAGCGCCGGTCCGACCTTGTGCGCCACCGTGTTGAGCGGCGCGTTGAAGGGCGTGATCGCGCAGATCGTGCCGAGCGGCACCCGGAGCGTGAAGCCGAGCCGGCCGTTCTGTCCGGCCGCCCCCTCGAGCGGCACGAGTTCTCCGGCGAAGCGGCGCGCCTCCTCGGCGGAGAGGCGGAAGGTCACGACGCAGCGCTGGATCTCGCCGGCGGCGTCACGGCGGGTGAAGCCCGCCTCCCGGGTCAGAAGCTCGACGAGTTCGCCGGTGCGCGCCTCGAGGAGATCGGCGGTCCGGTCGAGGATGACGCCGCGCTCGTAGGGGCCGAGCCGATCGTTCCGGAAGGCGGCGTCGCTCGCCGCGACGGCCTGCGCGACCTGCTCGCGCGAGGGAAGATGCGTCCGCATGAAAGGGTGGAGGCGGTACTTGTCGGGAACCTCGACGGTGCTCGCCCCGTCGGTCCACACGCCGCCGATCAGGAGACGGCAGACGAGACCTTCCTCGAGCGGCGAGCTCTGCGCGACCATCTGCGCCATTCCGATCGCCTCCCTGGCGGCTGTTTTTCTCTGCCTCCTCTTTAGGGGCGATTTGACATAAGGAAAAATATCGAATGAGACTGATCGCCATAAGGCTGGCATATGGCCCGCCGCGAGCGAGGGTCTCGTCATGGATCTGCGCCAATTGCGCTACTTCGCCCAGATCGTCGAGAGCGGCAGCCTGTCGAAGGCCTCGCGCTGCCTCTTCATCGCCCAGCCGGCGCTCAGTCAGCAGATCGCCAAGCTCGAGGACGAGGTCGGCAAACCCTTGCTGAACCGCTCGTCGAAGGGCGTGACGCCGACCGAGAACGGTCTCGCGCTCTATCATCACGCCCGCTTCATGCTGCGCCAGCGCGATCAGGCCCTGTCGATCGCCCGCCAGGAAGAGGGCGAGATCCAGGGCATGGTCTCGGTCGGCCTGCCCGCGACCACGGTCCTGGCGATCGGCCTTCCGTTGATGAAGCGGATCCGCGAGAAATATCCGGGCATCCTTCTCAACGTCGTCGAGGGGATGAGTGGGCACATCGCCCACATGATGCGTCTCGGCCAGCTCGATCTGGCGATCCTCTTCACCAACGACGTGTCGTCGCAACTCGATTCGATCCCCCTCCTCGAGGAGGAGTTGTTCGTCCTCTTCCCGACCAGCAGCGCCTATCTGCCGCCCGACCGGACCGAGATCACCATCGCCGAAGTCGCCGAGATCCCCCTGATTCTGCCGACCAATTCGCATGGTCTGCGCCGGCGGGTCGTCGCCGAGTTCGATCGGCGCATGCTGAGCCCGCTCATCGTCGCCGAGATCGATTCCCTGTCGCTCCTGATGAGCTGCGTCTTCGACGGCATGGGCGCGACCATCAAGCCGATGTCGGCGCTTCAACTGGAGAGCGAGCGCGGTCGGGACTGGCGGGCCCTCAGGATCGCCGACGCCACCATCACGCGGCGGAACTATCTCTATTCGATCGCCCCGAGCCTGATGTCGCCGGCCGCCCTCTCGGTCGCCCGCGAGATCCGCGAGACCGCCGCCGCCCTCGTCGCCGACGGACGCTGGCAGGGCGTCTGGCCGATCTGATCCGGCACGCGCGTTCGCGGCGGTAGCCCGGCACCACTGAAAAAAGTGGGCTCCATCGATCGTCCGGGACGCGAGGTGTCGAATGATCGCCTCGACGATCTCCGTCGATCGCCTCGTGCGATCGAAAAAGGGCGCGCGGGAAGACACGGGTTCCTTCCGGCGACCTCTCTCGTTCTCCAATTTCGTCTTCGCCGCCGTCGGCATGACGCAAGGGAAGTCTTGATCGAATTCAAGGAGAGCCATTTCAGTGTAACTAATATTTCTATGGAAACGATTTTTTCTTGGTTCTCCCGCATTCCGACCTACCGGAGGTGGCGACTTCTTGTAGAATGGTCGTAGAGCCACCTCTTTTGGGTTGGGATGACGCGCGTGACCGATCTGCCGACTCTCGAACCGACCGACGTCGAGGTCTCGACGAAACCCTCCGAAACGGACGTCCGCGCGCCTGCGCGGGCGCGGATCCCCGCCGCCGCCCGGTCGACCGGGGGGCAGCCGACCACCGAAGCCCTGCCGCTCGAGCTCACCTTCCCGGTCGCGAGCTACCGCGAGCTCGAGGTGCGGATGGACGTCGAGGAGCGGATCCTCTGGTATTTCATGAAGCCGCGCGGCGCCCCGAGCTACACGCCCGCGCTTCTGGCCGAACTCAGCGAGCTGCGCGGCAACATCCAGAAGCTGTGCCGGCGCAATCTGGAGGCGCCGCCGATCCGCTGGCTGGTCAACGGATCGCGCATGCCGCACATCTTCAATCTCGGCGGTGATCTCGGCCTCTTCGCCGACCACATCCGTCGCGGCGATCGCGAGGGCCTCAGGCGCTACGCCTACGACTGCATCGACCTCGTCTACACCTCGTCGATCAGTTTCGGCATGCCGATTCTGTTGATCTCGCTGGTCCAGGGCGACGCGCTCGGCGGCGGTTTCGAGGCGGCGATGGCCTCCGACGTGATCATCGCCGAGAAGAGCGCCAAGTTCGGCCTGCCCGAGATCCTGTTCAATCTCTTCCCCGGCATGGGCGCCTACAGCTTCCTGTCGCGGCGCCTCGACCCGGTGCGCGCCGAGCGGATGATCATGAGCGGCCGCATCTACACCGCCGCCGAACTGCACGAGATCGGCCTCGTCGATCTCGTCGTCGAGGACGGCACCGGCGAGGCAGCGGTGCGCGACTACATCGCCCGCAACGCCCGGCGCCACGCGATCCATCGCACGCTGCGCGAGGTCGGCCGCCGCGTCCATCCCGTGCCCTACGAGGAGCTGCGCGAGATCACCGACCTCTGGGTCGACGCGGCGATGAAGCTCGAGGACGCCGATCTCCGGCGCATCGACCGCCTGTGCGGCGCTCAGGCGCGGCGCTTGGCGGCCGGCTCGTCCGACGACCGCTCCTCCGATCCGCTCGCCGGCCCGTCGCGCTGAGCGATGGCGGCGCGCACCTCGGAGAATTCCCGTTCGAGGTCGCGCAGATGGCGCTCGCCCTCGACCGCCAGCTCGCGCGCGTCGATCTCGCGCCAGTCGAGACACATGCGATAGACCCGGAGCGCGCCGACGTTGGCCGCGCCGCTGCGCAAGGCATGCGCATGGTTGCGGAAGGCAGTGACGTCCTCGTTCGCCACCGCCGCGCCGAGCGCGCGCAGCGCCCGCGCCGCCTCGTCGGTGAAGGTCGCGATCAACTCGTCGACGAAGGCGCTGCCGCCGAGCGCCTCGAGGTCGGCGAGCTTGCCGTCGTCCATCGCCGGCGTGGTCGTCTCGGCTTCGGCCTCGGCCGGATCGCTCGCGGCCTGCGTCGTGTCGTCGTCCTGAAGGCTTCGCGGCGCGGCGTCGCCGACCAGGGTCTCGATCGCCGCGATCAGTTCGGCCGGCTCGATCGGCTTGGTCAGGCAGGCGGCCATGCCCGCCTCCTTGCAGCGGCTCTCGGCCTCCGCCGTCGCGTCGGCGGTGAGCGCGACGATCGGCACCGCGCGGGTGCCGAGGGCGGCGAAGCGATAGAACTTGGTCGCCTCGATGCCGTTCATCACGGGCATGTTGACGTCCATCAGAACCAGATCGTAGGCGACGGCGAGCATGCGCTCGACGGCGGCCTCGCCGTCGCCGACCGCCTCGACGCGGTGCCCGGCCCGTTCCAGGATCTTGCCGATCACCATCTGGTTCGACTTGTTGTCGTCGGCGACCAGGATCGACAGGCGGCGCTTGACGACGATCGGGGCGCGTTCCGCCTCGTCGCGGTCGCCGCCGAGCGAGACGGCGAGGGCGACCGTCTCGATCGCCGGCCGGCGCGCCGGATCCATCTCGGTGGTGTAGAGCCGCCGCAGCGGCGCCGCCAGCGACGCGTCGACCGCCTCGCGGCAGACGAGGACGAGGCAGGGCTCGTCCGGCGTCGCCTCGGCGAGCAGCGCCTCGGCGATCGCGTCGAGTTCGCCCGGCGCGTCGTCCGCGTCGACCAGCACGATCGGCCGGCGCGACCCGCGCCGCACCAGATCGGCGACGTGAGCGCGCGCCTCGGCGACGTCGCGACCGTGGAGGAGGGGGGCGTCGAGTCCGTCGATCCGCTCGCCCCGCCGCGACAGGAAGACCATCGCCGGCACCGGCACCGCCTCGGCGGGTGTGGTCGCCACGCCGACCGGGAAGCGGAACGAGAAGGTGCTGCCGGCGCCGGGCGTGCTGACCACGCCGATCTCGCCGCCGTGCAGATCGACCAACTGCTTGACGATCGCCAGCCCCAGCCCGGTGCCGCCGAAACGGTCGATGATCGTGCCGTCGGCCTGGGTGAAGCTCTCGAAGATCCGCGCCTGCGATTCCGGCGCGATGCCGATGCCGGTGTCGGTGACGGCGACGGCGAGGCGCGGCCCGTCCTCGCCCGGCTCGACGTCGACCTGGATGAGGACCAGCCCGGACGAGGTGAACTTCACCGCGTTGCCGGCGAGATTGATCAGGATCTCCTCGAGATGACGGCGATCGGTGACGATGCGGCGCGGCGCGCGGGCGTCGATGTGGACCGCCACTCGGAGCCCCTTGCTGCGCGCCATGACGCCGACGATGTCGCGCACCTGCCGCAACACCAGCGCCAGATCGACCTCTTCCGCCTTCGCCTCGACCTTGCCGGCCTCGATCCGCGAGAAGTCGAGCAGGGCGTTGATCAGCGTCAGCAGCGACCGCCCGGAGCGGCCGATCGTGTCGATCATCTCGCGGTCTTCGCCGGTTCGATGTGATCCGGCGAGGAGGTCGCTGAGCCCGATGATGGCGTTGAGCGGGGTCCGCAGCTCGTGGCTGATGCTGGCCAGGAACAGGCTCTTGGCGCGGCTCGCCTCTTCCGCCTGACGCTTGGCCTCCGACAGTTTGCGGATCAGCACGGCGGTATAGGCCGGGATCACCACCAGCGCGCCGAGAAGGCCGGCGGCGAGCGGGATCTGCGACTGCCAGAACGGCGTCGTCACCACCACGATCGAGAACCCGACCACCGCCGCCGCCGCCGCGAGCGCCAGATATCGCACGCCGAAGCGGAAGCCGTTGCCGAGCACCGCCCAGAAATAGATCAGGAACAGCGCCGATCCCGCCTGACCGCTGAGGTGGAGGCCGTAGGAGAAGATGCCGATGTCCGAGACGATGCCGACGATCCGGCGCGGATGCGAGATCCCCGGCACGCACAGGATGTGGATGAAGAGGCCGGCCGCCATCAGCTCGAAGGTGAGGAAGGGCAGCGCCGCCGCGTCCAACGCCGCCGCCGCCGCGACCGAGCCGCCCTCGCGCGCGATCAGGAGATAGATCAGGATCGCCGAGGAGAGCAGCAGCCGGTTGAAGGTCAGCTCGTGCTCGCTGTCGGGCCGACGCCGGAGCTTGGCCGCGACCCGGCCGAGCCCGAGGCGACGCAGCAGTGTCGGCATGCGCGCGCTCGAGATCATAGGCTCTCTCTCACCGGAGGAAGCCGATGGCTCTGCGCCAGGGCGAAGCCGACGAACCGCTCGGCCGGCATCGCCCGGCCGTAGAGATGTCCTTGAACCTCGTCGCAGCCGGCCGCGCGCAGGAGCTCCGCCTGCCGTTCCGTCTCCACGCCCTCGGCCGTGACCGTGAGCTCGAGCGAGTGCCCGAGATTGATGATCGCCCGTACGATCGCGGCGTCGCTCGGATCGTCCGACATGTTGCGCACGAAGCACTGGTCGATCTTCAGCCGGTCGACCGGGAACTTCTTGACGTAGTTCAGCGACGAATAACCCGTGCCGAAATCGTCGATCGAGATGCTGACGCCGAGCCGGTGGATCTGCTTGAGATGGTCGATCACCACCTCGGTGTCGCTCATCACGATGTTCTCGGTGATCTCGAGATCGAGGCAGCGCGGGTCGAGGCCGGTGTCGGCGAGCGCCTTGACCACCAGCAGCGGCACGTTCAGGCGGCGGAACTGGATCGGTGACAGATTGACCGCGATCCGCATCCCCTCGAGCCCGCGCCGATGCCAGGACTTCGCCTCCCGGCAAGCCTCGCGCAGGACCCATTCGTTGATCGGCACGATCAGCCCGTTCTCCTCGGCGCGCGCGAGAAACTCGCCGGGTGAGAGGAGCCCGCGCTCCGGATGGTTCCAGCGCAACAGCGCCTCCGCGCCGACGACGCGGCCGGTGCCGAACTCGAGCTGCGGCTGATAGTGGAGCACGAACTGCTCGTGGGCGATCGCGTCGCGCAATTCGCCGTCGAGAAGCAGCGCGTGACGATGGCGCCGGTCCATGTCGGAGACATAGAGGCAGAACTGGTTACCGCCCTCGGATTTCGCGCGATACATCGCCAGATCGGCGTTCTTGAGGAGCTCGTTCGCGTCCTCGCCGTCGCCGGGATGGAAGGTGATGCCGACGCTGGCGCCCGAGGCGAGACGGCGTCCGGCGACGACATAGGGTTCGCCGATCGTCTCGACCATGCGCGTCGCCAGATCGGTCGCGTCCGCCTCGCGCGTCACGCCGGTCTGCAGCACCGCGAATTCGTCGCCGCCGACGCGCGCCACCGTGTCCTCCGGGCCGACCACCCCGCGCAGCCGCCGCGCCACCTCGATCAGGAAGCGATCGCCGGCGGAATGGCCGAGCAGGTCGTTGACGCTCTTGAACTCGTCGAGATCGACCAGATGCAGCGCGAAGGGACGATCGCCCCGGCGCGCCCGGGCGACCTCGCGCCGCAGCCGGTCCGACAGCAGCACCCGGTTGGGCAGATCCGTCAGCGGATCGTGATGGGCGAGATGAATGAGATGCGCCTCGGCCTGTTTGCGCTCGGTGATGTCGAGCGAACTGGTGAGGACCGCCACCACCACGTCGTTGCCGTCGCGCAGCGGCGACTTGGTGGTCAGGAAGACGTGCCGCTTCCCCGAGACGGCGACCAGTTCCTCCTCGAAACTCGCGAGCGCCTGGCCGGTTTCGAACACTTTGCGGTCGAGGCCGCGATTGCGGGTCGGGCTGCCGCGACCGTTGAGGAGGTCGAGCGACTGGCCGACCACCGCCGTCGGATCCTTGCCGATGAACCGGCCGAGAAAGGCGTTGGCGAAGAGGATGCGACCCTCGGCATCCGAGGCGCTGACCATCGCCGGAACCGTGTCGATGACCTGCGCGAGCCGCTCGGTCGAATCTCGCACCACCGCCTCGCGCGACTGTTCGCTGGAGGCGAGTTCCTTCGCCAACGTCCGCGCCCGGCTCTCGAGCAGCAGCTGCTGCTTGCGCAGTTTGAGGAGGTTGCGCGCGCGGGTGACGAATTCCTGGTGATTGACCGGGCTCTGGAGAAAATCGGTGGCGCCCGCCTCGAGCGCCTGCATGCGGAAGTCGCGTTCCTCGTAGACGGTGATGACGATGATCGGGATCTCGACGAACTCGGGCCGCTCGCGGAAGGCGCGAATGAACTCGGCGCCGTTCATGTAGGGCATCTTGTAGTCGGTGACGATCAGGTCGGGGATCTCGCCGTCCCTGAACCATTCGAACGCCGCCCGGGGATCGGCGAACGAGCGCACGGTCACGCCGGCCTCGATCGAAGCGGCGAGCTTCTCGAAGATCCGGCGGTTCGTCACTTGATCGTCCAGAATCACGATCAGCGGCATGGTCCACTCCGATGACGAGCGGCGATCGGATCCGCTCCACGTGCACACGGTGGACTTTCGGGCCCCGAGACGAGCGTCGAGGGATCGCATGCGCCGATTTCCACATGTGGAACTCTATGTCGATCGTCTTAACAACCGGCAAAGAACGAGGATGTCCGGCGAACTCGAAAGACGAATCTCTGGAAGGGGCGCAAGTCTTCGTTTCCGAGTTTCACGATGTCGGAAACTCTCGCAATAAGTGTGAAATATAAGAAAAGCATCCGAGTGGCGACGTCTTCGTGGCGGGCGTGTCCCGCGGGGCCGACGGCTCGCGCCGGTCGTCGCGGTCGCCGACGTCCCGTCAGGCCGGCGTCCGCTCGGCGATCGCCTCGATTTCGACCAACGCCTCCGGCGCGACGAGCGCGGAGATCACCAGCGAGCGCGCCGGCCGGACCGCGCCGAAGACCGAGGCGTAGGTCGCGTCGAAGCCCGCGGCGTCGGCCCGGTCGCGCAACCACACCGTGGTCTTGCGCACCGCCGTCAGATCGAGGCCGAAGCGCGCCAGTTCCCGCTTCAGATTGGCGAGGGCGCGTTCGGTCTGGGCGACGATGTCGCCGGCGATCGTGCCGTCGTCGTCGCGGGCGAGCTGGCCGGAGACGAAGACGAGATCGCCGCAGGGAACGGCGCGGGAGAGATGGGGAGCCATCGCGTGTCGTCCTTCGTGCCGGTCAGAGAAAGCGCCAGTCGTAACCGCCGGCGACCCGCCCGACCCGCCCGGCCGAGCTCTCGGCGAAATGGGCGGTGAAGAAGATCGTGTCGTCGCCGGCATGCGCGTCGAGGAGGCGGACCCGCGAGGCGCGGGCCGCGTCGGGGACCTCGCAGAAGCCCGAGTTCCATTGCGGTCGGGCGGTCTGGATCGGGTGATGCATCAGATCGCCGCTGAAGAGCGCGCGTTCGGCGCCGGTGTCGAGGGCGATGCACATGTGATCGAAGGAATGGCCCGGCGACGGCACGAAGGTGACGCGCGGCAACGGGCTGCCGCCGCCCGTCCCGATCGTCTCGACGAGACCCGCCTCGACCAGCGGCAGCAGACTGTCGCGGTGGAGCTGGACCCGATAGGGGTCGGTGGAGGTCGCGAGCCAGTCGAGCTCGGCGGCCGACACCACATGGCGGGCGTTCGGGAAGGTCGGCCGCCACGCCCCGTCGACGAGCCGGGTGTTCCAGCCGATGTGGTCGGTGTGGAGATGGGTCGAGAGCACGACGTCGACGTCCGTCGGGCGCACGCCGGCTTCGGCGAGACGCTCGAGGAACGGGTCGTCGCGGTCGTGGAAGAGTGGTCGGCCCTCGCGTTGCTTGTGGCTGCCGACGCCGGTGTCGACGAGAAGGCGCAGACCGTCGATCTCGACCAGCCAACTGTGGATGCTGAGCCGCACCGGATCCTCGGCCCGCGACCACGCCCCGGCCACGGCCTCCGCCGTCGCCGCCTCCGGGACGAGCCGGCCGAGCGTGAAGGCCTCGGTGACGAATTCGGTGATCCGGGTGATCCGCGCATCGCCGATGCGGTGGGTGGTCGGGCGGGTCATGGCGTCGGCGGCACTCCTCGGGCTTCGGTCGGATGGTGCGGGAGCCGCCGCGCCGCGTCCAATGCCGATTTCGTCGCCGAGTGATGCCGGAAATGCATCATGAGGTGCCCCTTGATGCGGTCGGGCGCATGGGATGAAATCGGCCGAGACCGACCGGGAGGGCCGAGCATGGAACTGCGCCACCTTCGCTATTTTCTCGCCGTGGCCGAGCAGGAGAGCGTTCGGCTGGCGGCCAAACGGGTCAACGTCACCCAACCGGCGATCTCCCGGCAGATCCAATATCTCGAGGAGGAACTGGGGTTCGCCCTCTTCGATCGCAGCCCGCGCGGCCTGAAGCTGACGACGGCGGGGCGCTTCTATCTCGGCGAGGCGCGCCGTGTGCTGGCGACACTGCAGTCGGCGGGTCTGGCGGGCCGGCGCATCGCGGAAGGGCTGATGGGCCACCTGCGCATCGGCCTGGTCGAGAACGCCGGTTGGGACGGGCTGGTGCCCGAACTCTTCGCCCGCTTCCAGACGGCGGCGCCGGACGTCCGTCTGGAACTGGTGCCGCTCAACACCCCGGAGCAGCTCGAGCGCCTGCGCGACGGCACCCTCGACGGAGGTCTCGTCTATCTCTTCGACGAGCCGCCGAACGATTTCGAGCACGTGGCGCTCCTCGAGCACGGGGTCGCCTTGGCGGTGCCGAGCACCTGGGATCTGCCGGTGGGCGAGCCGGTCGCCGCGCGCGACCTCGCCGATCGTCCCTTCGTCACCTTCCCGCGCGGCGTCTACCCCGAATATTACGACCGCCTCCTCGCCGCCTGCCGGCAGGCAGGGCTGACGCCGCAGGTCGTGCAGGAAGTGTCGACCGAAGCCGCGATCCTGTCGCTGGTTTCCGCCGGCATCGGCGCGGCGATCGTCAATGCCGCCAATCGCGGCCGCCCGCCGGCCCGCGCCCGCTTCCACGATCTCGCCGACGTCGCCATCCGCCTGCCGCTCTCCTTCGTCTGGCGGCGCGACGACGGCGACCCGGCCCTTCGCCGGTTTCTCGACGTGATCGCCTCGCGCTGATCGACGCGCCTCTCCCGGATCGGTCGATGCCTTGGAAGCATCGGGAGTGCCAGAAAACGGCATTTGCCGGCATGGGCGAGTTCGGCCACGCTCCCTCGACGTCACCCCGGCCGGTGGAGAGACGGCGGCAGGCGCCGCCGCGCCGCCGATGCCCGGGTTCCCGATCCGCAACTCGTTTCGCCGAGGGTCGCATGGCCAGCGCACGATCTCGCATCACCTCGACCGTCGATTTCGATCGCGACGGCTTCCAGGTCGGCACGCTCCGTCTCCCGCATTCCCACGATCGCTCCGCCTATGGCCACGTCGCCATTCCGATCGCGGTCCTGAAGGCGGGCGAGGGGCCGACCCTGCTCCTCACCGGCGGCACCCACGGTGACGAATTCGAGGGGCCGATCGCGCTCGCCAAGCTGATGCAGCGGATGGAGGGCATGGCCGTCGCCGGCCGGCTGATCGTCGTGCCGGGGTTGAACTTCCCAGCCCAGATGGCCGGCACGCGCACCTCGCCGATCGACCGGGGCAACCTCAACCGGATGTTTCCCGGCGCCCGCGACGGAACGCCGACCCAGATGATCGCCCATTGGGTGGAGACCGAGCTGCTGCCGCGTGCCGACGTCGCGGTCGATCTCCATGCCGGCGGCGCCTCGATGAACCATCTGCCGACGTTACTCGCCTCGCCGCCGCCGGATCCGTCGCGGCGCGCGGCCTATCGCGCCCTGGTCGACGCCTTCGGCGCGCCGACGGTGATGATCGCCGATCTCCTCGGCGAGGATCGGACCTTCGCCGCCGCCGCCGAGCGGGCCGGCAAGCTCTTCCTCTGCGGCGAGTTCGGCGGCTTCGGCACCTGTGATCCCGGCGGGCTCGCCATCGTCGAGGACGGTCTCGATCGGTTGATGGCGACGCTCGGTCTGCTGCCGGGGCGCTCCGCCCCGGCGCCGCGTCGCGGCCGGCTGGTGCGCGTCGAGGGGGAGCGTCACTACGTCTTCGCCGACCGCGCCGGCCTCTTCGAACCGGCCTTCCGGCTCGGCGACGAGGTCGTCGAGGGGCAGCTCGCCGGCCGCATCCACGATCCGCACGCGCCCTGGCGCCCGCCGGAGGAGCTGCGCTTCCGCGGCTCTGGCCTCGTCGTCTGCGTCCGCAGCTTCACCCATGTCGTCCCCGGCGACTGTGTCGTCCATCTCGCCGGCGACGCCGGCTGGGACTGACGACCGAGAGATCCACCAACCGGCACGGCCTCGCCAGCGGGGGGCTCGGCGGCTCGCTGCCGCCGAACGGGGAGACGTGCCGACCCGACGGAAGAGGGAGGGAACATGTCACCGACCGAGGATCACCGAATTCGAAGACACGAACGTCTTCGGAGGTTCGGTTTCGGCTTCACCGCGCTGGTGTGTGTCGCCTATTTCGGATTTCTGGCGACGGCGGCCTGGGCGCCGGCGCGCATGGCCGAGCCGCTGTTCGGCCGGGCCGTGTTCACCCTCGCCATGGTCTGGGTGTTCGGCCTGATCGGCCTTTCGGTGGCGCTGACCGCCGCCTATGCGCTGATGGCACGGGCGAAATGGGCCCTGCTCGCGGCGCCGGCCCTGTGGCTCGCCGCCGACCGTCCGGCCTCGGCGCGGGAGGCGGGGGCCGGCGTCGTCGTCGGCAACGGCCTGACCATCACCTTCTTCGCCCTGGTGATCGCCGCCACCGTGGCGATCACCGTCTGGGCGGCGCGGCGGACGAAGTCCGGCGAGCACTTCTATACCGCCGGCGGCACGCTGACCCCGCTCCAGAACGGGCTCGCCATCGCCGGCGACTATCTCTCCGCCTCGGCGCTCCTCGGCATCACCGCGCTGATCTATTTCGCCGGCTTCGACGGCGTCGTCTATACGACCGGCTTCGTGGTGAGCTGGCCCATCGTCTATTTCCTGATGGCGGAGCGGCTGCGCGACATCGGCCGCTTCACCTTCTCCGACGTGCTCGCCACGCGACTGGCGCGGCGCCCGTCGCGCATTCTCGCGGCCTCGTCGACCCTGGTCATCGTCTCCTTCTATCTGGTGGCGCAGATGGTCGGCGCCGGACAGGTGATCGATCTCCTCTTCGGGGTGCCCTATTCGGCGGCGGTGGTTCTGGTCGGCGCGCTGATGGTGCTCTACGTCGCCGCCGGCGGCATGCTCGCCACCACCTGGGTGCAGATCGTCAAGGCGCTGCTGCTCCTCGGCGGCGTCGCCGTGCTGACGGTCCTCGCTCTCGGCCGCTACGGGTTCGACCCGGCGGCGGTTCTCGCCGAGGCGGTCGGCCATCATGCCAAGGGCGCGGCGATCCTGGTGCCGCAGTCGATCACCCGGGATCCGATCTCCGGCCTGTCGCTCGGCCTCGCCCTGATGTTCGGCACCGCCGGCCTGCCGCACATCCTGATGCGCTTCTTCACGGTGGCCGACGGCGCGGCGGCGCGGCGGTCGGTGTTCTGGGCGACGCTCTTCGTCGCGCTCTTCTCGGTGATGGCGATCGTGCTCGGCTATGCCGCCATCGCCGCCGTCACCGGCAATCCCGCCTATGTCTCCGGCGGCGCGCCGATCGGCGGCGCCAACATGATCGTGCTCTATCTGGCGCATCTCCTCGGCGGCGACGCCCTGCTCGGGTTCCTCGCCGCGCTGGCGATGGCGACGATCCTGGCGGTGGTCGCCGGCCTCACCATGTCGGCCGCCTCGGCGATCGCCTATGATCTCTACGTCAACGTGATCCGCCACGACGAGGTGGTGCCGGACGCGCGCCGACTGCGGGTGTCGCGCATCGCCACCGTCTTCGTCGGCGGCCTCGCGGTTCTCCTCGGCATCGTCTTCGCCCGGCAGAACATCGCCTACATGGTCGGGCTCGCCTTCGGCATCGCCGCCTCGGCCAACTTCCCCGTTCTGCTCCTCGCCATGTATTGGCGCGGCCTGACGACGCGCGGGGCGATCGCCGGCGGCGCCGTCGGGCTCATCGGATCGGTGGTGCTCACCGCGATCGGGCCGGCGGTCTGGGTCAAGGTGCTCGGCCATGCCGCGCCGATCTTCCCCTACGATCCGCCGACCCTCGTCACCCTGCCGCTCGCCTTCCTGACGGCGGTGGTCGTGTCGCGGCTCGACGGTTCGGCGCAGAGCGTCGCCGACCGCGCCGCCTTCGATGCCACGGTCTCGCGAGGGGCGCCGGCGGCCGCCTGATCGCTCCGTCACGGCACCGCTCTCGGCCCTCCGGAAGGACCACGATCGGAAACGATCGTGGTCCTTTTCACGTCGGCCCCGGCCGACCGGCGCGGCGCCGAACCCGGACCAAGTGATGCCTAGAAGGCATCGATATGGGCAGAAATCGGCATTTGTCAGCATATCCCCCGTCCGCCAGACTTCGATGACGTCGTGGCGACGGCGCGCGGAGCGAAGGTCGCGAGACGATCCCCGGCCGGGGCGCGTCGCCCCGGCCATGCCCTCGAGCCTCGACCTCCAAATCCGTTCGACCGGGAGATCCCACATGCCGATCCGTCCGAGACGTACCCTGCTCGCCGCCTGTGCCGCGCTCGCCCTCGTCGTCGGCGCGCCCCTCGCCGAAGCCGTGGCGGCGGATGCCCCGACGGTGCTCCGGATGGTGCCGCAGGCGGATCTGAAGATCCTCGACCCGATGTTCACCACCAATTACGTGACGCGGAACTACGGCTATCTCGTCTACGACACGCTGTTCGGTCAGGACCGCCACGGCGTGCCGAAGCCGCAGATGGTCGAGCGCTACACCCGCTCCGACGACGGTCTCGTCTGGTCCTTCACGCTCCGCGACGGGTTGAAGTTCCACGACGGGACGGCGGTGACGGCGAGCGATTGCGTCGCCTCGCTCGAGCGTTGGTCGGCGCGCGACAACTACGGCCGCGCCATGGTCGCCGCCGGCGCGAAATGGCGGATCGACGGCGAGCGGAGCTTCACCCTGACGCTCGAGCGCCCCTTCGGTCTGGTGCTCGAGGGCCTGTCGAAAGTGTCGGGCATGATCCCGGTGATCCTGCCCGAGCGCGTCGCGCGCGCCTCTGCCGATCGGCCGATCACCGAGGCGATCGGCTCGGGGCCCTATGTCTTCGTCGGCGAGGAATGGGTGCCCGGATCCAAGGTGGTCTTCAGGCGCAATCCCGACTACGTCGGCCGCGCCGAGCCGCCGGACTTCCTCTCCGGCGATCGCGCCGGCCATGTCGACCGGATCGAATGGGTCTATCTGCCCGACGCCAACAGCGCCACGGCGGCGCTGCGGCGCGGCGAGGTCGACATGCTCGAGCTGGTGCCGCCCGACTACATCGCGCCGTTGCGCGCCGACCCGGCGGTGAAGGTGATGCGGGGCGGAGCCTACCAGGGCAACATGATCCTCAATCAGACGCAGCCGCCCTTCTACGATCCGCGCGTCCGCCGCGTCGTCCTGAAGGCGATCGACCAGGACGAGGTGACGGCGGCGATGGGCTATCCCGCCGATCTGCGTCTGAAACACTGCGACACGTTCTTCATCTGCGGCGGCCCCTTCGACACGGCGGTCGGCTCCGAGCCCTATCGGACCCCGGACGTCGCGGCGGCGAAGAAGATGCTGGCGGAGACCGGCTATGCCGGTAAGCCGCTGGTCGTCCTGCTCCCCACCGACTTCGCCTCGCTCAACGGGGCGGCACTGATGGTGATCCAGACGCTGCGGAAGGTCGGCTTTCAGGTGAACGAGCAGCCGATGGACTGGGCGACGCTGGTGGCGCGGCGCGCCAAGAAGGATCCGGTCGAACAGGGAGGCTGGAACTTCTACGTCACTCACGCCGCCGGCTTCGACGCCAATTCGCCGATCAACAACTTCATGCTCGGCGCGGCCTGCGGCAACTCGATGCCGGGCTGGCCCTGCGACGCGAAGCTCGACGAGCTGCGCCGGTCCTGGGTCGCGGCGGTGACGCCGGAGGAGCGCAAGGCCCGGCTCGACGCCTTCCAGGCGCGCGCCTTCGAGGTGGTGCCCTATGCGCCGGTCGGCCAGTTCTGGGCCGCCTACGCGGTGCGCGCCGACGTCGGCCACACCGAGCGTCTCTGGGGCGACGTGCCGCTCCTGTGGACGCTCGAGAAGCAGCCGGCGAAGTGATCCGAAGAAGGAAGGAGGGGCGGGATGGCCCATGTCCTCGGCCGCGTCGCGGCGACGGTTCCGGTCATGGCGGTGGTGGTGATCGTCGTCTTTCTGTTGATCCACCTCTCGCCGGGCGATCCGGCGGCGCTCATCGCCGGTGATCTGGCGAGCGCCGAGGACATCGCCCGGCTGAGGGCGGCGCTGGGGCTCGATCAGCCCCTCGCCAGCCAGTTCCTGATCTGGCTCGGCCGGCTCCTCCAGGGCGATCTCGGCACCTCGATCTTCACCCGAGTGCCGGTGACGCGGCTTCTCGCCCAGCGTCTCGAGCCGACCCTGTCGATCGCGCTCCTGACCATGGCGCTTTCGGTGGCGATCGCCCTGCCGCTCGGGGTGATCGCGGCGCATCGCGTCGGCACCTGGATCGACCGGGCGGTGACGATCTTCGCCGTGCTCGCCTTCTCGGTGCCGGTGTTCCTGGTCGGCTATCTCCTGATCCACCTCTTCGCGGTGCGTCTCGCCTGGCTGCCGGTCCAGGGTTACGCGCCGCTGGCGGACGGGGTCGGGCCGTGGCTCGCCCATCTGGTGCTGCCCTGCCTCAATCTCGCGGCCGTCTATACCGCGCTCCTCACCCGGATGACCCGGGCGACGGTGCTCGACGTGCTGCACGAGGACCACATCCGCACCGCCCGCGCCAAGGGGCTGGGGCCGGTCGCGGTCGCCCTCCATGCCCTGCGCAACGCGGCCGTGCCGATCGTCACCACCATCGGCGTCGGCATCGCCTTCCTGATCGGCGGCGTGGTGGTGACCGAGACGGTCTTCGCCATCCCCGGCATCGGCCGCCTCGTCATCGATTCCGTGCAGCGCCACGACTACCCCGTGATCCAGGGCGTGCTGCTCGCCGCCGCCGGCATGTACGTGCTGGTCAATCTGGCGATCGACCTCAGCTATCGGTTCTTCGACCCGCGCGTGCGCGGCTGAGACCGGCTCCGACCCGAGGAGGGACACGCATGTCCTCGACCCCCATCGCGATCCCGCCGCCGGCCGCCTCCGCCGGTGATCCGCGCGCCGATCTCGCGCCCCGGCCCGGCCGCCCCGCGGCCTCGCCGCTCCGTCGCTTTCTGCGCCGGCATCCGACGCTCCTCGCCGGGGCCGTGGTCCTGGCCGCCGTCGCCACGCTCGCGGCGGCGGCGCCGTGGGTCGCCACCCACGATCCGGGAACCCTCGACCCGTTGGCGCGTCTGAAGGCCTCGGCGCCGGGCCATCTCCTCGGCACCGACGCGCTCGGCCGCGATCTCTTCAGCCGCATCGTCTGGGGCGGCCGGGCCTCGCTGATCGTCGCGATCGCGGTCGCCACTCTGTCGACGGTGGTCGGGGTGGCCCTCGGCCTCCTCGCCGGCTTCGTCGCGGGGGCGGATCGGTTCGTCATGCGGGTGATGGACGGTCTGATGGCGATCCCGGAGGTTCTCCTCGCCATCGCGCTGATGGCGGTCACGCGCACCGGCCTTCTCACCGTGGTGGTGGCGATCACCGTGCCGCAGGTGCCGCGCGTGGTTCGGCTCGTCCGCTCCCTGTCGCTCTCCTTGCGCGAACGGCAATACGTCGAGGCGGCGCATGCGCTCGGGACGCCCCTGCCGGTGATCCTGTGGCGCCACGTCCTGCCCAACATGGTCACGCCGCTGATCGTGCAGGCGACCTTCATCGCCGCGACGGCGATGCTGACCGAGGCGCTGCTCTCCTTTCTCGGCGTCGGCCTGCCGCCGCAGATCCCGAGTTGGGGAACGATGATGGCCGACGGGCGCAACTTCGTCGCGGTGGCGCTGCACGCGGTGTGGTGGCCGGGGCTCTTCCTCGCCGCCACGGTGCTGTCGGTCAATCTCATCGGCGACGGCCTGCGCGACGCGCTCGACCCCCGTCTCGCCCGCCAGCTCTAGGAGACCGCCATGACGCTCTCGTCCCTCGATCCCGCCGCGCCGCCCGGTGGCGCCCCGATCCTCGAAGTCGACGATCTCCGCACCCATTTCGACACGCTCGCCGGCCCGGTCCGCTCGGTCGACGGGGTCAGCTGGCGCGTCCACGCCGGCGAGACCCTCGGCATCGTCGGCGAATCCGGCTGCGGCAAGAGCGTCACCTGCCGCTCGCTCATCCGGCTCTTCGGCGGCGCAGCACCCAGCCGCATGGAAGGCTCGATCATCTTCGAAGGCCGCGACCTGATCGGACTCGCGAATTCCGACTTCGTCGACATCCGCGGCAGCCGCATCGCGATGATCTTCCAGGACCCGATGATGACGCTCAACCCCGTGCTGCGCGTCGACACGCAGATGATCGAGGCGGTGCGCGCGCACGAGCGGGTCAGCCACGCCCAGGCCCGCGAGCGCGCCCGCGACACGCTGGGCCTGATGGGCATCCCCAGCCCCGACGAGCGGCTGCTGGCCTACCCGCACCAGCTCTCGGGCGGCATGCGCCAGCGCGTGGCCATCGCCATCGCCATGCTGCACCGGCCCGACCTGATCATTGCCGACGAGCCCACGACGGCGCTGGACGTGACCATCCAGGCGCAGATCCTGTCCGAGGT
>OFJB01000351.1_pt1 | contig 23353 bp, 20 predicted proteins | sample 1775081 | NCBI WGS metagenome assembly OFJB01 (sample SAMN08195771, study PRJEB24354) | sludge metagenome | isolation source: initial sludge from phenol fed wastewater aerobic bioreactor | place: India: Nagpur | collected 2016-06-05
AGAGCACTGACGATGCCCTGTTCAATCTCTTCGTGGCCAGAGAATGCGCGCTGCTCATGCCATCCCCTTGGTGCAGCGCCGGCACCGTCGTCCAGCAGCGCCCGGAAACGGGGCAGCAGCTCGCCGTCCTTGTCGTGCCAGGAGCGGATTGTCGATTCGGAGAGGAGAGCGTACCGCTCGGGATCGATGCGCTGGTGCGTGCGCTGCAGGGCACCCGCGTGCTGGGCTTGCCCACCAACCGCGCGTTTCTGGCGGCCAGCCTGCAGCACCCGGTGTTTGCAAGCGGCCATGCGCTGGTGCCGTTCCTGGCGGAGCATGCCCAAGAGTTGCAGCTGTTGCTATCAAATAATGAGCTATCAGTGCATATTCCTTCGGCGCTATCGGCCATTTTTACTTCAAATCCGACGTCGGACCTGCCTTGTGCCATGGCCCGGCCCCTCCGGCTGCGCCACCAGGGCGAGGTGCACTCCATTGCCGTGCGCGAGCTGGGCAGTGGGCGGCTGCAGATAGAGCAGGCCGGGGCAGAACCTGTGACTTTGCAACTGCCCCAGCGCGGTGTGCATTGCGTGGCGGTGGGCCCGAGGCGCTGGCACTGGCAAACCGGCGGCGTGGACGGCTGGGTCGAAGACGCATCGTGGGAACCCGCCGTGCGTGCGGGTGCGGGGGGCGGTGCGACCGAGCTTCGCGCCCCCTTCAACGGTAAGGTGGTCGCAATACCCGTGGCCGCAGGCCAGGCGCTGGCGGCGGGCGACACCGTGGTGGTCATCGAATCCATGAAGCTAGAACACAGCCTAGCCAGCCCCGCAGCCGCCACCGTGGCCGAACTGCTGGTGGCCCCCGGCCAGCAGGTGTCGCCCGGCCAGGTGCTGGCCCGCTTTGCACCGGCCACGCAAGGAGCGCCCGCATGACCGCCACATCCGACGCGACCTCTGTGAGCGACGAAGACCGCACCGCGCTCACCGACACCGTCACCCGCTTTGCCCGCACCGAGATCGCGCCGCATGTGGACGCGTGGGACGCTGCCGGTGAATTCCCCCGCAGCCTGTATCGCCGCGCGGCCGACCTGGGACTGCTGGGCCTGGGCTACCCCGAGCAGTACGGAGGCACCCCCGCCAGCTACCAGCTGCGCCTGCCGGTGTGGCGAGCGCTCAGCCGCCACGGCGCCAGCGGCGGTGTGCTGGCAAGCCTGTTCTCGCACAACATCGGCCTGCCGCCCGTGCTGGCGCATGGCAGCGACGCGGTGCGTGCCGAGGTCATCCCGCCCGTGCTGGCGGGCGAGCAGATCGCCGCGCTGGCGATCACCGAACCCGGTGGCGGGTCGGACGTGGCGCAGCTGAAGACCACCGCGCGGCGAGAGGGTGATGAGTACATCGTCAACGGCGAAAAGGTGTTCATCACCTCCGGCATGCGCGCGGACTGGATCACGGTAGCTGTGAGGACCGGGGAGGCCGGAAGCAAGGGCAGCGCAGGCATCTCCATGCTGCTCATCCCCGGCCACAGCGCGGGTCTGTCTCGCAGCAAGCTCGACAAGATGGGCTGGCTCTGCTCCGACACCGCCCACCTGCGCTTTGACAACGTGCGCGTGCCCGCCCGCTACCTGCTGGGCGAAGAGGGGGCGGGCTTTCGCATCATCATGGCCAACTTCAACGGCGAGCGCTTTGGTCTGGCCGCGTCGGCCCTGGGCTTTGCCGAAGCCTGCTACGACGAGGCCCTGGCCTGGTCGCGCCAGCGCAAGACCTTTGGCGCCGCGCTGGTAGAGCACCAGGTCATCCGCCACAAACTGGTGGACATGCAGATGCGCATCCAGTCCACCGCTGCATGGTGCGAATCCGTGGCCGCGCAGGCCGATGCGGGGCGCGCGGGCGATGCGGCGCCGGGCCGCCCCAAGCCGCATCAGCCCCCTTGGGGGGCAGCGACCCATGCGCAGCAGGGGAGCGTGGGGGCAGACAGTGCTTGGGTAGCGCAGGTGTGCCTGCTCAAGAACCACGCCACCCAAACCATGCAGTTCTGTGCCGACCAGGCCGTGCAGATCCTGGGCGGCATGGGCTTCATGCGCGGCACCGTCAGCGAGCGCATCTACCGCGAGGTCAAGGTCATGATGATCGGCGGCGGTGCGGAAGAAATCATGAAAGACCTGGCTGCACGACAACTTGGCATTTGAATGAAGGAGACAGGCCCCATGCACTGCACCGACCACGGCAACAAAGCCATCATCACCTGCGCCATCACCGGCGTGCTGACGGACCCCGGCCAGCACCACGTGCCCGTCACGCCCGAGCAACTGGCCCAAGAGGCCCGCCGCGCGTACGACGCAGGCGCCGCCGTGGTCCACGTGCATTTCCGCAACCAGGAGCCCGGCAAGGGTCATCTGCCCAGCTGGGACCCGCAGGTGGCGCGCGACTGCGTGCAAGCCATGCGCGAGGCCTGCCCCGGTTTGATCATCAACCAGACCACCGGCGTGGTCGGCCCCCACTACCAGGGCCCGCTGGATTGCCTGCGCGCCACCCGCCCCGAGATGGCCGCGTGCAACGCCGGCTCGCTCAACTACTTGAAGGTGCGCAGCAACGGCACGTGGGCCTGGCCGCCCATGCTGTTCGACAACCAGCCCGCCAAGGTCAAGGACTTCATCGACGTGATGCTGGAAACCGGCACGCTGCCCGAGTTTGAATGCTTTGATGTGGGCATCGTGCGCTGCGTGGAGATGTATGTGCAGACCGGCATGTACACCGAACGCCTGCCCGAATACAACTTTGTGATGGGCGTCGAGTCCGGTATGCCTGCGGACCCGGACCTGCTGCCCATCTTGCTCAAGCTCAAGATCAAGGACGCCCCCTGGCAGGCCACCGTCATCGGCCGCAGCGAGATCTGGCCCGTGCACCAGCGCGTGGCCGAACTGGGCGGGCACCTGCGCACGGGGCTGGAGGACACGTTCTATCTGCCGGATGGGACCAAGGCGGATTCGAACGGGCCGTTGATCGAGAAGCTGGCGGAGTACGCGCGCAATGCGGGGCGGGAAGTGGCTTCGCCGGAGGAGGCGCGGGGGATGTTGGGGTTGAAGGCTGCGGGCATTCAGTGAGCGGAAATAGCGCCCAGCGCCGCAGCTTGGGTTAGCTAGTAGCGCCAGTTGACACTTTACCCAGCGGCGGAGTGGTCTCGGGTAGCGCTGCGTTAACTCTGCGAAGGGTCAGGACACACCCGCCGCGCAAGAAGCCAGACGACTACAAGGCTCAAAGCTGCCGATAGCGAGAATCCGTAAATCACCACCATCCGAGAAAAGCGATGCCTTCCCCAATGAGCGTCTTCGTTGGTTTGGATGGCGCGTTTGTATTCGTTCAACTCACTGATCTGCGCAGGAGTCAACTGGTCGCGGTGTACATAATTTCTGTCGATGTTTTCGACCATCCCAATGGTGTCCGTCTTGATCATGGGAGAGTGAAACACCATGAACACGGCCGCTACACAGAAAGAGAGAACTGCTTGGCCAATGAGTACGCAAACGAGCTTCTTCACTATTTGTGGTGTCATCTCTACTGAGCATTTAAGGTGGCTGAGTACGCAGGACCGTAACGAGTCCGTTCGAACTGGAAAAATCACATGAACGTCTTCTACAGCTGGTGAAGGGGAAAGTCCGTGACGCAGTCCTCCTCGGTCCTCAAGGGATTTGCCGCGCTGTCGTATCGTGACCCCGCGGTAGTTCTGCGTGAACTCCGCCAGATCGAGGCACAAATGGTAGGCGCAAACTTGTCCCCACAAGTCCGCAATCTACGAACCAACGGCTTGAAGCACATACGCGAGTTCCGCCATGCTGCGCTTTTTTGCCATGGCATGTCCCTGCGTCTGGGGCACCAGGTTTTGTTTTCCCCCGTGGAATCAAGTGACTATGACTTCGTTGCCACATGGCGGACTGCTGATGCTCAGCACTTTGCGCGAGTGCAACTCAAGGAGTTAGTGCCCGCGCATTTGAACGAAGGTGCAACTGTCCAGGCATTGGTCGATGGTTTGAGCAAATATTCCGGCGATGACCTGATAGTTGCTATCTTTCTCAACAGAGAGGGCCGTTTCTCTCTGGAGGAGGTTGTGTTTCCCGCACTGCACATTGCAGAGTTGTGGTTCGTGTTCGCAACAACCCCAGACCAACATATGTGGCAGTTGGTCGGGGATGCATTGCGGGAGCCTGAAGTTAGCTCCTTCAGGTATCCGACTTGAAGGGCCCTGGTTCAGTCAATAGCGTGGCTGAAATTCGCGGATGGCATCTCGGACTTTTGTTTCTAACGTGAACCCCGCTCCATACTTCGCCGCCAGTTCATCCGCACGCTTCAGGAACGCCTCAACACCCGTTCCATAAACGAACTGCATCGCCCCTCCCGTCCACGCCGGAAACCCTATCCCAAAAATCGACCCAATGTTCGCGTCATGCACGCTGGTCAGCACGCCCTCGGCCAGACAGCGTGCGGTCTCGATGGCCTGGCGGTAGAGCAGGCGGTCCTGGATCTCCTGCACGCTCCATTCCACGCCGGGCTTTTCGAACAGGGGTTTCAACTCCGGCCACAGGTGCTTCCTGGCGCCTGCGGGGTAGTCGTAAAAGCCACCGCCACCGGCGCGGCCAGGGCGTTTCAATTCCTTGACCATGCGTTCCACCAACAGCTCGCCGGGCGTGGCGGTGTAGGTCTTGCCTTCGGCCGCGTAGTCGGTACGGGTCTGGTCCAGCACGTGCACGCTCAGGGTCAGCGCGGTTTCATCCAGCACGGCCAGCGGGCCCACGGGCAGGCCGGCCTGCATGGCGGCGTTTTCAATCGCGGCGGCGGGGATGCCTTCGCCCAGCATGGCGGCGCCTTCCATGACGAAGGTGCCGAAGGTGCGGCTGGTGTAGAAGCCGCGTGAGTCGTTGACCACGATGGGTACCTTGCCCAGGGCCTGCACGTAGTCGAAGGCGCGGGCCACGGTTTCATCGTCGGTCTGTTTGCCGCGAATGATTTCCACCAGCTTCATCTTGTCCACCGGGCTGAAGAAGTGGATGCCGACAAACTTCTCGGGCTGGCTGCTGGCCGTGGCCAGGCCGCTGATGGGCAGGGTGGAGGTGTTGCTGGCAAAGAACCCGCCAGGTGCCAGCTGCGGCTCGGCCTCTTGCGTGACCTGGGCCTTGAGGTCGCGGCTTTCAAACACGGCTTCAATGATGAGGTCGCAGCCTGCCAGGTCGGCCGCGCTGGCGGTGGGCGTGATGCGCGCCAGCAGCGCTTGCTGCGCCTCGGCCGTCATGCGGCCTTTGTCCATGCGGGCCTGGGTTAGGCGGGCAGAGTAGGCCTTGCCAGCTTCAGCCTTCTCGGTGCTCACGTCCTTGAGCACGGTGGCGATGCCCCGGCTGGCCTGGGCCCAGGCGATGCCCGCGCCCATCATGCCGGCGCCCAGGATGCCGACCTTTTGTGGCTTGTAGCGTGGGGCAGAGCCCGGGCGCGACTTGCCGCTCTTGATCGCGTTCATGTCGAAGAAGAACGTGTTGATCATGTTGCGCGCCACGGGGCCGGTCATCAGGCGGGCGAGGTAGCGGCTTTCGATGCGCAGGGCGGTGTCGTAGTCCACCATCGCGCCTTCGACCATGGCGGCCAGCGCTGCCTCGGGCGCGGGGTAGCGGCCGCGCGTGGTCTTCTTTAGCATGGCGGGCGCGACCGTCAGCGCGCCAGCAATCTTGGGGTTGGCGGGTGTGCCGCCGGGCATTTTGTAATTCTTGTCGTCCCACGGCTGCACCGCGTGCGGGTGGGCGGCGATGTGGGCCAGGGCGGCGGGCAGCAGCTGCTCGCGGGCAGCGACCAGCTCATGCACCAGCTGCAGCTCCAGCGCCTCGGCGGGGTTGAAGAGCTTGCCTTCCAGGATGTAGGGCTGCGCACCCATCAGGCCCAGCAGGCGCGTCATCTTGGTCACGCCGGTGGCGCCAGGCATCAGGCCCAGCGTGACCTCGGGCAGGCCGAACTGGATCTTGGGGTCGGCCACGGCGATGCGGTAGTGGGCGACCAGGGCCACCTCCCACCCACCGCCCAGCGCTGCGCCGTTGAGGCAGGCCACCACGGGGATGCCCAGCGTTTCGAGCGTGCGAAAGTGCTTCTTCATGCGCTCGATTTCGCCAAACGCGTTGGGTGCATCGGCGGGTGTGAGGCGCATGGTGGCCTTGAGGTCGGCACCGGCAAAGAAGCTGGTCTTGGCGGATGCCAGCACGATGCCTTTAAGCGCAGCGCCCAGGCGTTCGCAGTCGCCCAGCACTTGGGCGGTGATCTCGCCCAGCTCTTGCTGCCACTGGCGGCACATGGTGTTGACGGGGGAGTTGGTTTCGTCAAACGTGATGACGGCCACTTCGCCGTCGGTGCCCTGGGCGGGGATGAGTTCGTAGCGGATGGTTTGCATGATGTTCTTGTCTCCTGCCCGTTCAGATACGTTCAACAATCGTTGCGATGCCCATGCCGCCGCCCACGCACAGCGTGGCCAGGCCGTAGCGCAGCTGGCGGCGGTGCAGCTCGTCAATCAGGGTGCCGAGGATCATGGCGCCTGTGGCGCCCAGCGGGTGGCCCATGGCGATGGCGCCGCCGTTCACGTTGACCTTGTCGTGCGGCACGCCCAGCTCGCGCATGAAGCGCATGGGCACGGCGGCAAAGGCCTCGTTCACTTCAAACAGATCGATCTGGTCGATGGTCATGCCCGCGCGGGCCAGCGCCTTCTTGGCAGCGGGCACGGGGCCGGTGAGCATGATGGTGGGGTCGGCCCCGCTGAGCGCCGTGACCACGATGCGCGCGCGGGGCGTGAGGCCGTGGGCCTTGGCGGCGGCATCGTTGCCGATGAGCACGGCGGCGGCGCCGTCCACAATGCCCGACGAGTTGCCCGCGTGGTGCACGTGGTGGATGCGCTCCACCTGCGGGTAACGCTGCAGCGCCACGGCGTCAAAGCCCATGCCGCCCAGTTGCTCGAACGAGGCCTTGAGCGCGCCCAGGCCTTCAAGGGTCGTCTTGGGCTTGATGAATTCGTCTTCCGCCAGGATGGTCTGGCCGATGAAGTCGCGCACGGGCACGACCGAATTCTTGAAGTAGCCCGCTGCGCGCGCGGCGGTGGCGCGGCGTTGCGACTCGAGGGCGAAGGCGTCCACGTCGGCGCGGGTGTAGCCGTCCAGCGTGGCGATCAGGTCGGCGCCGATGCCCTGGGGCACGAACAGGGTGGCGGAGTTGGTGGCGGGGTCTTGCGCCCAGGCGCCACCGTCGGAGCCAATGGGCACGCGGCTCATGCTCTCCACGCCGCCGGCCACCACCAGGTCTTCCCAGCCGCTGCGCACTTTCTGTGCGGCCAAGTTCACGGCTTCGAGGCCCGAGGCGCAGAAGCGGTTGACCTGCACGCCCGCGCAGCGGAAGTCCCACCCGGCCTTGAGCGCGGCCACCTTGGGCAGCACCGAGCCCTGTTCGCCCACGGGCGAGACGATGCCCATGACCACGTCGTCCACCGCCGCGGTATCAAAGCGGTGGCGTGCTTGCAGCTCGGTCAGCAGGCCCACCAGCAGGTCGATGGGCTTGACCTCGTGCAGGGTGCCGTCCTTCTTGCCCTTGCCGCGCGGGGTGCGCAGCGCGTCGAATACATAGGCTTCGGTCATGAATGGTCTCCGGTGGTTTCTCTAAACTTCAAGCGGGTATCGTGGTGAAGCAGCTGGGCTGGCCCACGCCGCTACAAGGTGCTTTCTGACGCGGGTGCAGTGGTTTTTGCACTATCTTTCGGCGGTTGCTATCTACATTTCTGGCTATGGAACGAAATACATCCCCTGCATTGCAGCGCATCGCGCGCAGCGCCATCGAATACGACGACACGCGCGAAGGGTTTGCGCTGGAGCACCATGTCGTGCTGGCGGCATCCAGTGCGCTGGCGGTGGCGGCCTTCATGGCGCCCAGCCGCAGCTCGGCGGCCATACGCGGCATTGGCGCAGGCTTGCTGCTGATGCGCGCGCTGAGCGGCAGCCAGGGGGTGCGCTCCTGGCTGAATGTGACCGACCGCCGCCCCGGTGCGCCACTCAGCCCTGAGGAAGCGCGCGCCGCCTGGTATCTGTAAAGGCATTCGGCGCCTACTGGTGCGTTGTGACGGGCGCTGTGCGGAGCATCGTGCACTGCGTGGCTCATGGCGCGGTGCATGCGGCTATTTGCCCAGGCCCATGGCACGCGCAATCACTTCTTTCATGATCTCGTTGGTGCCGCCGTAAATGCGCTGTACGCGCGCGTCGGCATAGGCGCGGGTGATGGGGTATTCCCACATGTAGCCGTATCCGCCAAACAGCTGCACACATTCGTCCATCACCTTGCATTGCAGGTCGGTCGTCCAGTACTTGGCCATGCTGGCGGTCTCGGTGTCCAGCTGGTCGCGCGCGATGAGTTCGCAGCATTTGTCCACGAACACGCGGGCCACCTGCACCTGCGTTTGTAGCTCGGCCAGGGTGTGGCGGGTGTTCTGAAACGACGCCACGCTCTGCCCAAACACCTTGCGCTGCTTGACGTAGTCCAGCGTCCAGTCAATGGCAGCCTGGGCGGCAGCCACGGCGGTGATGGCAATCTGCAGGCGCTCCCAGGGCAGCTGCTCCATCAGGCAGATGAAGCCGCGCCCTTCCATGGCGGGGCCACCCAGCAGATTCTCTGCGGGCACCTTCACGTCGTTGAAGAACAGCTCGGACGTATCCTGCGCCTTCATGCCCATCTTCTTGAGGCGCTGGCCTTTCTCAAAGCCGGGCATGCCGCGCTCGACCAATAAGAGGCTGGTGCCCTTGGCTCCCGCCGCCGGGTCGGTCTTGGCGACCACGATGACCAGGTCGGCGTGCCAGCCGTTGGTGATGAACGTCTTGCTGCCATTCAGAACGTAGTGGCGGCCGTCAGCGCTTTTGATGGCGGTGGTCTTGATGCCCTGCAGGTCGCTGCCCGCAGCGGGCTCGCTCATGGCGATGGCGCCCACCACGGCACCGCTGGCCATTTGCGGCAGGTACTTTTGTTTTTGCGCCTCAGTGCCGTAGTGCAGGATGTACGGCGCCACGATCTCGCTGTGCAGACCAAAGCCGATGCCGGTGGTGCCCGCGCGCGCCAGTTCTTCCATCTGCGCCACCGAGTACAGCTTGTCGGCTCCGGCGCCGCCGTATTCCTCGGGCAGGCTCATGCACAGAAAACCGTTGGCGCCCGCCTGGCTCCACACCTCGCGGGCCACGTAGCCCTGGTCTTCCCACTCGGCGTGGTGGGGCGTGACCTCTTTCTCAATAAAGCGGCGGAAGCTGTCGGCAAAGGCCTGGTGGTCGGGCTGGAAGAGGGTGCGTTCGATCATGGTGGGGCAACCAGGTTATTTATGCAAAGTTACTGCTTGGTTAAATTCTGCCACCTACTGAGCCCGGATGCACCCCCTGAAACGCAAAAGCCGCCCGAAGGCGGCTTGAGGGAGGCGGGTCAGGCGCTCATGGCTTGACGTAGTCGGAGACCACCTTCCACTTTCCGTCCTGGATCTGCGACAGGCGCGAGAGGTCACTGCCCAGGCGCTTCTGCGGGCCAAAGGTGGCTTCGGCGCTGCCAAACATGTCGGGTGGTATCACCATGGTGTCCATGGCCTTGATGAAGCTGTCGGTGCTCAGGTTGGGACCTGCCTTCTGGGCTGCCTTGATGAAGGCGTCGATGGCGTTGTAGCCGTAGACCGAGAACACGGTGGGGTCTTCATTGAACTTGGTCTTGTACTTGTTGGCCCAGAAACGGATGGGCTGGCTGGCCTCGTCCAGGTAGGGGTGTTGCACCGTCATCGTGGCGTACAGGCCGTCCATGGGCTTGCCGCCCAGCTTGTGGATGAGGTCGGTGTACGCCGCGCTGGAGCCCAGAAAGGTGGGGCTGAAACCGGTCTTGCGCGCCTCGGCAATCGTGCCAATCGTCTCGCGGATGATGGTGCCCAGGATCACGAAGTCGCATTCGGACGATTTCATCTTGGCGACCTGCGAGGAGAAGTCGGTGGCGCCGCGCTTGTAGGAAGTCTTCTCGGTGAAGTCCATGCCGATGGACTTGAGTGCTGCCTCGCCGCCGCGCATCACCTCCAGGCCAAACTCATCATCCTGATAAATGGTGCAGATCTTCTTGGCGCCCTTTTCCTTGATGAGCTTGGGCGCGGCCAGGCGGATCTGGTCGTAGTAAGTGGCGGCAAACGAATACTTGAGCTTGTGGAAGGGCTCGTACATTTCCCGCGCGGCCGTCACCGGGAAGAAGTTGATCACGTTCTTGCTGAACTGCACGGGCATGGCGGCCAGGTTCTGCGCCGTGCCGATGTGCGCGATCATCATGAAGATCTTGTCCTGGTTCACCAGCTTCTGGGCGGCCAGCACGGCTTTCTTGGGGTCGTAGCCCGAGTCTTCCACTTTCAGGTCCAGCTTGCGGCCGTTCACGCCGCCTTGCTCGTTGGCCTCGTCCACGCGCAGCATCATGCCCAGCCGCACCTGCTTGCCAAACCCCGCCAGCGGGCCCGAAAGATCCTGGATGGAGCCCAGCGTGATGGTGTCCTTGCTCACGCCCTGGCTGGGCTGCGCCTGGGCGGAGGCACCGGCCATGGCCACGAGGGCCAGCGCGGCGATGTGATGAAACTTCATGGCACGTCTCCTTCGGTTGGATCGAAACAAAAACGATCGCTCGTTATAGAACGATGCCCGGGGTGGGGCACCAGCACTTTCCCTATCCTGATGGGCGTGGCCTGTGGTTGCTTGCCGCGCGCGCCTACCGGTACATGGCCTCGATCTGGGGCGCGTACTTCTGCTGCACCAGCTTGCGCTTGAGCTTCATGGTGGGCGTCAGCTCTTCATCCTCGGCCGTGAGCTGGGTGTCGAGCAAGAAGAACTTCTTGATCTGCTCCACACGCGCGAACTTGGTGTTGACGCGGTCGATCTCGCCCTGGATCAGCTCCTGCACCTCGCGCGTGCGGGTCAGGCTGGCGTAGTTGGAGAAGGGCACGTCGTGGTCCTGCGCATACTTTTCCACGTTCTCCTGGTCGATCATGATGATCACCGTGAGGTAGGGCAGCTTGTCGCCAATGACCACCGCATCGGTGATGTACGGGCTGAACTTGAGCTCGTTCTCCAACTCGCTGGGCGTGATGTTCTTGCCACCCGCCGTGATGATGATGTCCTTCATGCGGTCGGTGATGCGCAGGTAGCCATCGGCGTCGATGGCGCCCACATCGCCCGTGTGCAGCCAGCCGTCGGGGTCGATGGTTTCGGCCGTCTTCTCGGGCTGGTTGAGGTAGCCCTTGAACACATTGGGGCCGCGCACCAGGATCTCGCCGGTGGCGGGGTCGATGCGCACCTCGTTGTAGCTGGCTGCCGGGCCGATGGAGCCGGGCTTGATGCGCGTGGCGGGCACGCCGGTGGCGGCGCCGCAGGTTTCGGTCATGCCCCATACCTCCAGCATGGGCACACCCAGTGCCAGGTACCACTTCACCAGCTCGGGCGAGATGGGCGCGGCGCCGGTGACGAGAAAACGCGCGCGGTGGATGCCGATGAGCTTGCGCACGTTGTTGAGTGCCAGCCAGCGCGCCAGCTGGAACTGCAGCTTCAGCAACCCGCCCACCGGCTGGCCCGCCAGCACCAGGTCGGCAATGCGTGTGCCCACGCCGATGGACCAGGCATAGGCCGCCTGCTGCAGCCGCGTGGATTCCTTCAGGGCAATCATCACGCCGGAGTAGAACTTCTCCCACACGCGCGGCACGGCCGTGAACACCGTGGGCGCGATCTCGCGCACGTTCTCGGGCACGGTGTCGGGGTTCTCCACAAAGTTCAGGCGCGCGCCGGTGTAGAGCGAGAAGTATTCGCCGCCCATGCGCTCGGCAATGTGGCACAGCGGCAGAAAACACATGGTCTCGTCCGCCTCGCTGCGCGATATCAGCGTGTTGTAGCCGCGCACGGTGTAGGTGAGTGCGGCGTGTGTGTGCATGGCGCCCTTGGGCTTGCCCGTGGTACCCGAGGTGTAGACCAGGATGGCCACGTCGTCGGGGCGGCAGGCCTTGACTCGCTGCATCAGCGCCTCGGGGTGCTGGGCGTTCCAGGCGCGGCCCAGCTCGCGCAGGGCGGCCAGGCTCAGCACATCGGCGTCTTGCAGGCCGCGCAGGCCCTCCATGTCGAACACGACGATCTTGCGCAGCAGCGGCAACTGGCCGCGCACCTCCAGCGCTTTGTCGAGCTGCTCGTCGTCCTCCACAAACAGCACGGTGGTGCGCGAGTCTTCACTCAGGTAGTGCACCTGCGCCGCAGCATCGGTGGGGTAGATGCCGTTGGCCACGCCGCCGCAGCTCAGCACAGCCAGGTCGGCCAGCACCCATTCGATGTTGGTGTTGGACAGGATGGATGCACATTCGCCCGGCGCAAACCCCAGTGACATCAGGCCGCCTGCAATCTCGCGCACGGCCTCTGCCGTCTGGTCCCAGGTCCAGCTCTTCCAGATGCCCAGCTCCTTCTGGCGCATCCACACGCGCGGGCCGCGCTCGGCCACGGCGTTCCAGAACATGGCGGCGATGGTATCGCCCGCCAGCACGTCGGTGCCTGCGGGCTGGATGTGATCGAGGTCCCAAAGATTCGACATGTCAGTGGTCCACTCCGCATTGCTTCATTTGCAGCGTATGAAACTGGCGGGGCCAAGGCCAGTGCCCCCGCGCAAGGGCCGCCCCGCCGCGCTGGGGGCGTCTCCCTCCCGACTCGTGCAGCGAGTCGAGAGAGGGGGAAGGCGCGAAGCGACTCAGGGGGAGCTTCATGTCATCTCCAGGTCTTTTTCTTCTTCCACCGCCGCTCGCCGCGCACGCCTTCATCCTTCATGCCGAGGTAGAAGTCCTTGATATCGTCCTTTTCGCGCAGGCGCTCGCAGCTGTCTTCCATCACGATGCGGCCGTTCTCCAGCACATAGCCGTAGTCCGATGCGTTGAGCGCCATGTTGGCGTTCTGCTCCACCAGCAGGATGGTGGTGCCGCGCTCGCGGTTGATGCGCACGACGATCTCGAAGATCTCCTTGGTGAGCTTGGGGGAGAGGCCCAGGCTGGGCTCGTCCAGCAGGATGAGTTCGGGGTTGGCCATGAGCGCGCGCGAGATGGCCAGCATCTGCTGCTGCCCGCCCGAGAGCAGGCCAGCATCTTGCGCGGCGCGCTCCTTCAGGATGGGGAAGTAGCCGAACACCGTCTCGATGTCGCGCGCCACTGCGTCCTTGTCGGCGCGGGTGTAGGCGCCCATCAGCAGGTTGTCGCGCACGGACAGCAGCGGGAACACCTCGCGCCCCTCGGGCACATGTATCAGGCCCCGGCGCACAATGGCGGCCGGGTCGTTCGCAGTGATGTCGGCGCCCTGGAACTCGATGGAGCCCTTGCGCGGGTCGATGATGCCGCTGATGGTCTTGAGGATGGTGGTCTTGCCCGCGCCGTTGCTGCCCAGCACGGCAGCGATCTCGCCGCGCCGCACCTGCAGGCTCACGCCCCGGATGGCCTTGATGGGGCCGTAGGCGCTCTCCACGTTCTGCAGGCGCAGCAGGGGCTGGTCGGCGGCGCTGGCCGCTGTGCTGGTGGCGGGGGTGGACAGCACGGCGCTCATGTGCGGACTCCCATGCTGGAACCCGCTGGGCGGCGCAGGTTGCTCACATCGTCGATGGTGCCCAGATAGGCCTCGATCACCCCAGGATGCGTCTGCACCTCGCGCGGCGTGCCCATGGCCACCACCTCGCCCTGGTTCATGGCCAGCACGCGGTCGGATACCTTGGAGACCAGCGACATATCGTGTTCCACCATCAGCACCGTGATGCCCAGCTCGTGCTGGATGTCCTGGATCCAGAAGGCCATGTCGTCGGTCTCTTCCACGTTCAGTCCCGACGAGGGCTCGTCGAGCAGCAGCAACTGCGGCTCGGTGCATAGCGCGCGGGCCAGCTCCACTACCTTGCGCACGCCATAGGGCAGGCCGGCCACCATCGTGTCGCGGTAGTGCTGCAGGTCGAGAAAGTCGATGACCTGCTCGGCCTTCTCGCGCGCTTGGACTTCTCCTTCGCGCACCTTGCGTGTGAAGAACATCTCGGCCCACAGGCTGCTGTGCTGCCGGGTGTGGCGGCCGATCAGCAGGTTGTGCAGCACGCTGGCGTGCTCGAAGAGTTCGATGTTCTGGAAGGTGCGCGCAATGCCCATGCCCGCCACCTTGTGGGGTGGCTGATCGGAGAGCGGCAGCATGGCGCCGCCGGGGCCCGCGTAGGCAATGGTGCCAGTGGTGGGCGTGTAGATGCGGCTGATAAGGTTGAATACCGTGGTCTTGCCCGCGCCGTTGGGGCCGATGAGGGTGAACACCTCGCCGCGCCGCACGTCAAAGCTCACGTTGTTGACCGCCAGCACGCCGCCAAAGCGGACGCTCAAGTTCTGGGCCGAAAGCAGGACTTCGTTGGTCATCTCTGTCATTTCAACCTGTCGGATTTTTGGAAAGACTTCTGCCGCTTGAACAGGCCCTTGCGATAGAACGGGAACATCTGCAGCCAGGTGCGTACCTTGAGCCAGCGGCCATACAAGCCCATGGGCTCGAACAGCACAAACGCAATCAGCACCGCGCCGTACACCACCGCCTGCAGGCCGGGCGACTGGCCGATGGAGTCCGGCAACCAGTCCTTGCCCAGGGAGATGAGCTGCGGCATGGAGATCAGGAAGATCGCGCCCAGGAAGGCGCCGTGCACCGAGCCCAGCCCACCAATCACGATCATGAGCAGCAGGTCGATGGACTGCAGGATGTTGAACTGGTCGGGCGATATGAACTGCAGCTTGTGCGCGTACAACGCCCCGCCGATGCCTGCAAGCGCGGCCGATATGGAGAACGACAGCGTCTTGTAGCGCGCGAGGTGGATACCCATGCTCTGTGCCGAAATCTCTGAATCACGGATGGCGACAAACGCGCGGCCCGTGGGCGAGCGCAGCAGGTTCAGGATGGCGAGGGTGCTCACCACCGCAATCACCAGGCACAAGAAGTAGAACGACTCCGTGGTCTCGAACGAGTAGCCCGCGATCTGTGGCGGCACCAGGTGCTTGCCCGAGTTGCCGCCGGTCACCGACTCCCAGCGCGCAAACACCTCTTCCACAATGAAGCCGAACGACAGCGTGGCCATGCCCAGGTAGATGCCCTTCACGCGCAGCGCGGGCAACCCCACCACTACCCCCACCGCAGCCGACAGCCCCGCCGCGCAGGCCAGCGACAGCGCAAACGGCCAGCCCATGCCCGTGAGCACCGCCTGCGTATACGCGCCCACCCCCAGAAACGCCGCATGCCCCAGTGAGAACAAGCCGGTGAAGCCTGCCAACAGCATCAGCCCCAGGCCCACGATGGCGTAGATGAGCACAAAGGTGAGCTGCGCCAGCCAGTATTCAGGCGCCACCCAGGGCGCGGCGACCAAAGCCAAGCAAAGCAGGCTGTACCAGAACACATGCCCGCCGTGTTTGGCCAGGCGGATGTCTTGCTCGTATGAAGTCTTGAAGAGAAAGCGCATGGGTCAGACTTTCTTTCTCAGCTTCTCGCCGAACAGTCCATTCGGTTTGACCATCAGCATGATCAGCACCACGATGTACGCGGCCGTGTCCTTGAATCCATCGGGCAGGTAGAAGCCCGAGAGCGATTCGACGATGCCGATCACCAGTCCGCCGACGATGGCGCCCGGCAGGCTGCCAAAGCCGCCGACCACAGCGGCCGGGAAGGCCTTGAGGCCGATCAGCCCCATGTTGGCGTGCACGAAGGTGATGGGCGCCAGCAGCAGGCCCGCCACCGCCGCCACCGCAGCGGCCAGCCCCCAGGCCAGGCCGTTGAGCCGCTGCACCGGAATGCCCATGTAGTACGCGGCCAGCTGGTTCTGCGAAGATGCCTGCATGGCAATGCCCAGCTTGCTGTAGCGGAACATGGCGAACAGCAGCACGCACAGCACGCCCGTGGCGCCAATCACCACCAGCTGCTCGGCGTTAAGCACCAGCGCGCCGAGGCGAAACGACAGGTCCTTGTAGGGCACGGGCAGCGTATGCGTCTCGGTGCCGATGTTGGGGATCATGGTCACCAGCCCGCGCAGCACGTAGCCGATGCCGATGGTGAGCATGACGATGGAGAAGGCGGGCTGGCCGAGGATGGGGCGGATCACGGCGCGCTCCAGCACCACGCCGAAGCAGCCCATGGCCAGGATGCTGGCCAGCACCGCCACCCAGAAGGGAAAGCCCAGCACCGTCATCAGTGCCAGCCCGCAGAAGGCGCCGAGCATCATGAGTTCGCCCTGGGCAAAGCTCACGGTCTCCGTGGCCTTGTAAATGAGCACAAAGCCCAGCGCGATCAGGCCATAGATGCACCCCTGGGAGACACCGCTGATCAACAGTTGCACAAATTGCACACTGGCTCTCCAGATTGAGACCTGAGCCGGTGGGCGCAAAGCGTGTGGCGGCTGGCAGCACGCACTTTGTGAAACCCTGTGGGCACAAGACCTGCAGAATATTTTTACAAAGCGATTGCTTTGCATAAATAATGGTGCACGTGCCCGGCACAGACCGCACTCGGGGCTAACCCTGATGGGGGCCTGTGAGCAGGTTGCGGCGCATATTGACGCAGTGCTGCACCCTGCGCAATAGGAATAACGTCGGGTGGGAGCGCAGGTTTTGGGCCCCCCGCCACAGGAGACGCACATGTCGGTAGAGGTTGAAACGCAAGGTGGTGTCACGCTGGTGACACTGCGCCGGCCCGATGTGCGCAACGCCGTCGATGCCGCGACCGCCCACGCGCTGCACGCAGCCTTTGTGGCCTTTGAGCAAGACGACCGTGCCCGTGTGGCGGTGTTCCAGGGCGCAGGCGGGCATTTCTGCGCGGGCTGGGACCTGCAGTCGGGTGCGCGTTTGCTGGCCGACGGCGTCGCCCCCGAGGCGCTCGCAGAAACGCTGGACTTCACGGCCGATACCGTCCACCCGCCCGGGCCCATGGGGCCAAGCCGCCTGCAGTTGTCCAAGCCGGTGATCGCAGCGATCGAAGGCGCGGCGGTGGCGGGCGGCATGGAGCTGGCGCTGTGGTGCGACCTGCGCGTGATGGCAGAGGACGCGTACATGGGCGTGTTCTGCCGTCGCTTTGGCGTGCCCCTGATTGATGGCGGCACCGTGCGGCTGCCGCGCCTGGTCGGCCTGTCGCATGCGCTGGACTTGATCCTGACCGGTCGCAAGGTCGAGGCCGACGAGGCCCTGCGAATGGGCCTGTGCAATCGCGTGGTGCCCGCAGGGCAAGCGCTGGAAGCCGCCCTGGCGCTGGTCCACCAGCTGGCTGCCTTTCCGCAGCCCACCTTGCGCGCCGACCGTGCCAGCGCGCTGGCCGCTGAGGGCTTGCCTTTGCAGCAGGCGCTGCTGCAGGAGTGGGCGGGTGGCCGCGAATGCCTGGCCGAGGCGCTGCGCGGAGCCTCGCGTTTTGCGGCCGGGCAAGGGCGCCACGGCGAGTTTTGAGCCAAAATGGCCGCAGGTGCTGGTGTATCAAGCGCCAGCAGCTATAAAAACAGGAGTCATCGGTCTCCGGCAGGCGCAACGCCCCGCCGGGCCGCCCACAGCACACCATGAGCAAAACCATTCCTTCCCAGCCCCAGGCTTTCGAGCCCGAGTTCATTGCCGGGCTCAAGTCCATCTTTGAAGAAAAAATCGTGTTCAACCAGGTCCTGGGGCTCAAGATCACTGCCCTGGCGCCTGACGGTGTGGTGGGCCGTATCGATATGAAGCCCGACCTGGTGGGCCACTACGCCTACAACCGCATCCACGGCGGCGTGATCAGCGCGGGATTGGATGCCATGGGTGGACTGGCGGTGATGGCCGCAATTGGTGTCAAGCACCTGGACGAGCCGCCCGAGCAGCGCCTGCACCGCTTTGCCAAGCTGGGCACCATCGACCTGCGCATCGACTACCTGCGCCCCGGCATTGGCAGCCACTTCGAGCTGCGCGCGCAGGTGCTGCGCCTGGGATCGCGGGTCGCCACGACGCGCATGGAGTTTCTCGGGCCAGACGGGCAGATCATGTCGGCAGGCGCCGCTGCATACATCGTGTCTTGACGCGTGCGCCGCAGGATGTAACGGCGGGATGTGTGATCCCGCAAGCCCTGCAAGCGCATGCAACCATCGAACCGTTTGGTTACGGTTCTTGCGTAACGAGGGCATTTTTTTGCGTGCCGCAAACCTAGCATGGCCTCTTTTCAAGGAGATCTGATGGCCGTGCAAAACCCCTTCTTTGGCAAGCGTGAACCCGAATCGTTCCAACCCCGCAGCAGCACCACCTCAGGCTCCGTATTGGGGAGCAATGCGGTGAACAACAGTGCCGCATCGGCACAGCCGGTGCCCCCAGCGGCAGCCCCCAAGCCCAGCAGCGCCAGCGACAGCTCGGGCAGCAAGCTCACGGTGGGTCCCAACATCAAGCTCAAGGGCGTGGAGATCACCGACTGCGACACCCTCGTGGTCGAGGGTACCGTCGAGGCCACGATGGACTCGCGCGTGATCCAGATTTCGGAGAACGGAGCGTTCAAGGGCTCGGCCGAGATCGACATTGCCGAGATCCACGGCGAGTTCAACGGCACGCTCACCGTGCGGCAGAAGCTCGTGATCTATAGCTCGGGCAAGGTCAACGGCAAGATCCGCTACGGCAAGCTCGTGGTGGAAGAGGGCGGCCAGCTGGCGGGTGAGATCGAGGCAGGGTTTTCTTCCTCCTCGTCCAGCAGTGCACAGCGTGCCGCAGCGCCATTGAGGGCAGAGCCCGCCGCGTTGGCGGCTTGATCCAACCCCTGGGCCGTTGCGCGGGCGGGCGCCGCCCGGCGCGGCCCACCCACCTGGGCGGCTACTGATTAATCCGCTCACGCAGGCGCGTTGTGCTTGGGCACGGGGCGCGGCCTGCCCTGGTGGTCGATGGCCACGTACGTCAGGCGCGCCTCCGTCACTTTCACATACTGCCCCTGGGCAGAAAAACGCTCGGCATACACCTCCACCTCCACGGTGACCGAGGTGTTGCCCACCCGCGTGATGGCCGAGAAGAACGACAGGATGTCGCCCACGCGCACGGGCTGCTTGAAGATGAATTCATTGACCGCTACCGTGGCCATGCGACCCTGGATGTAGCGCGCGGGCAGCACGGAGCCCGCCAGGTCCACCTGCGCCATCACCCATCCGCCAAAGATGTCGCCATTGCCGTTGGTGTCGGCGGGCATGGGGATGACCTTGAGCACCAGTTCCTTGTCGGTGGGCAATGCGGCGGGTGGTGGGCTGAAAACGGCAGACATGGGCACAATCTCGGTTGGGGCTGAGCCAATCCTTGGGGAAACCGGTGGTTTCACCAGGCCTTGCGCCCCGAGAAAAACCACCTGGGCATCAGCCAGGTCGGTAAAAACAACAACCGGAATTGTCCCCCATGCGCCACCACGGCGAAACTGCCCCCACCGCTGCCGGTGCCACTGCCAGTGGCACGGCCGCCAGCCCTGTCCCGGTCCAGTCGGACTGGGCTACCCTGCACCGATTGCTGCCCTACCTGTGGCAATACAAGTGGCGCGTGATCGCCGCCATCGTCTTCATGGTGGGCGCCAAGTTCGCCAACGTGGGCGTGCCCATCCTGCTCAAGACGCTGGTCGATGCCATGAGCCTCAAGCCGGGCGACCCCACCGCGCTGCTGGTGGTGCCCGTGGGCCTGCTGGTGGCCTATGGCGCGCTGCGGCTGTCCACCTCGCTGTTCACCGAGCTGCGCGAGCTGGTGTTTGCCAAGGCCACGCAGGGCGCGGCACGCTCGATTGCGCTGCAGACCTTTGAGCACCTGCATGCCCTGAGCCTGCGCTTTCACCTGGAGCGGCAGACCGGCGGCATGACGCGCGACATCGAGCGCGGTGTGCGCGGCATCGAGTCGCTGATCTCCTTCACCTTGTTCAACGTGGTGGCCACGCTGGTCGAGGTGGTGCTGGTGCTGTCGGTGCTGGCCATCAAGTTCGACGCCTGGTTTGCGTGGATCACATTGGCAGCGCTGGCGCTGTACATCACCTTCACGGTGCTGGTGACTGAGTGGCGGACAAAATTTCGCCGCGAGGCCAACGAGTTCGACTCGGCCGCGCACTCCAAGGCCGTGGACTCGCTGCTCAACTACGAGACAGTCAAGTACTTCAACAACGAAGGCTTTGAGGCCCGCCGCTACGACGAAAGCCTGGAGCGCCTGCGCCGTGCGCGCCTGAAGAGCCAGACCACGCTGTCCATGCTCAACACCGGCCAGCAGCTCATCATTGCCGTGGGCCTGGTGGCCATGCTCTGGCGCGCCACGCAGGGCGTGGTCGACGGCCGCATGACGCTGGGCGATTTGGTCATGGTCAACGCGTTCATGATCCAGCTCTACATCCCGCTCAACTTCCTGGGGGTGATCTACCGCGAGATCAAGCAAAGCCTCACCGACCTGGACAAGATGTTTACGCTGATGGACAAGGAGCGCGAGGTGGCCGATGCCCCCGGCGCCCAGCCGCTGGCGGGGCTGGACCAGCCCACCGTGCGCTTCGAGGAAGTGGTGTTTGCCTACGATCCTGGCGTTATCAGCACTGGCGGGCGCACCATCCTGCAAGGCATCAGCTTCGAGATCCCTGCGGGAAAGACGGTGGCGGTGGTCGGCCCTTCGGGCTCGGGCAAGAGCACGCTGGCGCGATTGTTGTTCCGCTTCTACGACATCCAGCAGGGCCGCATCACCATTGCGGGGCAGGAGATCCGCAGCGTGACCCAGGCCAGCGTGCGCCAGGCGATTGGCATCGTGCCGCAGGACACCGTGCTCTTCAACGACACCGTGGCCTACAACATTGCCTACGGCCGCCCCGGTGCCACGCAGGAAGAGATCGAAGCCGCTGCCCGCGCCGCGCGCATCCACGACTTCATCGCCAGCACGCCCAAGGGTTACGCCACCATGGTGGGCGAGCGCGGGCTCAAGCTCTCAGGCGGTGAAAAGCAGCGGGTGGCGATTGCGCGCACCCTGCTCAAGAACCCGCCGATCCTCATCTTTGACGAAGCCACCAGCGCGCTGGACTCCGCCAACGAGCGCGCCATCCAGGCCGAGCTGCAGGGCGTGGCGCAGAACAAGACCACGCTGGTGATAGCCCACCGCCTGTCCACGGTGGTGGACGCGCACGAGATCCTGGTCATGGACGCGGGCCGCATCATCGAACGCGGCACGCACGCGCAGCTGCTGGCCTTGGGTGGCCGCTACGCGAGCATGTGGTCGCTCCAGCAAAGTGATGCCGCCGCTTGAGCAGCGTCTTTCTCTCTTTCATTTGTTTCGCGATTTGTCATCCATGAAGCCCGTCCTTCTCGCCCTCATGTTTTTGTCTGAAGAGCACATCGCCCAGATGGCCCAGACCTTTGAAGTGATCTACGCGCCCGACGCGCCGCAGGCCGCCACCGCCATCGCGCAGCACGGCAGCCGCGTGAGTGTGGTGCTCACCATCGGTGCGGTGGGCCTGAGCCCGGCGCAGATCGATGCGCTGCCCGCGCTCACCCTCATCTGCGCGCTGGGCGCAGGCTACGAGAACGTGGCGGTGGCCCATGCCAAGGCGCGCGGCATTGTGGTGGCCACCGGTGCAGGCACCAACGACGACTGCGTGGCCGACCACACCTGGGGCCTGCTGATCGCGGCGCAGCGCCGCATCCTGCCGCTGGACAAGGCCACGCGCGCAGGCATCTGGCGTACCGCTTTGCCGCTGCCACCCAACGTGTCGCACAAACGGCTGGGCATTGTCGGCCTGGGCACCATCGGCAAGAAGATTGCCCAGCGCGCCCTGGGCTTCGAGATCGAGGTGGGCTACCACAACCGCAGCGCCCGCACCGATGTGCCTTACCGCTACTTTGCCGATGTGGCAGCGCTGGCCGAATGGGCGGACTTTCTCGTGGTCGCCACGCCGGGCGGCGCGGGCACCAGGCACCTGGTCAACGCAGACGTGCTGAAGGCGCTCGGCGCGCGGGGCGTGGTGGTCAACATCGCCCGCGGCAGCGTGATCGACACCGCTGCCCTGGCCGCCGCGCTGCGCGACGGCCGCATCGCCGCAGCGGGCCTGGATGTGTACGAGAGCGAGCCTTTGCCCCCGGCTGAGCTGCTGGACCTGGATAACGTGGTGCTCACGCCTCATGTGGCGGGCTGGTCGCCCGAGGCCGTGCAGGCCTCGGTGGACCGGTTCATGGAGAACGCCCGGCGCCACCTGGCGGGCGAGGCACCGGTCACGCCGGTGTGATGGGTTTCAGGTATTTCAGGCCGCTAGCGCAGGTTGAATATGCGCTGGTAGCTATTGAATCAGGAGCAATGGAATGTCTGTCGATCTGACGGAGCTGCAGGCCCGGTTGCGCGTGTTTGCGGCACAGCGGCAGTGGCAGCCGTTCCACACCCCCAAGAACCTCGCGATGGCGCTGATGGTGGAGGCGGCCGAGCTGGCGGAGATCTTTCAGTGGATGACGCCGGAGCAGTCGCTCGCGGTGCGTGAGGACCCGGCGCTGAAAGAGCCCATTGCCGATGAGGTGGCCGACGTGCTGCTGTACCTGCTGCAGCTGGCGGACCACGCGGGCGTGGACCTGGCCGAGGCGGTGGAGCACAAGCTGCGCAAAAACGCGGTCAAGCACCCGGTTCCCGATGATTTGAAGTGAAAGTGGCGGGTAGCGCTAGTGCAATATGCCTTAAGTGCTATCAAATAGATAGTGAAATCGCAGGCCTGTCACCCGCAGTTGCCTTTATGCCCGCCCAGCAAAAAGCCCCGCCATGGCGGGGCTTGGGCAGACACCGGGCGACTGCCACGCACCGGTGCCGGGTCCGTTGAAGGATTACTTCTTGCGGGCGGCAATCGCCTTCTCGGCGGAGCCCACCAGGTCGGCGCCGATCTGGCCCTTCCACTTTTCGTACACGGGGCGCGTGGCCTTCACGAACGCGTCGCGCTCGGCGGCGGACAGCTGCGTGACGGTCACGCCGTTGGCCGCGATTTCCTTGAGCAGGGGCTTGTCGGCCTCGACCATGCCTTTGCGGGCGATGGCGATTTCTTCCTTGCCTGCGTCGATAGCGGCCTGCTTCACGATCTCGCGGTCCGCAGGGGTCCACGACGCCCAGATGTCCTTGTTCACCACGAACACCAGCGGGTCGTTCACGTAGCCCCACATGGTGATGTGCTTCTGGGCCACGGTGTGCAGCTTGGCGGCCTGGTACACGGCAATGGGGTTCTCCTGGCCGTCCACGGCGCCGCTGGCAAACGCGGGCTGTGCGTCGGCCCAGCTCATCTGCGTGGGGTTGGCGCCCAGCGCGGTGAAGGTGTCCAGGAACAGGGGCGAGCCCACCACGCGGATCTTCAGGCCCTTGAGGTCGGCAG